>Ga0255338_1000820_pt1 | contig 76517 bp, 77 predicted proteins | sample MeOH1_35cm_T4_19_FD_203715 | JGI IMG/M metagenome (GOLD analysis project Ga0255338, IMG submission 203715) | Sandy soil microbial communities from University of British Columbia, Vancouver, Canada - MeOH1_35cm_T4_195 | ecosystem: Engineered > Artificial ecosystem > Sand microcosm > Unclassified ... | reverse complement strand
CTCAATGGCGTTTTGTGCGGGTTTGTCGGCATCCGTGATCTCAATGCCCTGAACACGGAGGCTGGCTTTGAAGAAGCTCGTTTCAACTTTGGCAATATTCACTTCGGCGCCGACGCCTTTGTATCCGGCCCACTCCATCGCTGAGCGCAGGTTCAGGTCGAAAAAGAAATGGAAGTAAACAAAGACAAGGGCGCAGATGATCGTAAAAGGAATGACGGCATTCCAGCGAATCGGACCTTGAGGCTTTTTTATTTTGGCAGTTTTTTCTGTCGTCATGGTTATTACCCGTAGAGTTCTTGGTATTTAGTGTACCAATTGTAAATTTTTGTAGCGGCGAAGGTTTTCCAGATCTTAGTTCCTTTAAAACGTGCCACGACAGTTTCGCGGTATTTCACAATCAACGCGCGGAAAATAAAAAATGCCGGAATCACAAGGAGTGCCCCTACCACCATCGAGCCCATCACGATCGAGTTGTTGAAACGGGTCATTGGCACCAAAGGCATGTTGTACAACTCTGTGAACAGCGGGCGAAGAGAGGGAGTCTCGAGAACCGCACGCCCTAACTTGTCTGCGACGGGATCCAAGAGATACGCGACAAACTTGAAAAAGAATGCGGCGAGAAAAGCCGCACCCATTTGAATGCGGAAAAGGAAAACTAAAAATAGAATTAAGAAAGTTTGAATCGATAAGAAAGGGGAGAACCCCAGAATCAAGCCGCAAGCTAAACCTGAGGCCAATTGATTTGTTCCAGTTTCTGAATTCAGCAACCGGAAGAAGGCGAAAATCTGCTTTAGAAGCAAGGTCATAACTTCTCCTGCGAAGTGGGTCTGGGTGAGGTTTTCTCACGGGTGAACTTGCTTAGGTTAAGAAGAGGGCTAAATCTTGGCAATCTTTTGATTTTTCGCAGCGAGTAGAGAGGAGCATTGGCGCAAAACCCTGATGATTCTCGAGAGCGTCTTTGGTAGCATCAGAACTTCTCCTACAAAGGGTTGGACATCATGACAAAGACCGAAAAATCTCTAGAAGGCTTTGGGGATCAACCTTGCTTATTTCTTGATCGCGATGGCGTGATTATTCACGACGTTCCCTATAATACAAATCTTCCTCAAGTTGTTCTGAAACCTGGGATTGTTGAGCTGTTAAAAAAAGCCCACAATCTAGGCATGTGGATCACCATTGTGAGCAATCAATCCGGTTTAGGTCGTGGATATTTTTCTTGGACGGATTATCGTCGTGTTCATCAGAAGATTTGTCAGTTATTGGCGGAAAAAGGCGAGTGGGTGGATCTAGCACTCTGTGCGTCTTATTACGACGGCACTGAGTTTAAGCAAGCTCAAGCTCGTCCGCACTACCGAAAGCCCGATGTCGGCATGTTTAAACATGCGGAAGAGGAGCTAGGCGTGGACTTCGCGAAGTCCGTGATGGTCGGAGATAGCGCCACAGACTTAATTCCGGCTTTTCACTCGGGTGTTCGCAAACTTTACTTGGTCGCCTCCGAAAAGCAAGCTGATGAAATCAAAAAGCTGGAGGAGTATCAGAAAACCCACTCGCAGTTTCAATATCAATTGATCGCGGATTTCTCCACGATCTCATTTTAAATTTTAGCTAAGACTGTTTTTAAGTTTCGAGTGATATGATTAGCTTTGGTTGACTTCTTCATAAGGCACTCTTTCTTTTCGTTGCATATAGAAAAAGGCGCCCAGGAGTCCAAAAACAAATTGTGCAACTTGGAGAGCCGTGATCACTGTCGGACCTAGATCTGTTGCATGGCCTGTATAGATATTAAATAAAAAATAGAAAGCAGCTTGGCCAACACCCACACCGGCCGGAGAAATGGGAATGGCGGTGGCCATAAAGCCGAGAGGTGCCACGAGGAAATACGTAGCCCAACTCATCTCCGTGCCCAAGCCGGAAGCGTGGCCAGCCAAAATCATAAACGTAATAGAGAAAGTTTGGCCAATAAGGCTGATCGCGATACTGCCGATTAGGTTTTTGTAATTGCGCCCATACAAGTGTAGAGATTCGTAAATACGGACTGTTTTAGAATGCAGTGGGAGCTTTTCCAAGCGACGCTTGACGCTGCCGCGATCATAAAGTTTTTGCGAGAAGATGAGTCCCAAACCTAATGTCGCTGCTGTAAAAAGACCCAGGATGACGAGCCATAAAACGTGAAGAGTGTTGTTGGATTGTACGAGAGACCAATCAAAAATCATCGCGAACAAAGCCATCAAGATCATGGCATAGAGTCCCAGTACACGATCCATCAAAACGCTGGTTGCTGCGGCCATTTTAGATTCTGGGTGGTCTTTTGAAAAATAAAAAGCCTTTACGAGATCGCCGCCGACGCCGCCAGGAACCGCAAAATTAAAAAAGATTCCAATCATCGTGAGTTTAAAAGTGCGCCACGATGGAAGGTGATGGCTTTGCGTTTGTAGCAGGATACGCCAGCGCTCGCTGGTGAGATACATATTGGCGCCTACGAGTAAAAAAGCGGGAATCAAATACTGCGGTTGCAACAGGTTCGCCAAGGCTTTGAAGTTGAGTTTCCCCGACTGAACGAGCCAGTAAATCAGGCCCACTGAAAAGATGATTTTCAAAGCTTGGAATAAGAGATTTTTGGCCTTTTTGCGCATGATCGCTACAGTAATCGATTTAGCGGCGAATTTGCCAGAGTTTTTCAGGATGACCATCTGAATCAATGATGCCTTCTTGTAGACGATTTTCGGGCCATTTGGTTTTATGGTGTTTTGTCAGGAGGATCCGTCGTGATTCCAGTAATTTTATCGGGTGGTAGTGGTACACGTTTATGGCCTGTTTCTCGGGCGAATTTTCCTAAACAATTCTGCGAAATTTTTGACGACTCTTTGCAAAGTCTGACGATCAAGCGTTGCTTGAAAATCGGTACTCCATGGATTGTGACCGGGGCTGCGCTCAAGACTCTGACGGAGGCAAATTTCAAAGATCTCGGTTTGAAAAACGTGAGTACAATCTATGAACCCGTAGCTAAAAACACCGCTCCTGCAGTTGCCGTGCTAGCTCATATTCTTGTTCAACGCGGACAGGGAGAAGAAGTTGTTGGCGTTTTCCCTTCGGATCACTTGATTCAGAAACCAGAGGCTTTCTATCGGGCCGTCCAAGAGGCAGAAAAACTGGCGCAAAAAGGGTTTGTCGTTACCCTGGGGATTCAGCCAGATCATCCCGCGACCGGCTATGGTTACATCCAAAAAGATAAGTCTTCCAACAAGGTTTTGAAATTTCATGAGAAGCCATCTGTGGAAACCGCTCAAAAGTTTTTGGCTTCTGGTGACTTTTTTTGGAACGCTGGAATGTTTATCTTTAAGGCAAAAGTCATGCTGGAAAAGTTTCAGAAACTTCAGCCAGAGATTTTTAAAATCGTTTCTCAACTAAAATCGGACCTAAGCAATTTGACAGAGGTCTATGCTCAATTTCCTAGTATTTCTATCGACTATGCGGTGATGGAGAAGATGACCGCTGAAGAACTGGCCTGTGTTCCTGCGGATATGGCTTGGAGTGATGTGGGGTCTTGGGACGCTGTTGTCCAAGTGAGCGAAGGACAACATCAGCCAAACTCTTTGGAAGTGAAAGGCCATGATAACTTTGTTTTTGGTCGTCAGGATAAGGTTTACTCCTTTGTCGGCACGGATGATTTGATTCTGGTGGACACTTCCGATGCATTAATGGTTGTGAAGAAGGGCGAGTCTCAAGAGGTTAAGCAAGTGGTGGAGGCTCTACAAAAAATGGGCTCGTCCTTAGTGAGAGACCATGTTTTTGAAAAGCGCCCATGGGGAGCATTTGAGATTCTTCGCGATACCGACCACTTTAAATCGAAGGTGATCACTGTGAACCCGATGTCGCAGCTTTCGTATCAGTCTCATAGTAAGCGGGCCGAACATTGGATTATCACTCGCGGCGAAGGGGAAGTGGTTTTGAATGACCAAGTCATCCCCGTCAAGGCGGGGAGCCATGTATTTATCCCGACCCAGGCAAAACATCGCATGCGGAATACTTCCGAGAGTGTCCTCGAGTTTGTCGAGGTGCAATTGGGCTCTTATTTCGGTGAAGATGATATCGTTCGATACCAAGATGACTATAAGAGAACATAATCAACTTAACGCGTGACTGTTTGGTAAAAGTTTAGTGAAATTTTATTCATGAGCTTTTACAAAAAAATTATCGTGATTGTTGGTGTCCTCATTCAGTCTCAGCTCGCCCAAGCAAACGTGCTTGGGATGGACGCCCAAACTTTTAATCCCACCACAAATGGTCTTGATTTTGTGACGGTTCACTCTTCGGCGACTTTAGATCCCGGGATTGTGAATATCGGCTTCTTCTTGAACTATGCCGTGAACTCTCTGCCTTATGTCTATGGGGTGGGTGGGGCCGGTTCGACACGAACCAAATTCAACGATCGACTTTTTTCTTCGGATCTGAATTTTGGTGTGGGCTTGTCAGATAATTGGGATATTGGCTTTTCATTTCCTTATTTGATCTCTCAGACAGTCGATGATGGTGGTCAGCTCAGTCGGTACAGCCAAACGGGGATGACTGGTCAGCGGATGAATACGAAGTATCGCTTTTACAACGGCGATCGATGGGGTTGGGCTGTGGTGGCCTCTGCGGATCGTAGTTTGGTGGAAAACAATCCATATACGGGCGATGGTCCTGGACCTACATACAATTTGGAAGTCGTAACAGATGTCATGTTGAATGACGTCTTGTTGGGATTTAATTTGGGGCATCGTTGGCGTTCTCCGGGAACGAGCTTGGCATCAATCTATGGAATTTCTCCGTTACCGAATCAATGGATTTACTCCATGGCGGCCAGCTATTTGCTGAAGAGCCTGGATACAAAACTTATTTGGGAATTGTATGGCAGTTATCCCGATGGGAAGAGTGCGGATGCGCAAACTCAGAACGCCTCGGATCGCGAGAGATCTTCATTAGAGACCTTGGTTGGGATGAAGTATGACTGGAACACCAATTTAGCTTTTCACTTTGGTGGTGGTACGGAGATTTATCACGGGACTGGAACACCGGCGTGGCGTCTTTACTCTGGAGTCAACTACGCCTTCGGGCCTGTTTGGGGCAAGAAAGAATGGCCACCTGTCATGGAGGCTCAGCCTAAACGTGACGTAAGAACGTTGCCTAAGGTGCAAAACTTCACTCTGACGTTCTTGCGTTTCAAATTTGACTCGACTGAATTGGATCCGAGTTCTTATAAAAACTTGGATATCGTCGTGAAGATGATTCGTGATACGCCCAACGTGCAAAAAATTACTATTGAAGGGCATACGGATTCTGTAGGATCCGACGTTTACAATCAAAAGCTTAGTCAAGCGCGTGCAACGACGGTAAAAGATTATTTAAAAGGTCACATGCCTGAATTGAACCGCGTGGATTTCCAAGCGATTGGTTACGGAGAAAGTCGTCCCATTGCCAACAACGGAAACTATCAGGGGCGCGCGAAAAATCGTCGCGTGATCATTCGTGTTGCTCGTAAAATTATGGTGGGCGATCGACCTGAAATGGAAGAAAGTTCTATCACTTTCTAAACAGTAGACGGGGAAAAGAGCGGAGGTGGACCGCCCTTCTCCCCAAGCGCCCTAGTGGGCGGCGTGTGACGGAATGTAAAGGCTTTCGGCCTCTTGCGGAGGTTTTTTTGAAAGCTCATCAAAGCGATCTCGGTAAACCTCGCCGAGATCATTACGAATATCAGCACTGAGGGTTTTGGCTAGTTTTGGAAAAAATTCTTTTTCTTCTGTCTCTTCAATGTGATGTTTCAAAAGTTCACACATGATTGTGAACTTCGCTTCCCAAACATGTTTTTCACTCACGCTTTTTAAATCGCGGAGGAGTTGATCGAAGAGGCTGTGCTCTTCGAAGCCCTCATAAGCGTAGTGATTTATTTTGCTGAGCTCGGTGACGTTAGAATAAAGAGCAATCTCTTCACTCTTCGCATGGGCCGGAACGACGACGGACAGCTTTTTAAATAGTCGCTTCTTCGCTTCAAAAGTCGCCTTTTTTTGAAGGCCCGCATTGTACAGCTTTTTGATAGTCCGATGGTCTTTCTTAAGCTCATTGATAAGATCCATGATTCTCTCCTTTTTAGGGTCAATGTCCCTTAAAGTTGAATCATTTGCGGTAACTTGTCAGATCCTTGTTTGGGAAAGAGTTTGCGAAGAAATATTCAAAAGCCGTCAAAGGCTGGGCTCTTCTAAAACGTACTTTGCTAAAGTTTGGAAAAGAATTTCGAAATCCACCGGCTTGGTCAGGTAGTCATTGCAACCAGCTTCGATACAACGATCGCGATCTTCCTTCATGGCATGAGCAGTAAGAGCGATAATGGGTTTCTTGTAACCTGTCGATCGCAGTGTTCTTGTGGCAGTTCGGCCATCCATCACTGGCATTTGGACGTCCATAAGAATGACATCAAAATCGGAATCAATTGCTTTCCTGATGGCCTCTTCGCCGTTGTCGGCTAAAGTGACATGCATTTTCTGATTGGATAAAATGCGATTCAGCAAAAGACGGTTGATCTCAGAATCATCGACCAAAAGAACGGATCTTCCTTTAACTTGGGAGAGGGCGCGTTCAGTTTCTTCACGGGTTGTTTGGTCTTGCTGAGGACGTGCTGGAGTTTCGTAAGGAATGGTGACTGTGAAAATGCTGCCGAGACCTTGCAGGCTTTGCTCAAGAACGACATCCCCATTGAGCATGCGGGCGAGATGACGTGACAGAACGAGGCCAAGCCCTGTTCCTTCATGCTTGCGTGAGAGCGAATTGTCGACCTGGCTGAAGCTTTTAAATAACAAGTGCTGCTTATTTTGAGGGATACCTACGCCGCTGTCTTTGATTTTAAAAATCAATTGCTCTTTGATTGCCTCACAATGAATTGCAACGTGGCCGCGTTCTGTGAATTTAATGGCGTTACCAAGAAGATTCATCAAAATTTGTTTTAGGCGTTGAGGATCTGTATGAACGTAATCAGGGAGAGGCTCGTGAATATCGACATGCACGCGGACTTGCTTTTTGCCGAGTTTGGCTTCGCAAAGAACGCGCACTTCCTTCAAAAGATTTAGCAGTGAGAAGTCGCGTTTTTCAATTTCCAGATGGCCGGCTTCAACTTTGGAGAGATCCAAAATATCATTGATGATGTTCGTCAAAGACTCGCCGGTTTTTTCGATGATATTGATATACTCGTCGCGGTCTCGCTGTGCGAGGTTTGGATCCTGTAGGAGTTTGGTGAAGCCCAAGATGGCGCCCAAGGGTGTTCGCATTTCATGGCTCATATTGGCCAGGAAGAGACTTTTGAGACGGTTGGCCTTTTCGCTGTTTTTTAAATCGCTGGCCATCTTGTTCAAAGTTTCCGCGAGAGATGCCAAATCATCACCGGAGCGAATTGGAATTTGCAACTCGAGACTCCCAGAGCCTAACGCTATCGCGGCTTGTTTGAGCTCGCGCAGGCGAAGAGTGAGACTGCGAGTGATAGATACTGTGAAGATCAAGCCAGTGGTTTCAACTGCGAGAACGGCAAAGAACAAAGTCAGCAAGAGCATGCTTTGCAACCACCGAGATCCTTCTCCGAGGGCGCCCGAAAAACGTGCCTCCATGACCGTGAGGTCTTTATTGATCGTTTCGATTTCTTGAATGGTACTTAAAATTTCTGGCTCAGAAGATTGCGAAGAAATTTGCTGATGCAGCTGTTGGCCGAGAATCGTGAGACGGTCCACTAAGACGTCCGCTTGTTGCCAAATAGAAATCGGTTCTCTGATGTAGCGATAGTTTCGGAAATGCTCAATGAGATAAGCTAATCTTTCGACGTCCTCAGGGTGGTTCTTACCGCGGATAAAACCATCACGGACGATTTCGAAGTTGTACGGGTCGTTTTCCATAATTTCGTGGCGGCTAGCGCGGTCCCCGAGAATAACGTCGATCTCGTTAAAAAACTTTTGATAGTATGTGGTATCTTTGCTGCGGGCATAATCATAGAGGCTGATGACCGCTTCTTTTTGGGCCTTGGACCACAAGCTTTCGCCGTTGACGAAAGCGCGCACGGAAGAAAGCATATTCATGGCAAATAACAAAGTCAGAAGTTCTGCCATAACCAAAAAAGCCATGACACCGATAACGATGTAAAGCTTATTGGAAACAGAAAGTTTTCGCCACAAAGAGGTGACCTTCATTATCCTCACTCGGTGCATGGGTAGATTTTAGTAGGCTTTTTTTGTCATAGTTCACAATATGTTGAATCACAAAAGCAATGCGGTTTTATATCGTTTTTTCATGAAGTTTAAAGAAAATATTTTTGAAGAAAACCGCAAAACCTCTCTAAAGTGGCGCTGACGCGGTGGGTGCGGGCAACAGAAGGCATCTCAAGTCCATTTCCTGGACCTTAGCAGTGAAGTGCGGCCTCGCTTATTAACAAACGACCCCAATGACCCGATATGTAATTGATGGATAAGTCTTCGTTATTCCATTTTTTGTTACGGCAATTTGGAACGCAGTTTGGGGTTCTTCTCCTGATTGCGTCTAGTTGCTATTATTTCCAAGGCAATACCTCCAAAGAGGATCTTTATAGTCTCGCAATGTTGATGGAGACCCGTCAAACCTTAGAGCAGGCGAGCTTTTTGAGTCAGCAGTATATTAATTCGGGCAAGGTGAAGGACCTGGATGAGTATAACAAAGTGATCGTACTCTTTGGCCGCAACGTCAGTGATTTTGCTGAAAAGCTAAAAAAATTTCCGGATCATCAAAAGAAGTTTTCGGAGATTCAAAAGAAATCTCGGGCCTATTTTTTGGCAGTAAACGAGCGGTTGGAAAAGCGTCAGCGTAGCGGCCCGCATGGCGATCGTGAAGTCGCTGCGACAGAGGACTATGCTGAAATTATCTCTCAGGTCGACAACATGATCAAAGACGTTCGCGACAATAGTTTGCAGCCGATCTCTGTGGCTGGAAATACTTATCCTTTGGTGCTGTTGTATTATGTCGTGGGAATGCTCATTTCGTGCTATTCGATTTGGATGAGCCGTCGTCTTCAAGTGGCGGAGTTTGAAGAGCAAAAGAAAGACATCACCGATTTGAAGATCCAATCGATTCTGCTGGATGGGATTTTGAATAGTATTAGCGAGGCTCTCGTCGTCGTGGATGATCAAGGACGTTTCACTCGTTACAATACGGCCGCACAAAGAATCATCGGTAATAAAACCAAAAGTATTTCTTCTGAAGACGACGCGAGAGAGTTCGGTTTTTTTGATTTGAGCTCCATGCAGCAGTTGAGTGTCAATGAATTGCCTTTCGCTCGCGCTTTACGAGGAGAGCAAGTCGAGGACCTTGAAATTTTCGTTCACAATGAAGCAAATCCCCAGGGCATGTACATTAGCATCAGTAGCCGCTACTTGCGAGATATCGACGGAAGCATTCATGGAGCCTTGGCCGTTTTCCGTGATATCAGCCGCCGCAAAGCCACGGAACAAGAGTGGTTGCGGGCTCGAGAATCCGCGCTTGAAACAGCTCGTAAGAAATCTGATTTCCTCGCGGCTATGAGCCATGAAATTCGCACGCCGATGAATGGCGTGATCGGTATGTCGACGTTGTTGGCTGAGACTTCGCTGACAGTTGAACAAAAAGATTTCGTTGGCACGATCAAACGTTCTGCTGAAGCCCTCTTGCGTCTTATCAACGATATCTTGGATCATTCGAAAATTGAGGCTGGTAAGATTCAAATCAATCTGCGTCCATTTGATTTGAGACAGATGTGCGAAGATATCATGGAGCTTTTCCATCCTGCGGTTCGCGAAAAAAATATCGGTTTAGAAATCAGTTTTATGGGACGTGATGAGTGGGCCTTTGTTGGTGACCCAGAGCGCCTTCGCCAAATTCTGGTAAACTTGATTGGCAATGCCGTGAAGTTTACAGAGAAAGGCTACGTACGAATCGTCGTTGAATGTCAGAAATCGTACGCAGGAAAATCGTCGCTGAAATTCTATGTGTCTGATACAGGTGCGGGACTGAGTGAAGAAGAATGCCAATTGCTATTCCAAAAATATGTTCAAACAAAGTCAGGAATGAAGTTTGGTGGAACGGGACTAGGTCTTTCCATTTGTCGCCAGCTAGTGGAGCTGATGGGAGGGCAGATCGGCCTTAACAGTAAACTCGGCTTAGGATCAACGTTCTGGTTTACTTTGGAATTCCCGGAAACCACTATTGGGCAAATTCCTTCTCAGAAGGAAAGCACTTTTGCTGCTATCTTTAAGGGGCAAGTCCTTTTGGCTGAGGATCAGCCTGTGAATCAACGTGTGGCTATGACTTATCTGCAAAAACTGGGTCTTGATGTCGATGTCGCGAACAATGGCCAAATCGCCGTGCAAAAAGCGCTCGCGAAGCGCTATGATTTGATTTTCATGGATTGCCAAATGCCTGTCATGACAGGCTACGATGCCACGAGAAATATTCGTGCTCAACAGCAAGGGGAGAGAACTCCTATTATCGCGTTGACCGCAGAAGGAACGAGTGGAGAACGCAATACGTGTTTGGAAGTTGGGATGGATGATTTCCTGACCAAGCCCTTGGAATTAGAGCGCTTGGTGGAAACACTCCATCGCTGGTTGAAGGCCAATGCTCCCGTATTAGACTTAAATGCCTTAGAAAAACTAAAAACATATGTCGTCAACAACAAGAGTCTGACGGAAGCTCTCATCGAAGATTTTGTGAGCACAGCACCCGGCCTGGTCACTGCAATGCAATCCGCATCTGACGCTGGAAACCTGGAAGAAATTCAATCTTCTGCTCATGCATTGAAGTCCACGAGCGCAACTTTGGGAGCGACTTCTTTGGCGGGCCTCTGTGAGCGTATTGAAGACGCACCCACCTTGGATGAAGCTAAGGCATTATTGGCTGGAGTTGGCGATCAATTAACGAAAAGTCTGACCGAGTTGCAGAAGTATTCAACCCGGGCAGCGGCATAAGAGGAGTATGATATGGCACACATTCTTATTGTCGATGACCAACAAAGTGTTTTGATGACGTTAGAGGCACTTTTGAGAAGTGATAACCACTTGGTGACGGCTTGTACTAATGCCATCGACGCCATGGATAAGCTCAGCAAAGAACCTTTTGATATGGTGATTTCCGATGTGGTGATGTCTGTCGGCGGGACGGGATTGGCGCTTCTGCGCACGATTCGAGGACAACCGAAGATTGCGAAGATACCAGTGATCTTGCTGACTGGTAAAAGAGAAAAATCAGATGTTGAGAAGGGGATTCAGGCGGGAGCAGATGACTATGTCGTCAAGCCAATCGATCCGACTTTGTTGCTCGCTAAAATTAAAGATATCTTATCCAGATCTGCTCAGACAACTCCACGCTTTGTCGAAGCTGCTGTGAATATGAAGGCCGAGTTGGAAACCAGGACGGAAATCGTTTCGATTTCTGAAATGGGTTGCACGATAAAGTCGAATGTTTTTGCTTCTCCAGGTGCTGTCATCAAAATTCATAGCGATGTTTTTAAAGATATCGGTATCGCAAATCCGGCGGTGCGAATTGTCTCCATTGAGGAGACAACAAGTGCCGATGGCTTCCGCAAATTTACGGGCAACTTTGTTGGACTGAGCGAGAAGGAGCTGACGCCACTTCGACTTTGGGTCCGTGCGAAATCCCGCGTTTGATGTTGTGGTTTGCGGCTTCTGTGTTTAGGCTATTTTCAGCAAGGATGCGAAAATGGCAAAACATCACAATGAATTTCCTCAAGTAAAAAACTATCTTTCGGTGACCTCCTATCTTCAGGATGTCTATGCGTTTCGAAAATCGATGAGTGCAGGATTTTCATATGACAGCTGGGCGGCAGAGCTCGGGCTGAAGAGCCGTTCTTTTATGAAAATGCTGGTGGATGGTGAGCGGGCAATTACGTCTCAAACTCTGGAGGCTTTGATTCTGAGTTTGGGGTTTTCTCCTGAGGAAAATAATTATTTTCGTCTGATCGTAGCGCATAGTCAGTCGGAAAGCCCTGACGAAAAAACACTCTATATGGAAAAAATCTTTGAGGTGCTCGGGCAGTCCAGAGATTTGATTGAGATTCAACAGTATGGAGAGTTTCTTTCGTCGACAGAGCTTCCGAAGATCCAGGTTTTATTGAGTTTCAACGATTTGCCAAAGACCTCCGCCGAACTTGCTGTTTTTCTGAAAAAGACAGAGGAAGAGGTGGGAGCTTCTTTGGTCAAACTGGCGAATCTAGGTCTTGCTTCACAAGATGAGATTTCTGGAGAGTGGAAGGCGATCAAAAAAGCGTTTAAAGTTCCAAAGAGCTTTGGTAACGAAGCGCTCGTCAACTATCATAACCAATCCCTGATGGACGCCATTGAGGCGCAGAAATTACCGGTCCAAGTGCGCCGGTTCCGCAGCCTCTTAGTGGCACTCACGGAAGAAGACTACGAAAAGCTACTTGGCGATATTGAGGCGCTGGTGTCAAAAAGTATCGCGAAGTATGACAGTGACATGATTGCGAACAAGCGCCTTTATAAAATGAATATCAATCTTCATCCGGTGACAGAGACATTTATAGAGTTGACCCCACGTTCTCAAGATAGAGATCACAACTAGACTTTTCATATTCATGACCCGCGATAAACTGGACCTGCCTTTAACAAATTATCAAGGGAGAGTGTGTGATCAGTTTACGATCTATTTTAGCTATTGGTTTGGGAGCTTCGGTCATTGTGGGATGTGCTTCACCGTCCGTTGTGACATCAGATATCAGAACGCCTGCCGGAACGGGAGACATCGATTCATCAGGTCTTGATTCTTCGGACTCTGTTTTTAGTTATAAATTACCAATCACCCGCAATGGGAAGAAAGAAACGCGAGTAGCATACCCAATGTGGAGTGGGGAGTATCCAGCTCCACCTATCAATGTGAATGCCGAACAATCGGGAACCACCAAAATCGATGCTTATAAAAGCCTTAGAACTTTGGATAATGCCGATAAGACGACTTGTACAATTAAAAACGGTCTTTATCATCCGTGGGCAGATCCTTCTCCGGCTTCAATAATAAATTATTACACTGTCGTTGCTGCTAAGGACTACAAGGTTATTCGTAAAATTACCTATAGTGAGTATTCTGAAAAGGCAAAAAAGGATGTAAAGAAAGTGATTCCTAAAGGAGCGACAATTACCAACGTGATTTATCATGGCGAGGGATATTGTGGAGCGATTTTAAAGATTGGTAAAAACCCACGCGCCTTCACGAATGATTGTTCATTCTTCACGGAAAATAAAGACCTTCAGCAGATTTCTCCACCTTCTGACTTCTCTGAACAGTGGCTCTATCTCACTTGCGAGGAAAAAGACAGCAATGGGAAGAACGAAAAAGCTTTTGTTCAGGATAAAGCCCTCTTGGCACAACCGGGAATTAAAGAAGGGTGCATCGTTGAGTACGGCACGGTGGGAGTCGACGGCGAAGCCTGTCGCGGCAATTAGTGGGAGTATTTTTGGACTCGAAACTGTCCATGCTGTGCTTTGATTTTTTGCAGCTCACTTTGCAGAACAGACATCCGGTCATAAGTTTCGATACCTAAACTTTGCCAAGCCAACAAAGCGGAGTTCCTCGGGGACTCCGCTTTTTCTTTGATTTGGCCGTTGCGAATAATCAAGTGATATGTTGTTTCAGTTTTTGCTAGCTGAAAATCGATATCGGAATTGAGAAGTGCTGTGAGCTTGCGTACACGCGCGTAAGTCTGTCCTGCTCGCAGGAAATGGCGCTCGAACTTATCTGCGATATCTTCGGGAGTTAATTCTGTCTCTTCTATTTCTTCTTCAAGGACCTCTTCCACGGAAAGATCTTCTTCGACGAGTTCCTCTGTCTCTTGGCGATGCCACCACAGTCCCACCGCTAAGATCGAGCGGACAGAAGTAAATTGCAAAGGATCAAAGTCATGTCTGTCACAAAAAGTCCTGAAACCTTTTTTGAGAAGTTCGGGATCCATTTCTTCATAAAAAAGCAGCGGATTAAAAGCTTCTTGATGTAAGGACTCTGCAAGCTTCAGAACGGAGTCCAAAGCCATGGCGTTCGGGAAGGGGCCTATAGAATGTTCTTCGTCTTGCACAGGGTTCATCGAAGTAAAATCGTGGTTGAAAAATACCAGCATGCGATGGCCTGTTTTAAGACTGATGTTATAGCGTGGATTCAGGCGTTTGATTTCATCGGTCTCAAGCAGAGCGGATTCCAGCGGGCTATTGCAAGGTGTGACGATCAGGTCCCAGGTTTGCGTGAGCATTTCGAGTTTGCGCGGGTCGCGATTTTTTTGACCGCGGAAGTAGCTATTCACGCGGCTTTTTAGTGAGGTGGCTTTACCGACATAGAGAACTTCACCCCATTGACTGATCATGCGATAAATTCCTGGCTGATCCGGGAGGCTCAAGCGTTTTTCTTTGGGTAGAGGATACTCATACTTCGTGCGGGCGACTTTAGGAGTTTCCGTAAGCCATGCTCGAAGGTCCGCAAAGTTTTGAATGCCTTTTTCTTCGAGAGCCTTACTGAGTCCCTGCCAAATCACTCGAGTCGCATCGATGTAGTTTTTCCCGCGTTTCACATCGCCCGCGTTGTAACCGAAATATCCTGCGAGGCCCTTAATTCCGCGAGAGGGCAGATTTGGCATCAGGCGCTTGGCGATTTCATGAGTACAAATGATTTCAAAGGGAAGGTCCTCGCCAAAGAGAGACTTTAAAAAGGGCCGTTCAAACTGTGCAAAGTGAATGATCGCAACGGGCTTTCGAATCTTTTCAAATTTTTCTAACACCTCGGTGAGCGGTTTTGCCTGGAGCATGTCTTCTTCAGCAATCCCTGTCAGCATTTGAATACGGTAAGGAACTTTCAGTCCGTCAGGCTGGGCGATTAAAAAACTTTCGGTGTTCTGCTCGTCTCCCCAGGCCATTTCCAAGACATGACTGTTTTCGGGTTTGGCACCCGTGGTTTGCAAATCGAGAAAAAAGTAGTCCTGAAAGCTCATGGGGATTTTTCCCAGAAGCCGGTGATGTCTGACAAAATACTTTGTGAGACAAGTTCTTGCGGGCTTTCCTCGTACCAGCCTTGCGGCATGCACTGAGCATAGCTATTTTGCAGAAAGCGCGCATCCATCATCACAATCACACCACGGTCCTTTTCCGAACGAATCACGCGACCCGCGGATTGAATGGCTTTCGCCATAGCCGGGTACACGTAAGTGTAGTCAAAGGCTTTGTCTTTACCATAGGTGTTTTCATAGTAAATTCTTATTTGCTCACGCTCGAAGTCAAATGTCGGAAGAGCCGGGCCGATTACGAAAGCACCGATCAGCATGTCGCCCGCATAATCGATACCTTCCGAGAAAATCCCGCCTTGAACTCCTAACAGGAGAGTGGGTTTGTCGCCACTACGGAGCTCCTCGAGATAACCTTTGACCAGCGCGGGTTTCATCTCGCGTCCTTGTTGCAGAATCTGATATTCAGGAAGATTTAAGAGCGCCCGGGCTTTGAAGAGAAAATCAAAACTTGGAAAGAGCGCAATGTAATTGCCGGGTTTTAAGCGCACCACGCGCTGGATAACATCGGCGATGCGCGGAGCACTCAAATCGCGTTGATTGAGCTTCGTTGAAATTTGCGGAATGATGAGAAGCTTGCGATTCTCAGTGGGAAAAGGGGAGGTGAATTCGAGGGTCTTCGTGTTTTCGCCTGAGAGGCCCATTAATGTTTGATAGTACTCAAAAGGTTTCAATGTCGCCGAGAAGGCGACGACATTCTGGAATTCCTTATAGACCTTCTTGAGATGTTCAGAGGCATCACAGCAGGTGATCTTTAACATCTCTCCGAGATAGTTTTTCTGGTAAGTTTGAAAGAATGCGGGACCAGAAAATTCCAGTGCGGCCATAAAATCCGACCAGGTATTTGAAAGTCGCAAAACGGGATCTTGAGGTTGAATTTCAACATCGGACTCCAAATACCTTAAAGTGAAATCGCGGATTTTTTTCTCGATCGTTGCAAAAGGTTCAGGATTGATTTGAATACGCCGAGGTCCCCCTTCACGGTAGCTCTTTACTAGGCTAATGGCTTCTTCGAGAATTTCGAGGCCATTTTTAGAAAAGCGGATATCAATCGATGTCAGCGCAGCTTCGAAAGCTTCAAGTAGTTCCACCGTCAGTGAGGGAGAAAAATAATCTTGGGCTCGCGATGGCAAGTTATGGGCTTCATCGACAACCAAGTTCGCTTTTTCCGACGGCTTGATCAGAGGCTCCGCCAACCGTCCCAATAATCCTCGAGGTGCAAAGGCGTAGTTGTAATCTCCAATCACGACATCGGCGCGCTCGATCGCCTCGACAGAAAGCTCAAAGGGACAGACTTGATATTCTTCACCCAGAGCTTTGAGCTTGCGAGCACTCAGGGATTTCACTTTACCGAGTTTATTTATTAAGTCGTTGTCTTGCAGCTTTTTATAGTAGTCCTTGGCAAACTCACAGTACTGCGGATTGCACATCACTTCCGATTTCAAGCACATCTTGCTTTTAGCATTGAGCGTGAGAGAGCGGACCTTCGAGCCTTTTTCTTGCAGAAGATCAATGGCTTCTTCGGCCATTTGATGCTGAGAATTTTTCGGCGTGACGTAGACAACCTTTTGGCCGCGAGCCAGAGCCTCTTTCATAGATGGATAGAGCACGCCCACGGTTTTTCCTAAGCCTGTGGGTGCCTGGATGATGAGCGGATTTTTTTCAGCAAGGTGAGTGGTGATGCATTCTACAAGTTCTTTTTGTCCAGGCCGCGGAGATTCAAAAGGAAACTCCAGAGTTTCGGCGCTCTTTTGCCGCTTCTTAAAAATCTTCTCACGCATTTTAGTTTCTTCGACCAATTCCTGAAGGCGAAGCTCGAGCCATGTTTCATAGCCAGCGACATCCAACTCGATGTCGAGATCTAGAGATTTAAAATTGCGTGAAGATACTAAATGCAGGCGTAACTGAGGAAGCACGCCAGTCTGTTGGAACTGAATGTAGCCATAAGTTCGCAGCTGCCAAACGTAAGGATGATTTAGATCCGCAAAAAGTTTTTGATAGAGACCGTCAATATCAAAGGTTGTCTTGATTTCTTCGATGGTGGTGACATCACCTTCAATGATTCCATCGGCGCGACCTGAAACTACAAAGGTGTAAGGCTTTTTCTCAAAGCTATGATTCAAGCGCTTTTCGGGCGTATAGCCTTCTACCTCTCGCAAGCGACGGAGTTGCACTTGCTGGTGAATCTCCTGACCAGAAAGCGGAGGCGCGCCATAGCCCGAGTGGACCTCGATACTTCCCACCCGCGGGCAGGGCACAGAAAATTGGCGCGCATCTATTTGGATCTTTTTCACGCAGCTATTTAATTACGCACAGAGAGACGCGTCAATCCCAACAATGCGCGATTGTGTCAGCCTGGAGTCAAAATGCGCGGCACGGAGCTTGCTATGCCCTCGCTCATACCAAACAAATGGAGGGAAGAATTATGAAGAAGTTATTTTATCAACTCACAGTGGCATGTTTCGCGGTGACGCTTTCGTTTTCAGCGAGCGCCCGTCAACAAGCAGAGAGTTGCATGGAGCGTTGTACGAAGGAAGGCGTTGGCAATAAGAGTTGCGAAGAAATTTGCGACAACGATTCTCCGCATTCTGAAAAATACTGTGACGACCACCCGTGGGACAGCAGTTGTAAAGAGGGAGACCATTCAGAGGATTATTGCGACTCTCACCCGTGGGACTCGCATTGCAAGTGATTTTTCTTGAAGAGGTCGGTGCCAAATAGGTCCCAGACTTAAAACTAAATTTTCAGATGGAGTGAACGCTCCATCTTTTTATTTTTTTCTGAAAATCGTTTTAATACGACCTCACGGAAAATCAGGACCATTCCTCGACTCGTGTTTGCTGCTTTTTGCAACGACAATAAAAATGCAAAAAACACAAGGAGGAACCATGATGAAGACAACTCTCTTCAATAAGACTGTGGCCGTTTTGGCTGTAGCAGCTCTGTCTCTGACAGCTTGTAAAACCGGCTCTGATGCTGCGGAATATATCCAGCACATTAAGCTCTCGAAGGACTCTCAAAGTTTTGAGTACTCCACCACTTTCAGCAAAAACGTCGAAGTGGATATGGAAGCAGAATTCCCGATTGGTAAGTACGGAACTCTTGCATTCTATAAAGATGACCAAGGTGTTTTCCATGTTGGTTTGAAAGCAAGCTTCAGTTTGTTCGGCGATATCAATTTGACTCCGGTCACGAAATTGCCAACAGGTATGAGCTTCCCAGCGATTGTTACTGGCAGCATTTACCAATATGTCGTCGCGAGTGTTCCTGGCCAATACACAGTTTATGCTTACTTTGACAATTTGACGACTTCAGGGACTAAGAAGTTGGCGGGTGTGGCGATTCAATTCGAGAACCTCAAAAACAATTTCCCTCAAGTCACCATCACACAAAGCTTCTTCACCGACAGCAACCAGAAGTTCGCGTCGTTCACTATTTTCGGTCCAGCAACTGTTGATGGCAAGCAGATCCCAGGCGGTATTTTCCTCGTGGGTGATATCAACCAAGCTATCGATTCAGACACTTTCAAAACCAATGCAACAACCATTGGTGGTAAAGATGCTGCGAAATACAAGACTGACAAAGAGAAAATGCAGTTGATGCGTAAGGTTCAAAAGGCCTTCGAAGCTAACGGCGTAAAGCTCCACTAGTCTTTAAAACGATTTAAATGCGTATGAACCCACGTCCCTTAGGGATGTGGGTTTTTTTATGTTCGAAAACAGCATTGCGTCTCAGTTTCCACTTGTATAGCGACGCGGAGTTATTTAGAAATCTTCCATTCCAACCAAATTGAAGGAGATTCAATGAAAACAATGATGGTTTTGGCAGCAGCAATGGTTATTTCTTCCGGTGCAATGGCTGTCGAAAAGACAACGACAATGACAACAACCCCTACAACTCCAGCAGTGACTAACACAGTGGCTATGGATTCCACTTTGCCAAACACTTTGGGTTTTAACTTTGTGGCTTTGGCTCAAGGTAAAACAAACGTCTACTTTGACGTCGGTGGTTTGAGCTCTCGCGTAAGCCCTTCTTTGAGCTACCGCGGATATTCTAGTAAAGAAGAAAGAAAAGACATTGGGAAGGCTACTGTAGATCGTAGTTTGGCAACCTTGGGCGCTTCGATCGTGGCAATTAAGGGGGAAGGGAAGTCTTTGGTTATCAATCCTTACTTATACTTCGGAACTGAAAAAGACGCGCGTAACACAGACACTAAAAACGGCATCGGTGCACGTTTGATGGGTCAAGTTGCTTTGAATAAAGCTGCTTTCATCCAAGTAGGCGTTGACGGAAACAACATGGAAGACACTTTCAAAAGTGAAGTCTATGTTGGAGCAGCGTTTGCTTTGTAGTCCAACATATTGACGATTTCGTCGGCTCCTTCGCTCTCGGTTTTCTAAAAAATCCGTAAACTGCAGCGAGGGGGCGTTCTTGTGAAGACCTACGATGCGGTTGTCGTCGGCTCTGGGCCGAATGGTTTAGCGGCGGCAATCACCTTAGCCCGAGCGGGCTTCTCAGTAAAAATTTTTGAAAAATCATCTCTTGCGGGCGGAGGAATGCATTCGGCATCTCTGACTTTGCCTGGCTATATTCACGATGTGTGCTCGGCGGTTCATCCGCTGGCGGTCGTGTCGCCATTTTTTAAATCGTTGCCTTTACAAAAATTTGGTCTGCGTTGGATTCACTCTCCCTTAGTGTTGGCTCATCCCCTCCTAGAAGAAGAAGCGATTCATTTGGAAGTTTCTCCAGAAGATACAGCTCAGAACTTAGGAGAGGACGCGGCGACCTATTTGCGGTTTGTAGAGTCCATGACAAAATATAGTGACGAGATTTTTACCGAGATCTTTAAGCCGGCACTGCATTGGCCACGCTATCCTTACCTGTGGGCTCGGTTTGGCCTCTCAGCGATGCTTCCGGCAAAGACATTTGCACGGTGGAAGTTCAGAGGGCCCCGGGCACGCACTCTCTTCGCAGGGCTGGCAGCGCATGTGAATGCTCCTCTGGATGGCTATGGAACAGCGGCGGTGGGGCTTATGCTAAACATGGCTGCACACCTTCAAGGCTGGCCTATTCCGGCGGGAGGATCTCACGAAATTGCCCGCAGTATGGTAGCGTATTTTATTTCTCTGGGGGGAGAGATTGAGCTTTCGAAAGAAATTCGCAGCCCTGGTGATTTGCCGAAGAGTCGCGGTGTTTTTCTAGATATGACTCCTCGGCAGATTGTGAGATTTTTTGGTTTTGATTTATCGAAGGAAAATAAGAAAAAACTTTCGGATTTTAGTTATGGCCCCGGTGTTTTTAAAACCGACTGGGCTTTGTCACGCCCCATCCCTTGGAAAGACACTGTTTGTACCCAAGCAGCGACTGTTCATATCGGCGGCCGTGAAGAAGATATTCTTCGTTCTGAAGAAGGCCCCGCACGTGGTGAAGTGAAGCCGCGGCCTTTTATTTTATTAAGCCAGCCCAGTCTGTTTGATAAGAGCCGCGCTCCTGAGGGAAAACACGTTGCTTGGGGCTATTGCCATGTTCCTCACGGATCGGAGATCGATGCAACCACGATCATTGAAAATCAAATCGAGAGATTTGCACCGGGTTTTAAAAACACGATTCTGGCGCGCAGCACTTTGGGGCCTCGGGAGCTTGAGAGGATGAATCCCAATCTTATAGGTGGGGATATTTCTGGCGGTAATATGACACTCAAGCAATTGCTTTTTCGTCCTAGCTTGAAGCTCAATCCTTACAAGCTTTCAATCCCTGGCTATTACATTTGTTCATCTTCAACGCCGCCGGGTCCTGGAGTTCATGGGATGTGCGGCTTCAATGCAGCTCAAAGTTTTATCCGAGAGAAATCCAAAAGCACAGTTCATGATGAATTCTAGATGTGCAATCATCGCGTCGTTTATTTGTTTGGACGAGTGTTGTTAGTATACACCGCTTGCTATCAGTCTAGCTGGTGTATACTATAGATCGGTTGCTCACTCTGTCTTTTTTTGTGAGTAGTATTGGTCAAGTCTGACAAGCATCCCTATGCATGACATCTCTGAAAATCGGATTTGGTGTTTATAAACTTCGCACGACGTGTTTAGGATGAACCGACCGTGCCTTTTTTCAAAGGAAGAAAAATGAACATGCGTAGTTTCAAAACAACCAAAGGAACCGAATTACCTCTGTTGAACCTTCGTGGGAAGGAATATTTGGAGGTGAAGTATCGTCTCGTATGGTTCCGCGAAGATCATCCCGATTGGTCGATCGAGACAGAATTGGTGTCGGTCACAGATGTGTCGGCTTATGCGAAGGCCACTATCAGAGATGACAAAGGCAGAATCATCGCGACCTCTCACAAGTTCGAGAGCATTCAGGGCTTCCCTGATTTTATCGAGAAGGCAGAGACAGGGGCGATTGGCCGTGCGTTGGCTTTGATCGGTTACGGCACTCAGTTCTGTGCAGACGAGTTGGATGAAGGCAAACGCATCGTCGATGCGCCGGCATCCCCTAGAGTACATAGAAGCGCTGGCACGTTCCCGAACAATCGCGTAGCGAAATCCCCGGGAGCTGAGGTGGATACGTCTGCGGAAGCCGGAGAGGAGGAGTCCGTGGAAGAAGAGCAGAGCGCAAACGCAGGCTCCACGGAGCCTGGTGATTACATGATTAGCTTTGGTCGTAAGTACAAAGGCAAAAAACTCAAAGAAGTGCCGAAGTCTGAAATCGAAAGCTATATCAAGTGGCTTGAATCCAGCGCGGACAAACAAGGAACACCCGTTTCAAGACAAGTGCAGTTCTTGAAACAGGCCTATAGCCGTCTTTACGAAGGTGAAGGCGCTCAACACTAAGGCCGGTTATGAGCCAGCTGTCATTTGAAACGCCCAATATTCAGAATCAGGCGGGGATCTTTCATGGAGATTCCCGTCAGCCTTTTATTTCAGATTTGCCCCAGGGAATTATCAAGGGGCATGTCGAGAAAGTGGTATTTCTGAATCCCGTCACAGGACAATGTCTTTTAGATGTGAAACCAGAGGGTGCTAAAGGCCACTTGATGGTGACTGGATATGTGTCTTCTGTTTTTCCGGGACAAAGTCTCATTGCCAAAATCGGCAGGGAAGTTAAAGAGGAAGAAGCCAAGATTCTTCCGGCGTCTTCACTGGAAATCGGCCCACCCCTTATTGAACGGACCTTACGAAAGTTTCTAAAATCTCCAGCAATGTCTGAACTAGGCAAGAATGTTGCAAAGTCCCTTGCAGAGAAGTTTCCGCAGAATCTTTTTGCCGTGATGGATTTAGATCCCAAGCGTCTGAGTGAGGCCGAGGGAGTTGGTGGAAAAAGACGGACACAGATTCTTGAGGCCTGGTCCAAATTTAAATTCCAAGAGCGTTTCAAGAAATTTCTTTTTGCTGAGCAATTACCTTTAGAATGGGCGGATCAGCTGTGGTCTTTCTTTAAAGAGGAAGCGCAGGAATTTTTCACCGAGAATCCCTATGTAGTTGCTCGTGACCATAATTTATCCTTCGATTTGGTGGATGCCTATGCGCTTCGGCGCGGATCTGCAATTGATTCCGAAGAACGACTTCGCTGTGCTCTGCATGACATGTTGAAGGAGTTTTACAAACAAGGGCATTGTGCTTATCCAGAAGAAAAGCTTTTGGCAGAAGCAACTTACAAACTGAATTGTAATCGCGAATCGTTGGAGAGCGCGCTTGAAATTGAGCTTATCGAGAAAAAGTTTGTCGAAGATCGCATCGCGGATACGCCGTGCATATATCTGAAAGAGGTTTGGGAGCTTGAACGCAACGTTGCTCATAAACTGCGTGCATTTCAATTTAAGGACACTCCCTGGGGCTGGTTCAATTTAGATAAAGTGCTCACTTGGTCTCAGGGAATTTTGAATTTACAACTAGCTCCTTTGCAAAAAGAAGCGATTGAAACGGCGTTGTCATCGCCGTTAACGGTTATTACCGGGGGACCGGGAACAGGAAAGACCACCTTGGTCAGAGCTTTAACGACGATCTTGCAGACACAGTTTCTAAAGTTTGCCCTCTGCACACCGACAGGAAGGGCGGCAAAACGCTTGGAAGAAGCCACCGGGCAGCCGGCGCAAACCATTCATCGCCTTTTAAAACTCAACGGTTTAACGGGCGAGTTTGCACACAACCGTGATAATCCTTTAGATGTGGATCTTGTTTTAATTGATGAGATATCTATGGTGGATATCACTTTGATGAATCACTTGCTGGAAGCGATTCCAGATCACTGTGCATTAATTCTTGTCGGCGACGCGGATCAGATTCCACCGGTAGGAGCCGGAAATATTCTTCAAAGTATGATTGATTCCCAGCGCTTTACTGTTGTTCGCTTGAAAGAGATCTTTCGCCAAAGCGAGGAGAGCCTTATTAAGATCAATGCGCAAAGGATCAATTCAGGACAGATGCCGTTGAAGAGTGACCTTATCGGTTCTGATTTTCACTATCTTCCTGTGCATGGCAATGAAGAAGCGAAGCATATGGTCTTTGATTTGGCAACGCGAGTAATTCCAAATGAGTACGGCATTACCGACCAGAAGCAAGTGCAAATTCTCGTACCGATGAATACGGGTGCTCTTGGTACGCAGAAGCTCAATCAGGAACTCCAGAAAGTTTTTGTCGGTGGAGACAGCGCTGGCGGCATCGTGGGATTTGAGCAGAATTTTGCCGTGGGTGACAAAGTCATGGTCATCAAGAATGATTACAAAAAGAATCTATTCAATGGGGATATAGGCTTTATTCTCCGTATTGATCATTTGAATCAGTACTTAGACATCGAGTTTGATGACCGGCGTATTCGTTTTGATTTTGAAGAGCTGGAGAGATTAAGCCTCGCATACGCGATTTCGATTCATAAATCCCAAGGTTCAGAATACCGGGCGGTCATTGTGGTGGTCACTGCCGAACACTTGCCTTTGGCGCAAAGACATTTAATCTATACGGCTGTTACGCGTGGAAAAGAGCTTGTTTTTCTGGTCGCAGAGCCCCAGGCGCTGCAAACCGCAATTGCCTCAGATGAAAACAATCGTCGCTGGGAAAAACTCACAGAGCTTTTGCGGTCTTAAGTATGTTCACTAGCATGAAATTTTTCGCGTGTTTACGTCAGCAGTGTTGAAAATAAGATCATTCCGAGCCGCTCTCTGAAAGTGATAAGGTCTCAGTTATGAGCCCGTTCACTCAGAGGAGCAACAAATGAAAAAGTTAATCCTACTCCACAAAATTCACAATGTACAAGCGCCAATTCGAATGGTTGCAGCCCTGCTACAGGAGCCAGCATGTGTTTCTAACCCCTCAAGGAGGATCTTATGTCTCATGGTCATAACAAACACAAAGGATTCAGTCAGACGAGCAAGCGATACGATGGAGATTTGAAAGAGCAGCACCAAAAGAATCGCAGCACACAACACTCCACAGAGACTGGAAAACATACTATGGACGATAAGCCACCAAAAAAGGAATCCGCAACTAAAGTCCCTCAGTCGACTTAATCAAAAGGCCTGCATACGCAGGCCTTTTTTATTACCGGCGTGTAGTTTGCTGAATTTCTTTTTCGGTTTTCTTGCGAGCCGCATTGGCCTTGTTGGCCTTTGCTCTGGCCTTTGCCGCACGGGCATTGGCCTGTTGAACTTTCGCTTTCGCGGATTTTTGTGCTCTGATGAGTTCGCGATTTGCATCCGCTAAACGGCGTTGTACGTCTCGCGCATCTGTCTCTGCATCGTTGGCTTCTGCGTTGGCTTGCTGAATAAGTTTTTCTTGGTCACGAATTTCATTATGGACCTTTTCAAGGTCTTGCTCGGTGGCTTGTTTTCTGGCGCGAATTTCATCACGTTTTTGAAAGACTTGCGCGGTCTTATCTTTGCTGACCTGAATACGTTTCAGAGCATCTTCTTTTTGTCTGTCGAGAGCTTTGATTTGTTTTTCAAGCTCGCGGCTTTCGGCAGCCGCCTTATCGGCATCACGGCGGGCTTGAGCGGATTCTCGTTGAGCTTGGGTATTGGCTTCGTTCGCTTCTTTCAGCTTAGTGCGGTATTCGCCTTTGAGTTGTTCTTTGCGTTTCTTTTCTTCCTCGGCGAATTTCTTGGCTTCGGCAGCGTCGGCCTTGGCGCCATCCACATCGGCGATGGCTTGCTCGACATCCATTTGCAAATCCACCCCACCCTCGGCCTTGGCCAGACTTGCAGTCACCATGAGTGTTGAAAATAGGATGTATCCCCAGGACTTCATAACGGTTCCCCCAAAATACGAACATGTCTCAGAATGAGTCATTCTAAATTAGCTTAGCACTCTATATAAGAGCAAAAAATATACCTGCTCAGCTCGAATGAAGCTGTTTCTAAAGTGATTTTTTTGTCTAAGTAAGTGGACTTGCTTGAAACTTTATCACTTGAAATATTTCTTTCGAACAATAAATAGATCTCTTTGATATATCGGTTGATTGGTGTCGACTTGTCACGTGGCTTACATCCAGTTTGTGGGCTGGTCTTTTGACAGAGGCGCGAAAGCAGTCGAGGCTTAAAGAATGATATTAAAATTTATTTTACCTTTGTTTCTGACTTCTTCGGCTTTCGCGGCGACCAGCAATTACAATACAGTCGTCGCGAATCTTCAAAAAATCGCTCAAGCAAATCCGCAAAATGCCCAGATGTTTGACCTGGGTATGTCGGACGCAGGGCAAATGATTGTCGGAATCAAAATTGGCTCCGGCGAAGTTGCAGACCTCGTGGTTGGCACTCACCATGGCAATGAATACGGTTCCACCGCAGTCGCCATGGGCACTGCCGAGGCCTTTGCGAAGGACCCGATTCCAGGTCACACGGTGTATGTAATTCCGGTGCTGAATATCTCTGGCTACAATGCTGGAAATCGGGAAGAGCAGATCGGCCGCGGTTCCATCGATCCGAATCGTGATTATCCAGGCCCTTGTATCACGACGACGCCTCACCACTCGAAGGCGACCAAGTTGCTGGCGGATTTTATCGCGAATCAAAACATTATTGCTTCGGCGACCTTGCATACATTCTCTCCGGCCGTTTTGTATCCGTTTGGTTTTTCCACCAACGACACCGAAACGAAAGATGACAGCGCCTTTATTAACTTGAGCAAAGCGGCGACCGTCGAGAGTCGCTATGATATCGGAAATTCAAAAGAGCTGCTCTATGCCGCGGATGGAGCTTTTGAAGATTACGCTTACTGGAAGCATGGCATTTGGTCGTTGCTGTTTGAGATGGGCACGACCCACGATCCAAGCTCGAGTCAAATGAAGAAACTCATCGCTGACAATGTTCCTGGCTTGCGAAGATTTTTCGAGATGGCGCCAAGGACACGTTCGGCGGATCATGCGTTTACCGGAAAGTGCGATCATAGCGTACGTAAACGTGGGCATGAACGGTTAGAGTAGTGTAAGCAAGGCCAGGAGGAAAGACGGCTCAGGTTGGAAGCCTAGGTCTTTTAGGTCTATGGAGTGGTTTAAGCCGTCCATTTCATGGAAAGCTTCTTTTTGTTCTTCACACAATCAAGAAGATAGAGGTCGATGAGTTTTTGATAGGAGACACCTGACTCATCAGAGAGCTTTTTGAAGTAATCGATGACTGCGGGGCTCAAATTAATACCGACTGCTTTTTTCTTTTTGGCAGGATATCGATTTTTCACCTCTTTCATTTTATTAAAGTCATACTCCTTTTTCATAAAACGCCCTTTCTTTCTTAGTAGCTTTGCGAGCTGAAATAATTCGAACGACTGATTCTGATTCATGATGGCAATGGACAACGACCAAAAATTTATCGGAACTACTATAGCCAATTAGGATAAAACGATCTTCGTGGTCCGAATGCTCAGAATCTAAAAATAACCGCCCGTGAACATCGTCAAACACCGATTGGGCTTCCTCAAACCAGATTCCGTGCTTTTTACGGTTGGCTTTGTTCTTCTTTTCGTCCCAATCGAATTCAATCATGATCTATATTTTATCTAGATTATTACTATATGTCAATGGGGTTATATGGTGCCAGTTTTGGGGCTATCGCCGCCCCAAGCCATACAGCGAGTGGGTATTCCTTTTATCAGCATTGGTAGGCTGTTGAAAAAGGAGAGAAAAACATCACCTTCACAACGCTTCTTAGTATTTGTGAGGTTCTCGGCAAAACACCCGCTGAGCTCCTGAGAGATCTAGGGTCTTCGAAAGCATAGGGCTTTTGAACCTAATTTTTTCGAAAATATTTCTCCGTTTTTGTTCCTGTGATCATTGGATTTAGATTTTGTTTATCTAAGTGTAAAATATAAATCCTTTTCGTTTTACTTCAAGGGGCGTAAATACACTGGAAGTAACCAACATCTCTGGTTCAACATCTTTTATAGCCGACGCGACCCCATTGACCCATTCAATCGTGGCATCGTCCGCTAACTTTTGTCGAGAGTCCGGTTGAGATAGATCATATTTCTTTCCATCATCACTTATGAAGTTTCCATTTACTTTAGAAAAGGGAAGATCCTTTGCGCTGAAACTTTGCTCATTCCAAAGGTCGAAAGCAAAAATTCCAGAAACGAGTTCTGGCGCATTTGCTTTACGTACCGTGTGGCGCCCCCGGTCCTAAGCTGGTCGAACTTTTACAGGAACCTGAGCCACGGTTAAAACCAAGGTATACGCTCGTCGATGGGCCTGTCGCCGCAACCTATTCAGATGAAATTCACATCAAAAATGTCACTCAAATACTCGCCGCCGACGTGTGACTATTTAAAACAAATCCCAAGTAACAACTTAAATTCTCACAGACATAGAAAACGATGATTATGATTATAAAGAAGTCAAAAACGCCCGATAAAAATCGACGCCACTTTTTAAAAAATACTTTTCTTGCTGGGCGCCTTGGCACCATGGCCCATGTCGCGCAAAAGTTTTCACTGATCACTGGAATTTTTCTTTTTAGAAAAAAAGCATTTGCGCAGATGATTCCCTTTGCGATGTGGAAGAAACAACAGACTCCTCTGACTCTGTGGTCTTGGGGTGTAAACATCGATGGCGAGCTCGGAATTGGAAATACAATCGACAAAAGCTCTCCCGTTCAAATCGGTGCTCTTTCCAATTGGTCCACTTTCAGTGCCGGCAGTCTCCACGTTGCCGCGATAAAACAAGATGGTTCTTTGTGGACTTGGGGAGATAACGTCAATGGAGAACTTGGTATAGGATCGGTTGCCGGCAAGAGTTCACCAGTGCAGGTCGGAGCCCTCACCGATTGGGCGAAGATTAGCTGTGGCGGCATGTATACTGCTGCTGAGCACTACTACATGATGGCCACCAAAACGGATGGCACTCTTTGGGCTTGGGGAGATAACTCCAATGGACAACTGGGAGATGGAACGACAGTTTCGAAAAGCTCTCCGATTCAAATCGGAGCCTTGACGGACTGGGCGACGGTCACGACGGGTTGGGGTATGCACACATTTGCCGTAAAAACAGACGGCACACTGTGGGCGTGGGGCAATGGAGCCGGCGGAAGGCTTGGTGATGGAACCACCGTCAGCAAAAGTTCTCCAATTCAGATTGGAGCTCTCACCAATTGGTCCAAAGTATATGCTGGGGTCTCACATGCCATCGCCATTAAGGCGGATGGAACTCTTTGGGCTTGGGGAAATAATTCTTCGGGACAGCTTGGGAATGGTTCCACGGTCGCCAAAAGTTCCCCCATTCAAATTGGCGCTCTTACCACTTGGGCCATGGCGAGCGCCGGAGGTGACCAAAGCCTGGCGACAAAGACTGACGGGACTCTTTGGGCTTGGGGAAACAATATCGAAGGGGAGCTCGGCATCGGCACGACAGTCGATAAAAACTCTCCCGTGCAAGTCGGAGCCCTCACAGATTGGGCCTCGGTGAGTGTCGGCGTGGACCATGTCGCGGCAATCAAAACAGATGGCACGATTTGGACCTGGGGGTTTAATACAAATGGAAATTTGGGGGATGGAACCACGGTCGCCAAAAGTTCACCGATTCAAGTGGGGGCCTTGACCACGTGGACGAAAGTGCAAGCCACAGAGTCTTTCACGGTGGCTATGAAATAAACATTACGGGCAGGGCTCGTACCTTGTTCCATCCAATGTGTCGTTAAAATAGGCCAATGAAATGGAGGACCCTTTGGCCGCTGAACACTGAGCCGTCGAAAATCCGGTGTATTCTGCGGCCAGCAACGCTTTTCCTTGATTTACAAAAGGCTGATATTTTCCACATTCAGAGAACTGAAAGCATTGTTCGGCAATCGCGAAGTCGAAAACATTCACCAGGCTACTGACAAGGTCGACGGCATTCTTAAGGGCCACAATCAGGTGGCGGTCATGAGCAGCAAACGCCAAGAACTGATTATAATCTATTTGTGTCGCACTCGTCAGAGGAAAACCTGAATTGTTGGAATAAGCATCGACATTGTCTAAATCAACTCCATCGCAACCTTTGCTTTTAGCAAGATCCAACCTTGCCACCATAATGGAGCGAACCGAAGGAGATCGCGTATCCAACCAACGCTCGGATCCCCCCACACTCTTTCCCAGGTCCGAGGAAGAAAAAGAGCTGGCATCAGGTCGCGAAGCTTCGAAGGTCCCTGCAGAAATATTGCAAATAACTTTATGGCCGGCGGCCTTTAATGCCTGAATCGAATTGCTATCATTTTCGAACATGTCAATATCGTAAACCGCGGCGGATGGAGATTGTAAGGTGCCTGACACCTGATAGTACCACGATGAAAGAATCGATACATCCACCGCCGGCTTCTCTAAGGCAAATGTCTTATTATGATACTGCAGTTTTGTGGAATCATTGGGATCAATACCGAGATCATTGGCAGCCAATACCTGAGGAGCCACATTTTGACAATTTTCCCGTACTAGCACCCCTTGAGACGATCCGGTGATTAGAATCCTTGCTTGAACCAAAGTGCCATCAGGACAGTTGCCCCCCTCGGCTACATAAGGTTTACCATCATAAGGCTGACCGTTATCCACCGAAGACTTAAGCTCAGGTTCTGACTTTTTTGCTGATGGACCGCAATTCTGAAAAAAAGGAACAGCCAGAAGTGCAACTAACACCAGTAATACGCGAGTCAAATTCACATCGACCTTCCCCTGAGCTTATCGGCATAAACCGAAAAAAATTTCATAGCTTGAACCAACGCTATCACCGTCTCACAAATTATTTGAGTGACATCTTTGATTATCATTTCAACTCTTCTGTCTCAGCTTGATACGCGGACAAAATTACATTTGTACTCGCCACTGCAAACACAAAGAGGGAGCCACAGGCTCCCTCTTTCATAATTATTGGCAGGGATTATAAACTTGCCCATTCAAGTCTAAGTTGAAAAACACTGTCGAAAATTTCAAGCTGGCCGCCTGAGAACAAATCGAACTTGAGTAAGAACTGTACTCGGCATTAAGAACAGCTTTGTTTTGGCTGATAAATGGCGAGTAAGCGCTGCACTCATTGTACTTGAAGCACTCTTCTACGACGGCGAAGTCAAACTTGCCGACAAGGGAGTCGACAAGGTCAGTGGAATTTTTCAAAGCTACAACCATTCCTCGGGCATGGGCTTGATCAGCAAGAAAGCTATTAAAAGAAATTTGATCTTGCATTGTCAGAGGGAAACCGCTTTTGTTCGAATATCCGTCCACGTTGTCTGGCTCAAGTCCATCACAACCTTTGCTTTTGGCAAGATCCATTCTCGCTGCCATAATTTGACGAACAGTTGCATTTCTAACATCAAGCCATTTTTCACCGGGCCAACCGGAAACACCACTGCCAAGAGCTGTCGAAGGAAATTGGCTGGCATCTGGACGCCAATCCTCATAGGTGCCTGCAGAAAAATAACAAATCACGATGTGACCTGATTGCTTCAGCGAAGCAAAGGTGGCTGCTGAGTTGTCATAAAGATCGATATCATAAACTTTTGCCGCAATATTGGCATTGACGGCACCTTGTAGCTGCCAATACCACTGCGTACCAGCAGGAATGCTCGTCCCACTTGAAGGGCTTCGAGTGGGGCTAGGCGACGGCGTTGGTGAAGACACGGGAGCCGGAGTTGGCGTTGCCGCAGGGACTGGAGTTGGAGCTGGCGTCGGCGTGGGGGTTGCTGCAGGGGCTGGGGTTGGAGTAGGATTTGGGGTCGATGATGAATCATAGACAGAAAGGTAATCTAGAGCACAATCATCGGCACCAGAACTCGAAATCAATTTAATATTGATGTAGCCATTGATCAAAACACCAGAAGGCAATTTAAAACTCAGCGATTTGTAGCTGGTGCTTCCGGAAGTTGAGCCGATGCCCACCCAACTTCCCTGCGAATTCAATGCTTGGAAATAAAAAACGTCTGAAGCAGTATTTTGCTTAAAGCGTGTCAACAGTGCTACGCTTTGAGACAAGGTCGAGGTCGGAAATTTGTAGACCACAGAGAGGTTTCCTCTTTGGTTTGTATACAGTTTAACGCCCTTTCCTTCGCTGGCGTTAACCAGGTTTTGAACGGATCCATCATAGGTGCCGATACTCACCGACATGGAGGAAGCGCTCACTTGAGCAGCTTCGGCCGCGAACGGCACGATAACGGATGCAATGAAGAAGGATAGGATTTTGCCAAATTTGTTTTTTGAATATGTCATTGGTTTCAAGGAGCCCCCTCTGTTACTTGTGAAGTTTAGTTTTTCAAAAAATTCCCTAAAAGCAGACTGACAATTTTGAATAGCAGAATATGAGACGACTCATTTTGAGAAAATTGTTCTCATCAAATTTGTCATTTTAAGCTTTAGGTGTTTGCACATAAAATCGATAAGTAAGAAAGGGCAGATTCTCCCGAGGAGTGACATTTGTGCCTCAGAATAACACTCTTAAAAAATATAATGACCTCATCGCAGCTTGCGACCTTCTCATCAAGGCGGGAAAAGTCAGCTCCGTCTTTCCGCTCATTTCTAAATTGAATATTTCACGAGTTCCGCGGGATTGTCGCCAGGGACTTGCAAAAATCTGCCGGCGGGCGGGCTTGATAGATCAGGGCTTGCAGCTGCTATACCCTGTTATCCGCAACAAGAAGCAAATCGAGAGATCGGTCACCGCCGGCGAGATCAGCGAATATGCCGTTTTGCTTTCACGAAACGGTCTCATCCAGGAGGCCATGGTCCTTCTGAGTTCAGTGGACTTCAGGCAAGCTCCAGAAGCCAAACTTTATCAAGCCTACTGCTGCATATCCACTTGGGAATACGAGAATGCCATTTTCTTCCTGAAAGATTATCTCGATTTGAACGTTGACGGCTATTCTAAATTGATCGCTCAAGTGAATCTCGCCTCCTCATATCTTGCACTGGAACAGCTGGATATGGCCGAGCAACAGTTGGCCGAAGTCATTTCCCAGGCACAAAAAATGGAAGCCACACGACTGATCGGAAATAGCCTTGAACTTCGCGCGCAAATTCATCTTGCCCGAGGCAATTTTTCCAAATCCAGGGACGACTTGAACCAGGCCCTGAGCATCTTCTCCCAGGGTTACAGTTACGATCAGCTTTTGATATACAAGTGGCAGTCCATTACGGATGCTTTCGAGCAAAATTCGGTGACCATTCTAAACGATTTTCGCAATGAGGCCCTAAAAAGAAATCATTGGGAAAGTGTGCGAGAGGCGGATTTATTTTCGATAAAACTGAAATTTGACCAGAAACGTTTCGATCACCTTGTCATCGGAACCCCCATGGAAGGATACCGTCGTCGAATTCAGCGGCAAATTGAGGGCCATCAACCGAACGAATGTTTTTTGTTTGGTAGGTCAGGCTCTCTGGAACTTGATCTGAGCACTGGACGATTGAAAAACGCCGATGATCTGAACGCTGGAAAGAAAATTCATCAAATGATCGCCGCCTTAGTCACGGATTTTTATGTTCCCAGGAATATGGGAACTCTTTTCTCGGAGCTTTATCCGAATGAACACTTCGATATTAATTCATCATCTTTTCGTATGCATCAGATTTTACGCAGAACACGTCGGTGGCTCGAAAGCAATAAGATCCCCGCAAGCATAGAACATAGTTGCGGCAACTACCGACTGGATATTCACGGCGACTTTTGCATAAATGTGCCTTTAAGGCGCTCAGCAATCGAAGCCCATTCATTAAAATGGCAAGAATTGAAAACCTGCTTCCCCCTAGGGGTCAAGTTCACAGCTCAAGAAGCCTGTGATAAACTCAATTTGTCTCGATCCGGTTTTCATCGTTTGGCTGAATGGGCCACGAACATGGGCGAACTCATAAAAAGCGGAAGCGGCAAATCCACCGTCCACGAAGTTGCTTCAGCTCTCAAGAGATGACCAAATAGCAGCCTCATCACGAAAACCTAAGTTTAGCTTTGATTGGTTCGAATAGCTTGACGAATGGTGCGCGAGGGGGGACTTGAACCCCCACAGGATTTCTCCCATAGGCTTCTGAGACCTACGTGTCTACCAATTCCACCACCCGCGCTCAGGTCATGAAAAGAAGGCCTCCAGACTAGGAGGCCTTTTGCCAAATTTCAAGAGTTATTTCGTCACACCGAACTCAACAAGGCCTGCCAAAGTTTCCAGCAGGATGTCGTAAGAAGCATTCAGACGCAGGACGCAGACCATTTTAAGGGCGTCTTTTTTGCCAGCGTTGTAAGTGTAGCCCAACATGCCAAAGCCGCGCGTGCGATCCGCGCCTAGGTTTTTCGTATCCGTCCATTTATAGACCGCATCTGTGCGGAGCTTGCCGATGACTTCGCTGATCTGGCAGGCTTCGGCCATTTGGTTCATCGGCATGCTGGATTCTACCGTCGCTGTGTCGACCAGTTTGCCGCCAGCGATAAACTGAGCTTTGTCGCCCATTTTTGGAACACTCGCTTTTTCAATCACATCGAGTTTTACGATGCGGAAAGTGCGGAATTTATTCTCTTGTTTCGCATAGTAGGCAGAGTCTTTCTCGGGAGACAATTGGGCATACTGACCTTGCTCATCTTTAAATTGCAAAATGTCCTTCATGTTTTTAACGAAGTCCTCGGACGTTTGTTCGCCGCGAGTGATACATTCAAACTTTAATTCTCGTCGCGATTTTTCATCTTTAAAAACAATGGTCATCACAGAGCCATGCTGATCGACGGGCCATGGTTTTTTACTGCTTGTAACGAATTTAAAGCTATCACCTTTTTTGAGATCGCCTGGAGTTTCGGTCGTGCAATACATACCGAAGCCGCGGTCAAACATTTTGAATTTCGCGCTCTCTTCAGACGTCAGAGAATTGTCTGCAATCACACCGATATTGTTTTTCTTCGCTCCTTGGAGAGTATCAACCATCAATACGCGCACTTCAGAGAACTGCCATTCAGCAGTAGGCGCAGGAGTTTTAGCTTCCGGCTTAGCCGCAGCCGCTGGGGCCACTGGTGCCGGAGCTTTTGTCTTTTTCTCCGATGCCTTGGCCTGAGCTTCTTGAATCGCCTTTACGACGGCATCCGTAGTTGTTGCGGCCGCTGACGGTGCATTCATTCCTTCTTGTTTCGCAGGAGCGACTTCCGGAATTTTTTCAGCCGGCTTTTCGGCAGGTGTATCCGCTTTGCTTTCAGCAGGCTGAGTCTTTGCAGGCTCTGTTGCCTCCGGTGCTTTGGAGTCGTCTACGGCTTTCGGTTCTTGCTCACCAGTGGGTTTCGCTTCAGGTCCCTCTTTAGGAGCTTCTTTTTTTGGAGCTTCCGTCTTCGCAGGCGGAGCCGGAGTTTTAGCCGTTTTGCTGCTGGTACAAGCGGCTGTTGAAAGTAAGCACGTCGCGATCAACAATGTCGTGAATTTTCTCATAAAACACCTCGGTGCCCTGAGCTTCAAGGTCTGTACCCGGTAGAAGGCGCTTAAAAACGATTAGAAGGCGCTGAGAGGGCGAAAAGACGGCATTTGCCACTCGCTGTTTAGGGCTTACACACCCGTGCAGATCCAAGTGACTTCGTGCTTGTTGTGATAAAGATGCACGATGCGGGAGTTCGGGACCTCGAGGAACTTGGCCATGGTTCCCCAGTCGGTTTCACCTTGGAATTTGATGGTGCAGACGAAGTTTTTGCAGAGGCCGCTGGCCCGCCATTCTTGCACAAGTTCTAAGAGCCGGGGCGGGTAGCAGATAATATCAGAGAAGAGCCAATCGATGCGCCCGATTTCTTCGGGCTTCAACGCAAACGCATCTTTTTTGCGATACTCGATATTAGGAAGCCGCGCGATTTTTGGATCCAGCGGTGCTTTGTCGACGCTGATCACGCGCGCGCCGGCTTGTTGTAAAACCCAAGTCCAGCCACCGGGGCAACTCCCCAAGTCCATGCACAGAGAGCCTTTCGCAGGCAGGGTTTTTTCCACCGTCAGTGCCTCCCAGAGTTTCAGGTAAGCGCGTGAAGGAGGCGTCTCCTTGTCTTCGTCAAAGTGAATTTCCCCGAGGGGAAACGGGCTCGACGTTTTTGCAGCGACAAGGATTTTATTTTTCTCGAGCATCGTCCATGCGCCCATGGGTTGGCTGGGAATTTCGCCCAAGAATTTTAGCGGTGGGATTTTATACTTTGGCAACTGCTCTTGCACCAGCTGAGCGCGACGGTGATGGTCGAAAGAGTAGAGCGCCCACCATTTACTGCGGGCCTTGAGGGCTTTGACGGCATCACCAACGGATTCGATATCGATGATTTCACAATCGTGCCAAATAAGCTGCGCCCAGATGCATTTCTGGAGAGAGTCTGAAACAAAAAGGCGATCTGAGACCGCCTTTTTGTTTTTGAGCTCCGTTGCGAGCTCGTTGCTGAAATTTTCAAAAGCAAGATAGGCAAACACAGAGATTAAGCGGCGTGTTTTTTCTGAGCCGGGTTCAGGAGTCCTTTACCTGATAAGCAGGTAAAGCAATCTCCCCAAAACTTCTCTTTGAGTTTGATTTCAGCAGGACCGAGTTTCACTTTTGGGAAATCGGTTTTTTCCACATGCTCGCAGAATTTAGCTTCATCACAAGCGCGAACGATCTTCATAAGAAGTCCGAAGTGCACATCCGTGAAGGTTTTATTATCAACCAGCATTTTTCTGAGTCCGGCCTCTGGAGTGTTATGGAGGAAGTCAAAAAGACCTGGAACATCATATTGTTGGTTAAAACCCATATTAAATACCCCTTTTGTTAAGGTTGTCGTACCGGTAACTTATCGGCTTACCTAAGAGGTGAGTTGAGTCTTGAAGTGAGACGGAACATTTCTCGACCAAGGGCCTCTCCGATCCTTGTCAAAGCGAGCCTCCTCACCTATATAATGGAGTCTATGAAGACACTCGACCAATGGATGGAGCAATATGCGGCCAGCCACCAAAATAGAACCAACCAAGTCATTCATAAGATTTGTGTGCCGTTGATTTTCTTTAGCGTCTTGGGAATGCTTTGGGATTGGCAGTTGTCGGGTATTCGTCTTGCGTATGTGTTCGCGATTTTAGGAATGATTTTCTACGTTCGCTTGGGCGTGAAGTCCACTTTGGTGATGGTCTTTCAATTGGCAGTGTCCTTTGCCATTTTAAGTTTCTGGAGTGCGCAGACTGGCAGTGTTTTCATTCCAAACTTGATCATCTTCGTTTTAGCGTGGATTGGCCAATTCATAGGACACAAAATTGAAGGTAAGAAGCCTTCGTTTTTCGTAGATCTGCAATTTCTTTTTGTCGGTCCTCTTTGGGTCTTTTCTTTCTTATTTAAAAGTAAATCTTAATATTGTCACAACTTCCTCACGGCCCTCCCACAGTGTTTGGTTATAAATAAGCCATTCAAAGGGAGGACTTTATGGTCAAAAAAACGATGGCAATTTCACTCACAGTGGTGAGTTTCCTAGCTTCAATAGCAATGGCACAGGATGAGTCTCAAACATCAAAAATGGCAGCTCCAGCACCCACTCATATGAACGTGCATGATCCGGTTGGGTGGTTTCCTTTCATTGGTCTGGCGGGTGGTTACATGTCTCCTGACGATCAACTCAAGACAGAAGGTGTTCCCGGAGATTTGAAACTATTAGGGTCTTATTTTAGCGAAGGACGACACAGCGTCTTTGATTTCGGTCTTGGTTTTATGGCTCAAAGCTTTACTCAAAAGTCGGATACGCAAGATAACTTTGTCTCCGGCGGGATTTCGGAGATAGCGTGGAGATACAACTCTACAAGCCGTTGGCAAATCGGTCCTATCGTTGATGCTTACATCGGCGGTGGCGATCGCTTCGGTTCTACGGATCCTACATGGACGAGCTTTGGAGGGCTACAACTCTTAAAAGAGTTCCCTATCAAAAACTCCAACATGTTCCGTGTCGGTCTCAAGGCACTCACAGACTTGAGTATTCCTAACGGGACTATCAATACTGTGTCTTTGGATCTGCAATGGGGCTTTGGCTCTGAACAAGCAGCTCCGCAGGTGACAGAGGCTGAGACAACGCCAACACATGAAGTGGCGAGCGAAGAAAGCATGAGATCTGATTTGACTGGAGCAGAAGCAGCCGCGGCCGCTGCGGGAACTGCCATGGTCAACTCACGCCGTGTGATTGAAGCGGACCCAGCGAACAACGCCATTACTCTTAGAAACGATGCCCGCATGCAGTTCGATACTGGTCGAGCTACTCTGACTGGTGTGAATGCGGATTTCGTTGAAAAACTTGGCAGCACTCTTTCAGAGAGATCCGACCTCTTTGATAAAGTGGAAGTTATCGGTTTTGCCGACCAAACTGGTACGCACCAAGTGAATATGAAAGTATCTAAGGCGCGTTCTCAACAAGTGGCAAAACAACTGCAAACTGGTGGCTTGCCAGCGGATAAAATTGAAAAAAGCTGGAAGGGTTCCACAGACCCACTGTACAAATCTTTGTTGCCAGAAGATATGCAACAAAATCGCCGTGTGGATTTGAAATTCCACGGAGTGAAAGATCAAACAGCTTTGCAAGACCTCTTGAATAAACTTTAGGTCTTACAAAGTCTGCAGAAACTGGATGAGGGCTCTCTTCTGCTCAGGCAGAAGGAGCTCTTCACCGTTCTCCAGGAAAATATCCTCGTCGTGTCCTTGGTTTCCCATTCCCGGCTTGCGGGTATCGTAAAGGTGTTCAGACACTTTCCATGATTCCGGCGTGGCTTTTCCCAAAGGATAGCCATTACAGTCGGCATCGAAATCCGTTGCTGGACTTTGGGCTTCGCCTGAATAGTAAAATCGCGGACGATCTTTAGCTGCGCTCAGAACAGCGCATAGACTTGGTGCTGAGTTGTTATGGAAGTAGGGCCACCGTGCCCAAATGCCAACGAGAGGCGGCGGCACATAGCCTTCTTGCGCGCGAATCAAGATGTTGTTTTTCTTAGAGATCGCTAGATTGTTCAACTGCTCCAGTGATTTCATTCCACGATAGCGGTAAGGATCCGTGCCCACGTCTTTGACCTGCGTTTGTTCTTTGTAGCGGACGAGGGTTGTTTTTAATTTTTCTTCTGGAGAGAGCTGATCGGCGTTCGGCAAGTTCCAGGCTTTATCATAGTACCCATGGCAGCGGGCGCAAGTGTTGTTGAAAATCTGCTCGCCCTGTTTTGCGAGACCGAGGTCGATTTTGCTGGCGGGGAAGAAGTCCGTAAAGCGAGGGGCTTCCGAAGAAAAAACGGCGGTGGTGATCTCTTGAATGGTTTGTTCATTCTGTGCAAGCCAAGATTCCAACTGAACGAGATCCGTGCCACGGCCAATTTCATTCCACAAAATATTCGTGAAGATCGGATTGCCACTGACCACAGAGCCATCTGAAAGCCAGCGGTTTTTATACTTTACATTCCACCACACCGCGGGTTTAGAATCCGCTGGGTTATGATCGAGAATCGCGTCGGGGCGTGGGCTGAAAGCATAGCGGTCACTGAAGCTCGCATAGGCGTCGGGATTACGATGATTGAGCGAAAGGCTTACTTGCGCCAGCGATGTGTCTAGTCCCAAAACAAGAGGTTGCTTCAAACCGACGGAACGCATGTTCTTTTTAAAATCCTTCATCAACTCGGTTTCGCCTTGGGTCGCACCGGAATAGAGTTTGAAAACTCCAGGTTCAATCAGCTCAGAGGCTTTTTTCGCTTTGATGAAAAACTCATTGGCTTTCGGAAAACGATTGGTCATACCTAAAACAGTCTTGCCAAAGAGATTCGCCGAGTGACAAGCAGCACAGCTAAAGGTGAAACCCGTGCCTTGATTTGTTTCGATCAAACCGAAGCCCATCGCATGATCGGGCCGAATTCCATTAGGATACGGAACTGCATACACGCCTTGATCGCTCGCCTGGGGATAGTCGTGCAAACCCAGATCTTTCAACAAATCTTCAATGCTTCGATAACCCGAAGCCGTGCGAAAGAGGTTATTCAGAAATTCCCGCAGCGGATTTTTCGAATTGTCTTCCACTAAGTGGCGAATGGGTTCATAGGGCGGAAGAATACCGGTGATACCCACAGGATAAATCTGCGCGTGAATTCTTCCAGAGTCTCGCATAGGAGAGAATTGCGCTGGCGGCAACTGATAGGGATTCGCGCCTGGCGCGGGGGCCTTCTCGCTCCAATCTGGAGTTGCGGCTATCGTGTGAGTGCTCAGAAAAAATAAAAGCCCGGTCACAAAAAGTTTCATCCTGAAATCCTCCGTGAGGACTTTAGGATAAACTGTGCCGGGCCTTCTGCCTAAACAGTCTCTGCTTGCAGCGAGATGTTATAGACCTAGGTCTTACTCAATCGTGTTAACGATAAATTTAAAACTATCTTGCGTTGGCGACGCATTGATAGCTTTACGCAGACAGGCTTTGGAATCTGCAACCGTGGCCTTTGCTCCGCGAGCTTGGAAGGAGACTAAAATGACACCAGCTTGGGCTGTGCCTTCAACTTCGCAGCCGCCGTCGGCAAGAGTCAAAACCCTTTGCGAAATTTGCACGAAGTCTACTTTCGTATTTTTAATGTCGATTATGCAACTTGCAAATGTCGGCGTCTCCTTGTTCTGTTTCATTTCATCAATGCAAGTTTGGTAAACGTTTTCGATAGTGCGCTCCACAGCGATGACATTACCGATCTTTTTGTCAGATGCTTGAGCTGTCGAAACAGAGATCAAAGCCAAAGCCAGCGTGATGGCAGAACAGAGCATTTTCATAGATTTCTCCTTGTGGGGGTTATGGGTCGAACTGGTCGTGACCGTCTTGTTTAAGATCTTTCATCTCTTTGTATATCGCTGCGGCCTGGGCGTTTTCATTATTTACGAACGCTTGCTGCAATGCCAAAGCATGATCAATCACTTTCTGAATCATTTCTTGATATCCCTTAAGCGCTTCCGCCTGTTGAGCTGCTGGAATGTGTTGAATATGATCCGGAGTGAACGTCTGGGCCATTTTGAAAAGTTCTGACATTTGTTGAGCTTTCGCCGCGTTCTCCGTATTTTTAGAAGGATCTGCCAAGGTGGCACCGATGGCCTTAAATAAAGTTCCAGCTTGTTTCATGGTTTGTTTCAAGCTGCCGGCTGCAGTTTCCGCTTCTTGTGCGAAAGTGGTCGTAGCAAGTGAAAGAGTCATCAATGTCAGGGCAAAAAACTTACGCATAGGATTCTCCTTGTTATAAAAGTTAAAATTAAAGTTTCTGATGAGCTCGCTCGACCAGAGCGTCGACATCATGGCGCTTGCTATTCACTTCTTCAAAATTTCTTTCGGAAGCTTTCACCGTCAGCAGTTTTTTAAATAACTCACGGTATTCAGTCACGACGTCTTTGAAGTCCGTCATGAAATACACAAAGTCATCCACCAATTCCGCTTTTTCTTTTTCGTCCGTCATAAGTAGCAAGCGGCCTGGCAAAACATCGCCTGTTGGATTTTTTAAAACTTCGTCGGCACAGCCGACAACCAGATCCAGTTTGCTGATAGCTTCATTAATATCTTTGTCTGTGATGTATTCTCTTTCTGCTGGGGTCAGAGACTTCACGCTGATCGTGTCCGCATACATAATGAAGCGGCCGAAATTTCTCATGACACGATTGATGGTGAGATGATCCTCATTGGCTCCCAATGGACATTCCGCCAGAGCCGTTAACGGTAGAAACAAAAGGCCTAAAATGAAAAGTCGAATGTGAATCATACATCCCCCATCGTGGATTTTAAGTAGCCAATGAATTGTAGAAAGTCATGGGTTTTGCTATAGCGGAAACGCAATTGAAAACCAATTGGAAGTCCTGGAAATATTTATACTTTTTTGGTTAATTGGCCCCATCCTTGGGCGGAATACTCGCTATAACAGAAAAAATCTTTTTCAACAGGAGCATCGTGTATATATTCATCTGCGAGCTTTGGAGGCTTTGTGACTGCGAGATTCCTCATTCTGTTTGCCACCATTTTACTAGGAGCTTGTAACTCCTATAAGTCGAAACAATCGGCCCCCGAAGGAGACCAAGTTGCTCCTGCGGCTATTGACTACGCCTTTGTGAATGCCAAAGTTTTTCAGCCTAGATGTGTGCGTTGCCATAGTTCCGGTGGTGGCAACAAGGGTGATGTGAATCTTGAAACTTACGAAAACGTCATTGCCCATCTTGTCGATATTGAAAACGTCGCCTTAGTGGAGCAGTCCATGCCGCCAAAACGTGCCGGAGGCCCACTGGGGGCTTTCGAGCAAGGAGTTTTGCGCGCCTGGATTGATGCCGGAGCTCCTCGTGAAGCGGGTGGTGAAACGATACCGACTCCATCTCCAACTCCCGAGGAGCCAGTGCCAACTCCGCCGCCAGTCATAGTCAGTCCTGTGATTGTGGAACCTACGTGGGATTCCATCTTTACCAACATCATTCAGCCAAAATGTATTCAGTGTCATCAAGCGGGAGAAAAGGCTGAGGATTATCCGCTGACAGATCGTGGGTATGTGACCGACGAAGCTAATTTGCTGCTCAAGATTGGTCGTCCTGATGAGAGTGATATCTATCAAGCGATCACTCGTACTGACAAACACATGATGCCGCCGCTGAAAAGTGGTAAGACTTTGTCGGATCAAGAAAAAGAAGCTATTCGCATTTGGATTTTAAACGGAGCAAAGGACTAATTATGAAAACTCTCTTCCTCTTCACTTTCCTATTGGGATTTTCTGCGGCTCAAGCGGCGATTGTGGAAACCACGAAGGGCCATGTTGAATTCCTCGCCATCGGAAAGCCCAGCGCGATTAAAATTCGCGGTAAAGGCAATGATCTCAAAAGCGATTTGCAAGTGAAAGACAATCAAGTCTCTGGAAAATTCATATTCAATCTAGAATCGTTACAGACAGGTATTGAGTTGCGGGATTCGCATATGAAAGAAAAATATCTGGAGACGGCAAAATACAAAAATGCCGAATTGAGTTTGAAACCCGTCAGTCTTCCCAAAGACCTCTGCAAAGAGGATTTGAAGATTGAGAAAGCTCTGTTTGAGGGAACTTTGAAACTTCATGGTGTTGAAAAACCTGTGACTGGCGAGTTTGATGTCACCGCAAAAGGCGGCAAGGGCATAAGCCAAGTGCGCTTTAATACGAATATCAGTGACTATAGCATCGACCTGCCGGTCTACTTAGGAATCAAAGTTGCGGATAAAGTTGAAAATACGGTGGAATTGGATTGGACATGCAAGTAGCACGCGTTGGTTTGGGATTTTTAGTTTTCATTTTTGTGGGAGTTGCCCAAGCATTTCCGGAGATGATCCGTTTAGGATATGTGAACTGCACTTCTTGTCACGTATCTCCGAATGGCGGCGGCCTTCTCACGGACTATGGCCGCTCGATTTCGTCAGAAGCCCTGAGTACCTGGGCGAAACCTAAAGAAGAATTGCCTGGTCATGGGTTTTTGCCGGAACCTCCAGAATGGTTAAAGGTCGGCGGCGACATCCGTTTGATTCAGACTTACGTGGATAATGCGCAAGCCACTGCGACGTCCGCTTTTCCTATGCAGGCAGATTTAGAACTTGGATTTAATTTTGGTAGATTCTGGTACGTGCAAGATCTGGGTGTGCAGGGGGGGCCCGAGGGCGCCCCGGGAAAGGGCGAGTTCGTCGCTCATCGCTATTATGCACTTTACAACCTCACGGACGTCTCTTACGCGCGCACTGGAAAGTACATGCTGCCGTATGGATTAAATATCCCCGATCATACATCGTTTATAAAACGCAACTTAAGTTTTGATCAGGGACAAGAGACTTACAATCTCGATGGTGGCAGCGTCGGTGAAACTTGGAATATCACCGGAGCTCTGAGTTTCGGTCGCAAAGATAATCGTAATGTTGACTTGGAAACGGGCGGTTCTCTGCAAATCGGTTACAACATCGGCGACACTCACAAAGTGATGGGGAGTTTTGCCTATTTGAAGAACGAAACCTCTCATCGTTATTTGTTGGGCCCGCAGATTCTATGGGGCTTCAACGCACAATGGGCCTTCCTCGGTGAATACGATTATCAGGAAAAGACCACAGAAGGCGCCACACCATCGGTACAAAAGGGCGCAGTGACTTACAGCCGGCTACAATATGAATGGACCAAAGGTTTTCATTCGTACTTGCTGCATCAATTCTCGTATCTAGATTTCACTCAGCTGCGCACGCGAGTGAATAGTACGGGCTTGGGACTTTTGTGGTATCCACGGCCGCATTTCGAGCTGATCGCAGAAGTAGATTACAGTGAAACGGCCGAGATCAATGCATACAACACCGTTGCGTGGTTGTTAGGTCATTACTATTTTTAGATTTTAACCGCGAGTTTGCCCAGCACCGTCTATAAGCCAACGCGGGCTGGTCAACTCGCGCAAGCCCACAGGGCCGCGCACGTGAAGTTTTTGCGTGCTGATACCGAGCTCGCCACCCAAACCGAATTCAAAGCCATCGGTGAAACGGGTGGAGGCATTCCAATAGACAGCTGCCGCATCGATCTCTTGCTGAAAGAGGCGGGCCTTGCTTTCTGATTTGGTGACGATGGCTTCGGAGTGCTTCGAACCATGTTGCTCAATATGCGCCAGAGCTTCATCAATATTTTTCACGACTTTGCAATTCATGATGAGGTCCAAATACTCTGTGTCCCAGTCCTGATTTGAGGCCGGTGAGATTCTTTGACTTCCTTTCAGAATTTTCAGAGAAGCCTCATCCACGTGCCATTGGAGTTGCTTTGCATCTGTCGCTTTGTAAAGCATCGGCAAAAACTGGGCGGCGATTTTCTCGTGAACAAGAACTGTTTCAAGTGCGTTGCAGACACCGGGGCGTTGAGTTTTGGCGTTGGTCACGATCTTGACGGCCATTTCAAGATCAGCGTCTTCTTCCACGTACGTGTGGCAGAGTCCGCGGTCGTTTTTTATGATCGGCATCAGAGCCGTGCGCTGAACAAAATCAATCAGCTTGTCGCCACCGCGAGGAACGACGATGTCGATGAGGTCTTTGCGTTTGAGAAGCTCTTCAACGAGCCCGCGATCGTAGTCTTCAAGACCGTGGAAAGGCATTTTACCGAAGCCGGATTCTTGCAAGCTTGTTCGCATAAGTTTGTAAATCGCTTCGCTGCTGAATCGGGACTCGGAGCCACCGCGGAGTAAAATAACATTGCCCGATTTAAGCGCGAGGGAAAAGGCCTCGAGAATAACATTCGGGCGCGACTCAAAGATCATGAAGATCACCCCTAACGGCGCACGAATCTTACTGAGTTTTAATCCATTCTTGAGTGTTTGTGAGTCGATGACTTCGCCGACGGGGTCGGGAAGAGCCGCTACTTGTTTTAGGCTTTCGATCATTCCGTCAATGCGTTCGGGAGTCAGAGTCAGGCGATCACGAAATGCCGAAGCCGTGTCCTTCGGAAGAGCCTCGAGGTCTTTTTTGTTGGCCGTGATAATATCGCCCGAGTGTTTGCCGAGATTCTCGGCGATTTTTAGAAGCGCGCTGTTTTTTTCTTTTGCGGATATTTTTCTCTGCGTGCGTGCGGCGGCTTTGAGATTTTTTAACATTTCCTCATTTTGCGAGTTCATGGCGGCCTCCGAATTGTGTGCCGACGGCGATGCCCGTAGCTATTTGCAAAAGATTGTTGGGCGTATCGCCACGAACAAGGTGGGTGGTAATCCCTGCTTTGTTCGCGGCATCCGCGGCAAGCAGTTTCGAGTACATGCCACCGGTGCCCACTTTTGAAATCGCCTTACGGTCCGCTAGAGCGAATTCTGCTTTACTGACTTTTTTAGCGTAGGGAATGAGTTTGGCTTTGGCGTTCTTATTGGGATCAGAATCAAACAAGCCATCCACATCCGTCATCAGCACGAGGCGTTCTGCCTTCATCATGATTGCGACTTTGGATGCGAGGGAATCGTTATCACCGAATTTGATCTCTTCGGTTGCGACGGCGTCGTTTTCATTCAAAATGGGAATGACTCTCCATTTGATCAGTTCACTCAAAGTATTTTGCAGGTTCTTACGGCGGACCGGATCTTTCATGTCGCCCGCAGTGAGCAGAACTTGCGAGCCCAAGAGATTGGCCGATTGCAATGCCAAGTTGTACTGGTCCATCACCAGAGGCTGGCCGATGGCACTCAAAGCTTGTTTTTGCGGAAGCGTGCGTTTGTCTTTTTTAAATTCTGTGCGGGCGACGGCCCAGGCAATGGCTCCGGAGGTGACCCAGATCACTTCAACGCCGTAGCGTTTTCGCAAGAGCGCCACTTGTTGCATCCAAGCGCGCATAAGAAGGGGCCCCCCGTCGCACACCATTTTACTGCCAGCTTTAATCACCCAACGGCGGGTCTTTGCCATGTTTGCCTCCCCCACCCTCCGATTTTAGATCTTAGGGCGAGTCGCTCGCAAACAAAAAAGCGACGAGTCTGTTATCTGGCGTCTTCGGAGGAGAGGCAAAAAGCATTTGTCTCTGTTGTAAGAGGGAGAAGCACCGGGACTGAAGTTCAGCCACTCGAGTTTCTTGGCGTGAGTATTCGGTCAGAAACCGGTGCATTTGCAGCGCTGTTTTTTGCTTGGCCTTCATGCCGAGGGCTAGGCGCTGGGAGTGATAGCTATTGAGTATGCTCTGCAAGCGGTTGAACTCTTGAAAACTCGTTATGGAATCAATATTCAAGGCCTGGAGTTTTGCCAAGGCTTGCAGATAATAGTCGGGTGGGGTTTCCTGAGCAAAAAGCCCCTGTCTTATGAACTGGTTGAACTCTACAGTTTCCGCTTTGTAGCGGAACTGAATTTCGTTCAGGTCCGCCACCACCGTTGCAAGCGGTTTTACGACCGAGCGGTGCTCGGCCTTGTGGGTGTACTGGACGCATCCGATGCCTGAAATAAATGCCGCGACAAGGATCATCAATGATTTTGTCTTATTCGTCATGCCAACTCCTACCTCTTCTTTTCGGTGAGCTTGACGAATGTCTAAATAGGCCTTGTTGATACATTCGCGATGAGATTTCCCGCCGCAAAATGGGCCTCTTGCTCGATATTTCCATAAGTGTCTCGGAATGTTGTCACTCCTTCGAGACGGCCATATTGCCAAATGCTCTCCATCATGATCTCACCGTTTTCGTGATAGATTCGAAAGGGCCCATGTTTTACTCCATCTTCGAGAGTGATTTCAAAAAAAAGATGTCCATTTTGATATTTTCCAGAGACGACGTGAATCGCCATAAATGCTCCTCAGTATGTAGCCATAATAAAAACAAAATCTGGGTGGAGATTTAGGCTGTTTTCGGAGGCTGGAAAATACTTTCGGAGTAGTCGCCGTGAAAGGCATCTTTAAAAAGGACTGTGTAAGTTGGGACGATGTAGGTGTTGAAATCAAACGAGAAACTCACTGCGATTTGGGCGGCATGGGTTTCGAAATTCTTGAGACTTGGTGCAGGATTTGGGGCTGGATCCTGATCATCTTTAGACGTCTCATTATGAAATTTGATTTTGAGAACCTTTTCTTGCTTCTGGCTTGCGACAGGGCTGCGAATAAAGTTCGTCGAAGGCTCGCAGAGCTCGAGGAACAAGCAGAAAAGCGTGATCAGGGCAAAGGCCTGCCGAAAGTGTCGCATGCCTTAAATGCTAGCCTCCCGCTTTCCAATCGACAAGTCCAGAGTCTGCCCGCTGGCATAGAGCCCCGCTCTATTGAAAAAGTCTAGGGGCCGACCTATACTGGCTGAGAGAGGTGCCCCATGAAAGTCATCGAAGTCAATCGCCAAAACATCCAAGAAACTATCGAAAAAAATCAGATTGTTATTTTTGATTTCTGGGCGGAGTGGTGCGCGCCCTGCAAGCGTTTTGGTCCCGTTTTCGAGATGGTGGCCTCACGCCACCCGGATGTGAAATTTGTCAAGGTCAACACCGACATCGAGCAAGAATTGGCTGCGGCTTTTGAAATCCGCTCGATTCCGACGATTGCGGTGATCAAAGAGCAAGATTTGATTTTGCTTCAACCGGGCTCGGTTTCGGAAGAGATTCTCGAGCAAATCATCACGAAGGCCAAAGAAGTCGATATGGCCAAGGTTCGTGCAGAGAACGATAATTAAAAATTAATTGCAATTTACCGAGCTCCTTACTTAGCCAACGAGAGCCCGCAGGCTCTCAACTTGCTCGCCGAGGCTTTTAGCTTGGCGGAGCAAGGTTTCCGAGGAGGCTGCGGCCTCTTCCGCGGAAGCGGCGTTGGATTGTGTTGCTTGATCCAACTGATTCATCGATTGTGAAATTTGACCAATGCCATCGGACTGCTCTTTTGATGCCGTCGAGATTCCTGCATTGAGATCTGTCACGACTTTGACGGCGTCGACAATATCCTTCAAAGACTTGCCACTGCGATCCGCGATCTTAGTTCCCTTTTCAACCTGGTCAACAGAGTCATTGATCAGAACCGAAATCTCCTTCGCAGCAGTAGCAGATCTTTGGGCCAAGCTCCGAACGGCATCCGCGACAACCGCAAATCCCTTACCTTGTTCGCCGGCACGGGCGGCTTCGACCGCGGCGTTGAGAGCCAACAAGTTTGTTTGAAAGGCGATATCATCAATCACCGCAATGATCTCTTTGATCTTTTTCGACGACGTATTGATTCCTTCCATTGCGAGAATGAGCTGATTCATTTCTTCATTGCCGCGGATGGCGGTGTCTCGACTGGTTTGCGAAAGCCGGCTGGCCTCCTGGGCATTGCCGGCATTGAGTTTCACCATGCTGTTGAGTTCCTCAATCGATGCCACGGTTTCTTCCAATGAGGCGGCCGCTTCCGTGGAACTATTGGCAAGTTGTTGGCTAGCGGCATTGAGTTGCTCGCTCGCATCAGCGACGGTCGTTTTGGATTCTGACACGGCGACAGCGATATATCGCAAATCTCTTTGTAGTCTATTTGAAATCAAAAAACCTACAATTGCACCCAGAAGCAAACCTACAATACTGATGGTGGCGAGAAGAGTTTGTGCAAGACTCTTGGTTTTTTCAGCTTTCTCAGACCACTTATGAGCTTCATCGTTTTGAAACTGAATGAGAGTTTCCAATGCTTTTCCGTGGGCGTTGTAGCTTGTACGAAATTCGTTATCCAAAAGTTTTCTGAAAGCAGCCATATCACCGCTAATTCTGAGCTTCATCCCTTCGCGGCCTGTTTTCAATGTTTCTTCCCAACCTTTAGAGACCTTGTCATACAGCTCGGCTTCGCCTTCAACGAAAGGAACGTCTTGATATTTTTTGTCGGCTTCAGCATAACGTTTGCTGTACTCGTCGAATTTTTCTGAAAGATGTTTGATTTCTTCATCCTTTAGATCACTGTATCCCATTCGGACCACTTGGCGAATCACGTTGCCAGTCGCGACCGACATTCCTTGGAGGAGATCCGCGTTTGGTAAGTTAATTTTTGCAACGTGATTGTAATCTGAGGCGACGGACCTCAGAGTGATGTTTCCGGTAATGCCAACGATAATCAATGCGAGTGATAAAAGACTGCAGATCAGAATCAGACGAGCTTTCAGTGTTTGGAACATTTTCATTTGGGATTCCTCCGTATCTCTTTGGATACGGAGAATTTTTCGGGTTAAGTTCTTAAAAATATAAGGCTTTTTAGAGCACCTGTCCTTTTTCAAATAAAAACAAGTTTGGTTTGTCCGTTCGAATTGCTCGATGGATCAGGTAACTTCATGCGATCACTTCATTTTATCTAAATAAATCTTCTGAACTTCTTCGAGGCCATACTTTTTTTCGAGGTAACGCAGACCAAAGTGATAGTAAGCGGTTTCATTAAAATAGTTGGTGAAAGCCGTGTTGATGAGCGCGCCCCCAGCGGCACCGAGAAAAGGCAGAGATTCCACCACGAATTTTTCAGTCACGACGATTTCATATCGAGCCGCCACGCGCGCGATCACACTTGTAAGCAAGGAAGCAGCGCCTTTTTCCGTAGTATTTTTGATAAAGGAACTAAAGGCGACTCGCTGAGAAAAATACGCAGAATTCATCGCATCGTCTGCGGTGCTTTGTTGTGAGCCCATGGCAAAAACCTGCAAACACTCCATGCGTACTGCGGAATCATTCAAATCTTCACCGAAGCTCCGGGCGATACTAGCAATGGAGCGAAACATGATTCCCGTAGTGAGGGGAAGCTCCACCGCAAGAGCCAGCGGTCCAAAGAAACCACCAACAGCTCCTGTGACAGCCGTTGCGAGCGTATGAGTTTTTCCTTGGACTAGCGGCCGACGAGGCAGCTCTTGTTGAGTTTCTGGCGGAAGAGTGGAAATTGAAATGGCCAGAGTTTTTTCCAGAGACTTTTCGACGGCCGCAGAAATTTTTGCTTGGACCGCTTGGGGAAGAGATTTTTGAGCGAGCTCCAACGGCTTCCCAATCGCGTTGGCGGCGCGGATCAAAAAGCCGGGTCGCTCGAGGAATTGGGCTGCTGCCTGAATGAATTCAATTTCACGTTTAGAAAGTTCTGCCATAAATTCAATTCTAACATACTCGCACATGAGATGGATACTGTGGAAATACAAGTTTTCCTAGAGGGGAGTACGCACGTGCTCCCAATCTTTGAGGAAATTTGTGACAGCATCTTTATCCTGAATAGATGAAAGGGTTTTCAAATCCGCGGCCGTTGTGAGGCCGTCGGAGAATACTTCACAACCTTTTTTCGCCGGCGGTAAGCCAACGATCAAAGAGTTCAAATCCGATCCCAAGAAGACATTTTTAGATCCTGCGAGAGAGACCACTTCTTTCCATTGCACCAAATAAGAGGTCTCTTCTTCGCAGGTGCCTTCCTTGGTGGGGGTTCCGGTGAGCATCTCTTGTGACGGCAAAAGGCCCACAGCGCCGTTTTCTTGGCCGATAACTTTTAGAAGACTCTCGTCAATCCCACGATCAGAACCGTAATATTTTTTCATCACAGTATGGGTCATCAAAATCGGATAACCTTTTGGACGGATTTTCAAAAAGTGATCAATCACTGGTTGTGACGAGTGACTGAGGTCAATCCATATTTTTTTATCTAGAAGATACTGAAAAAGCTCCTCTCCCATTGGCGAAAGTCCCTCGTGTTTATTGGAACTAAAGAGGTCGAGAAGAGCCTGAATCGGAGAGAAAAATCCTTTTTGCTTCGCTGCACGGCCTACGCTTCGGCTCAAGTCACTAAAATGTAACGGCGTCACGATTCGGACTTGATATTTTTCCATCAGCTTATTGAACAATTCTTTTTCCTTAAAGAACCAGCCGCCTTCGACAGAGATCACAAAGACTTTGCCGCCTTTTTTAATTTCTTCTTGCGCTTCAAGAGGTTCTTTCACCACTTTCCAGTTGGGGTGTAATTCGCAGAATTTTTGAATCTCGGCCATCTGCTTATCAAACTGTGTTTCGATATCTCCCCAGGAAGGATTAATATAAATCACCGCGACGATCAGTTTTAAATCTGATTTTTCGAGACTCGCGAAATCCAACTTCGATTTAAACCGTGAGTTCCAGTCTTTGGCTTGCACGCCGTCATTCAGTCCACCCGAGTAGAAGGGCGAGAGTGGCACATCAATGGTGAGATGCATGTGCAAATCCACCGAAGCAGAACTAGATAGGGCCCAAAGATTCAATAAACCTAAAAACAGAATTTTTCGTAGCATGATCACAAATATAGATTTAAACCATTGAGGTGGCAATAGCTATGATCATGTCCGAAAATGGCTAGTAAAAGCGCGAAAAGGAGCTATAGTCGGGCCATGGGAAAAGAAGACATCTATTATCAAGCTATGTTGGCCCGTGATCACCGCTTCGACGGCAAGTTCTTCATTGGTGTGAAGACCACGGGCATCTATTGCCGGCCGATTTGCCCGGCAAAGCCCAAGCGTGAGAACGTCGAATTCTTTCCCAATCACTTGGCGGCTGAGAAGGCGGGCTATCGTCCTTGTTTGCGATGTCGTCCCGAGAGCGCGCCACAATCACCGGCATGGATCGGAACATCCGCGGTGGTTCAGCGCGCCGTCAAAACTCTGCATGGTGATCAAGCCGTGAACTTAAATGAAAATGATTTTGCTGAACTTTTCGGAGTCAGTGCTCGTCACCTCCGTCGGCTATTTGTCGATGAGATCGGCAAGACGCCCAAGCAGCTCGCATTTGAAAACCGTCTGAATCTGGCTCGCAAACTTTTAGTGGAAACTTCTTTGCCGGTGACCGAGGTCGCTTTCGGTGCGGGATTTTCTTCGATTCGGCGTTTTAATGCCGCCTTTAAGCAGCGCTTTAAAAAATCGCCCAGCGAAGTGCGCCGCCACAAAGCCGTGAAGGGAGAAGCGTTGATCATTTCTTTGCCGTATCGCCCGCCGTTTGATTTCGCGGGATTAATGAGATCTTACCAAAATCATCGTATGGGTGATCTCGAATGGTTTGAAGATATGAAGATGCATCGTTTGCTGGCGATGGATGGGAAAACAGGCAAAGTGAGTATCGCGCAGGATGAAGCGAACTCTTCGCTGGTGGTCGAGATCGATTTTCCTGATACGTCTAAAATACAAAATATTATTTCCCGGGTTCGGGGTTTATTTGATTTGGATTCAGATCCTGTGATCGTAGCCAATGCTCTCGAGGTGGATCCAGACATCAAAAAACTTTTGCGAAAATTTCCTGGGATTCGGTTGCCATCGGGCTGGGATCCATTTGAAGTCGCCATTGCCGCGATCCTCGGTCAATTAGTCAGCGTCGAGCGTGGCCGCGCTTTGGTGCGCGACTTGATTGAAATTGCGGGCCGTGATTCAGGGATTCAGCGCGAGGGCCGCTCCATCAAACTTTTTCCGACACCCCAGGAAATTCTCAAGGCCGATTTGACAAGCTTAAAAACGACGACGATTCGCAAACAAACTCTGAAGGAGTTTGCAAAAGCGATCCTGGAAGGACGAATCTCTTTAGAACCGACCCAAGACGTGAGTGAATTTGTAAAGAAAGTCACAGGCATTCGCGGGATAGGTCCATGGACCGCAAACTATATCGCGCTCAAATCTTTGCGAAGTACGGACACCTTTCCCGCAAGTGACTTAATTCTTGCTCGCGCTTTAGAACTGCATTCCAAAGAAGTCATCGACAAGATGAGCCCTTGGCGAGGCTATGCTGCAGCCCTCCTGTGGCGGGCTTACACGGGAACTCTCAAAAAAACCAAAGGAGGCACGCCATGAAAAACTCTCTTGCACAATGGAAATTGAAATTGGAAATAGGGGATATCTATCTGGTGGCCTCCGAGCGAGGGCTTCAATCCATTTACTTTCATAAAGAAAGAAATGTGCCTTATTTAAACAATCTCGAAGAGAAAAATCCGCAAACCGAGATCCTCACGCAGGCTTACAGAGAACTGACTGAATATTTCGCTGGCACTCGCAAGATTTTTACTGTCCCATTGGATGTTCAGGGCACTGAGTTTCAAAATCGCGTTTGGGCAGAGCTCCGCAAAATTCCTTACGGTAAAACTTGCTCTTATAAAGAGATCGCATCTCGGCTAAAAACCAACGCCATTCGAGCTGTTGGAACTGCCAACGGCAGAAATCCTTTGAGTATCATAATACCTTGTCATCGCGTGATTAACACCGGAGGAGGATTGGGTGGATATTCCGGTGGATTAGATATAAAGAGAAAATTGCTCGCGCTCGAAGCAGAGTTTTAACTCTGAAAATCAGCTTGGCTGATCGAGTCTAAACTATTCTCTGACAAAACACTGTAGAAACCACAACGTGATATTTAGTCTTTTGAATGTTTAAAGTTGGCTCAAATTTGCTTCCGGAAAAACCCGGAACTAAGGAGTCAATCATGAAACTGAATATCTTGGCAGTCTCTGCGCTGCTTATTTCTTCTACAAGCTTTGGTGCTGGTTACACAAAACATCTTATCTCTGGCTCAGACACTATGGGCGGAGTTATGACAGACGCGATCATCGCGGCAGGTATGGACCAAGTGATTGGTTACGTTGGCGGCGGATCTTCTGTTGGTGAGAAAGCTTTCGCAAACGGCGAAATCGGTATCACTGCAATGTCTCGCGAAATGAAACCAGAAGTTGTCGGAGCGCTTCAAGCAGCGGGTGTGAATCCAGTAGCTCACGCGGTTGCTTTGGATGGAATCTCTGTCTTTGTAAATAGCTCGAATGCAACTCCGGGAGTTGATTTGACAACTTTGGCAAAGATCTTCACTTGTGAAATCACTTCTTGGGCGCAAGTTCCAGGATCTGGTAAAAACGGTGCGATCCGCGCTTATCGTCGTAACGATGAGTCTGGGACAACAGATACTTTCAAGAACCTTGTTGGTGTTAAAGCTTTCGGTGCTTGCGTCACTGTATTGGCTGAAACTGCGGATATCGCTGAAAAAACAGGTGTTGATGCCGATGCAGTTGGCTACGCTGGTTTGAGCGGCAAGACTGATAAAAACCGTGAATTGGGTGTTTCTAAAGCAGGCAATGCTTACATCCAACCAACAGTGGCTACTATCCGTAACAAAACTTACCCATTGGCTCGCACTTTGTTCGTTTACGAAGCGGCAGGCGCACGTCAACCGAACCAAGCTGAAGCTCAGTTGTTGGAACAGCTTTTGGATCGTTCTTTCTTGGATCCAATCGTTCAAGACCATGATTTCGTAACTTTGGATTAATATGAAAATGAAGAGGCTTGTCTCCCCTGGCTTCTTTGAAACTTCTCGCAGGCTAGCTGAACAAGCTGGCCTGTGCTTGTTTTTTTTGTTCTTCACTTCCTGCGGTGGCAAGTACTCACCAAGTGAAGAATCAGCCCTTCGTGCCATGCAATGCCCAGCCAGTGAAAAGACTTACAGCTATGATGAAGTCGAGTACAACGGCGGCAAGGGCGATGGGCGTATTCAATTTTCCGATCTGAAAGATTCTATAAATTCCTCCTGCATGGGTTGCCATCAAGCGCCTGCGAACAGCGGGGGATTTACATACATCGATTCTTACCAAGGCGAAGTGCGAACCATTGGTGGCAAGAATCAATTCTATCCAGGACTTTTTGAAGTTGCCGAAAAAGTCGTCGAATACACTCATCACAGCGATCCAAAAAAGCGCATGCCTCCAGAAGATCGTCGTGGCAAAAAGCCGGAGATTTTTTGGGCGCTAGGTGATCAAGTCCAGGCGTGGATCAATGCCGGTAAACCGAATGGCAGCTTCTCGTTGGATCCCAACGCTCCTCCGCCAGCGCCGAAAAAACCTTCTTTCCGTGGCAATGAGAATGGCAATTGCACCCCCACAGCGGAGATTATCGGCTTTGATTATTTCAAAGACCGTGAGTTCGCCAATATGCAAACCCTTCCGAAAAATCTGGCGGACACGGACTTATTTTCTCTCGATGCCTATGAGCTCGCAAAAAAAGGAACGGTTGCTTACTCTGTCGAGTATCCTCTTTGGGCAGATAATAATAATAAAGGACGTTGGATTCACTTTCCGATGAAATTGGAAGGCTTGAAACTTGTTCGTCAGGCAGCGAAGTATCAAGAAGGCAAAAACTTCTTTGATATGCCCGAAAATACGCGCCTCTATAAATTCTTTTATAAAAAAATTAAAATGGCGAATGGACGCATTCGTTTTAAACGCATTGAAACGCGGATCATCGTTGTTCGTAAGCCATGGGACAAAAGTCTTTTTGGAACTTACAAGTGGGACGAAAGTGAGCAAAGCGCCACTCTTGTTGAAACTCCTTATCGTGATGGCACTCCTTTTAAAGACACGGTCTTTAAAATTACGGTGGATGAACTTGAAAAGAAACAGCGTGATTATGCGATTCCGGGCAGTCAGCGTTGCATTGATTGTCATATGGGATCCGAAGGCCAGAACTTTGTTTTAGGTTTTAGTCCGCTGCAGCTTCATCGTCGGCCCTTTGACGGCGGTGGCCGCGAAACTCCGACGGTGATGAGTGAAATTAATCAAGTCGAGCGCTTTCGTCAGTATGGCATGATCGAAAATGCACCGCCTGAAATCGCCTGGCCGGTGCTTGAAAACATGGGAAGCCTCAAGGCTTCGAATATCCATGAGCTGCGCGCGGCAGGTTATATGGCGGGCAATTGTGCTCACTGCCATAACCCTAACGGCTTGGCATTTACAAACGAGAACGGAGTGAGCCTGGCGCTGACAGCGGGGGCCACTTTTGGTTTCAATACGAAGATGCGTTCAACGCAAATTCCGACACGTCTGTTGGTTCATCAAAACGGCACTTTGGATGAAAGTCATATCTGGCGAAAAATTTCGGATTCTTCTCAGCAGCTAGGCCTGACAAGTCAGATGCCGATGAACACGGCCGGGGGACCTGATTGCCGAGCATTGCGCCTGATCGGTAAATGGATTCGCAGTTTTGAAAGTGAGCAAGCGGCCGAGGCCTTTGAACCCAGCTGCAAAAAAGAAAACGACTTTAAGTGGATTGATCAGGACTTCACAACGGTTGCTAGTGATACATACGTTCCACGTCGCCCCGATTGGAACGATCCCGTCGCGGGAATGCCTGCGACATTTAAAGATCTGGTGTTAACTCCGGAATTGCAAAAAGCCATCACCGAAGAAATTCCGGTTGGCTACTGGAGCAAGAAAGACATTTGTGAGTTTCCAAATAAAGATTTACCGCCAGAAGACCGCCGTCCATGGATGATGAGGGGCAGTCAGCCGAAACGTCCCTATGGCGAAATCTATTACTCGACGCCGGGCTCTTGGTACTTCCGCACTTCGTGCATGAAATGCCATGGGGCGAATGCCGACGGAAATTCTTCGTTGGCTCGCGGAATTATGCAATGGTCGGGTGGAAAAATACGCGTTGCAGACCTTGTGCACGGCATGTTCGGCAACAAAGGTGAGAATTTGAAAACTTTCGATGCCGATGGAAAGAACTATGCACCTCAATACCTATTCTGGATGGCGATGGAAGGAACTCGCGTTCAATTCCCGCCGGAGCTTTCCAGTTTCTTAGGCAAGCATGGCGCACAGATGCTCAATCAGATGCGCGAAAAGTGCCTGAATCAGATTTCTACGAATAAAACGTCGTCGCCGATTTTCATGGATCACGAAATCTTTAACAGGGTCTGTTTCGTTAATAATCTCTCTAAAGATGATCCAGCCTTAGCCTTTGATCCAAATACCAACAAACCGCTTTATCCAGAAAAGGTTGAAGCGTGGTTAAATCGAGCCGCTTTCAATGTGGGATACGCGATTTTCTATTATCTGAAGGACCTATCCACGGGAGTTCTGCATCCAGCAAACGACCAGTGTGAAATACTCTATAAAAAGGAGAATCCATGAAAAAGTTTTTAGTGGTTCTGGGTCTCATTGTCGCTCCCTTTAAACCCGTTTCCGCGGCTGTTCAATTTGCAAAAGACAAGGGCAGCTCCACATTCCTAGCTATCGGCAATCCGAGCGCCATCCGCATCGAGGGAAAAGGACAGGGACCCGAAGGAGACCTCGCAGTTCGTGGAGAAGGTCAGAATGTTTTTATCGGCGGCACCCTGAAAGTCGATATGAAAAGCTACGAGACTGGAATCTCAATGCGCGATCGTCATATGAAAGAAAAATATCTCGAAGTTGAAAAATTTCAGACAGCGAATCTGACTTTGAAAGAAATTAGCCTGAACAAAGAAACTTTGAACAAGAATCCAGAAACCAAAGCGGTTTTCGAAGGGACTCTCGAGATGCATGGAGTTCAAAAACCCGTGCAAGGGGAGTTTACTCTGAAGCCTCGGGCGACGGGTGGTTATACCGTGCTTGCGAAGTTTCCTTTGAAACTTTCAGATTTCGCGATTTTAGTTCCGTCCTTTGCGGGGATCACTGTGGCGGATCAAGTGGAAATTCAAACTACAACAGATGTGGAGAAGTTCTAAGCTATGAAGATGGCGCTATGGTTGAGTATTTTAACTTTTGTTTGTAGCTGCAACTACAACAACGTCCATGGCGAAGCTCCGCCGAAAGGCGGCGATACAAATAACGTCAGCGCCCTTTCGAATCTTGATTATGCCAGTGTCCAAGCTACGGTGATTGGGCCGCAGTGTTTGCGCTGTCACTCTTCCGCGGGTGGTGCAAAAGGGGGGCTCAGCCTCGAAACTTATCAGCAGGTTCGAGCCAGCATGAATCAGATGTATTACAGAGCGATTGAAAAGCGGGACATGCCCGATGCGGGCCTTCCGCAAAATCAGTATGATCTTCTGAAAGCTTGGATCGAGGCCGGTGCCCCCGAGAAAAACATTGGCGGCAAAGCGAGCGCGCCTATTAAGGGCGCCATTACTTGGAAAGTGATTCGTGAGCAGGTCTTTGCAGCGAGCTGCCTCGATTGTCATGCGGGTTCTAAGCCCGATGCTGGATTGGATTTGGAAAATATTGAAGCGGTCCGAAAAAATATCAACGGTATTTTCGACTCTGCCATTGTGAAACAGACTATGCCGCTAGAACCCTATGCAGCCATGTCGGATTCTCATAAGCAAGCGTTGATGAAGTGGATCTCACAGGGGATGCCTGAGTGAAGTTGTTTGTTTTTGTGGTGGTTGTTTTGGCGTCTCTGACGGTGCGAGCCTACCCGGAGATGGTTCGCCATGGTTATGTAAATTGTCTTGCATGTCATACAAGTCCCCACGGCGCCGATATGCTTTCGATGTATGGCCGAGAGCTCGGTAAAGAACTTCTGAGTCGCAATGATTCTATTTTTAAATCACCCGACTCCGAAAAAAAATACCTAGAGATCGAAACACCCGAATGGCTCAACGTAGGCGCGAGCGCGCGTTTTCTGCAGGCGTTTTCGGAAAGCTCGGTGGCTTCTAAGGGGCAATTCATCATCATGCAAATTGATATCGATGCCTTGATGAAACTCTTCGAGGAAAAAGTAAAACTGTATGCTTCGATCGGCCGCTTTGAGCCGTCGAAACCAGACGCGAAGTGGAATGATTTTATCTATACGCCGAGAGTCTGGCTTCAATATCAGGAAAACTGGGGCGGATCTAAGGTCAGCTACTTGCGGGCGGGGAGATTCTTTCCAGCCTATGGCATTCAAATTCCAGAGCATAATTTTGTGACACGAAAAGGATTGGGTTTTAATCCCGGTCAAGAACGGGTGGCGCTGGAAGCAACTTGGAACGATGAGAACTATCAATTTTCTGGGACGATATTGTTCCAGCGAGCTCGCTTTAATGAGTACGATCCTGAAAAGGGCTACATTCTGCAAGCTTCGAAAGTTTTTGGCAAAAATTCCCGCGCTGGTCTGAACATTTATCGTTCGACGCTCGCACAAGAAAGTGTTGAAACCAAACAGTCCTTTGAAGGTGTGTATGCACTGATTGGTTGGAATGAAAAGATCACGACTCTCATTCAGGCAGATCGTCTGCACGCCGACACCGGAGAAACTGGCTTTTTGGATCTCTTTAAGCTCAGCTATGAATGGCTGACGGGCGTTCAGGTTTCTGTTTTTCAACAATACATGAATACGGATACCCAAAAAACCGACCCGCATCTCGAGTCCTACGGTCTTGAGTTGTATTATTTCCCATTTCCTAATTTTAATTTATCCGGAGCCTTGGCAAAGCAGAAGGATTCTGCCGAGCTGGATGAGTATCAGACCAAGGCGTGGATTGTGGCGCACTTTTATCTCTAGGAGAAAGCATGACAGCGAAATTATTAATGATCCTCTTGGGACTTGAACTGACGTCCGCTGTTGCCGTGGCGCAAACGGCGACAATGGAAGTTCCAATGCCATCTCCGACGCCCACTCTTATTTTGCCTCCGGCTCCAGCTGCAGAGCCCATGAAGGGAACCGAGTCGCTCAAAGTTTTTGGAGATCTTCGTTATCGTCACCAATCTGAAACACAGGATCCTAAACAGTCTCGCGATATGGAGCGCTTGCAAGCGCATTTCGGGGTCAATGCTCAGATTGAAGAAAATCTGAAGGCGACCTTACGACTGATGACAGGATCGGGTGCGACAAGTGGTAATCAAACTTTAGGTGATGAAAAAGCTCCGGGTATGCCACGAAGAACCTTTGGTGTGGATCTGGCGTACTTTGATTTTCAAGCGGTTCAGGACTTGTACTTCTTGGGCGGCAAGATGCCACAACCATTTGTGTATGCAGGAAAAAATCAGATGCTCCTGGATCGTGATGTGACTCCAGAAGGCTTGGCGGCGAAGTACTCGGTGAATGTGATCGAGAAAGAACTGGATTTCTTTGTGCAGGCCGGAGCTTTTTGGATTCGTGAAAACTATGATGACCAATTTGGAGAAGAAAAAACGGATAATATGCTCAACGGCGGTCAGCTGGGCCTACAATGGAAACCGGATGAGTGGTCGGTGACTCTAGGTTTCGGTAGTTTTGGATTCACCGGTTTGAAAGACATTCCGCCGGCAAGCATCACGGACAAAGGAAAAGCAAATGGAAATACCTTGGACATCAACGGAAACTATCCAACGAACTTCGATATTCAGCAGGAATTTTTGGAAATCAAAAAACGTGTGGGCACCGTGGATGTCACTGCTTTCTATGAGCGTCTGGAAAATATCGACGCTGATGCTTTAAATCAAGCGAACACCTATGGTGTGCAGTTCGCATACAAGGCATGGGCTCTGAACTGGGCGTACGAAGAAGTGCAAAAAGACGCCGTAGTGGGGTTGTTCACGGACTCAGACTTCGGCGGGGGAGTCACCTCAAGCCGCGGAAGTGTCTGGAGCTTGGCTTACAAGTTTACGAAGAAAGTAACGATGCAGTACACGGTCTATAAGAATGAAAACGCGATTGATGTCGCGCCAACGAAGTATGATCGCAGCCATTTAGATCTATCGATGGTGTTCTAGCCCGCAAGGCTCCTGGGAGGCTCCGGTCCTCCGCATGAGGCCGATGTGGACACACCTTTGGTGCTCCGGGACAACAAGGCTCCATAGACGCCGTTTAGGGCCTGCCTACTTAAGTGACACAGGGCTTTTTTTAAAGAGAATTGAATTCTTGCTCTTGTGATAAATGACAGCTAGCCTTTCTGAAAAGACCACTGAAAAAAGGTAAATGCACTAGAATCCATAGGTTGCAGTTCGCCTGACGATTTATGTCAGTTCCGGGGAAGTAATACACGTGTAATGCTCCGGTAATGAATTTTGTGATTTTCTGGGCTAGGGTGTTTGAGTGCTTAGTAAATCTGATGGGGGATTTATGATGCGAAAGAAGAGTAACGAACGAAAATTGTTTCTATTAGTTTGGGTGGTCTTTTCTTCTTTAGTCTTTGATTTTGCTCTCGCAAAAGTCGAAGCGGTGATCGGCAACGTCGATTTTCAAAAGAATTCTAATCTAGGCGGCGTGGCACCCAAGACAAGCGAATCCGAAATTATTATTTCTCGGTCTCAGTATGTGATTTCGTACAACAAACTCCGCCGCAATCCCAATTGGGTTGCATGGAAAGTGGATGAGAATTCTTTAGGCGACGTCGGCCGTGCAAATCGCTTTTTAGCCGACCGAGATCTTGAAACTTATTTAACTGAAAAAGATGGTGGCGGTTATCACGCCGTGAAACCTTCAGAATATATTGGCAGCTGCTATGATCGCGGCCACCAGACGCCTTCTGCGGATCGTTCGGATTCCAAGCTCGACAATCTGTCAACATTTACCATGACGAACATGTTGCCACAGACACCTTACCTCAATCGCGTGGTATGGATGCATCTAGAGCAGTACACGCGGGCGCTGGTACGTAAACAGAGCAAGATAGTCTACATTATCACGGGACCTATTTACGATGAAGATTATGGTTCTATTGGCCCCAACGAAGACATTCAGGTTCCTTCGAAAAACTTCAAAGTCATTGTTGTTATGGATCAGAATCAGACTCTTGCCGATGTGAACTCAAAAACGCAGATGATCGCTGTGATTATGCCAAACGTTCTTGCAGACGGCGCTCGCCCTGACAAGGACAAGGATGGCCTTTGTAAAAGCAGCAATGACAGTCAACTCGGCGGCGGTGCAGGGGTCGATGACTGGGAACAATACAAAACCACGGTTGCGGATGTTCAGAAGCAATCGGGAATTACTCTCTTTCCGCAAAATTAGGCAGCGAGAGATCTCACTGCCTAATTCTTCACTATGGTAAGTCGAATAGAATCATTTCAGAATCTTCAGACGCTGTGATTTTAGCATTGCCGATGTCTGATGCGGCAACCGCATCACCCGTTGAAATTTCTTGATCGTTTACACGCACGGATCCTTTCACGAGCTGGATCCAGAGCTTGCGATCTGATTTCACTTCAAAATCCAAGCTATCGGATTTTTTCAGTCTCGAGATGTACATATTCGCATTTTGATGAATGCTGATAGAGCCATCGGCTCCGTCAGGGGAAATAACTTTCACCAACTTTTGCGAGTTCAATTGCTTCTCGAAATCTTTTTGCCCATAGCCCGGTTCGACACCTTGCTTGTCCGGCATGATCCAGATTTGGAAGAAGTGAGTTTCTTCGCCCTCTTTTTCATTGTACTCGGAGTGCTTGACCCCCGTGCCGGCGCTCATGCGTTGCACTTCGCCGGGTCTAATGACAGCCACGTTTCCCATGGAGTCTCGGTGTTCTAGGGCGCCAGAGATCACGTAAGAAATAATCTCCATATCACGGTGAGGATGGGTATCAAAACCAGTGCCTCCACGGATACGATCTTCATTGATCACACGCAAAGGTCCAAAACCCATGAATTTTGGGTCGTAGTATTCCGCGAATGAAAAAGTATGGCGGGACTTTAACCACCCATGTTCTGCAAGACCACGTTCGTTTGATTTTCTGACTAACATCATACCTTTTTCCTTTCTCCTGATCTGATAGGAAGATTATCGTCGACTTGGAGTTAAAATAAAATTATTATTAATCTATGAACATTATACATAAAATTTATATAGTTTTTGATGGATTTTCTGAGGTTTGGCAATGACCATCGACCAATTAGAAACCCTCGAGATGATTGTCGAAAAAGGCAGCTTTAAGGCGGCCTCCGAAGCTTTGCATAAGACACAGCCCAGCTTGAGTGTCGCCATCAAGAAACTCGAAGAGGAGTTTGAACTTCAACTGTTTAATCGTGAAGAGTATCGGCCAAAGCTGACTCCGGAAGGTGTGGTATTTTATAACTGGGCTAAGCAATGTCTTTTTACATTTCGCGAGCTGCAAACAGTGGGGCAAGAGTTAGGTGCCAAAAAAGTCGAGCCATTTTTGACCATTGTGCTAGATCCCCTGGCGCGCTTTGAGGCCATCGAAGGTGTATTTATTGAAACGGTGATGAGCAAACATCCCACTGAAGTGACTTTTCGCTCTGAGATCATGAGTGGCGGCTATGATTTGTTACTCTCTGGTGAAGCCGACTTTGCGGTATCCACGAAGGCGGCGGAAAACGACAGTATTGAAAGCATTCCTTTTGATATGATTGAAATGGTTCCGGTCATTGCAAAATCTCTGACGAAAGGTGCGAGAATTATTAATTACAAATGGCTTAAGCAGATTCCCCAGGTTGTCGTGCAGCAGACGGGGGAAGTGAAGAATCCATTGAAGCGCGATTCAAGAGGTGTGATGTCGGATTCCAGGAAATGCTATGTAACGGATCACTCGCTGAAGCATCGAATGGTTTTGAACGGCTTTGGCTGGGGACGCCTTGCCAGGAATGAGATCGAAAGTGAGTTGAAAAAGAAAACTTTGGTGCAGATTCATAATGATCAGGTGAAGCCGTTTCAGCTAGACCTGCATGTGATGCGCCTTAAGCACAAACCCATGGGGCCCGTGGCGCGTGCGGTGTGGGCGCAACTCATTAAGAACGTTACGACCAAAAAATCGCGAAAAGCTTAACCGAGTTCCTTCACTTTCTTGCGAAAAGCTCCTGGTGAATTTTTTGTCTTCAGTCGGAAGAAGCGCGAAAAATAGTTCGCGTCTTCAAATCCTAAGCGGCTGGCGATTTCGTTTATCGAGAGATCCGAATAAGCCAGTTGGCGTCGGGCTTCCAGCATCAAGCGATCCTGAATAAAAGTCCTGGCGGACTTTCCTGTTAGGCGGTTTATTTTCATGGTGAGAGGCTTCGCGCTGATATGAAGTTCTTCAGCATAAAATTCAACATCGTGGTGATTCGTATAGTGCTCTTCGATGAGAGCCTCGAACCGAGTTAAAAAAGATCCCGTTGGCTGTGGGTTTTTTAGTTTCAATTTTCGCACATGTGAAAGGCGAATCAGAAAAGTAAACAGCTCTAGGCAATTGAGTATTTCGTAGTCGGGACTTCGCTCTTGATACTCCTGAAGCATGCTTTGGCAGAGATTTACAATCTCATCGAAGGTCTTCTTGTCGTCAATTCGAAAACTGTCCGGCAAAATTTGAAAGAGATGTTGAATTTTTACTGCGAATGAAGGATGCGCTTTGAAAACCTCTTCTTCGAATTCGATGACAAAACCTTCGGCTTTTTTATCGATCTGCCAGGAATGGACTTGCGCGGGCTTCATCAGAAAAATGCGGCCTCTTTCGAGTGGGTGCCTTTGGAAGTCGATGTCATGCCAGCCCTTACCGGAAGTAATCACCAATAAATGATAGAAACTGTGTTTGTGAGGAAAGGGAATCAAGGGCACGAGGCGATCTGAGAAACGTTGAATGCGCAACGTCGTTTGAAGACCGGTGACGACGCCGAAATCTTGCATGGGATAGAGCTTTTGAAGGGGTCGACGAGACATGATGTTTCTCCTGTTATATATTAGCATATAACCTGTCTTTTGCCATTAAAACGGGAAGTTTGTGCTAATTTTGGAGAAGTCGCTCTCTTATCGGAGTCTTCTAATTGGCCTATAATTAAGGCTCAAAGGCAGGTGACATATGGAAGGCTGGATCATTGTTGGAATCGTGGCGGTTTCTTTGGCCTCTCTTATGATTTATGTGGTTCTGATGTTCTTCTTCCCAGAATGGGTGGGAATCACCGGATCTGTCGCGAAGCAGGCTATCGAAAGCCATGTGGAAGATAAAACTTCAGAAAACTCTTCGATTTCGTAAAAAGAGCAAATTTTCAAGACGGACTCATCAAAAACGGGTAGTAGCTTTATTCACGAACGGATGCTAGCGTTTATCCTGGTTGTTATACAACAAGGAGGAATAAAACTATGAAATTCTCAAGACCATTTACTGTCTCGTGTTGCATTTTTATGAGCACCATCATGTCGGATGTTCCGGCGTTGGCAGTGGCGACTCCCTCTATGATCGCAACGCATGTATTAGTCGACAAATTCGACCGCGCGCAAGCGCAGGCCGACGTTGAGAATTTCCTAACTAGAGAAGATGTAAAACAAGCTCTGCTGGAGCGTGGCGTTTCAGCGGATGAGGTTTCTTCTCGTCTTGCGAGTTTATCGGAATCTGAACTTCGTCACCTCTCGGGCCAGATCCATGAAGCTCGCGCGGGTGGGGATATTCTGATTACGATTTTATTGATTGTATTGATTATTTTCTTGGTGAAGCGTTTGTAAGCATTGATGAAGAAAGTTCTAGTTTCTTTGTTAGCACTGGCTCTCTGGGGTTGCGCCACGGCGACACCTCAGAGTGAAGATCTTTTGAGCGCGGCGCAGGCTACGGCGTTTGTGCCGCGAGCTCATGGGATTGAGAATATTCCTTTTGTGGAGCAAACCGCGGGATACTGCGGGCCAGCGACCTTGTCTATGGCCATGGGAGCTTTAGGGAAACCGATCTCGCCGGACGAACTCGCGCGGCAGGTTTACACGCCGAACATGAAAGGAACTTTGCAAGAGGACATGATCAGTGCCAGCCGTCGTCAAGGCTTCCTGGCGATTCCGATGAGTGGCCTGCGGCCTCTCCTGATGGAGGTGGCGGCAGGCCACGCGGTCATTGTTTTTGAAAACTTGGCGTTGAGTTGGTTGCCACAGTGGCATTACGCCATTGTCTTTGGCTACGATCTCGATGCGCAGACGGTGACGATGCACTCGGGTCCCGAAGCGAACAAGCACTGGGATCTGAGACGTTTTGAAAGATCGTGGCAGCTCGCAGATTACTGGGGCTTGATTATTTTGCGACCGGGAGAGCTTTCCACAAGTGCGGGTGAGTGGGATCACGTCAAGGCCGCAGCGGCATTGGAAAAAATCGGTAAAAATGAAGAGGCCGAAAAATCCTATCGCGCGATTCGCGAGCGTTGGCCGAAGAGTCTCGTTGCGGGCATTGGTTTGGCGAACATCGTTTATGCCAAAGGAAACCCCCGAGAGGCCGCTCGTATTCTCCAACAAGTGGTGAAGGATCATCCGGACTCCACCGAGGCTCGTCATAATTTGGTAGTTGCCTTGGCTCAGGTGGATGTTTCGAAAAAATCCGAAACTATTCATTAAAATCAGTTAGTTTGCATTTAGTATTTGCCTTCAGTCCGCTGAATCTTTCATTCAGCATATCAAATGAATTTACCCAACGGAGTGTGAGTATGGCTAAGAGCAAAGCAAAAAAACAGAATGTTGTAGCAAAATCGAAAGCAAAGTTAAAAAAACCGACACGAGTTGCTGAGAAAGGCAAGACGTCATTGAAGAGTGCAAAGCCTGTGAAGGTGATGGCGAAAAAAGCCAGTGCGCAGAAACAGGAACAAACTCAAAGAGACGACATTATCAACCTGATTTTGGACGACCACAAAGCACTCAAGAGCCACATTCATGTCATGAAAGATGTCGACAGCAGCATTGATGAGCGCCAAAGAGAATTCGACTCTTTCGCCCAGCTCTTGATTCTTCACGCAAGACCCGAAGAGCGCACCATGTATGCGCACTTAAAAAAAGAAAATGACACACGCGAAGTCGCTTTCGAAGGCGAAGTGGAACACGCAATAGCGCTGCAGTTGATAGAAGAAATCCAGAGCACGGACAACGACGACTTGTGGTCGGCGCGAGTAAAAGTACTGGCAGAACTCGTAGAGCGTCACCTCGAAGAAGAGGAAGGGGAGTTAATCCCAGATTTCCGCAAACAAACAGCGCCTGAAGCGCGCGCAAAAATGGCAAAAGAATTCGTAAGAATCAAAGAAGAAATCCAAGACGGCAACATCCGCCCCGTCATCGAAGAAGGCGAGATTGAAGAGGACGAAGAGACGGAAGAGATGCTGTCGACGATGCGATAGCGGAGCTGTGTAGGCAGGCGAGAATCTAGGCCAAGCACTTGTATTCCTAAAAATAAGTTCGGCCAACAAAACAAGCGCATGTCCTAAAATCCATCACCAAGATGGCCACGATGGCCATCTTGCCCCGTTCTCACGGACGGACGCCCTTCGCTGTTACGATCGACTGGGCGTGTACGCGAGTTTAGCCGTGTTTGGAAATGGATGAGAAAAAAGAATTTATTCTTTGATGAGTCAACTCCGCTTCCTCTGCTTTGATTTCTTCTTGGCCTTCTCCTTACGCCGAGCAAGCCCAAAAGCCTCCATTTCATTAAGATCATGATACTCATGCATATTCCTAAACTCCCGTCCCCAAGAAATAATCTTAGTGAAGGGGCGAAGGTTGAAAAGCCCGGTTAGATCTACATTCCTAATTCTAGAAATAAGCCTCACAAGCTCTGCTGTCACAGTTCTAATAAAAGCCTTATAATCATCACGATCAGAAATCTTAATCAGTAAATGCACATGATTCCAAACAAGAGAAACACGATATAACTTAATCTTATACTTAGAAGCTTGCCTGCGAAAGAGATTCTCAATCCTTCGATCTCCAGGAGAAAACACATTATTCCCAGCACTCTTAAGAACCAACTCAATAGGCTCTTTGGTTGAAAGCGGCCGAGCTGTCTTTCGTTTACCCACCAACAATTCTCCGCCAAATTTTCTTTTAGTGTCACCGAAGAAACCAAATGCTGTCTGCCTCATAAAACCCACTCACAATCAGAAATACTAACAAGCAACATCGCTCGTGATGTAATTCGACATCTGTATACCACACGATTTTCAGAGAGAAATTTCAAGAGAGTCGCAGACATTTTCTAGTGTGCGATGAGAGTGCATAGGATCTTCCCCCCCCAGGGTGAAAAAGACAAAAACGCATTTTCAAAACTATAGAAGAGAAAAAGCGCTTCACAAGCCGCCAATGAAGCCGAAAAATCCGTCAAGAGGAATAGACAAAAAGAGATTTTTTAAACATTCGGAATCCGGATGCCACACTCAGAGCCCCGCCTGCGAGACTTTTGATAGTCCGTCTTGAGTTAGATTCTGAAACACCTGCTTCCAGTCATTCTTAACACTGACGACGTGCCAATTAAATTTCTTCGCGGCTGCTAGCGATTCCCCTTTGGGTTCCGCGTAGGCGGCTTCGCGATCGGCATCGTCGTGGTTTACTAAAAGCTGCAATGACGGCAAGGGGCCTTCGCTCGAGTAGCGGAGGTGTTCGATGTCACCGCCGTTGCGAACATTGCCCGCGGCAAAGACGGGGCGACGGCCGATGAATTGAACAATGTTGGCGGGCTTTTCATCTTTATCGTTGGTAGTGATGAGCTTCGGTGTGCGCATAACAATGAGTTTGCCGTTTTTCTCCACCGTTTTATCCGCGAAGTAGGCACCGATGACGTTTTCGGGTGCAATCCCATAAATTTGCGGAGCGATGACGCGCATGAAGGCTTTGTCGCCACCCGAACAGACGTAAACTTGAAAGCCGTTTTCTTGAAGGTAGGTTACAAGTTCGGTCATCGGTTTGAAAGTCAGATTCTGATAGGGGACCCGGTACTTCGGATGTTGTGCAGTCTCAAGAAAACTTTTTGATTGCGCGGCAAATTCGTCTTCACTCATGCCCGCCAGAGCTGTCGTCATGAGGGTGATGATATCGCTCATAGTGAGTTTAGTGAGAGCAGCTTCGCCCTCTTTCATGACGATATTAAATGGCCGCTTATTTCGTAGGGCTGTGTTCGTTGCTAAAGTTTTCTTGAGCTGTGAATTGATAAACGCCACTTCGACGGTGGGAACTTCGCTCCACAGAGTTCCATCATTGTCGAAAGTGGCAATGCGGTCCTCCAGCTGAATGAATCCTTTGCTGCCTTCGTGAGTCGCGTTCTTCACAAAATCGAGGATCGCACTTTTTGTTGCGCCTTCATTCCAAGACGGCAAAGGATCCATCGGAGGCTTTGTACAGCCCAAAGAGAAAATAAATATAACAACCAGAATGGATATCTTAATAGGATCCTCCCTCTAAGGATAAAGTATTTTCAAACTATTGTAGATCAAGTTCAGAGCCAGCGCGGCCTGCAGAACTCCCAAGACAACGCCAAGCAATTGCAGAATCATCATCACCACTTTGTGCATGATTTGACGAATAAAAAACATCGCTAAGAAATTCAAAAACAACACAGCCAGAAGTATTCCGAATATCTGCATTTCCCTCTGCGTATCGCCTTCACTCAGTGCCAACAGGCCAATCAAGATGGCGGCTCCATAAGGAGTGATAATCATAGACAGAGCCGTACCAAGGCCGGTGATTTTGACTGTAGCCGTATCGCAGACGGCCGCCTGTTTGGGCGCGACGATCATGTAAAAAGCAATGTAGAAGAAAATCAATCCGCTAGTGAGCGCTAAAATCGGAATAGGAATATTCCACTTGATAAGTAACGCCTCACCAACCAAGCCGCAGGCGATCAACGCGGCGGCAGAAAGAACGCCCGCTCGCCAAGCAATATCGTGAATCTCTTGATCTGAAAGAGATTTGGTCACCTGCGAGAAGGGACCCAAAAGCCTCAGTGGCCCCAGCATAATAAAAAAGAAAGTGAATATCTCAACCGCACCGAGGAGGTATGCTTTCTCCATGATTTACTCCAATATCATCCAAACAGTGGCATAAGTGCCCATAATAATTACGACTGAGGAGAAAACTATAATCGTCCATTTTGACGGCGAAAAGGAACGTGAGTCGATCGCCTTGGCCGTTTTGATAAAGTGAAACACAGACCATACCAAAAGAACGCAGCCGAGAGCGACCATACCAATACCGGCGTTCTCTGTATCATGAAGCAAAGATTTTCCTCGGAGCCGATAGGTCTCCCGGTTTTCGAGCAGGAACAAACTAAAGCGATTCAAGGTCACACCAAAACTAATCAATGCAATGCCGGTACGGAGGTAGGACAAGTGAGTTCTCTCATTCGAAAGATGGGAGCGTAAATCGGAAAGAGTCGTGCGGACTTCTGAGAGCTCCGTTTGTGTAGGTTCATGTTTTGTCAGTTCGGTTTCCATTAGGTGCTCTCCTTTCGCGAGGCCATTTCAAGATCTCTTTCAAGAAAGAAACTCAGGAAGGTGCGTATGACGGCAATCGCTGCCAACTGACCGATCGAGTCCCACGATGGTGCAATGGCCATGCGAACAATGTCCGCGCCCAGTGTGAACTCGAGTCCCAGCAGAAGCCAGCGCGCAAAACTGAGCCAAGCTACGCGGCGAGTGCCATGCAGATTTGGCTCTGTTTTCTGCAAGGTCCCTCGGAAGAGTAAATACAAAGTCGCCAATCCGCCAAATGCGATAAGCAGAGCGGCCACACCCTCCAGCAAGAGGGCGATGATTTCAGTGATTTCCTTAAAAGTTTCATGCACAATAAACTCCTAAGAATTTCTTTCTCCTCGAACGATGCAACGAAAACCCAAATGCGATGTCGACGTATCCGTCGGCTGTGCCATGCGAGCTGCTGGGCGATAGCGACGGCAATAGGTCGGCGCACATAAATGCGATCCACCCTTCATGACTTTGCGGGGAATCCGCAACTGCGGCTGCCGCGGATCGTAACTTTGATCTTGCTCGGGGCCGCGCGGATTTTTAGGTATGCAACAAGCTTTGTGTTTTTCATCGGGGTGGCGGGGAGCATACCAATCAATCGTCCACTCCCACACATTGCCAATCATATCGAAAACACCATAGTCATTTGCGGGAAAAGATCCCACAGGTGAGGTTCCCTCAAAACCGTCCTCACCAATATTCTGCCAAGGAAATTCTCCTTGCCAGGTATTGGCTTGATATTTTCCCTCGGGCACAAGCTCGGTTCCCCATGCGTACTCAAGACCTTCGTGACCACCGCGTGCAGCGAACTCCCATTCGGCTTCAGTCGGAATTCTTTTGCCGGCCCACTTCGCATAAGCTTGCACATCACTCCATGCAACGTGAACAACGGGATGATCCATGCGATCGGCAATGGAGCTTTCAGGGCCTTGAGGACACCGCCAATTCGCCCCCGAAATGAATTGCCACCACTGATAGGGGTTGCGCAAATCCACGGCCGCCGGTGGCTTCACAAAAACTACGGAGGCTGGTTGCAACATCTCAGGTCGCGCGCCAGGATATTTTGCGGCGTCGACAGCCCGCTCACAGAAAGTAACATAATCTGTCTCGTCGACGAATTTTGCAAAATCGCGATTCGTGACCGGCGCAATGTCGATCCAAAATCCATCGACACTTGCACGATGAGCGGGAGCCTCTTCGGGGTAATGGTGATCGGAGCCCATCATGAAAGTGCCGCCGGGAATCCACACCATTCCCGGAAATGGGGCTTCATGTTCCCTCTCTGTCGGCGCATGTATTGGATCAGCATCAGTGATGAATGCCACTTCCTGCCTCCCCCTTGATTTGGGTTCATTTACTTGGATCTGTAGGAATAGCGTGCGCCTAAACGAAAAATCTTTAAAGCAGATAGAGTGGAAATGCTAAGAATCAGCTTAGCGAAGTTTGAGGTTCTGACAATCCACGAAGGGTTCGCGAGTTTGATAATAGTGCTCACACCAGTTGGCATTGTAGATGGTGTAACGAATATGATCGTTCATGAATCCTTCAGTGAGGCTGCCTTCAACATTGGCCATGCAATTTTGCAAATCGATCGTGTTTGAGTATTGCTTGCTGGAGTAAGTTCCCATGTAGTGCCAAATGTTGCCGAGGGGCTTTGATATTTTATTATCTTTGTAGACGGTAGTTCCTAAAGTGAATCTCACCGTTTTTGTTTTCAGGCCTGCATCGATGACTTCGAGTTTGCAGTGTTCACCTGAGAGAACGTCCGTGCCTTCAAGCACATCGCCTGTTTTTAAGTGCGCGATAGTTGTGGCGCTTGCCAAAGGACCAGCAGCAAAAATCATCAACGCGGCACTAATGTTGAAGGCCTTATGAAACATAATTTCTCCTCAGGAGTTGTAGGCTTCTATCTTTCCTATTTGTGAGGATTTTTCAAGTCCTCCCTGTCTAATGCGGCGATTTTTCATGGTGTTTTCGTAGAAAAACGGGAGCAATTCGACACCGGAAACTTTGGCAAGGAGTTTGCTTTAAGGGTGTGTATAGAACGAATGGAGTCGTAATAACCACCAACCTAAAGGAAACAATTATGAACAAACTGCTTTTCGCCGTGATGGCATTTTTAATGGGACAAAACATCGCATCTGCATGGGGCGGCCCCGGCCGTGTTTGCTTTTATGAGAACGCGAATTATGCGGGTCAGTCTTTTTGTATGGATGCAGGCCAACAGAATTATAACTTAGCGGGTTTTTTCAATGACCGTATTTCTTCGATCTCTATTGACGGAGACATTCAAGTGACGGTCTATGCGGATGCAAACTTTAGTGGTCAGTCATTAGTTGTTAATGGCAACATGGCCAATTTGAATGACACTGGTTTTTGGAATGATCGTATTTCTTCAATCGACACTTATGGTGGCGGATGGGGAGGCGGCCGTCCTGGCCCCGGTCCTGGCAGACCAGGTCCCGGTCGTCCTCCAGGCCCTGTGCGCCCAACACCGGATGCGCAAGTGTGCTTCTATGAGGATGCGAACTTTTCGGGTCAGTCTTTTTGCATGAGCGAAGGCCAAACAATCAACAATCTAAATGGTCCATGGAACGATCGCATTTCTTCGATGCGTATTTATGGCAACCTCGAAGTGAGTCTCTATGCAGACTCCGAATACCGTAGCCCGATGGGAACATTTACTCGCGACGAATACAACTTCGCAAACGGCATCGGCAACGACGCAGTCTCCTCCATCGTCGTCAGACGCGGCCGTTGGTAACACCCGCGCGCACCCACACCCAAAAAAACAAAAACGGTTCCCCCGAACCATTTCCGCCCGAGCAAGAAGCCCGGGCGGTTTCGTTTTAGCGGACTGCGCACCCTGCGTTAGTGCTAATCCGCTTGACCCTCCCGCGGCCTGCGGGCTTACATGGGCTTCATGATGGATGCTTTAAGAGCCGACCTTCACGAGGCCTGGGCGCTGCGGAATTCGCAGAAAATCGACGCCGCTGAGCAAGCTTACAAAGAGCTGTGCTTGCGTTCGCCCGTGCTGGAGGCGCAGACCGCTTCCGACGATTGGCATCTGGAGCTCAAGCTGCTCGAGGCTTCCATCCTACGAGCCCGCCGCCGCATCGAGGAGTCCGAAGCGCTCTTGCTGGATGCCAAGAGAGAAATTGAAAAAAAGAATCTCAAAATCCCGTTTCAGTACTTCTGTCAGCGCGGTTTGAATCTGTTTTACTTCGGATATTTTCCATCGGCCCTCGAATTTTTTGCGCGAGCGCAGGAGCTTGCTGAAACCCCCGAGCAAAAATCCTTAGCGATGATCAATCACTTTTTCTGTCTGGATAATTTAAATCTGCCGACAACGGCGGCTAAGGCGAATCTGCAATCGCTGCAAAGTTCGCTGCCAGCAAAATATTTTCAGCAGATTATTTTCCCGCAATTTGAAACCTACGAGCGCCGTCAGGCGTTCCGTCAGGGAGAAATTTCTGAAGTCTGGAATTCCATTAAGTCCGATACTTTTTCACAAGCACAGTATGTGCAGTTGTGGGTTTCACATCTTCCTTACGTGAACAGTGAAGGCCGCGCGCCTGAGATCATTGACTTGATCGAAGCACCGCATTTTGTGTGGAAGAACTATCGTTTGCGCACGCTCTCGCTGGATGCTCGCTATACCGACGAAGAGTCCGTGAAAATATCTGAGCGCGTGGACAGGCTTTACTTGTGGCTCTGGAAGTGGATGACCTCTCCGAGCTCGATTTCGGGATCGGTCCTAGAGCAGACTTGGGAAGCTCTCGATCCGTGTGAAATCTGTTCGCAAACAACTGCCGAAGATTTCATTCTTTTGCGACTGTGTCTGCGTTGGGCGAGACTCTTTGATGCCCGCTGGGAGATCCCTTCGCAGGAGTGGCTTAAGAAGAGCGCGCCGCCAAATATTCAGGAGCCGCCTCTTTTTCAATTCGAGTCCTTGATTTTGGATTACCTGGAAGAGCTCAAGCGCAAAGAACGATCTCGTGCGCGCACACTGCTTGCAAAAATCGAAAGCCATGATTTTTACAACGACAAGGACTTGCATTTTCGTGAACTGATTGATGGGGTGAACGGAAGGGGAGAGTCCGCAAGCGCATTATTTGCTCTTGGTGCAAGACTGGCGGCGAGTTTTAAACCCAAAACGGTGAATGTCTCAGCCAGCACCGTGGTGATTGATCTTGAAAAATTCCACTGGCGTCGCGGCCGTCTTGAAGGCGTGTCGAAACCACTCTGCCTTTTGCTCAAAGCCCTGCAAGAACAAGGGTCTCTCTCATTTGATGAGCTCATGCAGCTGTGCTTCGGTATGTCTTTTTACGACGAGGATCTTCATCGCCACAAGATCATGAACTTGCTCACGCGCGCGCGAAAAATCGTGCCGGAGGATTTTGAGATCTTCACTCGTGATCAGAGGATGTATTCCAAAGGACAGCTCAAAAAAATCCGTTTTGAAAATCGCGAAGGCGAGAGAGTTCAATGGGAACTCCCGCGCATTTTTGAGCGGCCTTGTTTGGAGCAAAATCAACATCACATGGATCGGTGGATTCAGCCGCAGTTGGTGGTGAAGAAGCTCAAAGGAAAAACCAAAGTCACACGACAAGAACTGCAGGACCTTTTGCAGATCTCGAAGGCGACGACAGTCCGGCTGGTCCGCCGTTGGCAAGACGAAGGCTTTTTGGTCAAACAAGAATCAGGCCGCAGTGTTAGCTATGTCATTGATAACACCTATTTTTTTCGACTCAATTCTCACGACTCATAATACTTTTCAGAGATCGCCCTGAACCTCAAGACAAGTTAATTTTTCTCCATAACGGAGGTGTTTATGAAACACAGATGGTCAAAGGCCAGAACGGCCTTTGCGGTAATCGCTTTTTTAAATTTATTAACAGCTTGTTCAGTGAAAATGAATGGCCCAGAAACCCCAGCAGCGCCGCCAGATAAATTTCTTGGTAAACCACGTGTGGATGGCCCGTCAGTAGAAGGAATGTGGGCGACGTCGTGTGTGATAGATCGTTTTCAATCTAAGAAGTGGAGCTTTGTTTTTGCGGGCGATACGTTCAGTCGTACGCAGGAAGATTTCACCGATCAATACTGTCAAAGCAGCAAATCAAAAACCACTTACGTCGGCTCATTTATATTTTCTGTGAACTTCCCGACGGATAAAAGCTATGAAATAAGCTACGCGATCGACAGCGGAAATGGCACGACGACAATCAAAGAAGAAAAGCTGCTTATTGAAGGCGGTGTTCTTTATGTAAATGGCGAGTTTCTCACAGGCGAAACCGCTCCGGTCAATCGCAGCATGCCGATGGTGAAGCAGCAGACTACCAATCCAACGCCCTCTCCCAGTCCAACAAATTGCCAAAATTATTCTGGTCGATATCAAATGAACTCGGACAATTTCCAAATTCAACAAACAGATTGCCAGAAAGTAGAATGGACTGTTTTCGGCTTCGGTGGGCCGAACAAAGTCATTACCTATATCATGGATGGGGTTGAACGCTTCGTCGACGGCACCAACATCAAGACATCTTGGGCGAATGGTCTTTTCAAGCGCGAGTATATTACCTCTGGCCGTGCTGTCACTGAAGTTTGGTCATTCTTGAAGAAGCCTTGCAATCTGTCCAACCCCGACGGTGAAGACTATCTGACTCGAAATGTTTGGATCGATGGAAAAGAAGCTCCAAACCTTTGCGAATTTTACTCTAAATACTAATGAACACAGAAAAAGGAAAAAATATGAATCTCATGAAATTTGTTTTTGCAGCGTCTTTGTTGGCTCTCACAGCTTGCTCCTCCTTCTCGGTTGAAAAAGAGCAAGCGAAGGCGATTAAGCGGGTCGCGATTATTGGCTTCGATGTACAACAGCAACGCCCCGTGGAAACCGGTGATGTTTTCAAAGCCCTCACGCACCAAGATACTTCCAGCCAAGCGGAAGTGAAAGGCCGCATGGAGGCTGCTCACGTTGCAAAGATGTATGACTTGTTAAGAAAGAAACTCGAGACTGAAAACCACTGGCAGATCATGCCTCAGGACAGTCTTAAGAATAATAAAGCCTACCAGGCCTATTACAAATCTAAAACCGACGGTTGGCAGAATCGCCCGATCATCAACGATCGCTACAATCTGATGCAGCCTGAAGGCATCGTGGACTCTTTCGCGGTAATGACGACCGAGGCGGACAAGCGCAAGCAGTTGCAACAAGACTTGGGTGTAGATGCGATTTTGTATGTTGATATCCGTGTGGATTTGAACAACGACAGCAAGTTGGCTTCGCTCATTGGTAAGGGAACTTACAATCCACTGGCGACGACAAGTCTGACAATGATCAATGCGACGAACGACACGAAGATTTGGTTTGATGGCGCCGCGAAGGGCGAACCTGCTGAAAACAATGAAAAGAACTTCCTCGGTATGGCTGATCAAGAAAAGTTGAATCAATTGGCCGTACGTGCGGCAGAGAGCTCTTACGTTGCTCTCATGACGAAGTACCGCGAAAAAATGGCTGAATAGTGGATTTTAAGAAGGGCCTTCGAAAGAAGGTCCTTTTTTATTTGGGGATGTCTTTAACGGGCGCTGTTTTGTAGATGTAAGTTCCACAGTCGTTGGCCGGCGCGTTCGCAGGACCTGGAATCATCAGCAAGAGGTTGCCGTTTTCTTCCTTGTAGTCAAAGTAGACATGATGGCCTTCATCACTGCTTTGGCAATCGAGGCTGACGTCCGGTTTGTCGCTGCTGCCACGGCTCTGAGCTTTGCCGATCAAGATATCGATTTTATTCGGCGCCGAGGTTGTGTATGTCATCTCGGTGGTAGAA
>Ga0255338_1000819_pt1 | contig 76717 bp, 75 predicted proteins | sample MeOH1_35cm_T4_19_FD_203715 | JGI IMG/M metagenome (GOLD analysis project Ga0255338, IMG submission 203715) | Sandy soil microbial communities from University of British Columbia, Vancouver, Canada - MeOH1_35cm_T4_195 | ecosystem: Engineered > Artificial ecosystem > Sand microcosm > Unclassified ... | reverse complement strand
AGCAGAGAAACGAGATTATGAAGAACTATCTACGTTTCGTCAACAGGTCAGCGAAGTTTTTTTCGCTGCAGTCAGCGCTGCAAAACTGCTCAGCCCGACCACCCATCAACCCCGCAACCCTTGTCGCCGCTGCGTTTGCAGCGCGGTTTGTGTTGCGAGGGGACGAATAGTAGGCCCGTTTCCAAGGCTTTGCAACACGCTTGTCATGCCACCGTGCGTGACAAGCGTGCATTATCCAGACAAATCCTTGATCGATAAGGAAATTCCACCCCGTAGAATATTTTCGCGGCAGGATAATACCCCTCGACTGTCCTCGGGTATTCCCTAGTCGGGCCTCAGCGATGCTTGAAATCAGGTGCGCGTTTCTCCACAAACGCGGCCATGCCTTCCTTTTGATCTGCCGTGGCAAAGGTGGCGTGGAACAGCCGACGCTCGAAGTGGACCCCCTCGTTGAGAGTTGTCTCATAGGCGGCGTTCACGGATTCCTTGATCATCATGACCACGGGCAGCGAATAGCTCGCAATGGCGTCCGCCGCAGCAAAGGCCTCCTCGAGCAGCTTGTCGGCGGGTACCACGCGCGACACCAGCCCGGCACGTTCCGCTTCCGCCGCGTCCATCATGCGGGCGGTCAGGCACAGGTCCATCGCCTTGGCCTTGGAGACCGCGCGCGGCAGGCGCTGGGTACCGCCGGCACCGGGCATGGTGCCGAGCTTGACCTCGGGCTGGCCGAACTTCGCGCTGTCCGCCGCGAGGATGATGTCGCACATCATCGCCAGCTCGCAGCCGCCACCCAGTGCGTAACCGGCCACCGCGGCAATCACGGGCTTGCGGATGCGCCGGATGGTTTCCCAATTCCGTGTGATGTAGTCGCCCTTGTAGACGTCGATGAACGAATACTTCGCCATCATGCCGATATCGGCGCCCGCCGCGAACGCGCGCTCGCTGCCAGTAATGACGATGCAGCCGATCGCCTCGTCCTGGTCGAAGGCGGTCAGCGCGGCGCCAAGTTCGTCCATCAGCGCGTCGTTCAGCGCGTTGAGCGCCTTGGGACGGTTCAGCGTGACCAGGCCAACGCGCCCGCGCGTTTCCACCAGGATATTCTCGTACGACATGTCTGCTCCTCTCTAATAAATGGAATGGGTCTGCTGCCAGCGCACGATACTGGCGCGCCGGCGGCGTGGCGGTCAAGCGGGAAGACCGGCGCGGCGCTTGCGCGCCGCCATAGCGTCGCCTAATCTAAAACCCACGATTTTGCGGTAACACTTACAAAAAGCGCCGCACCTCCTATTGCGCCGAGCGGCATCCCAGATGCTTTGCCAGCATCCGCATTCGACCCCATCGAAGCGGAGAAGGGAGCCATCATGAATCGTCGCACGGCAACATTCTCGTTAATTCCCCTGATCGCCTTCCCCGGCCTCGCCTTTGGCGCGAACAAGGCGGAAGAGCAGGCCGAGGTACGCAAGGCCGCCCAGGATGCCTTGAATGCGCTCTACAAGGCGCAGCCATCGGCACGCAAACAAGTGGAGTCTGCCGCCGGCTACGCCGCCTTCAGCAACTTCGGCATGAAGATCCTGCTGGCAGGGAGCGGCAAGGGCGAAGGCGTCGCCGTCAACAACAAGACCAAGGCCATGGTCTATATGAAGATGGTCGAGCTGCAGGCCGGGCTGGGCTTCGGCGTCAAGAAATTCCAGATGGTCTGGGTTTTCGAGAACGACAAGGCGCTGAACGAATTCATCAACTCCGGCTGGACGCTCGGCGGCCAGGCCACCGCCGCAGCGAAAACCGGTGACAGCGGCAGCGCCTTCCAGGGCGCGGTGGCCGTCGCGCCGGGTGTCTGGGTCTACCAGATCACGGATACCGGGCTGGCGGTGGAGCTGACCGCCAAGGGCACCAAGTATTACAAGGACGAAGACCTGAACTGAGTCGGCCTGCGCGTGCGCCGCCATGTCGCCCGGGCATTCGCGGGCCGGACTGGCCGCCTGGGTGGCGGCGGCCGTCGGCATGACCGTGCTCGCGGCCGGTTGCGCGAGCCCGGCGCCCGATCCCGATCCCGGCGTCGGCTATCAGGGCCGCATGCGGTCACGTTCGGATGGCGGCGTCAACGTGTCGGTCTCGGTCCTCTCCGCGACGGAAAGCGAATCGCTCTACGGCGTACCACTGGCGAAGCGGGGCATGCAGCCCGTATGGGTGGAGATCGGCAATGAGACAGATCGCCCGATCTGGCTCATGTACGTAGGACTGGACCCCAGCTTCTTCCCCAGCTCCGAAGCCGCCGATATCTTTGCCGCCGATGCTTCCCGCGAAGCGCGGCGCGAATCCGCCGAGCGGTTCGGCCGACTGTCCTTCCGCAACCCGGTACTCCCCGGCCAAACCCGTTCGGGCATGGTGCTGACCCACCTCGAGGAAGGCGTCAAGCTGATCCAGCTGGACCTGGTGGCCAAGGACCACGCCCACGCCTTCTCGATCTTTACCGTCGTGCCGGGCTTTCGCGGCGATTACCAGACGAGCGCCGTGTTCCGGCGCGACGTCTATCCGCCCGACCAGATCCGCGACTACGACGATGACGACGCCTTCCGCGCGGCGCTGGAGGCCCTGCCCTGCTGCGCCACCAACGAGGGCGGTCGCAAGCACGCCGATCCGCTCAACCTGGTGATCGTGGGCGGGCTGGACGACGCCTTTCCGGCCCTCGTGCGCCGCGGCTGGCGGCCGACGGAAACCAAATGGTCGGGCGCCATCATGCGAGTTGTCTCATCGGCGCTCTCAGGCGAGCGCTACCTCAACGCGCCCGTGAGCGATCTCTACCTGTTCGGCCGCCCGCAGGACCTCGCGCTGCAAAAGGCGCGCGACACCATCCACCAGCGCAACCACCTGCGGCTCTGGCTCAGCCCCCTGCGCTATCGCGGCAAGCCGGTCTGGGTCGGCCAGATCAGCCGCGACATCGGCAGCCGCCTGACCATCCACTCGCCCACGCTGACCACGCACAAGATCGACCCCGATGTCGATGAAGCCCGCACCGCGCTGGCCGAGGACATGGCCTATTCGCAAAGCCTGGTGATGATCGGCTACGCCTCGGGCGTTGGCGCCGCCCCGCCCGAGCAGCCGCGCCAGAACCTGACCACGGACCCCTACTACACCGATGGCGACCGTCTGGTGATGGTGTTCGACCGCCGCCCCGTGTCGCTGGACAGCATCCAGTTCTTCCGCTGGCAGGCGACGGACGCCCCGCGCCAGACCACCCCGGGGATCGGCCGATGACCCCGCCGAAGCGCTGGCTGCCCGCCCTTTCAGCCCTTTCCTCTCTTTCCGCCTTCCTGGCGCGTTCGTCGATGACGTTCATCGCCTGCCTGCTGGCCGGCTGCTCCACCTGGCAGCCGCCGACCGGCGATGCCGTGACCGCGCTGCGCACCCGCGCGGAGACCACGTCCAAACAGGGCGTCACCCTGCGCGCCGCCGTGCTGAGCCGGGCCGACTCCGACCGGATGTTTGGCATCGACATCCAGGGCACCGGGGTCCAGCCCGTGTGGATCGAGGTGGAGAACGCCTCCGCGCGGTCGATGATCCTGCTGCGCACCGGCACCGATCCGGACTACTTCTCGCCGCTCGAAGTGGCGTGGTCCGTACACAGCTGGTTCGACCGCAAGACCAACGCTCGCATGGACGAGTGGTTCAACCGGCAGGGCTTCCACAATCCGATCCCGGCCGGCGCCACCCGCTCGGGCGTGGTGTTCACCAATCCGTCGCGCGGCACCAAGCTGCTCAACGTCGACCTGCTCGGCGATCAAACCCTGATCGCCTTCACGCTGTTCCTGAGCGTGCCGGACGATGCCACCCACCCGGACTTCTCGCGCAAGCTGTTCGCCTATCCGCCCGCCGCCGTGACCGACCATGCCGACCTCGGCAGCCTGCGCGCCGCGCTGGAGCGCCTGCCCTGCTGTGCGACGGACGCCGCCGGGCAAGGCGTGGGAGAGCCGCTGAACGGCATCGTTGTCGGCGAGGTGGCGGATTTCAGCGCGGCCATGATCCGCCGCAACTACCGGCGTAACCAGCAGGACTTCGACAACGCCCAGCGCGTGTTCGGCCGGATTCCGGACGCGGTGCTGCGCAAGCAGGCACAGGCCGGGGCGCCGGCCACGTGGATCCGCGTCTGGCTGGCGCCCATCAGCTATCAGGGACGGCCGGTGTACCTGCTGCAGGTTGGCCGCCCGGTGGGCGGGCGCTTCGCGGCGGCCAATGGAACCCAAGGGGCCGCGCTGCTGCACGGGGATGTCGATGAGGCGCGCAACCTGATGGTCCAGGACTGCATGTATTCGGAGGGACTGGAGAAGCTGGCGTTCGTCCGGGGCCCCACGCCGGTGCCGCTGGCACAGGAGCAGGCCACCTTCAGCGGCGCCCACTACCATACCGACGGGCGGCGGGCGGTGATGTTCTTCGTCCTCCGCCCGCTAAGCCTGTCGGACATCGACATCCTGGACTGGGAGCCAATCGTCGAAGGGGATGCCCATGCGCGCGAGTAGCCTGGCCTGGATGCTGGCGTTGGCCTTCTTGGCGGGATGCGCCGCGAAGCCGCTGGTGCCCTACTCCACCGAGACCCCGCCGCTGGTCCTGCTGCCGGCCGCTGCCGCCGGCGTGGGCGATGGGCGGGCGCGCTTCCGCGAGATCTTCTGCGCGATCCTCCAGACCCGCCAGCAGACCGTGCCCGACTACCGCCCCTGCGAGGAAGCCCTGACGCGCGTGGGCACGGAGCCGCCCGGCACCGGCAAGCCGGCGGACCTCGGCCCCGCGCACCGGCCACTGGTGGCGATGGTCGTGCCCGGCATCGGCTTTAATTGCTTCGCGCCGTGGCTGAGTCCGCCCGATGCGGTGGGCAGGCACCTGCGCCAGTTTGGCTATGACGGCGGGATGCTGTCGGTCGATGCGCTGTCCAGCTCCACCCATAACGCACGGCAGATCCGCGATGCGGTCATGGCCACGCCGCTCGACCCCGCCGGGCCGCGACTCGTACTGATCGGCTATTCGAAGGGCGCGCCAGACATCCTCGAGGCGCTGGTCAACTACCCGGAGATCCTTGGCCGCGTGGCGGCGGTGGTCAGCGCAGCGGGCGCGGTGGGCGGCTCGCCGCTCGCCAACGATGCCGAGCAATATCAGGCGGACCTGCTCCAGCACTTCCCCGGCTCCACCTGCCAGCCCGGCGACGGCGGCGGCGTGACGAGCCTGCGGCCCGCCGTCCGCAAGGCATGGCTGGCGGCGCACCCGCTGCCGGCAGGGCCGCGCTATTACTCGCTGGTCACATTTCCGGAGCCGGGGCGCATTTCGTCGATCCTGACGTCGAGCCATGACAAGCTGGCGCAGATCGACCCCCGCAACGACAGCCAGATGCTGTTCTACGATCAGGTGATTCCGGGCAGCACGCTACTGGCCTACGTCAATGCGGATCATTGGGCACTCGCAGTGCCGATCGCGCGCACGCGCACCACCGTGGCCGCACTGTTCGTCACGCAGAACGCCTACCCGCGCGAGGCGCTGTCCGAGGCGCTGCTGCGCTATATCGACGAGGAACTAGCGAAACCGGCGCGCTAGGTGCAGACCTCCGCGCCATCAATACTTGATGTCACGCGCGGTCTCCCGGCCCTGCTGCTTGGTCTGGCGCTTGTCCTGCCGGCACTGCGGATTGCTCTTCTGGTCGTTGGCGCGGCAGTCCTGCTTCGTCTCCCGCGATCCCTGACGGGTGTCCTGCCGCACGTCGCGCCCTTCGCGGCGTTGCTGCGCCTGTTCGGTGGCGAAGACCGTGGCGGGCACCACGGGTAACACCAGGGCCGCCATCAGGACGGCCAGCCGTGGATTCCATTTGCGCATACGGGCCTCGCAGAGGTGATGAAAGCGCTAGCTCACGCGCTAACCGTAGTCGAAGGGCAAGAATTGTCAAATCTGCGAGGGGGATAGCCGTCGGCCCAATCCGGACGGCTGCGCGTAACCCCATCTTGCGCCCGATCCGCAGGCCTACTATTATTTGCCGACCGACTGGTCGGTTTATTTAATTGCGCGCGTTGGCTGTCTACAATGGCCGGGCGCGCATCGTGGCGTCAGATCCACTCACCGACCCGGAGAACAATATGGCGCAGGAGACAACCATGCCCCCATCCTCATCGTCGGCCGCGGCCCGGGCGACGCTCGACGCCGGCCCGATCCTGCTGCGCTGGCAGGGCGACGTGGCCGTGGTCACGCTGAACCGCCCCGACAAGCTCAACAGCTTCACCCACCAGATGCACGAGGCGCTGGTCGCCGCGCTCGACCACGTGGAAGCCGGCGGCGCCCGCGCCCTGCTGCTGACCGGTGCCGGGCGCGGTTTCTGCGCGGGCCAGGATCTTGCCGATCTCGATTTCACGCCCGGCCACAGCACCGACCTCGGCGAGCTGATCGATACCTGGTTCAACCCGCTCATCCGCCGCCTCCAGGCGCTCCCGCTGCCCGTGGTGGCGGCCGTCAATGGCACGGCAGCCGGCGCTGGCGCCAACCTCGCGCTGGCCTGCGACATGGTGCTGGCCGCCCGCTCCGCCTGCTTCATCCAGGCCTTCGTGAAGATCGGGCTCGTACCGGACTCCGGCGGCACCTGGCTGCTGCCCAAGCGGCTCGGCATGGGCCGCGCGATGGGGCTGGCGATGACCGGCGACCGCCTCAGCGCTGACGAAGCCGAGAAATGGGGCCTGGTCTGGGAAGTCATGGACGACCCCCTGCTGGCCGAACAGGCGATGGCGCTGTCCACCCACCTCGCCGCCCAGCCCACCCGCGCGCTGGCGGCGATCAAGCGGGCGATGTATGCCAGCGCCACGAACACGCTCGACACCCAGCTCGACCTCGAACGCGACCTCCAGCGCGATCTCGGCCAGTCGCACGATTACACGGAAGGCGTGAACGCGTTCCTGGAGAAGCGCGCCCCGCACTTCACTGGCCGATAGCCCGCTGCCCAAAATCGCCCCCTATATATATAGACAGCCCGAGGAGACCCGCTTGCCCCAAGACCCCCAGGCCCTGGCCGAAGCGGCCGCCGCCGCCATGTATGAGGCCGATGCGTGCAGCCGCTGGCTCGGCATCGTCGTGGAAGCCGTGCGCCCCGGCTACGCCCGGCTCTCGATGCCGGTGCGGCCCGAATTCCTCAACGGCCACGGCATCTGCCATGGCGGGCTGATGTTCACGCTCGCCGATTCCAGCTTCGCGTTCGCCTGCAACAGCCACAACATCAACACCGTGGCCGCCGGCTGTTCGATCGAGTTCCTGCGCCCGGTGCACGGCGGCGACGTGCTGACGGCCGAGGCCCAGGAGCAGGTCCTGTCCGGCCGCCACGGCGTCTACGACATCCGCGTGACCAACCAGGCCGGCGAGCCGGTGGCGATGTTCCGGGGCAAGTCCGCCCAGATCAAGGGCCACGTGGTGGAGCCAACATGAGCACGCGCCTTACCGACCTGCCGCTGGAGCCCATCGAGACCGCCAGCCGGCAAGACCTCCAGGCCCTGCAGCTCGATCGCCTGAAATGGTCCCTGCGCCATGCCTACGACCATTCGCCGGTCTATCGCCGCAAGTTCGACGCCGCCGGCGTGCATCCGGATCAGATCCAGTCGCTGGCAGATCTGGCGCGCTTTCCGTTCACCACCAAGCAGGACCTGCGCGATCACTACCCGTTCGGCATGTTCGCCGTGCCGCAGGACCAGATCGCGCGCATCCACGCGTCCTCCGGCACCACGGGCAAGCCCACGGTGGTCGGCTACACGCTGCGCGACATCGACACCTGGGCCACGGTCATGGCGCGCTCGATCCGCGCCTCGGGTGCGCGGCGCGGGGACAAGGTGCACGTCAGCTACGGCTACGGCCTGTTCACGGGCGGGCTGGGCGCGCACTACGGGGTGGAAAAGGCCGGGCTGACGGCGATCCCGTTCGGCGGCGGCCAGACCGAGCGCCAGGTGCAGCTGATCCAGGACTTCAAGCCCGAGATCATCATGGTCACGCCCAGCTACATGCTGGCGATTGCCGATGAATTCGAGCGGCAGGGCATCGACCCGGCCAGCACGTCGCTGCGCATCGGCATCTTCGGCGCCGAGCCGTGGACGCCCGAGATGCGCCTGGCCATCGAACGCCGCATGGGCATCTCGGCGGTCGATATCTACGGATTGTCCGAGGTGATGGGCCCCGGCGTGGCCAACGAATGCGCCGAGACCAAGGACGGCCCGACGATCTGGGAAGACCACTTCTACCCCGAGATCATCGACCCGGAAACCGGCGAAGTGCTACCCGATGGCGAGTTCGGCGAACTGGTCTTCACCTCGCTGACCAAGGAAGCGATGCCGGTGGTCCGCTACCGCACGCGCGACCTCACCCGGCTGCTGCCGGGCACGGCGCGGGCCGCGTTCCGCCGGATGGAGAAGATCACCGGCCGCACCGACGACATGATGATCGTGCGCGGCGTGAACGTGTTTCCGTCGCAGATCGAGGAATTGATCCTGAAGCACGCCGAACTGGCGCCACACTACCAGTGCGTGCTCGGCAAGGAAGGGCCGATGGATACGCTGACGGTGCGTGTGGAGTGCGCCCACGGCGCCGAGCCGGAGGGGGCGCAGCAGGCCCGCTCGGGGCTGGTCCACGACATCAAGGCGTATATCGGGGTGACGGCCGCCATCGAGATCCTGCCCGAAGGCGGCGTGGAGCGGTCGGTGGGCAAGGCGCGGCGCATCGTGGATCAGCGGCCGCGCTAGCCCCGAAGTTGAGGGCTGCCGCTTAGCTGCGCGGCATCAGCACCCACATCCGGCCGCCCTGCTTCATGCGGCCGGCCGTCTCGCCGGCGGCGTCGCCGGCGCCCCAGAAGAAGTCGGCCCGCACGCCACCCTTGATGGCCGAGCCGGTGTCCTGCGCGAACATCAGGCGCTGGATCGGTTCGGTCGAGAGCGGCCGCGTGGTCGAGAGGAACACCGGCACGCCCAGCGGAATCGTGGCCGGATCGACGGCAATCGACCGCTCGGCGGTCAGCGGCACGCCCAGCGCGCCGACCGGTCCGTCGTTGTTCGGCGGCAGTTCACGGAAGAAGACGTAGCGCGGATTCACGTTGAGCATCTCCTCCACGCGGGCCGGATTGGCGCGCGCCCACGCCTTGATGCCCTGCATGGTGGCCTGCGCGGACGTGATCTCGCCCCGGTCGAGCAGCCATTTGCCGAAGGACCGGAACGGCTGGTCATTGGTGCCGCCGAAGCCGACGCGCATCACCGAGCCATCGGGCAGCCGGATGCGGCCCGAGCCCTGAATCTGGAGGAAGGCGGCTTCCACGGCGTCATCCACCCAGACCACTTCGTTGCCGCGCAGCGCCGGGTTGCGCAGCAGCTCGGCCCGGGCCGGCAGCGCACCCTTGCCCAGTTGCGGCGGGCGGCGGTACAGCGGAATCTGGAAGGCACCCTGGCGCGTGCGCGATCCGTGCAGGATCGGCTCGTAATAGCCGGTGATCAGGCCGCTATCGGTGCCATCGCCATTGATCACGCGGAATGGCTGGAAATGGGTCTCGAAGTACTCGCGCATGGCGACGAGGTCGCCGGCATCCACCATCAGGCCGACCGCGCAGACGCGGTTCCAGTCGGCACGCTTCTTCAGGGCCTGGCAGCTGGCCTGCAGCGCGGGCCAGGCGGCGCGCACGTCGTCCTGGCTCCAGCCGCCGATCTCGGCCCAGCTGGACGGCTGCAGCCGTCCGGCGTTGGCGGAAGCCGGCGGCGCCGGGGTGCCGGGCGTGCCGCCCGGGCCTTCCACGCGCGGCGGCGGGCCGCTCATGCAGCCGGCCAGCAGCACGGCCGCCCCGGCCAGCGCCAGCCACGTGCGCCATCCGGTCATGGATGCCGTCGATTTCCCGCCCGTTGCAGGCTGGTTGCACGGAGATACCGCCCCAAAGGATTCCTGATATGCCATCGTCTTCGTTGTTAGCACCGTGCGCGCGCTGCGCGGCGGCACGCATGTCCTACAATCTCGTACCTGTCTGACCGATCCACGCCTCGATCCCGATCCTGATCCCGATGAGCCAGTTCTTCGAAGACCATCCCACCCTGCTGCTCGCGGCCGAAGCCGGCGTGGCGCTGTTGCTGCTGATCTTCATCGTGGTGTGGACCATGGGCACGGCGCGCAAGCATCCGCGCCCGAGCCGCGCGCCCCAGGATCATCCGTCCCGGACCGCCGAGGCACCGAAGGACGCAGACCCGCCGCCCGCCGCCTGAGTTCCCGGCCCGGCTCCCTTAATGGAGCATGCGCGGCAGCACCAGCGCGAACTCGGGAATCGGCACCTCGAAACGATGGCCGTCCTCGGCCACGCAGAAGTACAGGCCCTTCATCGACCCCACCGGGGTGGAAATCGTCGCCCAGCTCGTGTATTCGAAGTGCTCGCCCGGCTTGAGCAGCGGCTGATGGCCCACCACGCCGAGGCCGGCCACTTCCTGCGCGGCGTTATCGCTGTCCGTGATGGTCCAGTGGCGCGAAATCAGCTGCGCGGCCACTTCGCCGGTGTTGTGGATGGTGATGGTGTACGCGAACGCGAAGCGTCCGCGATCGGGGTCCGACTGGTCGGGCAGGTACTGGGTGCGTACCGCCACGGAAAAAGCGTACTCGCTCATTGCTGGCTCATGCGTCGACCGGGATCGACGGATCGGATGGATGGTCGGGGCGGCCTGCGGCGCCGGGCGCCACGGTCGGGTGTCCGCATTGTGCGGCAAGGCCCCGGCAGGGGCAAGCGGGTGGATTTTGGCGAGGTTGGGCGGGATTCGGACCCGGCCCGGCGCCGCGGGCCCGGTCCGGCGTAAAATACGCGCCATTCCCATGCCGACGATCCGGATGCCGGCCGGGCCACCCGCCCCGCCCGCACCGCCCCACACCATGAGCACGCCCACCTACCGCATCGCCCCGTCCATCCTGTCCGCCGACTTCGCCCGCCTGGGCGAGGAAGTGCGCCGCGTCACCGAAGCCGGCGCCGACTGGATCCATTTCGACGTGATGGACAACCACTACGTGCCGAACCTGACCGTGGGCCCGCTGGTCTGCGAGGCCATCCGCCCGCACGTGACCGCCCCGATCGACGTGCACCTGATGGTGCGCCCGGTAGACCGCATCATCCCGGACTTCGCCAAGGCAGGCGCCAATATCATCACCTTCCACCCGGAGGCGAGCGATCACATCGACCGCTCGCTGGCCCTGATCCGCGACCACGGCTGCCAGGCCGGCCTGGTGTTCAACCCAGCCACGCCGCTGCACCACCTGGACCATGTGATGGACCGCCTGGACGTGATCCTGCTGATGTCCGTCAACCCGGGCTTCGGCGGCCAGTCGTTCATTCCCGAGACACTGAACAAGCTGCGCGCCGTGCGCGCCCGCATCGACGCCTACACGGCCCGCACCGGCCGCCAGATCCTGCTGGAAGTGGACGGCGGCGTGAAGGTGGACAACATCGCCGAGATCGCCGCGGCCGGCGCGGACACCTTCGTGGCCGGCTCCGCCGTGTTCAGCAAGCCCGACGCCGATGGCGGCTACCGCGGCATCCTCGGCCAGCTGCGCGACGCGCTGGCCACGGCTGGCCGTTGAGCGGACGGGCCGGACAGATGGGTCTTGAAATCCTGCGCCGCACGGACTGGAGCGGCATCGAGGCGGTGATCGTCGACCTGGACGGCACCATGGTGGATACGGCGGGCGACTTCCACGCCTCCGTCAACGCAATGCTGCTGGCGCTGGCGCACCTGCATCCGCACCTGGGGCCGGTGGCGCCGATGTCCACCCAGGAGATCGTCAGCTTCGTCGGCAAGGGATCGGAAAACCTGATCCGCCGGGTGCTGGACGCCCGTTTCGCGCCGCTGCACGCCAACGGCCTGTTTGCCGAGGCCTACGCGCTCTATGACCGCGAATACGTGCGCATCAACGGCCAGTTCTCGGCGCTCTACCCCAATGTGTGCGAGGGGCTGGCGGCGCTGAAGGCAACCGGGCTGCGGCTGGCCTGCGTGACCAACAAGCCCTGGAATTTCACCGAACCGCTGCTGGCCAAGACCGGCCTGGCGCCATTTTTCGAGCTGGTCTATGGCGGCGACGCCTTCGCGCTGCGCAAGCCCGATCCGTTCCCGCTGCTCAAGGTGGCCGAGGCTTTCCGCCTCGATCCGGCCGCCGTGCTGGCCATCGGCGACTCCGAAAACGATGCGCAGGCGGCCCGCGCGGCCGGTATGGGTGTGCTGTTGGTGCCATATGGCTACAACCATGGGAACCCTGTACAAGGCGTTGACGCCGATGGTATAGTCCCCGACATTGCCCGCGCCGCAGCGCTTGTTACCGCACAGCGCGCACAGCGGGTACCACGCTGAAAACTCCATGTTTCTCAACCGCAAACGCATCTTTTCTGGCAGTGATCGGCAGGCCTGGCCCTGGCGTCGCTGGCGCGCCTCTGAACAGGCGTAAAGTGCGTTCGCGAGTCACCTGACGGACTTGCCGGGCCGGACCCCGCTGCTTCACGCAGCCTGCCGTCCCCGACAAGCTCCCGGTTCCGCCGGACCCGGCCCCCGGTAGTCATACCAACACCCAAGGCCGGCCTCCGCGCCGATCCCCAGATCCCTCCGCCAGCGCCGTAGCCGCATGTGCTACGGTTAGCTCAAGAACGCGCCGCACGCCACGCCCGGCCGTGTGCGCGCTTGTGCGCCTTCGTGCAAGTCTTTCGCACCACGGTCCGCCCCCGGGGCGGGTTGCCAGCGTTGCCAGCCCTCCCCTGCCGACACAAGCGGTGCCGCGCCCCACATCCGATACGCGGGTGCCGCAAGAAGAGGATCGACATGACCGAACTGGAATTCAAATCGCTGGCCGACCAGGGCTACAACCGTATTCCGATCATCGCCGAGGCGCTGGCCGACCTGGAAACGCCGCTCTCGCTCTACCTGAAGCTGGCCCAGTCGCAAACGCGCGGCGTGAACACCTTCCTGCTGGAATCGGTGGTGGGCGGCGAGCGCTTCGGCCGCTATTCGTTCATCGGCCTGCATGCCCGCACGCTGCTGCGCGCCTACGGCCAGCGCGCCGAGGTGGTGACCGACGGCAAGATCGTCGAGACCCACGAGGGCAATCCGCTCGACTTTATCGCCACTTTCGAGAGCCGCTTCAAGGTGGCCATGCGCCCCGGCCTGCCGCGCTTCTGCGGCGGCCTGGCCGGTTATTTCGGCTACGACGCGGTGCGCTATATCGAGAAAAAGCTCGCCGATACCCAGAAGCCGGACGACCTGAACCTGCCCGACATCCAGCTGCTGCTGTGCGAGGAACTCGCGGTCATCGACAACCTGTCCGGCAAGCTCTACCTGATTGTCTACGCCGATCCGACCACGCCCGAGGCCTACCCGCGCGCGCGCCAGCGCCTGCGTGAGCTGCGCATGAAGCTGCGCCAGCCGGTGGACGTGCCGGTGACCAGCCCGTCCGTGCAGTCCGAGGTCTACCGCGAGTTCGCCAAGGCGGACTACATCGCCGCCGTGCACAAGGCCAAGGAATACATCATGGCCGGTGACATGATGCAGGTGCAGATCGGCCAGCGGCTGGTCAAGCCGTACCGCGACTCGCCGCTGTCGCTGTACCGCGCGCTGCGCTCGCTGAACCCGTCGCCTTATATGTATTTCTACAATTTCGGCGATTTCCAGGTGGTGGGCGCCTCGCCCGAGATCCTGGTGCGGCAGGAAACCCGCAAGATGGGCACCAACGGCGATGCCGACAGCAAGCACATCGTGACGATCCGCCCGCTGGCCGGCACGCGCCCGCGCGGCAGCACGCCCGAGCGCGACGCCCAGCTGGCCACCGAACTGCTCAACGATCCGAAGGAGATCGCCGAGCACGTGATGCTGATCGACCTGGCGCGCAACGACATCGGGCGCATTGCCGAGACCGGTACGGTGAAGGTGACCGACAAGATGGTCATCGAGAAGTACTCGCACGTGCAGCACATCGTCAGCTCGGTGGAAGGCACGCTGCGCGAAGGCATGAGCAATCTGGACGTTTTGCGCGCCACCTTCCCCGCCGGCACGCTGTCCGGCGCGCCCAAGGTGCGTGCGATGGAGATCATCGACGAACTGGAGCCGCGCAAGCGCGGCATCTATGGCGGCGCGGTGGGCTACCTGTCGTTCGGCGGCGAGATGGACCTCGCCATCGCCATCCGCACCGGCATCATCAAGGACGGCAATCTCTACGTGCAGGCGGCAGCCGGCATTGTCGCGGACTCGGACCCCGAGGCCGAATGGAGGGAAACCGAGGCGAAGGCGCGCGCCGTGATCCGCGCCGCCGAGCAAGTCCAGGACGGCCTGGACGCCGACCTCTGACCCCAGGAACTGGAGAAACGACCATGCTGCTGATGATCGACAACTACGACTCGTTTACCTACAACCTGGTGCAGTACTTCGGCGAACTCGGCGCCGACGTGCGGACCTACCGCAACGACGAGATCACGCTCGAGGACATCGAGGCGCTCAAGCCGGACCACATCTGCGTGTCGCCCGGCCCGTGCAGCCCGAAGGAAGCCGGCATCTCGGTGGCCGTGCTGCAACACTTCGCCGGCAAGATCCCGCTGCTGGGCGTGTGCCTGGGCCACCAGGCCATCGGCGAGGCATTTGGCGGAAAAGTGATCCGCGCCAAGCAGGTCATGCATGGCAAGGTCAGCACCATCGAAACCACCCAGGAAGGCGTGTTCGCCGGCCTGCCCAGGCACTTCGACATCACGCGCTATCATTCGCTGGCGATCGAGCGGGAGACCCTGCCCGATTGCCTGGAAGTGACCGCGTGGACGCCGGACGGCGAGATCATGGGCGTGCGCCACAAGACGCTGGCCGTGGAAGGCGTGCAGTTCCACCCGGAATCGATCCTGTCCGAACACGGCCATGCGCTGCTGGCCAACTTCCTGAAGGTGCCGCGATGAGGCGGCTCGACCCCGCAACATTCGCCCCCGCCCCCGACCACAGTCAAGAATCCGCCATGTCCATCACGCCGCAGGAAGCGCTGACGCGCTGCATCGAACACCGCGAGATCTTCCATGACGAGATGCTGCACCTGATGCGGCAGATCATGCAGGCGCAGATCTCGCCCGTGATGGCGGCCGCCATCCTGACCGGGCTGCGCGTCAAGAAGGAAACCATCGGCGAGATCTCGGCGGCGGCGCAGGTGATGCGCGAATTCGCCAACAAGGTGCCGGTGACGGACCGCGACAACTTCGTCGATATCGTGGGAACGGGCGGCGATGGGTCGCATACGTTCAACATCTCCACGGCGTCGATGTTCGTGGCAGCCGCCGCGGGCGCGAAGATCGCCAAGCACGGCAACCGGGGCGTGTCGTCCAAGTCGGGCAGCGCCGATGTGCTGGAGGCGCTGGGCGTGAACATCATGCTCACGCCGGAGCAGGTCGGCCAGTGCATCGCGCAGACCGGCATCGGCTTCATGTTCGCGCCGACGCACCATCCGGCCATGAAGAACGTCGCCCCGATCCGCAAGGAAATGGGCGTGCGCACCATCTTCAACATCCTCGGCCCGCTGACCAACCCGGCCGACGCCCCCAATATCCTGATGGGCGTGTTCCATCCGGACCTCGTCGGCATCCAGGTGCGCGTGATGCAGCGCCTGGGCGCCAAGCACGCCATCGTCGTGTACGGCAAGGACGGCATGGACGAGGTTTCGCTCGGCGCCGCCACGCTGGTGGGCGAACTCAAGGATGGCGAAGTGCGCGAGTATGAGATTCACCCGGAGGACTTCGGCCTGTCGATGATCTCCAACCGGGGCCTGAAGGTGGCCGATGCCGCGGAATCGAAGGAGATGCTGCTCGAAGCGCTGACCGATGTGCCGGGTACGCCACGCGAAATCGTCACACTGAACGCCGGCACCGCGCTCTACGCGGCCAATGTGGCCAGCTCGATCGAGGATGGCATCGAACGCGCGCGCGCAGCCATCGCCAGCGGCGCCGCCCGCGAGAAGCTCGACCAGTTCGTGCGCGCCACGCAGCAATTCAAGTAATCCGCCATGTCCGACATCCTGCAAAAAATCCTGGCCGTGAAGGCCGACGAAGTAGCCGCCGCACGCAAGAAACGCGACCTGCCCAGCCTGCGCGCCGAGGCCGAGGCCCTGCGCACCGAGCCCGGCCTGGCGCCGCGCGGCTTTGAGCGGGCCCTGCGCGAGAAGATCGCCGCGGGCCACGCGGGCGTGATCGCCGAGGTCAAGAAGGCGTCGCCGTCCAAGGGCGTGCTGCGCGAGCACTTCGTGCCCGAGGCCATCGCCGAAAGCTACGCCAGCCACGGCGCGGCCTGCCTGTCCGTGCTGACCGACGTGAACTTCTTCCAGGGCCATGCCGATTTCCTGAAGCGCGCGCGCGGGGCCTGCCCGCTGCCGGCGCTGCGCAAGGACTTCATGGTCGACCTGTATCAGGTCTACGAAGCCCGCACCTGGGGCGCCGACTGCATCCTGCTGATCGTGGCCGCGCTGGACCCGGGCCTGATGGCCGAACTGGAAGCCTGCGCGCTGGAACTGGGCATGGACGTGCTCGTGGAAGTGCACGGCGCCGACGAACTGGACCACGCGCTGCGCCTCAAGACCCCGCTGGTGGGCGTGAACAACCGCAACCTGCGCACCTTCGAGGTCTCGCTGGACAACACGCTGGACCTGCTGCCGTCGATGCCGCCGGAGCGGCTCGTGGTCACGGAGTCGGGCATCCTCGGCCCGGCCGATGTGAAGCGGATGCGCGACGCCAACGTCAACGCCTTCCTGGTTGGCGAGGCGTTCATGCGCGCGCCCGATCCGGGCGCGGAGCTGGCGCGGCTGTTTGCCTGAGCCCTTCGCCTAACCCCGGACGACCCCCATGCCGCGTGAAATCGAACTGAAGCTCGCCGTGCCAGACGCCGCGCTGGCGGCCGTGGCCGCATGGCTCGATGCCCACGGCGAGGCGCGTGGCGAAACCACGCTGCTCAATGTCTACCTGGACACGCCCGCGCGCGACCTGGCCCGCCAGCGTGCCGCGCTGCGGCTGCGCCAGAAAGACAACCAGACAGGCAGCCAGTGGCTCCAGACGCTGAAGACCGCCGGCAGCAGCCAGGGCGGACTGGCCTCGCGCAACGAGTGGGAGTGCGAGGTGGCCGGCGAGGCCATCGAGCTGTCCCGCTTCCCCGACGACGCGCGCGCCGTGCTGGCGCCGCTGGCCGGGCAACTGGCGCCGGTATTTCGCACCGATTTCGTCCGCCGCACGTGGATCGTCACGCAGGACGGCGCGCGCATCGAAGCCGCGCTCGATACCGGCACGATTACGGCGCCCGGGCAGGCCCGGACCGAGACCATCCAGGAACTCGAACTCGAATGGCTGCCCGGTGAGGATGGCGACGACAGCCCCCTCGCCGAAGCCGCGCTGCGCGCCTTCGCCGCACGGCTGGCCCATGTGGCACCGCTCACCCCGTCCGATCTGAGCAAGGCCGCGCGCGGCTATCGCCTGACGGGCGGCTCGCTTTCCTGACCTTCTCCCCCTCCCGCCCTCCCCGCATGCAAGCCGACTTCTTTGCCGCCCCGGCCGCCGAGCCCCCTGCCATCGCCCCGCTGCAAACCCAGGTCGATGCGCTGCCCGCCGCGTGGCGGGCCCTGCTCGCGCCGTGCCTCGGCCATGCCGCGTGGGACGAACTGGCGCGCTTTGTCGATGGCGAGCGCGCCGCCGGCAAGCCGGTATTTCCGCACGCGGTCTTCCATGCGCTGCACCTGACGCCGCCCGATGCCGTCAAGGTCGTGATCCTGGGGCAAGACCCGTATCACGGCACCGGGGTGGTCGGCGGCGCGGAGATTCCGCAGGCGCACGGCCTGGCGTTCTCGGTGCCCGAGGGCGTCAAGGTGCCGCCGAGCCTTCGCAATATCTTCAAGGAAATCGGGGCCGAGTATGGCGCCGAGCCGACGCGCGCCTCCGGCAACCTGGAAGGCTGGGCGCGTCAGGGCGTGCTGCTGCTGAACACCGTGCTGACCGTAGAGCAAGGCCAGGCGGCCAGCCACGCCAAGCGCGGCTGGGAGGCGGTGACCGACTGCCTGATCCACGCGCTGGCGGCGTCACAGCCCAATCTCGTGTTCCTGCTATGGGGCAGCCATGCGCAAGCCAAGCGGGCGCTGCTCGATGGGCAGACCGCGCACACGCATTGCGTCCTGGAGGCGCCACACCCGTCGCCGCTGTCCGCGCATCGCGGATTCCTGGGTTGCGGGCATTTCCGGCAGGCCAATGACTGGCTGGAACGCCATGGCCGTGCGCCGATCGACTGGCTGAAAGCCGACTGAAGGCTGACGAATCGTCAAGCAGTCGGCAGCCAGCGGAATCCGCTGAACGGCCCTTCGTCGTCAGCGGGCGTCATCTCCACCCTCGACACCTGCGCCGCCGGTGGGCCCGCCGCCATCCACGTCCGTAACGCCTCAAGCTGGTCGCGCGGCCCCCGCGCGATGACCTCGACCGTGCCATCGGTCCGGTTGCGCACCCATCCCACCAGCCCCAGCGCCGAGGCGCGGTCCGCGCAGGCCGCGCGATAGCCCACGCCCTGCACGCGGCCATGGGCGGTGAGATGCCAGGTTTCGGCGGTCGATGTCATCGGTCGCTCCTTTTCGGAATCGTCTCAGTCCTTCTCCGCCATCGACCGGCCAATCGCGCCGGTGCGCAGCGCGATCTTGGCGGCGTCCTCGCGCAGCGCGCGCAGGCGGCGCTCCAGCACTGCATTAGCGGCGCGTCCGGTCGAACTCGCGCCCGACTCGGCAGGTTGCGCGGGGTCATCCCGCTCGTCCGCGCCGATCTCGCCCGCCACGGCGGCCTGGGCCAGCACGTCCGCCTTGCGCCGGTCGGCCGAATCCGCGATCCGCGCGCGGCGCTCGCTGGCTTCGTCGTCATCGGCGGCGGCCCCTGCGGCCGGCTCGTGCGGCGGCAGGCCTACGCCGGCCACGGCAGTTTCCGTCGGCGTGCGGATAAAGCCGGCGCCGCGTGGCCCGTGCCGCTCCTCGCCCGCCAGCCGTTCGCTGGCCAGCGTCAGGCTGCGCGTGGCGGCCTCCGTGGCCTGCTCGATGGCGGCCTCCGCCGCTGGCACGTCCAGTTCCTCGTAGTGCTGGCGCACCTGGATGCGCGCCGCCGCCACATGCGCCGCCACCAGATAATTCTGATTGATGAAGCGGCTCAGGTTGTCCACGGCGCGGTGCCGGCTGCGCGGCTCGTCGAGCATGCGCTGGAACGAGGCAATCAGCGCCGACAGGTTGTCCATGAACTGCTTGCGCTGCACGCGGTAGGCGAAGTCGTCCTTGGTGCGGCGCAGCAGCAGGTCACGCGTGGCGGCGATATAGCGCCGGTTCGCCTGGAGCACGTTCTCCACCAGCTTCGGAATCGCCCGGTACTCCCAGCTTGGCAGCACAAAGCTGAAGATGGACGCAATCACGCCGCCAATCACCGTATCGATCAGCCGCTCGCCCACCACGGTCTGGCTGCCCGGCATCAGCAGGTTGATCTGGATCAGCACCTGTACGCAGGCGGCGATGGCCGTATAGCGGTACTTGATGGTGGAAAACGCCGAACTGGCCACCAGCGCCACGTACAGCACCGCCAGCAGCACCAGCGGCTCCGTCACCACGCGCAGCACCACCACGCTGATCAGACAGCCGATCAGCGTGCCGATCAACCGGTCGTTGTAGCGCTGCTTGGTCAGGCTGTAGTTCGGCTTCAGGATCACGACAATCGTGAGAAGAATCCAATAGCTGTGCGACGCATACGGCAGCCGGTCGCCCAGCCAGAGCCCTACCGCCACCGCCATCGTGATGCGCAGCGCGTAGCGGAACGCCGGCGAGCGCCAGCGCAGGTTGTCCAGGATCACGCCCAGCTCGTACTTCTGGCGGGTCAGGAACGGGGTCATGTCCGATCCCGGCATCACCTTGGCCGGCTCCACCGGCGTGCGGGACGCCTCGTGCAGCTGGCCAACCAGCGTGATGGCGCCGCGAATCATCTCAAGCGTCTCCGCTAGCGCTGTCATGGCCGCCGCCGGCACGTGGTGATGTCGTAATTGTTCGATTTCCGCCGTCACGGCGCGCAGGTCAGGGCCGTAGTCATGGGCGCTGTACGAGGGCTTGCCACGCGTGACGTCGTAGGCGATTTCCTCGAGATCCTTGCCCAGGCCGCGCACCAGCCGCCGTATCGCGTCCAGCACCGGCGTGCCGCCGAAGGTCTGGCGCAGCAAGGGATAGTCGGTGTTGGTGGAGAGGATGTACTCGTAGAGATCGAGCATCCGCAGGTGCACGCGCACCAGCAGGCCATCGTGCTTGGTGCGGTTTCCCCGCAGCACCAGGTCGCGCGCGGCCTGCTGGCGCTCAGCCACCACGATCTGCTGGCGCACCAGCTGGTTGAACTGTTCCTCGTAGTCGGTGCCGGCATCGTAGAAACCTGCCTTGATCTCGAGGTAGTGAGACATTTCGTACAGCGACTCGGCCAGGATCTGCTGGCGCGTGCGCCGCTCCATGACCCAGCTGACCGCCATCGCATACGCCAGGTAGGCCACCGCCCCGGCCCCGAACAGCCCGGCGTGGACAAGCGCCTTCTGGAGCACGAAGTCCTCGTTCACGGTGAGTGTCATGACGAACAATGCCGAAAACTGCAACGGCATGGTCTTGTTGCCATAGACCGTCATCATCCCGGCCAGGAAGGTCACCAGCACCAGCACCCACGGCAGCACGCGCGGGAACGGCGTGGCCAGCGCCACCACGGCGGTCACGGCGGTGCACAGCAGCACGCTGGCCAGCATCTCGTTGAACTTGTGGTTCAGCGGGCTGGGCAGGTCCATCAGGCTGGTACAGAGCGCGCCCATCGACACGACCATGGCGCTGGGCAGGTCCATGACCTGCATGGCCAGCAGCGTGGCGCCGATGACCCCGGTGGCCGAGCGCAGGCCACGGTAGATATAGTGCGAGAAGAGAAACGTGCGGGGATCGTGCGCGTATTCCATGGGGCGGCTTGGGGCTGGCGGGGCTGGCGAACGATGGCGACGTTGGCGCGGATGGGGGCGACCGGCGCCCGGTGTCAGGACCCGGGCGCCGTCATCGGCCGGTTACTGCCCCAGCCAGCGCGTGCGGGCCGCATGCTTGCCGGGCTCCACGTTCACTTTGTACTGCATGGCCGGCTCGCGCGCCAGGGTGACGGGCAGCACCTGGAGTTCGTCGCGCCGGAACAGGTGGAGTTGCACGGCGTCGCCGGGGCGGTAGCGCGCCAGTTGCTTGTCGAGCTGGCCCGGCGCCAGCCGCAGGCCGTCCAGCGCCACGAGCAGGTCGCCCGCCGAAACGCCGGCCGCCTGCCCTGCCCCGCCGTCGAGCACCTGGCTCACGCGTACCCAGCCTTCCTCGTTGCGGGTCTTGATGCCCAGCGCCGCGCCGGCGGACGGCTTGCCCGGCTCGACACGTTCGGCCTTGATGCCGAACGCGCGGAACAGCGGCGGCAGGTTGATCTCGCCCGTGCCCTCGGTCAGCGCCCGCAGCAGCGGGCCGAGCCGCAGCCCGGTCACCTGATCGAACAGCGCATGGACCTCGGCCTCCGTCACACCGCGCTGGGTGGCGCCCGGCGCGTAGAAGTCGCGGCCGTAGCGCTGCCAGAGCGCGCGCATGATGTCATCGAGCGACTTTCGCCCGCCGGTCTTCTCGCGAATGGTCAGGTCCAGCGCCAGCCCCACCAGCGAACCCTTGGTGTAGTAGCTGACGATGGCGTTCGGCGCGTTCTCGTCCTGCCGATAGTATTTCGTCCAGGCATCGAAGGCACTGTCGGCCACGCTCTGCTTGGTGCGGCCGTTGCCACGCAAGACGCCGTTCCAGGTCTTGGCCAGCATCTCGATGTACTGCGCGGTTGAAACCAGCCCCGTCCGGGCCAGGATCAGATCGTCGTAGTAGCTCGTAAATCCTTCGAACAGCCACAGCAGCGGCGTATAGGTTTCCTGCGCGAGCTGGTACGGCACGAACGCCGCCGGCTTGATCCGCTTGACGTTCCAGGTGTGGAAGTACTCGTGGCTGCACAGCCCCAGGAAGGTGCGATAGCCCTCGCTGGTCTCGGCGTTGCCGCGCACCGGCAGGTCGCCGCGCGCGCACATCAGCGCCGTGCTGGCGCGGTGCTCCAAGCCGCCGTAGCCATCGGTGGTCACCATCGTCATGAAGACGTAGCGGCGATTGCTGTCCAGGAACGGCGCGCGTGCCGAGCGCGGCTCGAACAGTCGGATCTGGGCCTCGCAAATCTGTTTCAGGTCGCGGCAGACGCGTTGCAGGTCCAGGTTCGGCACCTTGCCCGTGAACACCACGTCGTGCTGGGCGCCGCAGGCACGGAAGCTGGCCATGGCGAACGTGCCCATCTCCACTGGATGGTCGATCAGTTCGTCGTAGTTGGCCGCCTGATAGCGCCCGAAGCCGTAGCGGCGCGCGCCGCCGGGGCCGCGCGCCTCGGGCAGCGCCGTGGCGACGCGCCAGTCGGCATACGCCTCGCCGGTGGGCGCGTGCAGATCGACGGTGCACGGGTGGTCGTCCTGCCCCACCACGCGCAGGAACACGGAGCTGCCGTTGAAGAAGCCGTGGGTGGTGTCCAGGTGCGCGCTGCGCACCGACAGGTCCCAGGCGTAGACCTCGTATTGCAGCACCAGCGGCCCGGCATCGGCGGCATCGGCGGCATCGGCGGCATCGGCGGCAAGTGGCGCAGCCTGCCAGGTTTGCTTGTCGAGCTTGGTCAGCGGCACCGCCGCCCCGCCCGCATCGGCCCGGATACGGACGATATTGCGCGCGAAGTCGCGGATCATGTAGCTGCCCGGAATCCACGCGGGCAGCGTGAACACCTGGCCGGCGGGGTCGGGGGCGTCCACCGTCACGGTCACGGCGAACAGATGGGCTTCGGGCTGAAGCGGGGCGATGGCGTAGCGGATCGGCGTCATGGTTGCGATTGTAGCGCCACGCCCCGTCACCCTTCGAACGTGGACTTGTCTTGTGGGGGTTCCCTCGGACGCCTGCCTCAGGCGTTCACATCGACCACCACGCGCCCGCGCATGCCGCCCGCCATGATCTGGCTGGCGGCGTCGATGGCCTCGCCCAGGCGGATCTCGCGCGTGATGGCCTGGAGCCGGTCCGGGGCCAGATCCTGCGCCAGCCGCTTCCACGCCGTCTCCCGCAGCGACATCGGCGCCATCACGCTGTCGATGCCGGCCAGCGTCACGCCGCGCAGGATGAACGGCGCCACCGAGGCCGGGAAATCCATGCCCTGCGCCAGCCCGCACGCCGTGACCACGCCGCCGTAGCGCACCTGGGCGCAGGCATTGACCAGCGTGTGCGAGCCCACCGAATCCACCACGCCCGCCCAGCGCTCCTTCTGGAGCGGCTTGCCCGGCGCGCCCAGTTCGGCACGGTCGATCACGTCGGCGGCGCCCAGCGCGCGCAGGAAATCCGCCTCCGCGGTCTTGCCGGTAGACGCCACCACGCGATAGCCGAGCTTCGACAAAATGGCGATGGCCACCGAGCCCACGCCGCCCGAGGCGCCCGTGACGAGTACCTCGCCATCGCCGGGCTTCACGGGCCCAAGCGCGCCGCCGCGCTCCAGCGCCAGCACCGACAGCATGGCCGTGTAGCCGGCCGTGCCGATCGCCATGGCCTGCCGCGACGTGAACGCATCCGGCAGCCGCACCAGCCAGTCGCCCTGCAACCGCGCGCGCTGCGCCAGGCAGCCCCAGTGCGTCTCGCCCACGCCGAAGCCGTTCAGCACCACGCGGTCGCCGGTGCGCCAGCGCGGGTCGCTCGAATCGAGCACCGTGCCGGCGCCGTCGATCCCCGCCACCATCGGCCACTTGCGCACCACCGGCGCGCGGCCCGTGATCGCCAGCCCGTCCTTGAAATTGATGGTCGAATAGTCGACGGCCACCAGCACGTTGCCGTCCACCGGCAGCGCGGATTCATCGAGTTGGGTGACGGCGGCGGCCGTCTTGCCATCGGCCTGGGTCAGCAGCAAAGCCTGGAACGTCATGGTGTCTCCTCGATCTCTTTGATTTTTCAGGGAATTTGGTAACGCAGCGCAGGCGCCGGAAAGCAAAACGGCCGGACAGTGCCGGCCGCTTCAGACAGCCGGGAGGGTCCGGCGCCGCGCGTTACTTCTTGAGACTGGCGAGCTTGCGCTCCAGCGTGGCGATGTCCGCCGCACCCGGGATGCGCGTGCCGTCGGTGAAGAACACCGCCGGCGTGCCCGAGATGTTCAGGCTCTGGCCCAGCGCCAGGTTCTCGTCCACCGGCGTCTTGCAGCTGCCGTTGCCGGTAATGGCCACATGGTTCAGCATCCAGTCGCGCCACACCTTGGTACGGTCTGTTGCACACCAGACCTGCTTGGCCTTGGTGGTCGAGTCGGGCGACAGCACCGGGTAGAGGAAGGTGTAGACCGTGATGTTGTCCATCTGCTGGAAGGTCTGCTCGATCTTCTTGCAGTAGCCGCAGTTCGGGTCCGAGAACACCGCCACGGTGCGGCTGCCATCGCCCTTCGTCCATTTGATGGCGCGCGCCAGCGGCAGGTCTGACCACTTGATCTTGTTCAGCTCGGCCAGGCGCTCTTCGGTCAGGTTGGTGTTGGTCTTGGTGTCGATGACCTCGCCATTGATGATGTAGCGCCCGGTGGGATCGGTGTAGACGATCTGCCCGGCCACGTTGACTTCATACAGACCCGGTACCGGCGCCTTGGTTACGCTCTTCACCTCGGCGCGGCCGCCCAGCATCTTCTGGATGGACGCCTTGATGCGGTCCGTGCCCGGCTCGTCCGCGGCCAGCGCGTGCAGGGCGTAGCCGCCCAGGGCCAGGCCACCGGCCAGGGCAGCAAGGGCGCCCATGCGGGCGGAACGGCGGCGGAACAGTTGCAACATGGTGACTCCAGGGTTCGGGTGCCTTGTCGGCAGAATCTTTAAATAGTGGATAGCCGGCTCAGCCCAGCGCGCGGCCGATCAGGAAGCGCTTGAGCAGCCCCTGGCCGCCCACGGCGCGCATGCCGGCGTTGCGTATCAGCCGCGCGGGCGTGCCCGGCAGCGAAAACAGCCGGTGCAGGCCATCGGTGGCGGCCGTCAGGGAGAGCAGGTCCGTGGCACGTGCACGCTCGTAGCGGCGTAACAGGCGCAGGTCGCCTTCCGAGCGGAACGGTTCTTTGTCGGCCATCACGCGCCCAAGTTCCGTCACATCGCGTAAACCAAGATTCATCCCCTGCCCGGCCAGCGGATGCACCACATGCGCGGCATCGCCAACCAGCGCCACGTGCGGCTGGACGAACTGCTCGGCACGCTGCAGCACCAGCGGGAAACCCTTGGCCGGCGTCAGGCAGCGCAGCGCGCCAAACCGCGCGCCGACCGCGCCGTTGGCCACCTGGGCCACGGTGGCGGCGAGGGCCTCGGGGGACAGCGCAACGAGGTCCTGCGCGTGGGCTTCATCGGCTGACCAGACCATCGACACGCGGTTGCCGGGCAGCGGCAGCATGGCGACGATCTCGCCATTGGCGAGTTCCTCGTCGGCCATGAGCTTCTCGGGCGCGCCCAGGAACCATTGCCACGCGGTTTCCTGGTGCGGCAGTTCGCAGGCGAAATTCGCCACCACGCCAAGCTGGCGGTAGCGCCGCTGGCTGGTGCCGATATGGCATTGCTGGCGCACCCAGGAGCGCGCGCCGTCGGCGCCGACCACGCAGTTGGCGCGCACGCGGGCGCCGCTGGCGAGGGTCAGGGTCACGCCGTCGAGGTCGCGCTCGAACCCATCGGCGGCTTCGTCGAACCATTGCACCTGGTGCTGGAAGCGCAGCGCGGTGTCCAGCACGCGCTCCACATGGCTCGACTCGATGATCCACGCCAGTTGCGGCACGGCGGCGGCATAGGCCGAGAAATGGAGGTCGCCGTGCGGCGAGGGGCTGGCCTCGGCGGCGCTGACGTCGCCGAAGACGCGCATGTCGCGCACGGGCTGTACGCGGGCGGGGTCGAGCGCCTCCCAGACGCGCAGCCGCTCCAGCAATTGCTGCGAGCTGGCCGAGAACGCGTAGATGCGGCTGTCCCAGTCGTCTTCCCCGGTGCGCGCGGTCTCGCCCACGGGGCGCGGGGCGACGAGGGCGACCTGCATGCCCTGCTGGGCCAGCAGCAGCGCGCAGGCCTTGCCGACGATGCCGCCGCCGACCACGGCAATCTGAAAGCGGGAAGATGGAGTCGAGGACATGGAATGGGAGGCGGCGCGACGCGCCGGTGCGGCTGGTCCGGTCATGCCTCGATTATAGCGACGTGACGTGCGCGCCATCGGAGACATCGCACAAGCCGTGGCGGGCCGGCCGCCGGGGGATAAAGGCTGGCCAAGGGTGGCCATCCGCTAGAATACAGGCTTTGCTATTTCCAGCCAGACACCATGAGCCTCAAATGCGGCATCGTCGGCCTGCCCAACGTCGGCAAGTCCACGCTGTTCAATGCCCTGACCAAGGCCGGCATCGCCGCCGAAAACTATCCGTTCTGCACCATCGAACCCAATGTGGGCGTCGTGGAAGTGCCGGATCCGAGGCTTACGAAGCTGGCTGAGATCGTCAAGCCAGAGCGTATCCTGCCGGCGACGGTGGAATTCGTCGATATCGCCGGCCTGGTGGCGGGCGCGTCCAAGGGCGAGGGCCTGGGCAACCAGTTCCTGGCCAATATCCGCGAAACCGACGCCATCACGCACGTCGTGCGCTGCTTCGAGGATCCGAACGTGATCCACGTGGCGGGCAAGGTGGATCCGCTGTCGGACATCGAAGTCATCAACACCGAACTGGCGCTGGCCGACCTGGCCACGGTGGAAAAGGCCCACGCGCGCTACATCAAGCCCGCCCGCGCCGGTGACAAGGAAGCGCAGCGACTGGTGGCAGTGCTGGAAAAGGCACAGACCGTGCTCGACCAGGCCAAGGCCGTGCGTACGCTGGACCTGTCGCCCGAGGAATGGGAAGCCATCCGCCCGTTCTGCCTGATCACCGCCAAGCCGACGATGTACGTGGCCAATGTGCGCGAAGACGGTTTTGAGAACAATCCGCACCTCGACGCGGTACGCGAGCACGCCAAGCTGACCAATTCGCCGGTCGTGGCTGTCTGCGCTGCCATCGAAGCCGAGATTGCCGACCTGGAAGATGCCGACAAGGCAGAATTCCTGGCCGACCTGGGCATGGAAGAGCCCGGCCTGGACCGCGTGATCCGCGCCGGCTTCACCCTGTTGGGCCTGCAGACCTACTTCACGGCGGGTGTGAAGGAAGTGCGCGCCTGGACGATCCACGTGGGCGACACCGCCCCCAAGGCCGCAGGCGTGATCCACACCGACTTCGAACGCGGCTTCATCCGCGCGCAAACCATCGCCTACGAGGACTTCATCCAGTTCAAGGGCGAACAGGGCGCGAAGGAAGCCGGCAAGATGCGCGCCGAAGGCAAGGAATACGTGGTGAAGGACGGGGACGTGATGAACTTCCTGTTTAACGTCTGAGGCAAGCGTACCCCTTCCAAGGAAACCCGGCAGATGCCGGGTTTTTTGCTTTTGGGCCGTAGCCCGAGCCCCCCGCTCCCGGGCTACAACGGCTTCAACTGTTCATCCCGCATGCCCACCAGCAGTGCCTGGCCACTGCTGTCCAGCCGGAACTCGCCATAGCGGGCCTTGGCGAACCGCTCCGCCTGTCCTTCCTGGAAGAACCACGCGTCGGTGGATACCTGCACGATCGGGCCGCCCCAGCGCGAGGGGACGTTCTGGACGCGCAGGCGCCGCTCGCCCTCGGCCAGCGGCTGGCCGTTCTGCAACCGCACCAGTTGCCCGACCCCAGTGGCGTCGCGGCGGATCACCACCTCGGTCTCCCGCTCGCGCGGGGACTGGGCGCTGGCCTGGGCGGCGGCGATCTCCAGCCCGATGGCGAAGTTCAGCGCCATGTAGTCGCCCTGCATCAGGGACCTCGGGTCCACGGGCGCCAGCCGCAGGTAGACGACCTCGCCGTGCGAGAGCACCCGTTCCTTGCCGACGATGACCGCCCCGGCCACGCCGATCACCAGCAGCCATGCCACCACGATCCATCGTTTCATGGCTGTGCCTCCATCCGTCGCATCACGATCCGGACCGCCAGCAGCAACACGCCGGCCGCCACCAGCGTGGCGGACTTGGCCAGCAGGGTCCACTGGAGCGAGCCGTAGTACCAGACAAAGCCAGCGATGAGCGCCGCGACGCCGAGCCCGAGCCATGGCAGCGACCCGCGCCGCAGGGCCAGCGCCAACGCGAGCACCCCGGCGCCGACTGCCGGCGCCATCACCATCAACGCGGCGAACGCCAGCGTCACGACCATCACCGCCGCGCTGACGCGCGCCCCGACATGCAGGCGCCGGCATTCGAACAGCGCGAATATCAGCAGCACCACCTCGGTCAGCACCCCGGCCAGCCACGGCCCGGCCAGGCGCGGCGCGCCACGCTCGTCGAAGACCCCGGCCAGCGGATGGGTCGCGCCAGTCACCAGCAGCGCCGCCGCCAGCGCGAACACCAGCGTGGCGTCCGCGCCGGGCTCCCATCGTCCATGTTGGCCGTGCGCCGCCAGCGCGTGCTCCTTCAGCACGAAGACGGTGACCACCGCGCAGGCCAGCGGCATCAGCCAGCCGAGCGACCATGGCAGCACGACCCAGCCGTAGTGCCTGGCCCCGGCCAGCAGGATATTCAGCGCGAACGCCAGCGCCGCCCAGGCGCCGAGCGCCACCACGAAGCGATGGAGCCGGTTCGGCACGATGACGTACAGCGCCACTTCGAACCCGGCCACGCCGAGCCAGAACGCTGCGCGGTCCACCAGCCACTCGCCGCCGAGCGTCTCCGCCGTGCCGAAGATCGCCATGCCCTGCCCGCCCAGGCTCAGGGCCAGCGCGAACTGGCCAAGCGCAATGCGCCTGCTGCGCTCGCCGGCCATCCGATACAGCAGCACGGCCCCGCCCAGCATCAGCAGCCCCGTGACCAGCATGGCCAGGCCGTTGCCGCGCGTTGCCGCGAACACCGAGCCGAGCAGGAATACCTGGAAGAACAGCGCGCCGAGCCAGCCCGCCGCGCCCATCAGCAGGCGGATGGGCCACGGCGTGCGCGGATTCGCCACGTACTCCCCCTCGACCACGCCCTGCGTAGCGAGATCGTCCCAAAGCTTCCGCTCCACGGTCTGCGCGCTCATGCCGGGCTCCCGTTGGCGTCACGCCACGCCCGCAGCAGCCATGCCGCCGCCGCAGCAGCCAGCCCCACCGTGACCAGCCCGAGCAGCAGGAAGATGCCGAAGTCGCCATGGCCCTCGGCCAGCAGGCGTCCCAGCGCCGACACCGCCAGCGCGATACCGGCCAGACACGCCAGGCTCAGCACGACGATATCGAAAGAAGCGCGCCGCCGGAACCACCCGCCGAGCCCGGCCAGCGCCACCGCGCCGGCCACCAGCCCCACCGCCTCCACGCGATGGACCAGCACGCTCGTGAGGCCCAGCCAGGCCGCATAGCCGCAGGCGAGCACGGCGATCAGGCGCGGGCCGGCATCGCCACGAAAGCCCCAGCGGGCCGCACGGGCCGCCAGCACGTACCAGAGCGCCAGTTGAACGCAGCACGCCAGCAGCAGGAACAGCGTGGTCTCGCGCGCATGGCGCCCCGCAAACAGCAGGTCGAACATGCCGCCCACGCCCAGCCGCACGCTGCCATAGCGGAGCAGCGCCACATTGCCCACCACGATCACCAGCCACCAATGCGGCGCCGCGCGCGCGGCCAGCGCCCACGGCACGGCCAGCAGCGTCCACAGGGCGAACAATTGCCATGCATCGGCACCGGTCTGGTAGGTCTGGCCGATCACGGCCATCCAGACCCCCGATACCACCTGCGCGCCGGCCAGCGCGGCCTGCCCGACACCGTCCCCGGCCGGCCGCCATGCCGCCAGCGCCGCGAGCCCGGTCAGCAGACCCGCCAGCAGCCCGAACTTGGCGAACTTGTGCAGCGCGTCCCAGTTGAACGCGAAGAAGACGATGACGCCAGCGCAGAGCAGCGCGGTGCCGAGCAGCAGCAGCGCCCGCTCGAGCCAGCGGTGCCAGTCGGCCCGCGCCGGCAGGGTGCGGGCCCACGCGGGCGAGAGGCCCTCCGCGTCAAGGCGATCCTGGGCGCGCCAGTCGGCCAGCGCCTGCTGGGCAATGCGTCGATCTGAAAGCGATGACAACAGAGGTTCCAACGGAATTCTCCCGGGCTGGCATGCGATGGAAAACGATGGAAAGCGAACGCAAGCGCACTGTAGCAAAGCGGCCTGCCCGTGCCTATGAGAGGGTTCTGAAAACGCGGCGCACGGCTTCCGCCGTGCTCCCGGCGCCGGTATGCTGGCGCCTTTCTCATCCAATCCGGGCAGCCATGACCCTCGGCATCCTTGCCGCGCTCCACGACGAAGTCGATGGACTGATCGCCGCCATGCGGCACGAAGACGCGCGCGCTACCGTGCGCACCATCGGCATGCGGGACTACTACGCTGGCACGCTCCACGGGCAAGCGGTGGTGCTGGTGCTGGCGCGCGTGGGGAAGGTGGCGGCGGCCGCCACCACGGTTACGCTGATCCGCGAGTTCGGCGTGGACGAGATCGTGTTCACGGGGCTGGCCGGCGGCGTGGGGGCCGAGGTGCGCGTGGGCGATATCGTCGTGGCCGACCGCACCCTCCAGCACGACCTGGACGCCCGCCCGCTGTTTCCGCGCCACGAGGTGCCGCTGCTGGCGCGCGCCGAGTTCCCGGCCGATGCCGAACTGACGGCGGCGCTGCGCGCGGCGGCTGCCGATTTCCTGCGCCACGACCTCGCCACCGAAGTGCCGGACGGCGTGCTGGCCCGCTTCGGCGTGGCCGCGCCGCGCCTGCACGTGGGCATGGTGGCCAGCGGCGACCAGTTCATCAACGCCCCGGCGGCCGTGGCTGACTTGCGGGAGCGCCTGCCGGGCGTGCAGGCAGTGGAGATGGAAGGCGCGGCGCTGGCCCAGATCTGCTACGAGTACGGCGTGCCCTACGCGGTCATGCGCACCGTGTCCGATCGGGCCGACGACGTCGCCCATGTGGATTTTTCGGCATTTTTGCGCGATGTGGCCAGCCACTATTCGAGCGCGATCCTGCGGCGCTTCCTGTCCGCGCGGGGTCAGGCTTAAGCCGCCGACGATCCGGACCGCCTTACCGTCGCGGCCGCGCCACACCCCAGACGCCTACCAGCACCGCCGCGCCGAGGATGGCGGCAGTCCACCCCGAGAGCTGGCCGTCGGTAAACAAGTGCGCCGCACGCCCGCCGTAGAACGCGCCCAACGCGCCGAGCATGCCCAGCACCAGCGCGGCCGGCAGGCTCACGACCCGCCCGGCCGGGTGCATCTGGCGTCCCGCCAGGCCCACGATCGCCCCCACCACCACCAAGCCGAGCATCGGCACCCCCTGTCTGTCCGGATTTCGGCCACCACCGCGTGACCGCGCCGTAACAATACTGGCGTTTTGGCGCACTTGGAACAAAACGCCCCTTCACCCTGCAAAATCGCGGCCCGGCGGTATAATGACCATCGCTTCCGGCTACGATCCGGATGGCAACGAACCCCACAAATGCAACTGCTCGCGATCGGTATCAATCACACGACGGCACCCGTCTCGCTCCGCGAGCGCGTGGCGTTTCCGCTTGAGCAGATCAAACCGGCCCTGGGCGCGCTGCGCACCCACCTGGCCGGCCGCAGCGGCACCGAGGCCGCCATCCTCTCTACCTGCAACCGTACCGAGATCTACTGCGCCACCGATGTGCTGCAGCCCGGTGCGGACGGCTTCGAGCACACGCTGCGCTGGCTGGCCCAGCATCACAACGTGCCGGCCGGCGAACTGGCCCCCCATCTGTATGCGCTGCCCCAGTCCGAAGCCGTGCGTCACGCGTTCCGCGTGGCCAGCGGGCTGGACTCGATGGTGCTTGGCGAAACGCAGATCCTGGGCCAGCTCAAGGACGCAGTGCGCACCGCCGGCGAGGCCGGCGCGCTCGGCACCTACCTGAACCAGCTGTTCCAGCGCACCTTCGCCGTGGCGAAGGAAGTGCGCGGCCAGACCGAGATCGGTGCCCATTCGGTGTCGATGGCTGCCGCCGCCGTGCGGCTCGCCCAGCGGATTTTCGAAAGTGTTTCCACTCAGCGCGTGCTGTTCATCGGCGCGGGCGAGATGATCGAGCTGTGCGCCACGCACTTCGCCGCGCAGATGCCGCGCCAGATTGTGGTGGCCAACCGCACCATCGAGCGCGGCGAGCGGCTGGCCGAGCAACTGGCCGAACAGGGCCTGACCACGCAGGCCATCCGCCTGCAGGATCTGGGCGAGCGGCTGCACGAGTTCGACATCGTAGTGTCCTGCACCGCGAGTTCGCTGCCGATCATCGGCCTGGGCGCCGTGGAGCGCGCGGTCAAGCGCCGCAAGCATCGCCCGATCATGATGGTCGACCTGGCCGTGCCGCGCGATGTGGAACCCGAGGTGGCGCGCCTGAACGACGTGTTCCTGTACACCGTGGATGACCTCGGCGCCGTGGTGCGCGAGGGCAACGCGCTGCGCCAGGCCGCCGTGGCGCAGGCCGAGGCGATCATCGAGAGCCGTGTGCAGAACTTCATGCACTGGCTGGAGACGCGCAGCGTGGTGCCCGTGATCCGGGAGATCCAGTCCCACGGCGAGGCCATGCGCCAGGCCGAACTCGAACGCGCGCGCCGCATGCTGGCGCGTGGCGACGACCCCGAAGCGGTGCTGGAAGCGCTCTCCGGCGCGCTGACCCGCAAGTTCCTGCACGGCCCCACCCACGCCCTGAACCACACCCAGGGCGAAGACCGCGAGGCGCTGCTGCGCCTGGTGCCGGGCCTGTTCCGCCACAGCAGCCACTCCGAGCGCTAGCCGCGCTCGCCCCCGGCCGGCCGCGCCGGCCCGCTGGCGTTGTGGCCAGCGTCCCACGGTTGCCCCCACGGCGCCGCGCAGACCTCCCCCCATCGCGCCCCAGTTTCCTTTCGGATACCCATGAAAGCCAGCATGCTCAACAAGCTCGACCAACTGGCCGAGCGACTCGATGAAGTCAACGCCCTGCTTGCCCGCGAGAACGCCACGGCCAACATCGACCAGTACCGCAAGCTCTCGCGGGAACATGCCGAACTGTCGCCGGTGGCCGAGCAGTACGGCCAGTACCGGCAGGCGCGGGAAGACCTGGCTACGGCGCAGGCGCTGCTGGACGACCCCGAGATGAAGGAATTCGCCGCCGACGAGATCGGCGCGGCGCGCCAGCGGCTGGAAGACCTCACCGCCAGCCTCCAGACCCTGCTGTTGCCGAAGGACCCCAACGACGACCGCAACCTGCTGCTCGAAATCCGCGCCGGCACCGGCGGCGAGGAAAGCGCGCTGTTCGCCGCCGACCTGCTGCGCATGTACACGCGCTATGCGGAACGGCAGCGCTGGCAGGTGGAGGTGATGAGCGAGTCCGAGTCGGACCTGGGCGGCTACAAGGAAGTGATTGTGCGGATTGCCGGCGACGCCGCCTTCTCCAAGCTGAAGTTCGAGTCGGGCGGCCACCGCGTGCAGCGCGTGCCGGCCACCGAGGCGCAGGGCCGCATCCACACCTCGGCCTGCACCGTGGCGGTGATGCCGGAGGCCGACGAGGTGGGCGAGGTGGAGATCAACCCGTCCGACCTGCGCGTCGACACCTTCCGCGCGTCCGGCGCGGGCGGCCAGCACGTGAACAAGACCGATTCGGCGGTGCGCCTGACCCACCTGCCCACGGGCATCGTGGTGGAGTGCCAGGACGACCGCAGCCAGCATCGCAACAAGGACAAGGCGATGAAGGTGCTGGCGGCGCGCATCAAGGACATGCAGCTGCGTGCGGCACAGGCCAAGGAAGCCAGCACGCGGCGCAACCTGATCGGCTCGGGCGACCGCAGCGACCGCATCCGCACCTACAACTTCCCGCAGGGCCGCGTGACCGACCACCGCATCAACCTCACGCTCTACAAGATCGACATGATCATGGACGGCGACATGGATGAGTTGATCGCCGCGCTCTCCGCCGAACACCAGGCCGACCAGCTCGCCGCGCTGGGCGACGAGGGCTGACTTGCGCCATGAAGTGATGATTTCATCACCAACGGGCAAGTGTTTGTAACTGAGGTAAATGCTTGAAACAGCACTGGCCCGCCAAATCGCGGTGTCTATAATCGATTCGACCAGACCGCCCCCATGCGTCACTTTCCGCACCTGGGAGGCAGCGAAGTCTGGGCTGAAGTCGACTCCTCAAAACAGACACCAAGGATGAAATCATGAAGAAACTGCTCGCCCTGTTGATGATTACCGCCGCCATGGCGGCTTGCAGCAAGAAGGAAGACGCCCCGGCCGCCAACGCCGATGCCGCCATGCAGAGCGCTGCGGAATCGGCCAAGGCCGCCGCCAGCGATGCCGCCGCCGCCGCCGCCAACGCCGCTGACGCCGCCAAGGCCGCCGCGAGCGGTGCCGCCGCCGATGTCTCGGCCGCCGCCGAACAGGCCAAGACCGATGCCGGCCACGCCATGGCCAACGCCAAGGAAGCCGCACGCGATGCCGTGAACACCACGGCGGACAAGGCCAAGGAAACCGTCAATAAGTAATTGGTCCAACGGTAATCACGCCGCCCGCGCGCCCGCGCGCCGCCAAATCGGCTTACACTGGGTGGCTAGTACCCGCGCCAATACGGCGCCCAGCAAAGAACCCCGTCGCGCCAGGTCCCGACGGGGTTTTTTGCACCCGCTCTCCCTGTTTCAGCCATCTATTTCCGATGTCTTCCACCCCGCCGGGCGCCCTGTCGCCCGACCCCACGCTGCGCGAAGCCCAGACGCTGGCTGCGATGGCCGGCCTGCCGGCGCTCGAGGCCCGCATGCTGCTGTCCCACGTGACCGGCCTCACGCGTACGCAACTCATCACGCGTGATACCGACCACCTCAATGGCGCACAACGTGATGCATTCTCCACGTTAATGGCGCGGCGGCTGGCCGGCGAGCCGATGGCCTACCTGCTGGGCGAGCGCGAGTTCTTCGGCCGCACCTTCCGCGTCACGCCCGATGTGCTGATTCCGCGCCCCGACACCGAGGTGGCGGTGGAGATGTCGCTGGCGCGCGTGGCCCATGTGCACGCGCCGCGTGTGCTGGATCTCGGCACCGGTTCCGGCATCCTGGCCGTGACGATTGCCCGCGAGCGCTCCGACGCCGAGGTCTGGGCAACCGATATCTCGCCGGGTGCGCTGATGGTGGCCCAGGACAACGCGCGCGCGCTCGAGGCGCACGGCATCCATTTCCTGGTTTCGGACTGGTACGACGCCGTGCCGGACACCCTGCGCTTCGACCTGATCGTCAGCAATCCGCCCTATATCGCCTCCGGCGACCCGCATCTGGTGGAAGGCGACCTGCGTTTCGAGCCCATCGACGCGCTCACCGACCACGAGGACGGCCTGTCCGACCTGGCCACCATCGTGGCCGGCGCGGCGGGCCGCCTGCTGCCCGGCGGCTGGCTGCTGATGGAGCACGGCTACGACCAGGGCGCGGCCACGCGGGCGCTCCTTGAGGCAGGCGGCTTTACCGAGGTGTCCACCGCCCGCGACCTCGCCGGGCAGGAGCGCTGCAGCGGCGGGCGATGGCCGAGCGAATCCGGTAAAATTCCGACCTGACATCCGCCTCGGCGGCAATCCCAATCCCAAGACACAGGCGGCGCCACACGGCACCGCGCGCAACCGGAAGTGACACCATGAGTGACGTACAGCAGAAGATCGACCAGATCGTGAAGGGCAGCCCCGTGGTCCTGTTCATGAAGGGCACGGCGCAGTTCCCGATGTGCGGCTTCTCCGGCCGTGCCATCCAGATCCTGAAGGCCTGCGGCGTGGACACCCCGACCACGGTCAACGTGCTCGAGGACGAAGGCATCCGCCAGGGCATCAAGGAATATGCGAGCTGGCCCACGATTCCGCAGCTCTACGTGAACGGCGAGTTCGTCGGCGGCTCGGACATCATGATGGAGATGTACCAGAACGGCGAACTGCAATCGCTGCTGAAGTCGTAATCATGCCCGCACCGGATGGCGCCGTGCCGCAACGGCTGATCGTCGCCATCACGGGCGCTACGGGCGCCATCTATGGCGTCCGGCTGCTGCAGGTGCTGCAAGGCGTGGCGGGGGTGGAAACCCATCTGCTGATCTCGCCCGCCGGGGTGATGAACCTCCAGCACGAACTCGATATCAGCCGCGCCCAGGTGGAGGCGCTGGCAGGCGTGGTGCACAACGTGCGCGACATCGGCGCGACCATCGCCAGCGGATCGTTCCGCGCCCATGCGATGGTCGTGGCGCCCTGCTCCATGCGCACGCTGGCCGCCATCGCCCATGGCCTCTCCGACAACCTGATCACCCGCGCGGCGGACGTCACGCTCAAGGAACGGCGCAAGCTGGTACTGATGGTGCGTGAAACGCCGCTGAACCTGGCGCACCTGCGCAATATGACGGCGGTCACGGAGATGGGCGGGATCGTGTTCCCGCCGGTGCCGGGCTTCTACCAGAAGCCGCAGACGATTGCCGAACTGGTCGACCATACGGTCGGGCGCGTGCTCGATCTCGTCGATCTGCCAGAGATCGGCCAATCGCTCACGCCGAGTTGGGGCGGGTTGAACCCTGGCGCTGCCGACGCCGCCACCTAGGGCTCTACCCGCTTCTGCTTGTTGTCACCGGCTTCGTATCTCTCGCCGATTTACCAGCCGCCGCGATAATAACGGCGGCCATAGTAACCGTGGCCACCGTAGTAATACGGCGCGGGCCGCACCACCACGGCGGGCGGTCCGACATAGACCGGCGCAGGCGCCACGGCCACCGGAGCCGGGGCCACGGCGGGGCCGTACGGCGTCGGATAGACCGCGCAGCCGCCCAGCATCGCCGCGCCAATCGCCACCAAACCCATCGCACCTATCGCTTTCGCTCGCATGTTGTTGTCCTTGAGTGTGTCAGGCAGTGCCTGCCCTCATGAACGTTATACGGGGCGGTTTGGTAATACAGCGTCAAGACCCCGTAACTATTGTTACGAGTCGCTACGGGTTCATCCTTCGCATTATTACGATGTATTACAGATCGAAGCGGATGCCCTGCGCCAGCGGCAATGCATCGCCGTAGTTGATGGTATTGGTCGCCCGGCGCATGTAGCCTTTCCACGCATCGGAGCCCGATTCGCGCCCGCCACCGGTAGCCTTCTCCCCGCCGAAGGCGCCGCCGATCTCGGCGCCGCTGGTGCCGATGTTCACGTTGGCGATGCCGCAGTCGCTGCCCGCCGCCGAGACGAACCGCTCCGCCTCGCGCAGGGACTCGGTGAAGAGGCACGACGACAGCCCGTGCGACGCCGCGTTGTTCAGCGCGATGGCCTCGTCGAGCGAGGTGTACGGCATCAGGTAGAGGATGGGCGCGAAGGTCTCGGTCAGCATGGTGTCGTGCTGGGTATCGGTCAGCACCAGCGCGGGCCGCACGTAGCAGGCGTGCGGATAGCGGTCCGCCAGCAGCCGCTCGCCGCCATGCACGACGTTGCCCTGCGCGCGGCAGGCGGCCAGCGCGTTGGCCATGGTGTCACCGGCGGCCATGTCGATCAGCGGGCCGACCAGCGTGCCCTCCTGCAGCGGATCGCCCACCGGCAGCCGCGCGTAGACCTGGCGCAGCCGGTTGGTCACGGTCTCGATCAGGTCGACGTGGACAAAGGCGCGCCGCAGCGTGGTGCAACGCTGGCCGGCGGTGCCGGCTGCCGAAAAGGTCATCGCGCGGATGGTCAGTTCCAGGTTGGCCGATGGCGCGACGATGGCCGCGTTGTTGCCGCCCAGTTCGAGGATGGTGCGCTTGAACCGCCCGGCGCAGGCCATGCCCACCTCGCGGCCCATGCGCGTGGAGCCGGTAGCGCTGATCAGCCGCACGGCCGGATGCTGCACCAGTTGCGCGCCAAGCGTGCGCCCGCCCGGCAGCACTACGCACAGGCCAGCGTGCTGGGGCGCCGCCTCATCGAATACCCGATCGAGCAGCGCCTGCGCGGCCAGCGCGCACAGCGGCGTCTTCTCCGACGGCTTCCAGACCACGCCATTGCCGCAGACCAGCGCCAGCGCCGCGTTCCACGCCCACACCGCCACCGGGAAGTTGAACGCCGAAATCACCCCGCATAGCCCGAACGGATGCCAGGTCTCGCGCATCGCGTGCGCGGGGCGCTCCGAGGCAATCGTCAGCCCGTGCAGCTGGCGTGAGAGTCCCACGGCAAAGTCGCAGATGTCGATCATCTCCTGCACTTCGCCGAGTCCTTCCTGGAGGATCTTGCCGGACTCCAGCGCCACCAGCCGCCCCAGCGCGGTCTTGTGCGTGCGCAGCGCCTCGCCGAAGCGCCGCACCACCTCGCCGCGCGCCGGGGCCGGGGTCAGCGCCCAGGTGGTCTGCGCCGCGTGCGCGCGGGCGATGCGGGCATCGGCGTCGGCCACGGTGCAGGCCGGCAGGTGGCCGAAGATTTCCCCATCGACTGGCGAGCGCAGCGCGAGCGCCTCGCCCGCGCCATGCGAATCGTCCCAAGGCTGGCGCAGGCCCATGGCCTGCCAGCATGCGGCTACGTCCTGCGCTTTCATGCGAGCGTCTCCTGTAGTGGGTGATGGCTGTAATGCTGGCCGAACCGGTTGGCCAGGAAGCGATCGAGCGGCATGGCTTCCTGCGGCACGAGGCCGGACTGGGGCAGCACGCCCGTCGCCACGAGGTCCAGCGCCGTGCAGATACCAGCCGCCGTGGTGAGCTGGATGGCGTTGACGTGCCCGATGCCGCCAAAGTCCTCCATCCCGCCGATGCGCGCCGAGAACGACGCTTGCGTCAGCGGCCCCCGCACGCCATGGCTACCCTGCCCGACTTTGGCGCCGGGGTGGCCCGTGGCGCTGGCGAACACGATCACCACATCCTGCTCGGTCACCGGAATGGCGTGCTCGAAGATCTCGCGCAGCCAGCTCCGGCGCTCGCGCAGTCGCAGGTCGTTCAGCAGCAGCTTCATCTGGGCGCAGTGCCCCGGGTAACGGATCGACTTGTAATCGACATGGCGCGCGCGGCCCGCCAGGGTATCCGGCAGCGTGCCCAGGCCCCCTGAGGTATTAAAGGCTTCGTACTCGATGCCGTCCAGCGCGAAGGATTCATGACCCTCCAGCGCCGCCAACTCCACGCGGCGGCCATCGACAATGGCCTCGCAGGGGTTGCAGTACTCGTTGATCAGCCCCTCGGTGCTCCAGGTCAGGTTGTACTTGAGCGCGTTGCTGGGGTAGCGCGGCAGCGCGCCCACGCGCATGCGCAGGTCGAGCAGGTCGCCGCCATCCCGCAAAAAGCGCCGCGCCAGGTCGTGGCCCACCACGCCGATAAAGCCCGGCGCCAGCCCGCACTGCGGCATCAGCACCGAGCGCGCGCCCTGGGCCAGCTGGCGGATGGCGTGGGTGGCGGCCACGTCCTCGGTCAGGTCGAAGTAGTGCACGCCGAGCCGCGCGGCCACGGTGGCCACGTGGATGGCCGCATGGAACGGCAGCGCATTGAGCACGGCGTCGGCCCCGGCCAGCAAGGCGGCGCAGGTGCCGGGCTCGGTCGGGTCGCCGGCGCGCACGGCAATCTGGCGCGGCAGGCCGTCCAGCCGGTGCGGGTCATGGTCGACCAGACAGACGCGGTAGTCGCCGGTATCCGCGAGCATCGTCGCGATCACACGGCCGATCTTGCCGGCGCCGAGCACGACGACCGACAGCGGCCGGGGCGATTGGGTCAGGTCCCGCGCGGCGCCGGGACCAAGGTTGGATGGTTGCATGATGGCTCCCCCTCAAAAATGCATGAATCCGTAAGGGAAGTATGGGCAGCCTTGCGCACGTTTTGTAGCTGCAAGATCGACGAAAGCGCCCCATAATCGGACGTATCGACGATCACTCCTGACGAAACGTCAGCCCGAGCGAAAAACTATGGCAGACCTCGACCAGACCGACCGGCACCTGCTGTCCCTGCTGCAAGGCAACGCACGCGAGAGCGCGGCCAACCTCGCCCGCGTGCTGGGCATCGCCCGGACCACGGTGGTGGCGCGCATCGCCCGGCTCGAGAAGACCGGCGTGATTGCCGGCTTTGGCGTGCGGCTGGGCGGCCGGATGGAGGACAACGCCATCCTGGCCTTCTGCGGCCTGTCCGTGCAGCCGAAGGCGGCGCCCGCGGTGGTCCGCGCGCTGCAGCGCTTCCCGGAGATCGAGGAACTGAACTCGGTCAGCGGCCCGGTGGACTACATGGCCGTGATCCGCTGCGATACCCACGCCCGGCTCGACAAACTGCTAGACGAGATCGGCATGCTCGATGGGGTGAATCACACCACCACGTCGATCGTGCTGGCGCGCAAGATCGACCGCCGGCGCGCGGCCGGATAGCGCGCTATGCTTGGGCGCTTTGGTCAGGCGCTTTGGTCAGGCGCTTTGGCCACGATTAAGGAGATGACGATGAGCGATCGGATTCGCGTTGCGGTAGGCGGCGTCACCGGCTGGGCCGGCGGCGAACTGGCGCGCGGCGTGGCGCACGCGCCGGACATGACGCTGGTAGCCGGCCTCTCGCGCGGTGCCGCCGGGCAGCCGCTGGCGCAGGTGACCGGCCATGCGGACACCCCCGGCGTGGCCGCCGCCAGCATCGAGGCGCTGGGCGCCACGCCCTATGACGTCTACGTCGAGTACACCAAGCCGAACATCGCCAAGCACAACATCCTGCAGGCGCTGGCGCATGGCGCGCATGTGGTGGTGGGCACCTCCGGGCTGACCGACGACGACTACGCCGAGATCGACGCCGCCGCGCGCCAGGCCGACCGTGGCGTGCTCGCCTGCGGCAATTTCGCGATCACGGTGGTGCTGTTGCAGAAGTTCGCCGAGATGGCGGCGCGCCACCTCGACCACTGGGAAATCATCGACTACGCCAAGGCTGGCAAGGTCGATGTGCCGTCCGGCACGGTGCGCGAACTGGCCTTCCGGCTCGGCCAGGTCAAGACCGCCACGCTGGCGGTGCCGGTGGATCAGGTCAACGGTCCGAAGGAGACCCGTGGCGCGACGATGTCCGGCTCGCAGGTCCATGCGGTGCGGCTGCCGGGGTACCAGCTGGGGGTCGAGGTGATCTTCGGCGCGGACGGCCAGCGGCTGCACCTCAAGCACGAGGCGGGCGATGGCTCGAAGCCGTACGTGTCCGGCGCGCTGCTGGCCATCCGCAAGGTGCGCGGGCTGCGCGGTCTGGTGCGGGGGCTGGATAAGGTGATGGAGGGGCTGTAGGCAGGGATGGCGGCGGCGCGGATGGGATGCGCCGCCACGCATCCCCCAATCACCAAGAACCCGGGTTCACCGGCTTGGCCGGTTCCTTCTTTGACTTGTCTGACTTGTCCGACTTCTCGGATTTTTCCGCCTTCTTCGCGGCCGGGGCCGAAGCCGGCGGGGCGAGCGCCTTGTCCACCTCGGCATCGCGATTGGCCATCAGCGCGCGCGCCTGCGGCAGCATCAGCTCGATCGTGCCCTCGTTCGGGTTCTCGGGAATCGCGTACAGCTCCACGGTGAGCGGGCGACGCATCCAGCCGGCATGGATCGACTTCACAGGCTTGCCGGCCTTGTCCTTCATGTCTTCCTGTTCCTGCCGGAACGGCTTGCCATAGCGCGCGGTCAGCGACTGCACCGCGGCGTCCTGCGAGCGGATGCCATCGGTCGGCACGATCACGCCGACCAGCGCGTTGCCATCGACGAATGCCACCAGGCGCGCGCCATCCATGAACGCGGGACGCTTGTCGCGCGGCACGCCCACCTGGCGCATCACGCCGTCGCCGCGCAATTCCACGCAGAACGCGGTCACGTCGCGGCCATCGGGGGTGCGATGATCGGCGCAATCGGGCAGCGTGGGCAGCGGATTGCCGATCTCGAGCACGCTCAGCATCGGCGCCAGCAAGTCATTCGCGGACAGCGTGGCGGGTGTGGACGACGCGGCTGGGGTGGCTGGGGTAGCTGGGGTGGCTGGGGTAGCGGCAGGCTGCGACGCGGCCGCCTTCGGTGCGGCATGGGCGGCCGTGGCCGCCAGCAGGGCGGCAGCGGCCAGCCCGGCGAGGGAAACTCTCAAAACTGACTCCTGAAATCGGCTCCGCATTGGAGCCCACCCCGTGGCAGGGGTTCCAGCCGCGACCTTACCACGGCGCGCAAGAGCGCCTAGTGGAGCACTTGCTTCAGGAAATGGTAGCCAATCAGGGCCACGCCGATGACCACGGCCCAGAGCATCAGGCGCGGCACGATGCTCGGCGGCAATTGCGTCGGCGGCGTGCGCTGGACCAGCGGCGCGCGCATGCGGGAATTGGTTTGCAGCCCGCGCGTGTGCCAGATCGCCGTGTCGGCGCCCAGGTCCTGCACGATTGGACGATGCGTGGCGGTCGATGTCGTCGGCTTGGTGGCCGGGCGCGTGCCGGCCGGTCGTTGCGATCCCATTCCAGCTCCCCCTCAGAAGATTCCCGACGCATCGCGGTGTGCCGCCGGTACACCGCGCGGCCGGGAAGTCTGCTGCTGCCGGTCCGCGCGCGGCACATGGTATGACATCGGCAGTCGCCACGCCACAACGGCCAGGGGGGGCGATGCGAAACGGAGACACCCTCCGCCGGCGTCGGCCGGAGGTCAGCCCGGGGCGGCCTTGCGGCCGATGGCCATCGCCTCGCGCCGGAACGCGTGGCCCATGTGGTGGTAGAACGGATGCGGGTTGAACTGGCGCGACAGGAACGACGCCAGCAGCGACGCCGCCAGCAGGAACAGCGTCAGGTCCTGCGTGCGCGTCATCTCCATGACGATCACGCTGGCGGTGATCGGCGCCTGCGTGGCGGCGGCCAGGAAGGCGGCCATCGACACCAGCGCCAGCACGCGCGGCTCGGTCATGCCCGAGAGGAAGTGCGACACGGTTTCGCCGATACCCGCCCCGATGGCCAGCGCCGGCGTGAAGATCCCGCCCGGAATGCCGGCGAAGTACGACACCACCGTGGCCCCCAGCTTGGCCAGCCCGAACCACAGCGTGTGGTGGGATTCGCCATTGATCAGCGCGGACGCCTGCTCGTAGCCGGTGCCGAAGGTGGCCCCGGCCGTGGCCCAGCCCAGCGCCGCCACCACCAGCCCGCAGCCGAATGCCACCCAGATCGGATGGGCGACCACCCACGCGCGCCAGCGCGACGGCGTCAGCCCCGGCACGCCCGCGATCAGCATCTTGGCGAACAGCCCGCCGAACACGCCGTTGACCACGGCGCAGAGCAGCACCGGGCCCCAGGCGTCGTGGAGCACCAGCATCGGCACCTTCACAGTGAAATATGGGTTGTTGCCGAGCACGGCCAGCGACAGGAAGCCGGCCGTCAGCACGCCGGACAGCACCAGGCGGTCCCAGCGCACGGCGGTGCCGCGCCCGAGTTCCTCGATGGCGAACACCACGCCGGCCAGCGGCGTATTGAAGGCAGCGGCCAGGCCGCCCGCCGCGCCGGCGGCGATCAGCGCATTGGGATGAAAGCCGATGCGGAAGCGGAACTTGTCCTGGCACCAGCGGCCCCAGGCCAGCATCGCCGCCGCGCCCACCTGCACCGACGGGCCTTCGCGGCCCACCGAGGCACCGGCCATCAGCGCGCCGGTGGTCAGCAGCACCTTCCACATCGACTGGCGGAACGACACCAGCACGCCCTGCGCCACCCCATCCGGCGGCAGCGTGACCGCGGCAATCACCTGCGGAATGCCGCTGCCACGCGCCTGCGGGGCGAGGCGGATGGTCAGCCAGCGCAGCGCGGCCAGCCCGAACGGCAGCAGCACGAACGCCAGCCACGGCGTGGCCGTGGTGACCTGCGCGTTCCAGCGCAGCGCCAGTTCGGCGATATAGGCAAAGACGATGGAGAACAGCGCGACGCAGCCGGCGCCGCACATGAACACGCCGTAGCGCAGCGAGGTACGCGAGATCCGGCTGACCTGGCGGGTCTTGCGCCGGGCCGCGTGGCGGGCCTGCAGCCGCAGCGCGCGCAGGCGGCTGGTCTCGGCGGCGGAGCGGGAATCGGCGGACGGGGGGGACGTCGGGGAATCTGACGAGGGAGGCGAAGCGGACGAATCAGGCGAAGCGGACGAAGCGGACGAATCAGGCGAAGCGGACGAAGCGGACGAAGCGGACGGATCAGGCGGCTCGGCGGAATCGGTCATGGCGGGGGCGGTGAGGATCGAAACGTCCCCGTACTATACGCCCCCACCCTCCCCCAAGCTGCCCCCGATCGCCCCGTCGGCTCAGTCCAGGCTGATGTGGTTGGCCCGGATAACCTTGCCCCAGTTGTCGCGGTCGGCGGCCACGTAGCGGTCGATCTCCGCCTGCGTGCGCGGCGCCTGCACCACCAGCCCCAGCGCGCCGAAGGTGTTGCGGAACTGCGGGTCGGTCAACACACGCGCGGCGGCGGCCTGGAGCCGGGCCACGGCCTCCGGCGGGGTCTGCGCGGGCACCGCGAGGCCGAACCACGTGGCTGCATGGAAGCCCGGATAGCCGCTCTCGGCCACCGTCGGCACATTGGGCAGCACGTCCAGGCGCGCGTTGCTGGTCACGGCCAGCGCCTTGAGCTTGCCAGCCTTGATATGGGGCAGCGAGGTGCTGACCACATCCACCATCAACTGGGTGTCATTGGCCAGCAGCGCCGACAGCGCCGGTGCGCTGCCGTTGTAGGGCACGTGGGTCATGTCGATGCCCAGCTCGGACTTCAGCATCTCCGTAGCGAGTTGCAGCGGGTTGCCGAGCCCCACGGACGCGTAGTTCAGCTTGCCGCCCGCCGCCTTGGCATAGGCCGCGAAGTCCCGGATATTGGCCGCCGGCACCTGCGTATTGGTGACCACCACCAGCGGCACCTCGATACCGATGGCGATGACCTTGAAGTCCTTCGGGTCGTAGCCGGTCTTCTTGTACAGCATGGGATTGAGCACCATGCTCGCGCTGGTCCCCATCAGCATGGTGTAACCGTCCGGTTGGGCGCGCGCCACGCTCTGCGTGCCGACCATGGTGTTGGCGCCGGGGCGGTTCTCCACCACCACGGGCTGCTTCAGGTCGCGCGCCATGCCTTCGGCCAGCGCCCGCCCGAACTGGTCCGTGGAGCCGCCCGGGGTGTACGGCACCACCAGCTTGACCGGCCGCTCGGGCCAGGCCGCGAAGGTGGCCGGTGCGTGGCCGATGGCCAGCGCAAGGCCGAGCGCCCCCGCCGCCAGGTGGGCGAATGTGCGATGCATGGTTGTCTCCTGTCTGGTTTTATATATATAGAAGGCGGGTGCGCCGGGCCGGGGTTCAGACCCGCCGCTGGCGCCCCGCCCAGTGCTGGTCGCGCAGCCGGCGCTTGGCCAGCTTGCCGGTCTCGTCGCGCGGCAGGCGCGCGGTGATCTCGATCGTCCGCGGCACCTTGAAGCCCGACAGCCGCGCCTTGAGCCAGTCGATCACGGCCGCCGGCACGATCTCCGCGCCCGGCATTGGCTCGATCACGCCGTGGAGCCGCTCGCCGTATTCGTCGTCCGGCACGCCGAACACCACGCAGTCGGCCACGCCCGGATAGCGCATCAGTTCATGCTCGATCTCGGCCGGGTAGATGTTCACGCCGCCCGAGATGACCATGTCCGAGGCGCGGTCGCAGATGAACAGGTAGCCATCGGCATCGAGGTAGCCGAGGTCGCCCAGCGTGACCCGGCCCTCGCGGTCGATGGCGCGGCGCGCGGCGTCGTTGTTCAGGTAGGTGAAGTCCGGGTAAGCCGGCTGGCGCACGTAGACCAGGCCGGTCTCGCCCGGCGCGCAGGGCTGGCCCGCTTCGTCGAGGATGCGCACGCTGGCCGCGTCGACGGGACGGCCCGCCGTGCCGGGGCGCTGCGCGGCGTCCTCGGGCGTGGCCACGGTAATCATGCCGGCCTCGCTCGACGCATAGGTCTCGTGGATGACCGGCCCGAACCATTCGATCATCGCCCGCTTGACCTCGGGTGCGCACGGCGAGCCGGTTGACGCCACGAAGCGGATCGACGACAGGTCGTAGCGCGCGCGCACCTCCGCCGGCAGCTTCAGCAGGCGCACGTACATGATCGGCACGAGGTAGAGCACGTCGATCCGGTGTTCCTCCACCAGCGCCAGCACCTGCTCGGCGTCGAAGCGCGGCGTCAGCACCAGCCGCTCGGCCATCTGCAGGGCGTTCTGGATGAACACGCCCGGCGCGCTGTGATAGAGCGGCGCGGACATCAGCGCGCGGCAACCCGGCACTACGCCGATGGCCTTGGCCACCACCGAGCGCATGCGGGTGAGCTGATCGTCGAGCTGGTCGAGCGGTACGGCTTCGCGCAGCACGCCCTTGGGGCGTCCCGTGGTACCGGAGGTGTAGGCCAGATGGCCGCGTGGGGCCACGCGCGGGCCGTCGTACGGGGTCTGGGCTGCCAGCCAGGGTTCGTAATCGATGGCGTCGGCGGCGGTGCCGGGATGGGTGCCGGGATGGGTGCCGCCCACGGCGAGCACGGCCACCCCAGCGGGGACCACCGCGCGGAGCGCCGGCAGCAGGTCCGCGTGGGCGATCAGCACGCGCGCGCCGCTGTCCTCCAGCAGGAAGCGCACTTCCTCGGCCGTGAAGTGCCAGTTGATCGGGCAGTAATAGGTGCCAGCGGTGCGGCACGCGAAGATCACATCGGCGAAGACCGGGTCGTTGCGCAGCAGCACGGCCACCACGTCGCCCTCCTGCAAACCCAGCCGCCGCAAGCCGCCCGCGAGGTGCGTGCCGCGCGCCAGCACCTCCGCGCCGGGTCGGTGCAGCGATTCGAACCAAAGGTCTGCGGGCATGCGGGTCTCCTGGACATCTGAACATCTAATTAGCAGGCCATCGTAAGGCCCGCTGCCGACATCGACAATCCGGCATTTCGGAATCACAATGTTGCGCCAGACTTTACAATCTTTCAGACATCGCGCATGGACCTCAATCTGATTCAGGCCTTCGTCGACATCGTGGAAGCCGGCAACCTTGCCGAAGCGGGCCGCCGGCGCGGCGTCACGCGCTCGCAGATCAGCCGGCAACTCGGCCAGCTTGAGGATCAGGCCGGCACGCAACTGCTGCGGCGGACCACGCGGCGGCTGGAGATGACGGACTCGGGGCAGTCCCTTTACGAGCATGGCCTGCGCATCCTGCAGGAAGTGGCGGCGGCGCAGGCCGAGATCGACAGCCTGGGCAAGACGCTGCGCGGCCATGTGCGGGTCAGCGTACCCACCGGGCTGGGGGACGCCTTTATCGCCCCGCTGCTGCTGCAGTTTGCCGAGCGGCACCCGGGCATCTCGCTGCGCGTGTTCTTCGCCAACCGCGTGACAGACCTGATTGCCGCCGAGATCGACGTGGCGCTGCGCGTGACCTCCGAACCGCCGCTGGACACCGTGGCGCGCGAGGTCTGCGCCATCCGCTGGCAGTTGTGCGCCTCACCGGGCTACCTCGCCCAGGTGCCGCCCGTGCGGGAGCCCGCCGACCTCGCCGCATGTCGTTTTCTCTGTCCGCCCTACACAACCAGACGATTCTCATTGACTCTGGGACGCGACACCGCCCATGGGCCGGAGCGACGTAACGTCGAGGTCACCCCTTACCTGCAGTCGGAACACTTTCCCTTCCTGATCCGTGCCGTGCGGGAAGGCCACGGCATCAGCCTGCTGCCGGTCTACGCCGGCTGGGAGGATGTGCGGCGCGGGTCACTGGTGCCCGTGCTGCCGGACTGGAAGCCCGAAGGGCTGGGCAACCGGCTCTACATCATCACCACGCCGAATCCGCATCCGTCGATGGCCACGCGGGCGTTGATTTCGTTCCTGCGGGAGGCCGTTGCCGGGCTCGACGTCTTCAGCACATCCTAGAAAACGGGCTGGCAAACTTTCAATTTGCAAGCTATTCTCCCCTCAACTTGCAAGCCAAAAGTAAAAAGAGGAGACATGGCCCCGACCGATTTTTCCAACATGCCCTGCCCCGTGGCACGCTCGATGGCGATGCTCGGCGAGCGCTGGGCGATCCTGCTGATGCGCGAGGCCTACTACGGCACCACGCGCTTCGACGAGTTCGAGCGGCACCTCGGCATTGCGCCGAACATTCTCAGCGCACGGCTCAAGACGCTGGTCAGCCATGGCCTGCTGGAGAAGTCGCCCGCCCCGGGCGGCGGCGCGCGCCATATCTATACGCTGACCCAGATGGGGCGCGACTTCTTCCCCGTGTACGTGGCGCTCAAGCACTGGGCAGAGCGCTGGCTGGCCGATGAAAAGGGACCGCCGACGATCTTCGAGGACAAGCGCGACGGCGGCGAGATCGTCGCCGGCAGCCTGACCCGGCCCGATGGCAGCACGATCACCGTGGACGACCTGCGCGTACTGCCCGGCCCCGGCGCGGGCCGCTACATCCGCGCGCGCTTTGGCAATGCGGACGACAACGTCGAAGCCGGCGCCGGCACGGAGGCCATCGACCATGAATAAGCCCGACGCCCTCACCCTCGGCGCGGGCGCCCAGGCCCCTGCCGATCCCGTTCCCGCCTCCGAACTGGCCCGCCGCATTGCCGTGCTGGCCGCGCCGACCAGCCTGGTGGCCTTTCTCCAGGCCGGCGCGCAGTTGATCGAAACCTGGCTGGCCGCGCGCCAGGGCACCGCCGCGCTGGCCGGCTGGGCCGTGGTGCTGCCGTTCGCGCTGCTGCTCCAGCAGATGTCCGCCGGCGCGATGGGCGGCGGCGTGGTGTCCGCCATCGCCCGCGCGCTCGGGGCCGGCAAGCGCGAGGACGCCTCGTCGCTGGTCATGCACGCGGTGATCATCGCCGTGGTGGCCGGGCTGATCTTCGCCGTGGCGCTGGCCGGCTTCCCGCATGCCGTGTTCGGCGCCGTGGCCGGCCCCACCACCGCCGAGGCCGCCGCCACCTACGCGATCTGGCTGTTCGGCGTGGGCGCGGTGCCCGCCTGGCTGACCAACACGCTGGCCTCGGTGCTGCGCGGCGGCGGGCGCCACGCGCTGGCCGCGCGCGTGCTGTGCGTGATGTGGATCGTGTTCCCGGTGCTGTCGTGGTATTTCGCCGAGCGTATGGGCATGGGCCTCGCCGGCATCGGCGCGGCGCTGGCGGCGGTGTCCTGGGCGGCTTCGCTGGCCATGGCCTGGGTGGTGCTGCGCGGGGGCGCCGGCTTCGTGCCGACGCTACGTGTGCGGCCGTCCGGCGCGCTGTTCCATCGCATCCTGTCAGTGGGGCTGGTGGCCTGCGCGCTGGCCTCGGTGGCCAACCTGACGACCATCCTCGTCACCGCGCAACTGCGCCACTACGGCACCTCGGTGGTGGCCGCGTATGGCATTTCGGCGCGGCTGGAATTCCTGATGATCCCGCTCGCATTCGGCGTGGGCTCGGCGCTGACCGCGCTGGTCGGCCGGGCCGTGGGTGCCGGGGACTGGCATACCGCGCGCCGCACGGCGTGGGTGGGCGCGCTGATCGCGCTCGTCATCGCGGGGGCCGTGGGCGCCGCCGTGGGACTGGCGCCGATGTCGTTCGCGGCGCTGTTCACCGACGATGCCGAAGTCCGCGAAATTGCCGCGCGGGCGCTGTCCTGGGTGGGGCCGGCCTTCGGCGGCTTCGGGCTGGGCATGGCGCTCTACTTCGCCTCGCTGGGCGCCGGGCGGATGCGCGGCCCCATCGCCGCCGGGCTGTGCCGCATCGCGCTGGCCGCCGGGGGCGGCTGGCTGCTCGCCAACGTGGCGGGGATGGGCATCGACGGCCATTTCCTCGGCGTGGCGCTCGGCATCACGGCTTATGGGCTGGTGACGGCGCTGGGCGTGCGGCGCGGCGAGTGGTCGCCGCGCTGAGGGAAGGGACTTCTATTTAGCGGGAGGGGGCGGAGGCGGCACAGTGGCGCGGGCGTCGCCGGTCAGGCCGGCGTCCCGCACGTCGCTGGGGATGGCCGGCCAGCCGCCGCCGAGCGACTTGTACAGCGCGGCGGTGGCGGTCAGCACATCGACCTGACCCTGGATCGCCGCCAGCTGCACCGTAAACAGCTTCTCCTGCGCGTCCGTCACCTCGAGGTAGCTGGAATAGCCGCCCTCGTAGCGCGCGCTGGACTGGTCCGCGTAGATCAGCAGGCTCTGCTCCTGCCGCCGCAGGCTGCCGAGCCGGTTGCGGGTTTCCAGGCCGTTGGACAACTGGTTGTTCACATCGGCCAGCGCATTGAGCACGCTGAACTGATAGCCGAGCATGGCCTGATCGCGCACCGCCTCGGCTGTGTTCACCTGCCCCCGGATCGCCCCGCCCTGAAACACCGGCTGGGCGAGGTTGGCGCCAAAACCCCAGATCTGCGAGGCGCTCTGCCACAGGCCCGCCGGCGAGGTGGCCAGCGCGCCGAAGAACCCCGACAAATTGACCGATGGCAGGAACAGCGCCAGCGCGGCGCCCACCTGGGCGTTGGCGGCCACGGCGGTTTGCTCGGCCTGCAGCACGTCCGGCCGGCGCGCCAGCAGCGCGGCTGGCAGGTCGGCGCCGATGGCCGGCGCCATCAGCGCGTTCACCGGCTTGCCGCGCTCCACCGGCCCCGGCTCGCGGCCCAGCAGCACGGACAGCGCGTTCTCGGTCTGGGCGATGGACGTGCGCAGCGGCGGGATGGTCGCCTCGGTCGAATAGAAGTCGTTCTCCGCCTGCGACAGCTCCACCTGCGAAATCACACCGCCCTGATAGCGTTGCTGGAAGATGTCCAGCGCGCGGCCGCGTGCGTCGAGCGTGGCGCGCGCCACGTCGAGCTGCGCATCGAGCCCGCGCAGCGTGGCGTAGCCCTGCACCACCGAGGCCGCCAGCGCCAGCACCACGCCGCGCCGGGTGTACTCGGCATTCCACAGGCTGGCCTCGGCCGACTCGGCCTGGCGGCGGATGCGGCCCCAGAGGTCGATCTCCCAGCTGGCGTTCAGCAGCGTCTCGTAGCTGTTGCGCGGGCCGCCCAGCGCCGCGAACGGCGTGCCGTTGAACGAGCCGCTTTTCTGCCGCGCCGCCGAGGCGGTGGCGTTCAACTGCGGATAGAAGCCCGAGCGCGCCACCATCAGCTGGCCCCGGAATTCCTCGATGCGGGCCGCCGCGATGCGCACGTCGTAGTTGCTGCGCAGCGCCGCCTCCACCATCGCGGTCAGCACCGGGTCGTTGAAGCTGTTCCACCAGTCGCTGTCGGCGGCCACGGTCAGCACGCCGGCATCGATCCGGTAGCTGGGCGGTTCGGCCGCCTCCGGCCGCGCGTAGTCCGGGCCGATGGCACAGCCACCCAGGATCGCCAGACAGGCGGCCGACATCGCGGTGCTGCGCAGAACGGCGTTCATGATGGCTCCCCAGCGGTGGATGACGTGGACGGCGCCACACGCCTGCGCGGGCGGCGGGCCGCCCACTTGTCGGCGGCGGTGCCCACCAGCCACGAGAACAGCGGCACGAACAGCAGCGCGAGCGAGGTGGCCGCGATCATCCCGCCGATGATGCCGGTGCCGATGGAGTGCCGCGAGTTCGACCCCGCGCCCGAGGCGATGAACAGCGGCACCGCGCCGAGGATGAAGGCGAGCGAGGTCATCACGATCGGCCGCAGGCGCAGCTTGGCGGCCTCCACGGCGGCATCGGCGTGGGAGAGCCCTTCCTTGTGCTTCATCACCGCGAATTCCACGATCAGGATGGCGTTCTTCGCCGCCAGCCCGATCAGCGTCACCATGCCGATCTGGAAGTACACGTCGTTCGACAAGCCCCGCAGCAGGATCGCCATCAAGGCGCCGAAGATGCCGAACGGCACGGCGGTCAGGATCGAAAGCGGCAAGGACCACGACTCGTACTGCGCCGCCAGGATCAGGAACACCATGACGATGCCGAACACGAAGACGATAGTGGTGGTGTTGCCGGATTTCTTCTGCTCGAACGCCTCGCCGCTCCAGGCGAAGCTGTAGCCGGCGGGCAGCACCTCCCGGGCGACGGCCTCCATGGCCGCCAGCGCCTGGCCCGAGCTGTGGCCGGGCGCGGCATCGCCGGTGATCTTGGCCGCCGGGAAGTTGTTGAAGCGCGAGAGCAGGTCCGGCCCGCTGGAGTAGTAGGTCTTCAGCAGCCCGGAGACCGGCGCCATCTTGCCGTCCCGCCCGCGCACGTACAGGTATTCGAGATTGGTCGGCGTGGCCCGGTACTGCGGCTCGGCCTGCAGGATCACCTGCCACACGCGGCTGTACTGCGTGAACTGGCTGACGTAGAGCGAGCCGAACTGGGTCTGCAGCGTGCCGTAGACATCGGCAATCGGCACGCCCATGGTCTCGGCCTTCTCCTTGTCCACCTCCACCCGCATCTGGCGCGATGCCGACTGGATCGTGCTGGTGAGCCGCCCCAGCTCCTTGTGCGCGGCCGCCGCCTGGATGAAGCGGCGCGTCACGCCTTCCAGCTCGGCCGTGTTGCCGGTGCCCCGGTTCTGGATCCAGAACTCGAAGCCACCCTGCGAGCCCAGCCCGGGAATCGACGGCGGATTGACCGGGATGATCACCGCCTCGGGAATCGCGCGCAGCTTGGGCGTCATCTCGGCCAGCATCGCCGGCACGCCCAGATCGGCGGAACCCCGGTCCTTGAAGCTCTTCATGCCGACGAACACCGTGCCGGCGTTGGTCTTGTACTGGCTGTCGATGAAGCTGTAGCCGGTCAGCGCGGAGGCATCCTCCACGGCCGGGTGCTTGCGGAACATTTCGGCCACCTGCGAGGTGACCTTCTCGCTGCGATCCAGGCTGGCGGAGTCCGGCATGATCACCGCCACGAGGATGTAGCCCTGGTCTTCGGACGGCACAAAGGCCGTGGGGATGTGCGCGAACAGCTGCCACGTGGCCAGCAGCATCGCCCCGAAGATCGCCAGCGCGACCACCGAGCGCCGCATCACCGTGCGCACCCAGTCGCCGTAGTGGTGCACCAGGCGGTCGAACCGCTCGTTGAACCAGACAAAGCCGCGCCACGGCGTGTGATGCCCCGGCTTGAGGATCAGCGCCGCCAGCGCCGGCGAGAGCGTGAGCGCGCAGAAGCCCGAGATGACCACCGAGATGACGATGGTCAGCGCGAACTGCCGGTAGAGCTGCCCGGTCGTGCCCGAGACAAAGGCCACCGGGATGAACACCGCCGAGAGCACCAGCACGATGGCGATGACCGGGCCGGTCACCTCCTCCATCGCCCGCAGGGTGGCCTCGCGCGGGGAGAGCTTGAACTCGGCCATGTTCCGCTCGACGTTCTCCACCACCACGATGGCGTCGTCCACCACGATGCCGATCGCCAGCACCAGCGCGAACAGCGTCAGCAGGTTGATCGAGAAGCCCAGCGCCAGCAGCCCGGCGAAGGTGCCGATGATCGACACGAACACGGCCAGCACCGGGATCACCGTCGCCCGGATGTTCTGCAGGAAGATGAAGACCACCAGCACGACCAGGATCACCGCCTCGACCAGCGTATGGACCACCTCCTCGATGGAGGCGCTGACGAACTCGGTGGTGTCCAGCGAGACCTTGTACGCCACGCCGGCCGGGAAGGTCTTGGCCATCTCGTCGAGCGTCTTGCGCACGTCGTTGGCCACCTGGAGCGCGTTGGAGCCGGGCTGCTGGTAGACCGCGATGATCGTCGCCGGCTTGCCGTTCAGGGCCGAGCGCAGCATGTACTGCTGCTGGCCGATCTCGGCGCGACCCACGTCCCGCAGCCGCACGATGGCGGCGCCCGTGGCATCGGCACGCAGGATGATGTTCTCGAACTGCTCGGGCGTGGTCAGCCGGCCCGGCGTGACCAGCGGGAACGAGAGCTCCACCGGGTTGGCGTTCGGCGACTGGCCGACGCTGCCGGCGCCGAACTGCTCGTTCTGGCTCTGCACCGCGTTCTGCACGTCCTTGCTGGTGATGCCGAGCGCCGCCATGCGGTCTGGCCGCAGCCAGATGCGCATGGCGAGGTCCGCCGAGCCCATGATCTGCGCCTGGTTGGCGCCGTTGACGCGCTTGATGGCGTCCAGCACGTACAGGTTCGCGTAATTGTTGATGTACTGCTGGTCGAAGCGGCCATCCGGCGAATAGACCCCGATCAGCAGCAGGAAGCTGGTGGAGCGCTTCTCCACGTTGATGCCGGTCTTCTGCACCGCCTCGGGCAGCTGCGGCAGCGCCAGGTTCACGCGGTTCTGCACCTGCACCTGGGCGGTGTCCGGGTCGGTGCCGATGTCGAAGTAGACATTGAGCGTCATCGACCCGGTGGGCGATGACGTGGACTGCATGTAGATCATGTTGTCCGCGCCGTTCACCTGGGTCTCGATGGGCGCGGCCACGGTCTGGGCGACGGTGTCCGAGTCGGCGCCGGCGTAGGTGGCGCTGACCGTGACCTGGGGCGGGGTGATGTCCGGGTACTGGGCGATCGGCAGCGCGAACATTGCCACGCCGCCGCCGATGACGATGATCATCGACATCACCACCGCGAAGATTGGCCGCTTGACGCAGAAGGCGGAAATCATGGGGCGCTCCGGTTCAGGTCTTGGCCGGGGCGGCCGGGGCGACCGGGGCGCTGACGGGGGCACCGCCAGAGGCCGTGGCCGGGCGGCTGCCCTCGCCGACCGCCGCAGGCGGGGCCTCGCCGGTCACGCGCACCGGCACGCCGGCCGCCAGCTTGCCGGCGCCGTCCACCACCACGGTCTCGTTCGGCTGGAGGCCCTTGGCGATGCGCCACATCGAGCCGGACAGCTCGCCCACCATCACCGGCCGCGGCTGGGCCTTGTTGTCCTTGTCCACCACGTAGACCAGATCGCCCTTGGGGCCGTGCATGACCGCGCGCTGCGGCACCACAATGGCGCCGGGCCGGCTCGCGCCGCTGACCAGCACGCGCACGAACTGGCCGGGCCGCAACTGGCCGCCCGGGTTCGGCATCAGCGCGCGCACGAGGTAGGTGCCGGTGTGCTGGTTGTAGGTGGCGTCGGCGAAGGCGATGCGGCCCTTGTGCGGATACTCGCTGCCATCGGCCATGACCACGGTCACCGTGTATTGCTCGTCAGGCGGCACCACCAGCGACTTCGCCTCGCGCTGGGCGCGGAATTCAAGCGTCTGGGGCTCGGAGATGCTGAAGTTGATCCGCATCGGCTGGAGCGTGGAGACCGTGGTCAGCAGGCTGTTGGACGTGCTGACATAGGCCCCCACCGGCAGCACGGCGAAGCTGGACACGCCATCCACGGGCGAGCGCACGTAGGTATAGGACAGGTTCAGTTCCTGGGTCTTTACCTCGGCCTGGGCCTGCTCCACGCCGGCGGCGGCCTCGTGGAAGTTGCCGTTGGCATCATCGAGGTCCTTCTGCGAGAGCGCGTTGCGCGCCGCCAGCGGCTTCACGCGGGCGAGGTTGGCGCGGGCCACCTCGAACCGGGCCTTCTGCTGGGCCAGCTGCGCCCGGGCGGCGTCCAGCTGGACCTGGAATGGCTTGTGGTCGATCTCGAACAGCAACTGGTTTTCCTTGACCACCGCGCCTTCGGTGTAGTTGCGCTTGATCAGGAAGCCGGCCACGCGGGCGCGGATATCGACGGCCTGGTCGCTCTCGGTCTGGCCGACGAAGTCGAAGGTCACCGGCAGGTCCTGCGCGGCAGTCTTGACCACCTGCACCGGCACGGCCTGCTGGGCGGCCGGCGGGGGTTCGGATTTCTTGCAGGCACCCAGGCCGAGCGCGGCAACAGCCAGGACGAGGGGGGAAAGCAGTTTCATGTGCCGCTCCGCTGCGGTTGGGCCTCGCTGCGCGGCATGCCGCACAACGTTCGTGTGGGCAGGTTAAAGCGGTGTCGGCAGCGTCACCATTCAATCTTTTCGTCGCCGCCTTTAACAAATTCGTTGGATCGAGACGCTGCGGACAGGCCGGTTCGAGACTGCGCGCGGTCAGCGCCGGAAGCCGTGGAAACGACCGCCTCCGCCGCCTCCGCCACCGAATCCGCCGCCCCCGAAGCGTCCGCCCCCGCCCTGGAAGCCGCCCCCACGGCCCTGCCACTGTTGCGCGGAGTTGCCGAAGCGTTGCTGGCCCACGTCGCGCGCCTGGCGCTGCTGGTCGAGCCGGTTCTGCACGTCGCTGTTTGGCTGCACCGGCTGCACCGGCTGCCAGCCGTTGGGGGTGTGCTGCTGCCAGCCATCGTCGGTGCGCTGGTAGACGTTGCCGTCGTGGCCGGCGTAGACATTGCCGTTGTTCCACGCCACGGCGTTGTTCTTGTTCGGATTGACCACCACGCCACGGCTGGCGGCGGTGCGGTCGCCGGTCTGGGTGTTGCCGGCCACGCCGAACTCGGCGGCGCCGGCCCGGCCGGTCTGCGCGTTGTAGCCCGCCACCTGCCGGCCGCCGGCGTAGTTGCCGGTGTATTCGTTGCCGACCACGCCGCCGCGCCCGGCACCCTCACGCCCGGTGGACGGATTTGAGAACGAGCCCTGCCGCCCGGCGGCGTAGTCGCCCGAATAAGGATTGAACGCGGCGCCCCGGCTGCCCTGGTAGCGCGCGCCCGTGGCCGGGTTGTAGCCAGAGCCCGCCGTGCCGCGCCACTGGGTGCCGGTCCACGCGTTCCAGCCCTGCGCGTGCGTGACCGTGCCCTGGCCCCATCGGCCATAGAAATTCGCCTGGTTCACGTTGACGTAGTTCCAGCCGTAGCCGCCGCCCCACCAGTAGGGGCCCCAGTACGGCGACGCCGCGCCCCAGATGGCGCCAGCCGCGAAGCCGAACGCGAAGCCTTCGGTCACGCCCACGGCAAACCCGGCGCCATAGCCGTAGGTAGCGGGGTAGCCGTAGTAGTAGGCGCCCACGTAGGGCGGGTAGACGTAGCCGGTGCCGTAGACCACGGTGCCGTCGGGGTTGACCACCACGCCCATGTAGCCGGGGGTGTAGCCGACCACCACGGTCTCAGGCGTGACCGAGTAGATCCGCACGTAGGTGACGTAGTAGATCGGCGAACTTGGCGGGATGGTGTAGAGGGCGGACGGCACCTCGGTGGCCACATGCCACGGTCCGCCCGGCACGCTCGCCGTGAACCAGACGCCGTTGGACACGGCGTAATAGTGGTTGCTATCCACCTCGATGACCGGCGTGCCCGTGTTCACCGCGTATTGCAGCGATGTGCCGGTGATCGGCACGAACTTCGGCGTGCCGTCATAGACCACGGCCACGGTGGCCTTGGCCCGCGCGACCGATGCGGTCTGCGGAATCGTGGCGGCGATCTCGGCCTCGCGCGCCTGCGGCGTGCCCGGCACGGAGACCAGCACGTTGGCCTTGGGGTCCTGCGGCGAGATCCTGGCGAAGTCCGCCGGCAACTGGTTCCCGGTGACGTGCGTCCACGGCCCGGTCAGCATCGGCGCGCGGAACCAGCGGCCCGAGAGCAGCACGTAATACTGATTGGTGGACGGATCGACGAAGACCGCGTGATCGGCGTTGGACAGCGTGAGCAGGCTGGTGCCGCCCACCGGGGTCATCTTCGGCTCGCCGCTGGTGACGACCAGTTCGGCCGGCTGCGTGGCCAGCAGCACGGCCGGCGCCTGCGCGGGCGGCTTGCCGCTGGCGGGCAACATCGGATCAGGCTTCGGCTCGGCCTTGTTTGCCCGGATCTTGCTGGCCGCGCCGAGGAGTGCCGCCGGTGGCGACGGCACCACGGCCCACGCACCGCCCGCCGATTCGGACTTGTACCAGTAACCGGCGGCGTTGAGCCAGAGCTCCCCGCCGGCTTCGCGCAACAGCAGGGCGCGGCTGTTGATCGCCCGTTCCAGCGAGGTGCCACCGACGGCGCGCCACGCGGGCTCGCCATCGACATGCACCAGCAAGGTCGGCGTGGTGGCGAACAGGATCTGCGGCACATCGTTCTTCACCGGCACGCGCACCGCGCGACCCAGTTGCTGGGACACCGCGTAGCTGGCCTGCAACTGGTCCAACGGCACCGTCAGCCCCTTGGCCGGCAGCCGCGCGATGACCGCCTGCCGCACCGTGTCGGCCGCATCGGGGCGGGTGGGGACTTCCACGCTTTCGATCTGGATCTGGGAGAGCTGGACCAGCGCCGAGGGCTTGTCGATATCGGCGGTCGCCGAGAAATGCACCACGCCGTAGGTCGGCGTGCCATCGCGCGGGCCCACCGCCACGGCGGCCCGGCCCGACATGCGGGTGCCATCCCATTTCTCGATCTCTGGCTGATAGAGCTCGATGTGGTCGCCGGCGGTATCGAAGTTGCGCGGCCACGTCAGTGGGGTGAGCGGCGAGCGCGCCGGCGGCTGTGCAGCCAGGGTTGGCGCGGCGGCGCCCAGCAAGGCCAGGGCGACCATCGCCCGGCAGGACAACCCACGCATGAAGCGGAACGACATGGCGACTCCGTCGAATTGCGCAGCATCCGGCACAACCGGGCTGCTGAGAGGAATCTAATGGAGGCGCCCAGGCGGAACAATCCCTCTCGAAAACATTCACTTCGTACGATGAAACGGCGCAGATCACCGCAGCACTGGGTACGGTTCGCGCCGCCCGGCAGGGGGCCGGGTGTGCATCTTGCTTCGCTTGAGAATCCTCTGAATCTGGCCCCCGGCCCTTGAAGCCGCGTTATGCCAGCCTCACCTTCTTCGGATAACTACGATGCCTAAGGCCATCCGATGAGCGCCCTGCCGCCCCGCCGTTCGATCCTCTTTGCCGCCTCCATCACGGCGCTCCTGCATGGCTATATCGGCGTGCGGCTGTTGCCGGACCTGCCCGTGCCGATGGCCGTGGCCTGCCTGGGCGCGCTGTGGCTCGTCATCTCGGCCCTGCTGCTGCCCACCGCGCTGCTGGCGCGGCGCCTGACCCCGCCCTGGGCGGACCGGATTTCCTGGCTCGGCATGCTGGCGATGGGATTCTTCTCAACGCTGCTGATCCTGACCGTGGCGCGCGACCTGTTCCTGCTGGGCACGCTGGCCGTGGGCTGGCATCCACCCGCCCTGCTGCCCGACAGCGCGGTGGCCGTGCTGGGACTGGCGCTGTTCGTCAGCGTGGTCGGCTATTTCAATGCGCGCGGGCTGGCCCGGGTGGTCGAGGTGGATGTGCCGATTCCCAACCTGCCCGAGGCGCTGCACGGCTTCACCATCGCCCAGATCAGCGATATCCACGTCGGCCCGACGATCAAGAAGCCCTACCTGGACCGCATCGTGGACCGCGTGAACCAGTTGCAGGCCGATGCGGTGGCCGTGACCGGCGACCTGGTGGACGGCACGGTGCGCGAGCTGGCCGATCACACCGCGCCGCTGGGCCGGCTATCGGCCAAACACGGGGCCTTCGTCGTGACCGGCAACCATGAGTACTACTCGGGCGCCGAGGCGTGGATCGTCGAGCTGCGCCGGCTGGGCCTGCGCGTGCTGATGAACGAGCATGTGGTGGTGGAGCGCGGCGGCGCAGCGCTGGTGCTGGGCGGCGTGACCGACTATTCGGCAGGCCATTTCATCGATAGCCATCGCAGCGACCCGGCGCAGGCGCTGGCCGGCGCGCCGGCACACGCGGCGGTGCGGGTGCTGCTGGCCCACCAGCCACGTACCGCGCCGGCGGCGGCGGCGGCCGGCTTCGAGCTGCAATTGTCCGGACATACCCACGGCGGGCAGTTCTGGCCGTGGAACCTGTTCGTGCCGATGCAGCAGCCCTATGTGCATGGGCTGAACCGGCATGAAAACCTGTGGGTCTATGTGAGCCGCGGAACGGGCTACTGGGGGCCGCCGAAACGCTTCGGGGCGCCTTCGGAAATCACGAAGGTGAGGCTGGTGCGGGGGTAATGCCTGCGCAGGCCCCTCCCCCGGGCGGGAGAGGGGCTGCCACGATCAACGCGCGATCGGCTTGTAGCGGATGCGCTTCGGCTTGGCGCCTTCCTCGCCGAGGCGGCGCTTCTTGTCCGCCTCGTATTCCTGGTAGTTGCCTGGGAAGAATTCCACGTGGGAATCGCCCTCGAACGCCAGGATGTGCGTGGCGATACGGTCCAGGAACCAGCGATCGTGCGAAATCACCATCACGCAGCCCGCGAATTCCAGCAGCGCATCTTCCAGCGCGCGCAGCGTTTCCACGTCGAGGTCGTTCGACGGTTCATCGAGCAGCAGCACGTTGCCGCCGGCAATCAGCGTCTTGGCCATGTGCAGCCGGCCGCGCTCGCCACCGGAGAGCGTGCCCACGTGCTTCTGCTGGTCGCCGCCCTTGAAGTTGAAGCGGCCGATGTAGGCGCGCGACGGGGTCTCGTAGCGGCCCACGGTCAGCACGTCCGAACCGCCCGAGATCTCCTCGAACACGGTCTTGTTCGGATCCAGCGCATCGCGGCTCTGGTCGACGAACGCCATCTTCACGGTCGGCCCGATCTTGATCTCGCCGCTGTCCGGCTGCTCCTTGCCGGTCAGCATGCGGAAGAAGGTGGACTTGCCGGCGCCGTTCGGCCCGATGATGCCGACGATCGCGCCCGGCGGCACCTTGAAGCTCAGGTTGTCGATCAGCAGGCGGTCGCCATAGCCCTTGCTCACGTTCTCGAACTCGATGACCTCGTTGCCGAGACGCTCGCCCACGGGGATGAAGATCTCCTGGGTTTCGTTGCGCTTCTGGTATTCCTGGCTGTTCAGTTCGTCGAATCGTGCCAGACGCGCCTTCGACTTGGCCTGCCGGCCCTTGGGGTTCTGGCGCACCCACTCCAGTTCCTTGTTCAGTGCCTTCTGGCGCGCCGACTCGGTCGACTCCTCCTGCTTCAGGCGCTGCTCCTTCTGGTCCAGCCACGAGCTGTAGTTGCCCTTCCACGGAATGCCGTGTCCGCGATCCAGCTCCAGGATCCATTCGGCGGCGTTGTCGAGGAAGTAGCGATCGTGGGTCACGGCCACCACGGTGCCCGGGAAGCGCGTGAGGAACTGTTCGAGCCAGTCCACGGACTCGGCGTCCAGGTGGTTGGTCGGTTCGTCGAGCAGCAGCATGTCCGGGCGCGACAGCAGCAGGCGGCACAGCGCCACGCGGCGCTTCTCGCCACCGGACAGATGGCCGACCTTGGCTTCCCACGGCGGCAGGCGCAGCGCATCGGCGGCGATATCGAGCTGGAGGTCGACGTTGTTGCCGTCGCTGGCGGCCAGGATGGCTTCGTATTTCGCCTGGTCGGCGGCCAGGGCGTCGAAATCGGCGTCCGGCTCGGCATAGGCCGCGTAGATCTCGTCAAGCTTCTTGCGCGCCTCGAACACCCCGCCGAGCGCCTCTTCCACGGACTCGCGCACGGTCTGCTCGGGGTCGAGCTGCGGTTCCTGCGGCAGGTAGCCGATGTTCAGGTTCGGCATCGGCGTGGCCTCGCCCTCGATCTCCTTGTCCAGGCCAGCCATGATCTTCAGCACCGTGGACTTGCCCGAGCCGTTCAGGCCCAGCACGCCAATCTTGGCGCCGGGGAAGAAGGACAGCGAAATGTCCTTGAGAATGTGACGCTTGGGCGGAACGATCTTGCCCACGCGATTCATGGTGAAAACGTACTGTGCCATGGAGGTGTGCGGTGTGTGACTAGGAATGGCGGGAGTGTAGCAGGCGGATGGGCGGGGCCGGCGTGCCGCGAGCGCGGCAAAAATGGCGCCCAATTTCAGACTCGTCTCATTGCAGAGGCAAGGAGCGGTTCGGAGAATCAGGCGGGTTCACCACTGGATCGGACCCGACATGGCAAAACTATTGCGCCGCAGCGGCGCGGCAATGGGCGCGCAAATCACGCTCATCGCTGGAAACCAACTCCCTTTCAGGGTCTCGGGCCTGGGCCCGAACCGCAGGCATCTCGCCTTCCGGAGCAGCGACTCCACCTTGAGAATCCTCCCGCTCAAGGTCAATGACCGGGATATCGAGCAACAACTGAAGATCGAAGTCAGCGAAACCGGCATCGTGAGCCGGCGGGTGGTGCATGTCGATGCCTATATATATGGCACCACCCAGCGGGATGCGAATACGCCGAGGCTGACGGTGGAGGTGTTGCCAAGGCTGGAACTACCGGATGCGGGGACCGAGGCGGGGATTCTGGCGCGGATGTTGGTGGTGGAGAACGCGAACCCCGATAGCGACAAATTCAGCAGTCTGGATGAGGCGCTCAAGTGCATGCAATGGATGGTGCATGTCATGCGTAATCGGCTACGCCTCGGGGCAACACATTTTGCAGCGCGCGGTGCCACCAGCTTGACCGATCTTATCAAGGCACCCAATCAGGTAGAGGGTTTCGAAAGCTACCCGATCATTGCGGACCGTCCGGCGCTTCTGCTGAACAAAACCATGAACATTGCGAACGACGGTACGCACGCAAAAAACGCGGCCTTCCGAACCTACGTGGAAAATGCGATAGCGGTCGCCAGTGGAAAGCATTTTGGAAACGACCCATCTGCCGGCGAGATGTACGCATGGCGAACGCTTCCGTCAAAGCCACCGGGGCCCAATTTCGAGCCATTTCAACAACTTGGAGGCCAGCAGTTCTAAACATTGACCAAGTCGTTTCTTGCGCAGTTGAATGCCAAAAAATAGGGCGACTTCCATGAGAAAGACAATCCTGGCTCTCTTGGCCTTCTGCTCGATAAATGCCATGGCCAAAGACAAGCTACCGGACGCCGTTTCGGAAACCGCAACGGGACGCACAAGAGCTTCGACGAACCCCTATTACAGGGATCCCGCTAAAGCCATTCGCTATCTGGTCGCCAGTAGCGGCAAGAACCAACAGCGCAATCGATTTTGCACTGTTGGCTACAGGATGCCGCAAGGATATTTGGTGGTCTGGACCTTGTGGGAGGAGGAGCGAACCCTCCTGCTCTGGCGAGGAAGCTCTGACGCGGACATGCGGCTGGCCGGCTTGGCAATGGCGCGCCACAGCCTAATGCTCGGCCGCGACACCGTAGCCACCGAGAACGACATCAACGGCAGCACCTATCTCGTCACAGTCGACTGGTGGATCTCTATCGCCGATGACTGCCGCAAGCATGGCGAGCAGTACGAAATCGAGCCGTTCGCGATCACGGAGCCGCGTCAATGAAGATAGCGCCTTGGGGCTTCCTGCTATGCGCACTTCTAGGGTGGAGCAGTACACAAGCGAATCATGATCTACCTGATGCTGTTGCCGGCAATGCCTCCGGGCGGTTCAGAGTCTCCGCTGATCCGGGCTACCTAGACCCAAGGGCGACAATCAAGTACCTCCTCGCGATAGAGAGAGCAAACCGAGAGCGGAATCGCTTTTGTGTCGTGGGCTATAAATTCCCCAGCGGCAACGAACTGGCCTGGGTGGTCTGGGAAGAAGAACGGCTGATGATGCTCTGGGACCCCAGCCTCTACGCCGACACCCGCTTGAAAGCCCTGACGATGGCCCGCCGAAATCTCAAACTCGGCCGCGACACCGTTGCCACCGAGAACGACATCAACGGCAGCACGTATATCGTCACGGTGGACTGGTGGATCTCCATCGCCGACGACTGTCGCAAGCATGGCGAGCAGTACGAAATCGAGCCGTTCCGGATTGCCCCGTCGAAAACCAGCGATCCACGCTGATTCGCGGGCATCGTTACAATGTCGCCTTTATCCCGCGAATCTCGCGAGTCCTCCGACAATCGGTCCGAATTGCCATGAAAGCTGCCCTTACCCTGAAGTTCAAGTGCAAGAAGTGCACCAAACCCGTCACGTTGTATCTGCAGAAGACGTCGGCCTGCTCGCACATCCTGCCGTACCAGGGTTTCTGCAAGTGCGGCGAGATGATGCGCCATGCCACCGGGGACAAGGACGCCGTCGAGTCGTTCGTGAACTCGGTGGATAACAGCTGGATGCACCACCACCATCATCACCACTAAATAGGAAGGGTCTGTGAGCGAAGGCTGCCGCCCCGGCGTGAAGGATCCGATGCGCTTCCTGGGTGGTTATCCGCCCGGGGTGCTCGACCAGGTGCGCGCGTTGATCGCGGCGGGCGGGCTGGGGGATCACCTTGCGCGGCGCTATCCGGCGCCGCACACGGTCCAGACGGATCGCGCGCTGTACGACTACACGTCGGACATCAAGCAGGAATACCTGCGCAGCGCGCCGCCGCTGCACAAGGTGGGCTACGACGCGCGCCTCGACACCGCGCAGCACGCGCTCGGCCTGCACACCGCCATCTCGCGCGTGCAGGGCGGCAAGCTCAAGGCCAAGAAGGAAATCCGCGTGGCGTCGCTGTTCAAGGAGGCGCCAGCGGACTTTCTCCGCATGATCGTCGTCCACGAACTGGCCCACCTGAAAGAGAGCGACCACAACAAGGCGTTCTATCGTCTCTGCGAGCACATGGAGCCACGCTATCACCAGCTCGAATTCGATACGCGCCTGTTCCTGGCCTGGCGCGAGCTGGAGAAGACCGGCAAGACGCCAGACTGAGGCACGCCCCGCCGGCCTCCACCGCCCCCCCCCCAATTGCAACAGCCTAGTCGCAGGTGTAGCGGAAGTTATCGTTCAGCTTCAGCGGCAACACCAGCGTGCGCAGGTTCAGCGCCTGGGCCTTCGCGCAGAGCGTGGCGCGCCGCGTGGCGTCCTTCCATTTCGTCGCATATTCCACATTGAACACGGCCTTGCCCTGCGTGGTGAACGCCGCGTAGACCCCGCATTCGTTGTACTGGAAGCACTGCTCGTTGACCGCGAAATCGAAATCGCCAGCAAGCTGGGAGACCTGGTCGATATCGTTCTTGAGTCCGATGGCCAGCCCGCGCGCGTGGGCCTCGGTGGCCAGAAAGCGGTTGTAGTCGAGCTGCGTCGCGGCCGTCAGCGGCAGACCCGGGTTGTTGGTGTAGCCGTCGACGTTATCCGGGTCGATGCCATCGCACCCCTTCGACTTCGCCAGGTCCATCCGCGCCGTCATGATCCTGCGGACGTTGGCGGAACGGGTGTCGAGCCAGCGCTCGCCGGCCCAGCCATCGAGCGGATTGCCCTGGTCAGCGGCCGTGAATTGAGAATAATCTGAACGCCAGTTCTCGCTGCTACCGGCGGAGAAGTAGCAGACCACGCGCTTGCCTTGGGACTTCAGCGTGTCGATGGTGGACTGCGGGGTGTCGAACAGGTCGAAATCGAACACGACGGCGTTGTACGACGTGTTGAGCCTGCCCTGGAGCTGGAGTTGCCACGTGTCCGTGACGGCTGGCATCCAGCGCGTGGTGGGGAGTACGCTGGCGGTGGACTTGCTCGTCGTGGCGGCAACCTCCGAGACGCGGACGACCGAACCGCCGTCGTCATCCCCCCCGCCGCCGCAGGCGGCAAGCGTTGCGACGGCCACCGCCGCGGCAAGACGCGCCAGGCGCGCGAGGCCGCCCATGCTCTGATTGTTTTGCATCATTGACCCTTCCTGTTGTTATCCCAAATGTATGCGACACATTATGCGTGCAAGCATAGGCGATCAGGCAAGGGGGTCGGCTTCGGCGGCACGGCGCTTGACGCGCGGCCGTTTTGGGGCGCTGGCGGCGCGGCGGGCTGTTGGCTCGGCCGGAGTCACAGCACCGGGGTTCATCTGTTCCAGCCACGCCAGACCATCGACATAGGACAGGAAACGCTGGAAATAGCCCGGCGACACGTCCCGCATCAGCGCAAGTGCGCCATGTACAAGATGATTCGTATTGAGCGGCCCGGCGTTCGCCGGCACGCTGTCCAGTGCCTCGCGCAACTGGCGGTCCGCGCTGACGCGCGCCCAGCTGTCGCGGAAATAGTCGATCAGGGCCGGCGCCGGCTCGGGACCGCGTTGCGCACCAGCGACAGGTGGCAGCGCACTGGCCGAGGAGCGCGCCGCGATGTATGCCACAAGCCCGCCGAGCGGGCTGGCATCTGGCTTGGCTGGCCGGTCGGCGCGCGGGGCAGCGTGCGTGAGCGCGTCGCCATACGCGGCCACGAGGTGTGCCAGCCGCGCATCGAGCAGTTCGCGCGCTTCGCCATGCTGGTTCGACGAGCGCCGCGCCAGCGCTTCCAGCAGCCGAAAGCGCACCGGGTCGATCCGGTCGGCGCCGCTCTCGCGCCAGGCGGCGAGACGAGCGCGCGGGTCCTGGCGCGGGTCCAAATCAGCCATGAGACTTTGCCGCCCCCGTGGACACTCTCGGAATCGGCGCGATCTCCACGCGGCGGTTCCTGGCGCGGCTCGCGGCGTCGGCATTCGGCACCACCGGCTGCTCGGCGCCAAACGCGGCCGAGAACACCATCGCGGCGGGAATGCCCGCCTCGATCAGCCCACGCGTCACGGTCAGTGCGCGCTGGGCAGACAACTCCCAATTGTCGGCAAAGCGGCGATTGCTGTCGCGCACCTGGGTGTCATCGGTATAGCCGCTCACCATCAGGATCTCGTCACGCGCATGCAGGTAGGCCCCCAGCGGCGCGGCAAGGCCCTTCAGCAACTCGCGCCCTTCTGGCTGCAACTGGTCCGAATTCACCGCGAACAGCACGTTCCCGCTAATGCCGATGCGCCCGTTCACGAGCGTCACGCGGCCCGCCGAAAGCGGCCCGGCGAGCGCCTTCTCGAGCGTCTCGCGCCGCTGCATCTCCTCCTGCCGCTGCTTGACCTCGGCTTCGAGCCGGGCCGACAGCTCCATCTGGAAGCCGATCACCCCAAGCAGGATCAGCACGAAGCCGCCCAGCAGCACGGACATCAGGTCGCCAAAGACGGCCCAGACCGGCGCGGTTGACTCCACGCCGGCGTCGAGGTCCTCGCTCATGCGGCCTCCGCGCCCGGTCCGTTGGCCGCGCCCGGTGCTGCCAGCCGTTGCAGGTCTTCGAGAATCTGCTTCTGCGAGAGCATGCTGAGATCGACAACCTCCCGCGCCTGCGCCACGTAGTAGGCGAGCTGCTCGTCGCTGCGCGCCATCGACTTGTCGAGCGCAGCCTCGATGCGTTGCAGGTGCGCGACCAGTTGCCCGTTGGCATCGCTGAACACCTGCACGGCGGCGCCAAACGACTCGCCAAGGCTGGCGGTCTCGACAGCGCTGCACGACACCTGCGCGGCAATCGTCGCCATGCGTTCGGTTTCGGACTCGACCGACTCGGCGAACCGGGCGCCAACGCGCTCGAGCAACTCGGCCGTGGTCGTCACGAGCCCGTCAACCGCAACGCGCTGGTCGGTGGAGGCATGGTTCACGGCATCAAGCAGGGTTTCGAGCGATGCCAGCAGGCGGCCGCGTTCGGCGAGCATTGCGTTGTCGCGTACGAGTCCTTCGGACAGTTTCTCCCGCAACTCCTCGATGATGGCGGCCGCCGCCTTGGGGGCCGCTGTCGTCGCCTCGACGAGGCGAGACACTTCCGCAATCGTCTCACTGGCCTGCGCCTGTGTCTGTGTGGCAATCGCGGCGGCCATGGCGCCGAGCGCATCCGTCCACGCGGTCAGACGCTGTTCGTCGCGGGCCTGCAACTGGACCTGAAGATCGGCGTGCGACTGGGTCACCGCCGCCGCCAGCGAAGTCGATTGCGCGGCGAAACTAGACGAAGTTTGAGCCAGTGCTTGCTGATTTTCGCGGACCAGGGCTTCACCGAAAGTATCGAGCGATTGGCGCAGGTCACGGGTCAGGGTTTCACTTGCGTGCCGATGTTCGCCCAACGCCTGTTGCCAGATATCGGCGACATTGGCGGTGGTTGTCGCAAATTCTGTCGAAATGCCCTCGAGTTGTTGCCGCACCGCCCCGGAGACGGTGTCCCGCAAGGCCGACATCTCATGCGCGAGACCGGCCATCGTCTCCCTGACGGCGGGCTCGACCACCGCGCTGACCACGCGCGCGCTATCGGCTATGCTGGTTTTCAAGCTTTCTTCGACAGAAGATGCCAGCCGCGTGTAAGTCGCTTCGGTCGAACCGTGAAACGCCTCCTGGCTCGCGGCAAGGCGCTCGGCCAGGGTCCGGCTCTGGCGCTCCATCGTGGCCATCATGTCTTGCAGACGGTCGACCAGCGTCGGCATGACCTCGGCCTGACGTTGCACAAGCCGGAACATTTCATCGCGCTGATGGCTGCGCGAGAACGGGCGCAGCGTGGTGGCGATCCGGGTGTCGAGCTGCCGCACCGCTTCAATGCGCTCGCGCCGGCACAGCGCGGCGATCAGGCCGAGCATCGCCGACGTGGCAACGCCCGCCACCGAGGTGCCGAACGCGAAACCCAGCCCCTTCACCGGCGCCGCCAGCGAGGCGCGCATGGCTTGCAAGTCCGTCGCGCCTTCCAGGGCCATGCCAGTGCCGCGCAGCGTGGCCACCATGCCGAGGAAGGTGCCGAACATGCCGAGCAGGACTAGCAATCCGACGAGATATGGCGTCAGCGTCGGTGCGGGCAGCGTCACGCGCTCGCCCTCGACGCGCAGCCGGACGGCATCGCGCAGACCGGCGGGGAGCGTGTCCAGCCAGTGGCCGAGACTTGCCGGGCTCTCGGACAATTTCGACACCGCATGCGCCAGCGAGGCCGTCGCCTGTCGATAGCGCTGAAGTTCGAACGCGCCGGTCACGTAGAAGGCACCGATCACGAGCGTTACGCCAAGGGCGAGCGCGTTCGCGCCCGCGTAGCCGGCACCGATCCAGCAAACGACGGCGAGACCCGCCATGAAGGCGACGATATGAGGAAGAATTCTGTTCATGTCTATGCGGTTAGCCAGCGCGCAGGGCGGCGAGCAGCCCTTCGACCGGTTCAAAACGGATGTCCAGTTCGGCCAGCAGAACGGCCTGCATGTCCTTGCGGAACTGCGCGAGCCAGGCGCCGGGCGCATGCCCGGAGGCCTGGCGCAGGTGCTCGAAATGGGTTTCCAACAGCCCCGGCACGCTCGACAGCAGGCTCTGCTCGCGTGCGCCTACCACGCGCTCCATGACCGTATCGACCATCGCCAGCTTCGCCATCACGGGCTGGCGGGCGGTCAATGCTTTGCGCAGCCGAGCTCGCAAAATGCCGATGTCCGTCGCCATGGTTTGTTGCGTAGTCAGATATCTGTGACGATAGACCGCGAAATCGACCGTCGCGTCAGGCGACTCCGCCGGCACGGCTGGCCGCCCCGGCCCACGGCGCCGCGCGCCGGATGCACCGTCATCGACAATCGCATTGGCCAGCGCGGCGCGCACGCGCACGGCATCGCGCGCCTCGGTATTCCCCGGGCGCGGCGGCAGCGACGATCCCGGCGCCGGATGGCTGGTGAGCGCGGCGGACAGGGCGATGGCGTCCGTCCACCCGAGCCATTGGCTTAGCTGGTGGGAGAGGGAACTGGCAGGTTCCGCGGCATCGACGTGGATCAGGCGAGACAGGAGCCGAACGAGCGTCGGGCCGCTATGGGCAGTGCGCCGTGGCAGATGGGACATACCGCCGGTTTCCGATCGAAAAACCAAGCAGTTTACAACGGACAAGGGGTTACAGCGCTTGCTGTAACCCCTTGTTTTATCTGGTGCCGGCTGCAGGACTCGAACCCGCCACCTGATGATTACAAATCAACTGCTCTACCTGATGAGCTAAGCCGGCATTTTGATGCAGACCGCGATTCTACTGCATGCGATCCACTTTGACGATGGCTACTTCACCACCTTCAGCGACGGCTTCTTGCCGCCGATTCGCGGCACCGGGGGCGGGGTCGGATCGTCGTCCGTGCCGCCCTCTTCGGCCGTGACCGGCGTGTCCGCATCCACCGGCGCCAGCTTTGGCGGGGGATTGTTTTCGCGCTCGGTGGCGGCCTGCGTCTCGGGGATGCTGCGCTCCACCGGGAACGCCATGCCCTGGCCATTTTCGCGCGCGTAGATCGCCAGCACGTTTTCCACGGGCACGTCGATCTTGCGGGACACACCACCAAAGCGTGCGCTGAAGCCGATCCACTCGTTACCCATGTCCAGCCCGCTTGTCGCGTCGAAACTCACGTTCAGCACGATCTCGTTGTTCTTCACGAATTCGCGCGGCACGTTCGTATTCCCGTCGACAAACACGGCGACATACGGCGTAAAACCGTTGTCTGTACACCACTCGTAAATGGCGCGGATCAGGTAGGGCTTGGTGGATGTTTCAGACATTACGCTTCCGGTGGCGTCGATACCGTCTTAACGACGCATGACCTTTTCAGACGGGGTCAGCGCCTCGATGTACGCCGGGCGGCTGAAGATCCGCTCCGCATACTTGAGCAGCGGCGCGGCGTTCTTCGACAGTTCGATACCATAGTGATCCAGGCGCCACAGCAGCGGCGCGATGGCGACGTCGAGCATCGAAAACTCTTCACCGAGCATGTACTTGTTCTTCACGAAGATCGGTGCGAGCTGCGTCAGGCGGTCGCGAATCGCGGCGCGGGCGCGCTCGTGATTCTTCTCGGCAGCCTTGCCCTTCTCGTTCTCGAGCACGTACACGTGGGTGAACAGTTCCTTTTCGAAATTGAACAGGAACAGGCGGGCGCGTGCACGCTGCACCGGGTCGGCCGGCATCAACTGCGGGTGCGGGAAGCGCTCGTCGATATATTCGTTGATGATGTTCGATTCGTACAGGATCAGGTCACGTTCGACGAGGATCGGCACCTGGCCGTACGGGTTCATCACCGAAATATCTTCCGGCTTATTGAACAGGTCAACGTCGCGGATTTCGAAATCCATGCCCTTTTCGAACAGGACAAGGCGGCAACGTTGGGAAAACGGGCAAGTCGTACCCGAATACAACACCATCATGGTTGAATTCCTTGGGTGTAAAGTCGCCGGATGCAGTGCATGACGGCGAACTTGGCAGCGCTAGATCGGACAGGGCAAACATTCTGTCAGAACGCCCCATCGAAAAGCAAATAAGTTACAAATAGCGAAAGCGACGCCCAAGCCACCTGCACTGCCGATCCGCAACGGAAAAGGGCCGGCGCGGTGCTGCAACAGTGCAACTTCCGCGCCGACCCTGCCGGCCACTGCAGACGGCTGTTACAACTTACTTCACGTCCTTCCAGAATGCCGCGTTCAGGCGCCAGGCGAAGACCGTGAACACGCCGAGGAACAGCAGCACCCATACGCCCAGGCGCTTGCGGTGGCTCTGCGCCGGTTCGGCCATCCAGTTCAGGTAGTTCACGATGTCGGCTGCGGCCTGGTCATATTCCTGCGTGCTCAGCTTGCCCGGGGTGACCTGCTCGAAGCCGGTGAACTTGTGCACTTTCTGGCCGTGTTCTTCCACTTCGGCGAACTTGGCCGTGCGCTGGCCCTGCAGTTCCCACAGCACGTGCGGCATGCCGACAGCCGGGAAGACGAGGTTGTTCCAGCCCGTGGCGCGCGTGTCGTCACGGTAGAAGGTACGCAGGTAGGTGTAGAGCCAGTCGTTGCCGCGGGCGCGGGCGATGACCGACAGGTCCGGCGGCATGGCGCCGAAGAACGTCTTGGCGTCCTTCGGCGGCATCGCGATCGTCATCGTCTCGCCCACCTTCTCGGCCGTGAAGAGCAGGTTCTGACGGATCTGGTCGTCCGTCAGTGCCAGGTCCTTGAGCCGGTTGTAGCGCATCATCGACGCACCGTGGCAGTTCAGGCAGTAGTTGACGAACAGCTTGGCACCGCGCTGCAGCGACGATACGTCGCTGGTGTCGAGCGGCGCCGGCTCCAGGGGGTAGCCCCCCTCGGAAGCCATCGCGGGCATGGCCGCGAAGCACGCGCCGACCAGTGCGAAGATCGAAAGCAACTTTTTCATCTTGTGTCCTTGTCCTCTTTTGGGGGTCGCGCGGCGCTTAGTGCGGATGGAACGTGACACGCTCCGGCACCGGCTTGAACTCGCCGGCACGGCTCCACAGCGGCATGGTCAGGAAGAAGGCGAAGTACAGCAGCGTACCGAGCTGCGACACCTTCTCACCCACCGGCGACGGCGGTTGTACACCCAGGTAGCCGAGGACCAGGAACACCACCACGAAGACCATCAGAATGGTCTTATGGAAGGCGGGACGATAGCGGATGGACTTGACCGGCGAGCAGTCGAGCCAGGGCATGAAGAACAGCACGACCACCGAGCCACCCATCACCAGCACGCCCCAGAACTTGGCGTCGATGAAGTAGAAGCCCGCCGCCAGGATCACGAGGATCGCCACCGAGCCGATCTTCACGCGCACATCCTTGCTGCGCAGGACCACCATGCCCAGCACCACCGCAAAGAACAGCCACAGCACCGGCAGGAAGTTCGACGTCGTGGCGCGCAGCATCGAATAGAACGGGGTGAAGTACCAGACCGGCGCGATGTGCGGCGGCGTCTTCAGCGGATCGGCCGGGAAGAAGTTGTTGGCTTCGAGGAAATAGCCGCCCACTTCCGGAAAGAAGAAGATCACCGCCGAGAAGAAGAACAGGAAGCCGCCCACGCCCAGCAGGTCATGCACCGAGTAGTAGGGGTGGAACGGGATGCCATCCAGCGGGATGCCGTTCTCGTCCTTCTTGGCCTTGATCTCCACGCCGTCCGGGTTGTTGGAGCCCACTTCGTGCAGCGCGATGATGTGCGCCACGACCAGGCCCAGCAGCACCAGCGGCACCGCAATCACGTGGAACGAGAAGAAGCGGTTCAGCGTGGCATCGCTCACCACATAGTCGCCGCGGATGAACAGCGACAGGTCCTGGCCGATCACCGGGATCGCCGAGAAGAGGTTCACGATCACCTGCGCACCCCAGTACGACATCTGGCCCCATGGCAGCAGGTAGCCCATGAACGCCTCGGCCATCAGGCACAGGAAGATCAGGCAGCCGAAGATCCAGACCAGTTCACGCGGCTTGCGGTACGAACCGTACAGCAGCCCGCGGAACATGTGCAGGTAGACCACGACGAAGAACGCCGAGGCGCCGGTGGAGTGCATGTAGCGCACCAGCCAGCCCCACGGTACCTCGCGCATGATGTATTCCACGCTGGCGAACGCCACTGGAATGCCGGCTGCGTTGAGCGTGCCGTCCGGCTTGTAGTTCATCACCAGGAAGATGCCGGTGACGATCTGGATCACGAGGACCAGCAGCGCCAGCGAGCCGAAGAAATACCAGAAGTTGAAGTTCTTCGGCGCGTAGTACTTGGAGAGATGATCTTCCCAGAGCTGGGTGGCGGGGAAACGGGCGTCGATCCAGCCCAGCAGCCCGGTGGTCTTGACTTCTTTTTCGGCCGCCATGATCAGGCTTCTCCTTTCTCGTCCTTGCCGATCACGATCTTGGTGTCGGACAGGAACTGGTACGGGGGGACGTCAAGGTTCTGCGGGGCCGGCTTGTTCTTGAACACGCGGCCCGCCAGGTCGAACGTCGAGCCGTGGCAGGGGCAGAGGAAACCGGGGTCGGCGCCGAGCTGGGGGTTGGCGCCGGACGCGAACGGACCGGACGGCGAGCAGCCAAGGTGGGAACAGATGCCGACGACGACCAGCAGGTCCTTGTGTTCGGCACGGGAGCGGGTCTCGTTTTTGGCGTAGTCCGGCGTCTCCATCGTGAATGGCACAGCGGACTTCGGATCAGCCACCTCGCTATCGGTTTTCTGGAGCGAGGCCAGCATTTCAGGGGTGCGACGAAGAATCCAGACCGGCTTGCCACGCCATTCCACGGTCATCATCTCGCCGGGCTTGAGGCCACCGACATCGGCCTCGACAGGTGCCCCGGCGGCTTTGGCCTTCTCCGACGGTGCAAAGGTACTGACAAAGGGCACTGCTACAGCTACGCCTCCTACGCCGCCCGCGACAGATGTCGCGATCAACCAATTGCGGCGACCTTTGTCCACGTTCTTCACGTTTTGCTGGTCACTCATTCCAAACCCCAGGGGATGTCATCAATTAGATCTTGCGTCAACCAAAAATTATACCTGAGGCACATCCCGCGACGATAGGCGAACTACCGATAGCCGACTGGTCGATAATCGGTCATGGCAGCGCGAATCCCGCGCGCGGGCTTGCGCTCAGGGGTGCGATGATGCAGTCTTTGTCAAACGCAAACGTTAATCTGAAACAACAAAGCGGAGAATAACCAATGAGCATGATCAGCGAATTCCGTACTTTTGCGATGCGCGGCAACGTGATTGATCTTGCCGTCGGCGTGATCATCGGCGCAGCTTTCGGCAAGATCGTGGATTCCGTCGTCAATGACCTGATCATGCCAGTGATCGGCCGCATCATCGGCAAACTGGACTTCTCGAACATGTTCGTCATGCTTGCGGACCCGCCTCCCGGCGTGCCGCATACGCTCGATGCGCTGAAGAAAGCCGGCGTGCCGGTCTTCGCGTACGGCAACTTCCTCACCATCGTGGTGAACTTCGTCATCCTCGCGTTCATCATCTTCATGATGGTCCGCGCCTTCAACCGGATGGCCGCGAAGCACGAGGAGCCGGCCGCGCCGGCGGCCACGCCCGAAGATATCGTGCTGCTGCGCGAGATCCGCGACAGCCTGAAGACGCCGCGCGCCTGACCGCGCGCCGCGCCCCGGAGCCCAGAGCCCGGCTCAGACCGGGTTCGGAATATCGATGAAAGTATGGCGCAGCCCGAAACGCTGCGCCAGGTGCTCCCCCACCGCGCGGATGCCGTAGCGCTCCGTGGCGTGATGGCCAGCGGCCAGGTAGGCCACGCCGCTCTCACGCGCGAGGTGCGTGGTCTGCTCCGAGACCTCCCCACTCAGGTACACATCGACGCCAGCCGCCACGGCGGCGTCGAAATAGCCTTGCGCGCCGCCCGTGCACCAGCCCACCTTGCGAATCATCTGATCGGGGTCGCCAATCGCCAGCGGCTCGCGCTGGAGCACCGCACCGACATGCGCGGCCAGCGCGTGCAGGGGCATCGGCTGCGGCAGCGTACCGGTCCAGCCCAGTTGATCATCGCTGAAACGGCCGTTCGGCATGAAGCCAAGCTGCAGGCCGAGCTGCGCGTTATTTCCCAGTTCGGGATGGTTATCCAGCGGCAAGTGGAAAGCCATCAGGTTGACGTCGGCGCCAAGCAGCCGTTTCAGGCGCGCATGTTTCTGGCCGATGACCCGGGCGTCCTCGTTTTTCCAGAAATAGCCGTGATGGACCAGGATGGCATCGGCGCCGGCCTCGATCGCCGCGTCGACGAGGGCCAGGCTGGCCGTCACGCCGGTCACCACGTGGGTGATCTCCGATCTACCTTGCACTTGGAGGCCGTTCGGGCAATAGTCCTTGAAACGAGAAACTTCCAGTAGATCGTTCAAGTACAATTCAAGCTCTTTTGTTTTCATTTTCTGCTCAAAACTCCAATATGTTGCGCCGATTCTGGCTTTTTTTCGCCCAGGCTGTCACCGTGGTGCTGGCCGTGTGGTTCGTCGTGGCCACGCTGAAACCCGAGTGGCTGCAGCGCGGGCGGGTGGCCGTGCAATCGGGCTCACCGATTGTGGCACTGAAGGAAGTGGTGCCGAGTGTGACGGGTTCCGCGGCCGAGGGCTCTTATAGTGACGCCGCGCGCCAGGCCATGCCTGCGGTGGTGAATATCTTCACGAGCAAGAACGGCTCGCGGCGGTCGCCCAATCCGCAAACCGAGGATCCCTGGTTCCGGTTCTTCTTTGGCGACCGGCTGCCGGAGCGCCAGGAACCGGTGTCCAGCCTGGGCTCGGGCGTGATCGTCAGCGCCGAGGGTTATATTCTAACCAACCACCACGTGGTGGACGGGGCCGACGAGATCGAGATCGCCCTGACCGATGGCCGCAAGGCCAACGCCAAGGTCGTAGGCTCCGATCCGGAAACCGACCTGGCCGTACTCAAGGTCACGCTCAATGACTTGCCGGCGATCACGCTGGGCCGGATCGAGAACGTGAAGGTCGGCGACGTGGTGCTGGCCATCGGCAACCCGTTCGGGGTTGGCCAGACCGTGACGATGGGTATCGTCTCGGCGCTGGGCCGCAGCCACCTGGGCATCAACACCTTCGAGAACTTCATCCAGACCGATGCGGCGATCAACCCCGGCAACTCGGGCGGTGCGCTGGTTGACGCACAGGGCAACCTGCTCGGGATCAACACGGCGATCTACTCGCGCTCGGGCGGCTCGCTGGGGATTGGCTTCGCGATTCCCGTCTCTACCGCCAAGCAGGTAATGGAATCGATCATTTCGTCCGGCACGGTCACTCGCGGCTGGATTGGTGTGGAGCCGCAGGACCTGACGCCCGAGATAGCCGAGTCGTTTGGGCTCAATGCCAAGGACGGCGCACTGATCGCGGCAGTGGTCCAGGGCGGACCGGCGGACAAGGCCGGGGTGAAGCCGGGTGATGTGCTGGTATCGGTGGATAACCAGGTGATCTCCGATACCACCGCGCTGCTCAATGCTATTGCGCAGCTCAAGCCGGGCGCCGACGTCAAAATGAAGGTGATTCGGCGCGGCAAACCTGCTGACGTCACGGTGACCATCGGCAAGCGCCCTCCCCCGCCACGGCGCGCGATGCCGCTGGATGAGGAAGAGTAGGACTGGCCGGAAGGCTGATGGAATGCTGAAGGAACGCTGAAGCACCTGGTAGCCCTGGATGCAAAAACCCCCGCCGGGTAGCTGGCGGGGGTTTTTTGTTGGAGCGAGGAGCGAGGATCCTGAGCTGAGGGCAGCGCCGGCTGAGCGCTGCAAGCCACGGGCAGGCTGTGCAACCCGCGCCGCGAGTCCTAAGGTAGGGGGGGCCTTACAGGCTTTGCCGATCAAGCCAGGGCACCTGGTGCGCCATCAGCCAGCTCCCATCCCACGTCACAAAACAAAACGCCGGCATCCTTTCGGATGCCGGCGTTCTGATCAAGCCGAATCTGATGCGGGCTTACACCCGCGTCAAATTAGAACTTGTGACGCACACCAACCACAGCGCCGAACTGGTTGGCCGAGCCGTTGGTCG
>Ga0255338_1000818_pt1 | contig 76783 bp, 66 predicted proteins | sample MeOH1_35cm_T4_19_FD_203715 | JGI IMG/M metagenome (GOLD analysis project Ga0255338, IMG submission 203715) | Sandy soil microbial communities from University of British Columbia, Vancouver, Canada - MeOH1_35cm_T4_195 | ecosystem: Engineered > Artificial ecosystem > Sand microcosm > Unclassified ... | reverse complement strand
CGCCTCCCGTCTTGGCCAGCACCTTGGTGATGGCAGCCGTCAGCGACGTCTTCCCGTGGTCCACGTGACCGATGGTCCCGATGTTCACGTGGGGCTTGGACCTGTCGAACTTCTCCTTGGCCATGACGCTCCTCTAAAGAGAAATGGAGCCCTGAACCAGGATTGAACTGGTGACCTCATCCTTACCAAGGATGCGCTCTGCCATCTGAGCTATCAGGGCTTGGAACTGCACAACAACGGGTTGGAGCGGGAAATGGGACTCGAACCCACGACATTCAGCTTGGAAGGCTGACGCTCTACCAACTGAGCTATTCCCGCGTTGACCGATGGAGGGAGATGGATTCGAACCATCGAAGGCGTAGAGCCGGCAGATTTACAGTCTGCTCCCTTTGGCCGCTTGGGTATCCCTCCGTAAGCTTTCTCGGCAACGTACAACAACTGCGTGCTTCTACCACCTGCGACTGCATTTTCTTCCGTCCGGGCCCTCATCCGCGGCCCCCGTCCTTTGGCCGGCGGCGGGACTTGAACCCGCGACCTACTGATTACAAATCAGTTGCTCTACCGACTGAGCTACACCGGCATTACTCCGGCTGCTACCCGCCCTGCCCCATCCACCCCTACGGCGACCGTCAGCTACCCGGTGACCGGCGTCGAAAGGCGGGCCCTTTTAGAGATCCTGACCGCCCAAAGTCAAGGAGATTGATCCCCAGACCGGGTCCTGTCCGACAGTCCCACACCCCGCTGCCGAGCAACCTCGTACAGGAGGATCGCCGCGGAGACGGACGCGTTCAGAGAACCCACCTGACCTGCCATGGGAATCCGTAGGCGGAAGTCGCAGTGCTTGAGGACGCCCTCTCGCACGCCTGCTCCCTCGGCACCCACGACGATTGCCAGAGGGCCGTCCAGGCGCGCCTTCCAGAGAGGCTCCGTCGCCTGGGGGTCCGCCGCAGCCACCCACACCCCCGCCTCCTTCAGCTCCTCCAGCGCGCGGGAGATGTTCACCACCCGGGCAATCGGGCAGTGCTCCACTGCGCCCGCCGAGGCCTTGGCCACCAGCCCCGTCACCGGGACCGCCCGGTCCTTCCCGATGACGACGCCATGGGCGCCCAGCGCATGCGCCGAACGGATGATGGCCCCCAGGTTGTGGGGATCCTGGATGCCGTCCAGCACCACGATCAGGGGAGGCCGCCCGCTCGCCTCGGCAGCAGCCAGCACGTCCGGCAGCTCCGCGTACTGGAAGCCGCGCAGCTCCGCCACCACGCCCTGGTGGACGCCACCTTCCGCGAGCGTGGCCAGCCGCTCCCGCGTCACACGCTCTACCCGGATGCCCGCATCACGGGCGCGGCTGAGGATCTCCGCCGCGGCCCGCGAGCCGAGTTGCCCCTCGGTGATGTAGAGGTGCTCTACCTCGTCCGAGCGCACGCGCAGCGCCTCGAGGACGGGGTTCACTCCATAGACGTGGCGCTCCCCGCGCTCACGCTGCTCGGTGCCCCGAGGTGGACGATCTCGCATAAGGGCCTACTGGACCTCGACGGGAATGGAGAAGGTCTTCTGCTGACGGGCGCAGATCTTCTCCGTGCAGATGAAGAAGGTGAGCTTCGCGTCCACCGACCCCTTCCCCGCCGCCGCCGCGGTGAAGGGCACCTCGAAGCGCGGATCCACGAAGGCTTGCCCCTCGGCCTTCTTCGCCACGGAGTCCTCCCGGCCCAGCTGCTCCTTGGCTGGCGTCAGCTGCGTCCCCTTCACCTGCAACTTCAGCGGAGCCTCGTCCGACACGTGCGCCCCTGTCTTGCTCTTGATGGAGAGCACGAAGACGCCCTTCTCCCCGGCCTTCACCTTGGCGGACGTGCCCTCGGTGCTGACTTCATAGAGGGAGGTGGGATCCACCTCGCCCTCGGCGCGGGCCTGGGTCCAGGCAAGGGCCACCCACAGGGCAGCAATCGGGGCAAGACGACGCAGGTGAAGCATGGAACGTTCTCCTCGGTAGGCAGGGCACCGTATAGCCACCCTTCCGACGCGCGGGGAGCCTTTTCTCTTCATCCTCTTCCGGTCGACACCTTCCCCGAAGCCCGCCCCGCTGCCTTCCGACGGGCCGAGCCCTTCTTCCCCACAGGTGCGCTCAGGGGAGCCACACCTCCGCCCAGCTCCTGCTGCTCCACCCCCGGAGCGCCGGCGACCAGCGCCTCCGCGCGCTCGATGATGGGGGTGGCGAGGTCCATCCCCGTGGCGGCCTCCATGTCCGGCAGGGCCGGGGAGCTGTTCACCTCGAAGACCTTGGGCTGCCCCTTCACGTCCAGCAGATCCACCGCCGCCACCTCGAGGCCCACCAGCCTCGCCGTGCGCTCCGCCGTCACACGCCAGGCCTCCGTCAGCTCGACGCCCTCCAGCCTCGCCCCCTTGGTCAGCGTGTGGGACAGCCGCCCCACCCTCGGCCGGCGTTGCACCGCCGCCACCGCCCGCCCTCCCACCACGAGCACCCGGAAGTCCTGCCCCGTGTTCTTCACATACTGCTGCACCACGAGGTTGTGGCCGAGCCCCAGGACGGCCTCCAGCGCGGCCTCCAGGGACTGCAGGCTCTCGCACACCATCACGCCGTGCTTGTCCTGGCCCTGCAGCAGCTTCACCAGCACCGGCACCCCGCCCACCAGCCCCACCATCGCCTTGAGGTCCGCCGCGTCACGGGCCATCACCGTGGCCGGGATGTCGATGCCGTTGGCGGACAGCAGCTGCAGCGAGCGCATCTTGTTGCGCGACTGCGCGATCGCCTGCGCCGTGTTCATCAGCGGCACGCCCCGGATCCCGAACTGGTTCACCACCGCGAGCCCATAGCTGTTGATGGACTGGGCGATGCGCGGGATCACCACGTCACAGGGCGGCATCCGCTTGCGCTTGTAGTAGAGGTTCGCGCTGCTCCCATCCAGGTGCATCTCCACCCGGCCTGGGTTCAGGACGCGAACCTGGTGCCCTCGCGCACGCGCGGCCTCGACCAGACGCCGGGTGGACGGGATGGATGCGGAGCGCGAGAGGATCGTGATCTTCATGGGCAGGGCGGCGCGACTCCTCTTAATCGCCGCCCCGCGCCGGGTAAAGCGACCTCGGGCTACTTCCGCTGGACCGCTCGGACTTCGAGCTTGATCGGGTTCGCATTTGTCGAGGACAAGATGCGGTTGCAGGTGTCCCCGACGAACTTGACGCCCTCCGCCGTGAGCTCCCAGGTGTTCGGGCCCGAATCCACCGGCTGATCATTCACATAGACGACAATCAGGCTCGGATCCGAAGGACGCTGGAGCGGATCCAGGGCCAGCAGGCACGGATCCTTGTCGCCCAGCTTGTTGATGATCTCCCGGAGCGCATTGGCCAGCTCCGCCTGGTTGGCCGCCTGGTAGAAGCGCCGGCCGCACAGCTTCGAGACCGGATCACACGTATCGCCCGTACCGCAGGCATTGGCATCGCTCGCACAGCTGCGCGCGAAGCCACCCGCCTCGGCCATGGCGTTCAGCGTCTCCGGGCCAGCGCCCACGGCCGTCTCCGCGCCGAAGCCGATCACGATGGTCCGGATCTGCTTCTGCGCCTGCAGGTCGGCCACCGCCGCCACCGAGGCATCCTTGTCGAGGCACCCCAGCGGGCTGGTCCCGCATGAGGTCTGCGTGCAGCGGCAGGTCGTCGTGTTCCCCGCGTTGGGATTGTTCGCGTTGCAGTTGGGCAGACCGTCCGTCAGCAGGAGGACGAAGTCGTCGCGATCCGTCCCCTGGAGCTCCGCCAGGGTCGACACGAACTTGAGGCTCTCACTGGTGGGAGTACCGCCCGCGGGTCCTCCCTGCCCATTGATGGGCTTGTTCAGGATCTCGTTCGAGATCTGAGTGGCCGCGCTCTGGAGCGAGGTGGTGTCCGCGTCGTCCACCTGGGGGATGGGGATGCGGACCGCAGTCGAGGCCAGGCACTGCGTGGCGGTGGTGCCCGTCGAGGCCGGGTAGGTCGTCAGCCCCATGCGGGCGATGCTTCCGCTGGAGGTCAGGAACGTCGACATGGCGCCCCGCAGCTCGCTCCAGCGCGTGGGGCACGTACTGACGTTGCAGTTGACGTTGCCCGGCTGGCCACAGAGATCGTTCGGCGGCGTGCCGGCGGGATCCTTGCAGTCCGGATCCGCCGCGTTCACCGGCAGCGTCATGGAGCCGGAGGTGTCCAGCAGCACCATCAGGTTCGGCTTCAGCGCCTTGGCTTTGATGACATCGCCCACGGTCGTCTGAGCGAGCGCAAGAGGCTCCACCGGCTCGAAGTCGTACGTCTGACAGGCAGATACGAGCACGCCTCCGACAATCCCAACGGCGAAGGCGCTCAGAAGGTTCAGCTTGGCGCGCATACTGTCTTTCTTCCTCAGGCGGGCTCCGGCACCCGCGTCTTCGGGTTTCTTCCCACGAACTCGGCTCCGAGAGTAACCGGTCCCTCGGCATCGCTGCTACAGCGCCGCCGTCATACACCAGCGTTTCGAATCAGGCTGTCAAGTTCCAACCCAAGCTGAAGGCGCTCAGAGAGCAAGCGTGCGGGCCCCCTCCGTCATCCGCCAGAGCGAGGCCAGCCCCATGACGTCGTCCAGCGTCCCCTCCAGCTCCTGTGGGACGAAGCCGCAGATCCGCACCGTGGTGTCGCAGGCAATCAGCTTCGCCCCCAGCGCCCGGGCCTCCTCGAGCATTCGCGACGGAGTCGGCACCCCCATTCCTTCCGCCCGCGCACTCTCCGCCCGCTCCTTCTCGCTGTGAGGCAGGCCGAACGTGCCGCGGACGAGTTGGCGCAGCGCATCGAAGGCCAAGACGAAGTACACCTCGTCCCCCATCGCCGCCGCGGTGATGCCCATCGACGCCGCCTGGAACGCGGGCTCGTAGGTGGCGTGTTGCAGGAAGAAGAAGACGCGTCCAGCCATGGCGCCCGGCACCATACCGGCGAGCCGCGGCGCTTCAAACTATCCACTTTCAGCGAAAGTCCGCAGGCAGGGTCGAGTCTGGCCGCCAGACGGCTTATAACCCGGCGACTCGACCGGAGGAGCCTCGCATGTCCAGGCCGACAGCCCCCCTCGGTAACTCCCACGCCAGCATCGCTGCCTTGAAGCGTGCAGCAACCGTGCTCGCCGTGGCCCTCCTCTTCGGCCCAGGAGCCCCTCCTCAGGCCGCGCCCGCCGAGCCCTCCTCGCAGACGAGCTCCGCCGCCCCGCCTCCCCAGGTCCTGCGGACCCAGGTGACCTCGCTGCTCGAACAGCCCGATGCGCTCCCTCCCTCTGGGTCACGATGGCAGCCGCTGGGTCCCGCGGCGCTCGGTGTCCTCGAGGAGCTGGCCTCCAATCCCAGGCTCCCTGCCTCCCAGCGCGCACGCGCAGTGACTTCCATGGCGGCGGTGGATCATCCGCAGGCCGGGGACCACCTCCGCGCCCTGCTCGGAGACACCCATACCGAGCCGCCTCTGCGCGCCAGCGCGGCCACCGCGCTCAGCCTGTGGGCGGGCACCGAGGCCATCCCTACCCTGCTGCCCTACCTCCAAGATCGAAACGGGCAGGTCCGCATCGCCGTGGCCCGAGCGCTCGGGCGCCTGGGTGGGCCCCAGGTGCAGCAGGCCCTCGAAGAGCGCCTCCCCTCCGAGGAGGAGCCGCTCGTCCGCGAGGCACTCCAGCAAGGACTCACCTTCCTCGAGCCCTGAGCGGCCGCCGGACGCCTCCTTCGCCCCTACTTCCGGGCTCGCATCGGGCAGGCCCTTCCGTTAGATGGGGGCCATGCGTCCGACCGTGCTCCTCTTCGATATCGATGGCACCCTCGTCACCACCGGGGGAGCCGGGCGCCGCGCCATCTCCCGCGCCTTCGAGAAGCTCCATGGCCGCCTCGATGCGTGTGAGTCGTTCAGCCTGTCCGGGATGACCGATCGCGCCATCGTCCGCAAAGCCCTCGGCGTCATTGGCGTGGAGCCCCAGCCCGAGGCCATCGACGCCGTCATCGACTGCTACCTCTCCTTCCTCGACGAGGAGGTGCAGCGGACCGAGGACCGCCATTACTTCGTCCACGCCGGCATGCGCGAGGCCGTGGCGGAGGCCCGCTCCCGCTCCCGCATCGCCGTGGGGCTGGGCACCGGCAACGTGCGCCAGGGCGCCCGCGTGAAGCTCGAGCGCGTGGGCATCTACGATCAGTTTGCCTTCGGCGGCTTTGGCTGTGATCACGAGGACCGCGTGGAGCTCATCCGCCATGGAGCCCGCTCGGGCGCCCAGCTGCTGGACACGCCGCTCGAGGCCTGCCGCGTCGTCGTCATCGGAGATACCCCCAAGGATGTCGCGGCCGCCAAGGGCATCGGTGCGGTCTGCATCGGCGTGGGCACCGGCAACTTTACCCCCCATGCGCTCACCGAAGCCGGCGCCGACTTCGCCTTCCCGGACTTCACCGCTCCGGGAGCGATCGAGGCCCTCCTGCAGGATCGCTGACCCCTCGCACGCCTGCTCCGATGGACCTTGGGGTGTGGTATCTCCCCCACCCTCCCGAGGAGCCCCACCGCATGTCGTTGTCCACGCTGGAAGCCTACGATCTCATCCGCTTCGCTGAGGCGTTCGAGGCCCGCCTCGTCACTGCCAGTGACATGCTCGCGGACAGGGAGGGGCTCGAGCTCGAGAAGGAGTGGGTGGCCACCGCGCTCAAGATGGTCCGTACCGCCCTGGCTCCCACCCCCGCGCTGATCGAGCGCGCCAAGGATCTCCCCGAGCTCGAAGAGGCTCGCGAGGAGTTCTCCTTCCAGCAACAGAACCTGTGGGTCGATGCCCTCGAGAAGCTCCACGCCGGCATCACCTTCTGCGCCAGCAGCCGCGCCCCCGTCATCGAGGCGCTCTTCCCCCACCTCAAGTTCCCCCAGCTCCGCCGCGCCCCCCAGGAGACCGTGAACGAGTTCGCCGCCGCCTACGAGCGCCGCCTCAAGTCCAGCTACGTCAACCGCATCTTCGCCCAGGACGACTTCTCCTTCGTCCGCCCCGTCGTCGATCAGGTCGCCCGCACCTATGCCGCGTGGCAGGCGAGCCTCTCTCCCGCAAACCTGCCTGACAGCCAGACCGCCCCACTGCGCGCGGGGCTGGTCGCCGTGGGCTCCCGGCTGGATGTCGCCGTGCGCCAGGCCCGCCTGCTCGCCGAGGCCGCCTTCGTCCCCCTACCGGGCGCCTTCGACTCCACCGGCCTCGCCGCCAAGCCCAAGCGGCGCTCCGGACGCGGCCTCCCCTTCGGCTTCGATGAGATGACCGCTGAGCCCTCTGCCGAGGAGGCTCGTGAGGACTCGGAACTCGCTGACCTCGAGCCCTCGGCGCCCCTTGAGGACGACGCTTCCGAGGAGCCTGCCCCTCCGCCCGCTCCACCACAGGCCGAAGCGCCGCCTTCCCCCGAAGCGGCTGCTGAGACTGCTCCCGCCGAGGCGAAGCCCGCCCGCCGTGGACGCAAGAAGGCCGAGTCCAAGCCTCCCCCTGAGACGGCCTGAACGCCTCGCGGCCCCGCGTTAGAGACCCGGCCATGCCCGAAGTCGCCCTCCCCATCGATCCGCTCCTGCCGGAGATCGTCGCCACGATGCGCGAGGTGCGGTCGCTCGTGCTGGAGGCTCCCCCTGGGGCGGGCAAGACGACCCGCGTCCCACGAGCGCTGCTTCAGGCTGGGCTCACTCGCGGCAAGGAGATCATCGTCCTCCAACCCCGCAGGCTGCCAACCCGTCTCGCCGCGCAGCGCGTGTCCGAGGAGCTGGGCGAGCGAGTGGGCGACACCGTTGGCTACCAGGTCCGCTTCGAGGACGTCCGTGGCCCCAAGACGCGCCTGTCCTTCGTCACCGAGGGCGTCCTCGGCCGCCGGCTCCTCTCCGATCCGGAGCTGCGAGACGTGGGGATCGTCGTCCTCGACGAGTTCCATGAACGGCACCTCTCCGCGGATGTGTCGCTCGCGATGCTCCGCCGGCTCCAGGAGGGAGCTCGGCCCGACCTCAAGCTCGTCGTCATGTCCGCGACGCTCGATGCCGAGCCCATCCGCGCCTACCTGGGGGGCTGCCCCCGCCTGCGCTCCGAGGGCCGCCGCTTCGACGTGACCCTGGAGTATCTACCCACCGCCGACGACCGGCACCTCGACGCCCAGGTGCTCTCCGCCATCAAGCGCGTCTTCACCGCCGGGCTCGATGGGGATGTCCTCGTCTTCCTTCCCGGCGCCAACGAGATCCGCCGCTCCCGCGACGCCTGCGCCGAGTTCGCCGAGCGCCACGGCGTGGACGTGCTCCCGCTCCACGGAGACCTCCCCCCCGCCGAGCAGGACCGCGCGGTGCGCCGCAGCTCGCGCCGGAAGATCATCCTCTCCACCAACGTCGCCGAGACCTCCGTCACCATCGACGGCGTCGCCGTGGTCATCGACAGTGGACTGGCCCGCGTGGCCTCGCACTCGCCCTGGTCCGGCCTGCCCACCCTCAAGCTGTCCAAGGTGAGCCGCGCCTCCGCCACCCAGCGCGCCGGACGCGCCGGCCGTACCCGCGCCGGCCACTGCCTGCGCCTCTACACCCAGCACGACTTCGATGGCCGCCCAGAGCAGGATGCCCCCGAGATTCGCAGGGTGGACCTCGCCGAGACCGTGCTCGCCCTGCGCGCCTCGGGCGTCCAGGATCTGGCCTCCTTCCCCTTCTTCGAGCCACCCCCTGCCGCAGCGCTCGAGGCCGCGGAGACGCTGCTGCGAAGGCTCAGCGCCGTGGACGCCAAGGGCCTCGTCACCGAGATCGGCCACCGCCTCCTGCGCTTCCCTGTCCACCCCCGCCAGGCCCGCATCATCGTGGAGGGCGAACGCCGAGGGGCGGGTGCTGACGCCGCCGCGCTCGCCGCGCTCATGGGCGAGCGGGACATCCGCCGCGAGGCCCGGGCTCACCTGAGCGGCCCGGGACGTTCCTCCGCCATCGTCAGCGGCCCTTCGGATCTGCTGGAGCTCCTGGAGCGCTTCCGTGAGGCGGAGCGCGCGGACTTCGCCTCCGGGCGCCTCCACTCGCTCTCCCTGGAGCCCGGCGCCGTGCAGGCCGTGGACCGGGTGCAGCGGCAGCTGCGGCGCGCAGTGAAGGACAAGGGCCAACGCCCAGCGTCCCCCGAGGCCCGTGAGCAGGCGCTGATGCTCAGCGTGCTCGCTGGCTACCCGGATCGCGTGGCGAAGCGGCGCCGGCCTCGCTCCCCGGAGCTCCTCCTCTTCGGAGGTGGCACCGCCTCGCTCTCCGAGATGAGCGTCGTCCAGGATGCCGAGCTGATGGTGGCCGTCGATGCCGAGGAGCGTCCCGGCCGCGGCGCCGTCGTCCGCCTGGCCAGCGCGGTCGAGCCCGAGTGGCTCCTGGACCTCTACCCGGAGGCGCTGGAAGAGCTGGACGCCCTCCAGTGGAACGCCGAGTCCCGCCGCGTCGAGCGCATCACCCGGCTGGCCTATGGCAACCTCGTGTTGGAGGAGACCCGCACGCCCGCGCCGCCCTCCGAAGAGGCGGCCAAGGTGCTGGTAGAGGCCGCGCTCGCCGCTGGTCCCGAGCGCTTCGCCGATTCCGAGGCCCTGACGCAGTGGCGCACCCGTGTGGCCCTGCTCGCGGAGGCCTTCCCCCAGGCGGGCTTCCCCACCGTGGACAATGCCTTCCTGCGCGACTCGCTCGCGTCCCTGTGCTCGGGGGCCCGCAGCTTCGCGGATTTGGAGGGCGTGTCCCTGCTGGATGCCCTGTACGCGCGCCTCACGGGCGAACAGGCGCGGCTGCTGTCCAACCACGCCCCCGACCGCGTCACCCTGCCCGGCGGCCGCGGCGTCAAGGTCCACTACGAGCCGGGCAAGCCCCCCTGGGTGGAGTCTCGCCTGCAGGATTTCTTCGGGATGGCCCAGGGCCCCAGCGTCTGCGCCGGCCGCGTGCCGCTGGTGCTCCACCTGCTGGCGCCCAACATGCGCGCCGTCCAGGTGACGACGGACCTCGCCGGCTTCTGGGAGCGGCACTACCCCGCCATCCGCAAGGAGCTGTGCCGCAAGTACCCCCGGCACAGCTGGCCCGAGGACCCGCGCCACGCACAGCCTCCGGCCCCTCGCCCTCCGCGGCGGTGAGCCTCAGAGCTTCTTCTGCATCTCCAGGTGCTCGATGCCGGCTTCCATGAACATGGCGCCCAGCGGCTCGTAGCCGTGCTTCTTGTAGAAATCGAGCGCGAAGAGCTGCGCGTGCAGCTTGATGCCGGTGACGCCCCGGCGCCGCGCCTCGTCCTCCAGCGCCTGGAGCAGCTTGGAGCCCACCTTGGCCTTCCGGGAGGACTGCAGCACCGCCATGCGGCCAATCTGCGCCCACGTCCCTGTCTGGCCCTCGGGAGGCTGCGGCAGCATGACCAGGCGCCCCGTCCCAATGGCGTGGCCGCCCTGGAACGCGAGCACGTGGTAGGCCTTCGCATCCTCGGCGTCGCGCTCGATGCCCTCGGGGACGTGCTGCTCCTCGATGAACACCACCTCGCGGATGGCCAGGGCCTGGAAGAGTTCCGCCTCGTTCTGGATCGGGCTGATGGTGACGGGCTGAGGGGTCGCCGAGTCGGACATGTCTGCTCCAAGGTACACAAAAGCCCGCAGCGCAAACAGCCGGAAAAGTGTGGGGCTGTGATAAGGGCCAGGGCCTCGCGATGACTCCTCCCCAGGCCGCCGGGCGTACACCCCTCGTCGGCTTCTACCTCCTGTACTTCGGTACGGTCGGTATCACCCAGCCCTTCCTGCCCGCCTACCTGCGCTCGCTCGCTCTGTCCACGACCGAGGTAGGCCTGCTGCTCGCGCTCACGCCCCTGGCCTCCCTCGTGGCCCCGCCCCTCTGGGGGCACCTGGCCGACCGCACGGGCCGCCTCAGCCGCGTCCTCACCCTGCTCGCCGTAGGCTCCGCGCTCTGCTTCGCCCCCTTGCTGAGCGTGGACCGCTTCCCGGCCCTCGTGGCGACGATCGCCGCCTATGCGTGCTTCTCCTCCTCCATTACCCCCATGGTGGACAGCCTGGCGCTCAACCATGTGGCCCAGAGAGGTGGCAGCTTCGCCCACCTGCGCCTGTTCGGCTCGCTCGGCTTCATCCTGTCCGCCACCACGTTCGGGCTGATGGTGCGGCAGGTGGACCGCTCCACCATCCTCGTGGCCGTGACGCTCCTGGCGGCGCTGGCGGCCTGGAGCCTCTCCCTGCGCTCCCAGACCCCGCCCGGCGCGACGCCTCACCCGCTGGCGGGCCTCCGCCTGCTGCGCGACAACAAGGAGCTGCGGTGGCTGCTGGCCGCCACCTGCCTGCACTGGATGGCCTGCACGCCCTACAACGGCATGCTCGCCATTCATGTGCTGGCACTCGGCCTGCCTCCGTCGGTGGTCGGCATCTGCGCGGGCATGGGAGTGGCGGCAGAGGTGGCGGCGATGCTCCTGTATCCCCGCTTCGCCGAGCGCATCGCCCCCCGGCACCTCCTCTGTCTCTCCTTCGTCATGAGCGCGCTGCGCTGGGGGGGCATGGCGGTGGTGTCGTCTCCGCTCCCCATTGTCGCGCTCGCGCTGCTCCACTCGATGTCCTTCGGCGTCTTCTACGTCTCCAGCGTGGCCTTCATGGCGCGCCGCGTCCCCCAGCACCTGCGCGCCTCCGGGCAGGGCCTGTTCGCCGCGGTGACGTTCGGCGTCGGAGGGCTCATCGGGTTCTCCGCCTCGGGGGCGGCCTACTCGCTGCTCGGAGGTGGGCACGCGCTCTTCGCGGTGGCCGGGGTGCTGGAGCTCCTCGCCGCCATCCTCGTGCTCCAGGCCTCACCGGCGCCCACTCCCACCCCTCAAGCCGAGACCATCCCACCCTCGCCCCCGTGATACCCTGGGGCCGATGCGTCCCGCCCTGCTCGCCCTTGTTCTTGGCCTGCTGTCCCTGCCTGCCTCTGCCCAGCTCTTCAACCCGGGCTCCCCCCCGGTGTTCAAAGAGGAGGAGCTGGACAAGCGCTTCACCAAGTCGAAGGTCCACCAGGTGCTGCTCAAGGGGACCAACGATCCCAACTGCGTCCAGGTCGTCGGCGGCCTGCTGACCCTGCTGGGAGAGACCGCACCCTACTTCCACAAGCGCGACGAGAACTTCTATCTCGATCCCATGCTCGCCCAGGCGCTGAGCACGCAGCTCACCAATCAGCGCTTTCCAGGCTCCACCTACTTCGTGGCCATGGTGCGGCGGGTGCTCATCGACCGGAAGCTCCCCCAGGACTGGCTCGAGACCGCGAACGCGCTGTCGCCGTACTACCCGGTGCTGGACGTGGCCAAGCTGCGCATGCTGGCCGAGGGCGTGAAGCCGGTGGACAGCTTCATGCTCACCCTTCCCGTGCTGCGGGAGCGCTATGTGACGGAGGTGGTCCGGGCCAACAGCACCGCCGCCAGCACCGCCGAGGCCGTCTTCCGTGACACGTATGTCGATCGGGACGTCGTCTTCGGCGGGCTCGAGTTCATCGACGCCGCGCTGGAGAAGAAGAAGAAGGTCAAGAAGAAGCGCGGAGCGCCGGTGGAGGAAGAGCCCCCCGCAGTGATCGCCCGGCTCGTCTGGTACCCGCCGAACCCGAACGCCGGCCAGTTGCAGGCCTTCGGCGTGCCCACCGAGAAGCCCAAGGGAGTGACCGTCACCGCGCGGCTGGCCGAGAAGCAGTACGTGAACATCGACCAGCTCCCCAAGGGCACCCGCCTGCTCGTGCGGGGGCGGCTCTGGGAGTACAAGAAGGGCATCACCGATGTGGAGGTGCGCGAGGCCCTCCTGTTCGAGGATCGGGACTGGTCCCAGGGCGCCCTGCTCGCGGACCCGAACGCCACTGCCGCCTGCCCGGTGGCCTACAACGAGCTGACGGGCATGGCCCCGAGTCAGCCCGGCGGCTTCGGCCAGCGGCGCTGAGCACCGTCTCCGTTCCCGGACGGTCCGTCCACCGCACGGGATGGTTCCCCGGAGGCTCCCCAAGGCAGAAGCCCCTGGCATGAACCGTGCTCCTTCCCCGGCTGTACCCCAGCCGTGAGGAGCTCATGAAGGTCGACAGTCGTGATCATGCCGAGCCAGCCAGGTCCACTCCGGCGCCCGGCCAGTTCCAGCAGGTTCTCCAGCGGGCCGCAGCGCTCCCCGCCTCCCCACCCTCCAGCCCCTCGCGGCTCCCAAGCCCGGGGAAGCCCATGACCCGGCTTCCTTCGCCGCCCGCGAGCGCCTCGCTGCCTCCCTCACGCGCCGTGAGGCCTCCCGCGAGTCCCGCGAAGCCTCCCGCGATCGCTGCACCGCTTCCGACGAGCACCTCCCGCCTTCCCTCTGCTGCCTTCGGGAGCGGCCCCGTCCTCGCCAGGTCCCGAAGCGCCCTGGCCAGCCCGGAGAACCTGGGTCAGACCCGCCAGGCCATGCACGGTGAGGCCCTTCGGCTCCGGAGCGTTCGCACCGAGGCCCAGACCGTGGCCCAGGAGAAGACGGAGCACCGCCTCTCCGAGCTGATCTCCCGGGAGCTGGCGCGCGAGTTCCAGGGGGAGCCCTCGCCTCCCCTGTCGGCTCGCACGGCACCTCCGCCTCTCGAGTCCTCACGAAGCTCCGCGCCCGCGGAGGGCCTCCCGGCAGCAGAGGCGTCGCGTCTCGCCAGCAGCGGGGCGGGCCTGTCCGCGCCAGAGCCACCGAATCCCCAGCTCCAGGTCGAGGCCACCTTGCGGCTCATCGAGAAGATCGAGCTCTTCGTCCAGCTCCAGCGGCCCGCGCTGCGCCTGAGCCTGGGCGGTCCCATGGCAGCCATGGTGGAGGTGGAGCGCACCGGGCCTCGGGAGGTGGCGCTGCGCCTCCAGGGGCGCCATGGCCCGGTGGCCCAGGAGGAGCTCGCGCGCATCCGGGAGGGCCTGGAGGCGCGAGGGCTCAGGCTGCGCTCCCTGCGCACCGAATGAGCTGGAACACAGAGGGCTCCCACGCCTGGAGGCGGAGAGCCCTGGGGATCTGCAGGAGGTCAGGGACGGTTACTTGCCGCCCGGCTTGGTGCTCAGCAGGTCACGCTTGCCCTGCTTGTCCTTGTAGTCCTCGGCCTCGGGCAGCGACTCCTTCTTCTCGGCGATGTTCGGCCACTTCGTCGAGAAGTCCGCGTTCAGAGCCTTGTACTCCTTCCACTTCTCGGGCAGCTCGGTCTCCGGGAAGATGGCCTTGGTGGGGCACACCGGCTCGCACGCCCCACAATCGATGCACTCATCCGGGTGGATGACGAGGAAGTTCTCCCCCTCGTAGAAACAGTTGACCGGGCACACCTCGACACAGTCGGTGTACTTGCACTTGATGCAAGGCTCGGCGACCACATAAGCCATCGAAGATTCTCCTCAGTGCGACCTCAGCGGGAGCGCACAGTAAAAAGTTTTAGCGGGAGCCGCACCTGAAATCCGGGCGGCTCGCCCGTCAGCCCAGCAGCCCCTGAGCCTTCATCAGCTCCGCCACCAGGATGGCGCCCTTGGCCGCGCCCATCTTCGTGTTGTGGGAGACGAGCACGTACTTGAAGCCGTTCTCCAGCACGCCGTCCTCGCGGACCCGGCCTACCGTCGTGGCCATGCCCCCGTGCGTGTCCCGATCCAGCCGGGGCTGGGGACGGAAGGGATCGTCCAACACTTCGATCCACCGGGACTGCGGCGGGGCGGAAGGCAGGCCGCGAGACACCTCGGCGCCCTTCCACTCGCGCATGGCGGCGACGACTTCGGCGACGGTGGCCTTCTTCCCCAGCGACACGAAGACGGACTCGGTGTGGCCCTCGAGCACCGCCACGCGGGTGCAGGTGCAGGACACCTTCACGTCATGCGAGGCGATGGACGCCCCATCCGCCTGCAGCCCACCGAGGATCTTCTTCGTCTCCACCTCCACCTTCCCCTCCTCCTTGGGGATGAAGGGGACGACGTTGTCCAGGATGTCCAGGCCGATCACACCCGGCGAGCGCCCGGCGCCCGACATGGCCTGGAGGCTCGTCATCAGCACCGCCTTCACGCCGAAGCGCTCGGCCAGCGGCGCCAGGGTGATGGCCAGGCCCGTGGTGGTGCAGTTGGGGATGGGGACGATGAAGCCCTTGAAGCCGCGGCGGCGCTGCTGCTCGCGCACGAGCGGCGCGTGGGCGGCGTTGACGGGAGGAATCAGCAGCGGCACGTCCGCCTCGTAGCGGAAGGCGCTCGCGGCCGAGAAGACGGGGATGTCCTTGGCGAGCCGGGGCTCGAGCTCACGCGCGACGTCCGCCTCCACCGCGGAGAAGGCGATGTCGTAGTCCTTGCCCTTCACCTCATCGCCGCTGATCACGGGCATGCGCGCCAGCTCGGGCGTGAGCGGCTCGGGGACGAACCACGCAGTCATGCCGTTGGCGGTGCGCAGGGCCTCCGCATAGGGCTTGCCCGCCGAGCGCGGCGAGGCTGCCAGGCCAGTGAGCTCGATGAAGGGGTGATTCTGGAGGGCGGCGATGAACTGTTGGCCCGCAAGGCCGGTGGCACCGATCAGGACGGCGCGGAGCTTCGACATGGTGCGTTATCTCCCGTGAGTCCGGCGCTGCTTACCACCGTTCGACGGCTGCATGCGAGCCGTTCATGGCAGGCACGCGGGAGTGGTGCCGTTCCGTCGGGAAGCCCTCGGCCACCCAGGCCTGGATCCCCCCTTCCAGACAAACAGCCTTCCGTCCTTGCAGCAGGAGCAGGCGGCAGATGCGGAGTACATCCTCCCAGTCCTCCTCACAGCCGCAGAGGACGATCAGCTCATCATCCGGGAGGATGAACAGGTCCCGGGCCACCTCCTCGGGAGTCATCCGGAGCGACCCGGGGATGTGGAACTCGACTTGCTCCCAGTTGTCCGGGGAGCGGCAGTCGAGGACGAGGACATCGTCGTCCCCAAGCCTGAGGTACAGCTCGGCACAGGGGATACGAAACTCCATGAGGGGACCTCCACTGCAAGCCGTCCTCTTGAAGCAACCTGGAGACGGGGGCACCTCTTCCAGAGCGCCCGCCTGCCTGCCCCTCCCCGGGAGTCCGTGCCAAGGGCCTTACAGCCCGAGCTGCTTGGCGATGATCTCGTTCATCACCTCGCTGGTGCCTCCTCCAATGGGCCCCAGCCGGGCGTCGCGCCAGTGCCGCTGGATGTCATACTCCATCATGTAGCCGGCGCCGCCGTAGAGCTGGAGGCAGGCATCCGCGACGCGGCAGGCGGTCTCGGTGGCCACCTTCTTGGCCATGGACGTCTGGGCCACGGCGTACTCGCCGCCCACGTGGAGGCGCAGCGCGTGGTACGTGAGCTGGCGCGCGCACTCGAGCTCGGTGAAGAGGTCGGCCAGCTTGTGGCGCACCACCTGGAAGTGGTTGAGCGTCTGCCCGAAGGCCCGCCGCTCCTTCACGTGGACCATCACCTGCTCCAGCATGTCCTCCATGGCCCCGAGCGCTCCGAGGGCCAGCGACAGGCGCTCCCACTGGAAGTTGCCCATGATCTGGTAGAAGCCCTGCCCCTCCTGACCGAGCAGGTTGCTGGCGGGCACGCGGCAGTCCTCGAAGAAGAGCTCCGCGGTGTCCGAGGCGCGCCACCCGAGCTTCTGCAGCTTGCGCCCCACGCCGAAGCCCGGAGTGCCCCGCTCGACGATCAGCATGGAGAGGCCCTTGTGGCCGGCCTTCGGGTCCGTCTTCACCGCGCACACCAGGAAGTCCGCGCGCACGCCGTTGGTGATGTACGTCTTGGAGCCGTTCACCACATAGTGCTCCCCGTCCCGCACGGCGGTGGTGCGCAGGCCGGCCACGTCCGAGCCAGCGTCGGGCTCGGTGATGCCCAGGGCGCCGATCTTCTCGCCGCGGATGGCGGGGGTGAGGAAGCGCCGCTTCTGCTCGTCCGTGCCGAACAGGTGGAGGGGTCCGGTGGAGATGGTGAACTGCGCCGCCAGCCCCGCGCAGACGCCGCCCGAGCGGCAGCGGCCCAGCTCCTCCAGGAGCACTGCCTCGTACAGCTCCCCAGCAGCCGAGCCGCCGTACGCCTCCGGGTACTTCAGCCCGAGGAAGCCCAGCTCGCCGAAGCGGGGGAAGAGCTCCCGAGGGAACTCCTCCCGGGCCTCCCACTCCTTGGTAAAGGGGTTGAGCTCCTTCTCGATGACCGCACGCACCGTGCGGCGGAAGGCCTCGTGCTCTTCCTGGTACAGCCCGTAGCCGTGCAGCATCCGCGAACCCCTCTTCGTCGGGCAGGTTTGCCCGGAGTGATGGTAACGGAGGAGAACCTGGAAGGGCGCTCTTGCTTCCTTGACCGGGCCGAGGAGGACTGCGTATAAAACCGTCCCCTGTTCGTGGCGCCATAGCCAAGTGGTAAGGCAAGGGTCTGCAAAACCCTCATTCCCCGGTTCGAATCCGGGTGGCGCCTCCAAGAAGCCCCGGCCCGATGCGAGCACCTGCCGCATCGGGCCTTCTTTTTGGCCCAGGGCTGGCCGCGCGAGAGGGTGCGTACCTCCTTGGTGGTACAGCCCGGGTCCGTGCGCTCGACGTACCTTGCTGGAGTCCAGGCAAGGGAGAGTCGAATGGCCCGCACGAATGCGCCTGCGTTCTCGCTCCAGGTGGGGCCGCACGCGGCGTCATCGCTCGTTGTGACCCGCTTCTCGGGTTCAGAGTCGATCTCACGGCTGTACGACTTCCGCATCGAGTTCTTCGAGAAGGACACGCAGTTGCTGGAGCTCGCCCAGCTGCCGGGGACCCCGGCGCAGCTGACCCTCCAGATCGGGGATGCACCCGTGCGGTACGTGCATGGGCTGGTGCGGCAGGTGGAGTTGGTGGGGCGAATCAGCGGCCACTGGCGCTACCGGGTGCAGGTGGTGCCGAAGCTGGAGCGGCTCTGCCAGATGCGCAAGAGCCGCATCTTCCAGGAGCAGTCGGTGCCGGACATCGTCCAGGCCGTGCTGGGAGAGGCGGGCGTGGAGCACCGCCTGGCGCTCAGCGGCTCGTACGCGCCGCGAGAGTACTGCGTGCAGTACCGAGAGTCGGACTTCGACTTCGTATCCCGGCTGCTGGAGTCGGAAGGCATCTTCTATTTCTTCGAGCACGCCGAGGGCAGCCACACCCTGGTGCTGGGAGATGGGGAGAGCGCGCACGCGGAGCTGCCCGAGGGGGCGAAGCTGCCGCTGAGGGAGGCGGACCAGCGGAGCTACGACGAGGAGTTCATCTCCCGGATGGAGCGTGTCCACCGGCTACGGCCGGGCGCGGTGATGCTGCGGGACTTCGACTTCGAAAAGCCGGCGCTGGACCTCTCCACGAATGACAACAGCGCGGAGGGCGTCCCGGAGTTGGAGCTCTACGACTATCCGGGGGAGTACGTGGCACCGGGGGTGGGCAAAGCGCTGGCGAAGGTCCGCATGGAGGAGAAGGCGCAGGGAGCCCAGACGAGCCTGGGGCAGAGCGTGTGCCCGCGGCTGGCGCCGGGATACCTCTTCGAGGCGGAGCACCCGGGGGATGGGACGTTCTGCGGCCAGTTCCTGGTGGAAGAGGTGGTGCACTCCGGCCAGCAGCCGGACACGCTCGGGAACGCGGAGACGCTGGGAGGGGTGTACCAGAACGACTTCCAGTGCCTGCCCAAAGGGGTGCCCTTCCGGCCCTCTCGGGTAACGCCCCGGCCACACATCCCGGGGATACAGACGGCCACGGTGGTGGGGCCTGAGGGAGAAGAGATCCACACGGACCAGCACGGCCGCATCAAGGTACAGTTTCACTGGGACCGGGAGGGACAGCGGAACGACAGGTCCTCCTGCTACGTGCGAGTCGGCCAGGCGTGGGGCGGGCTGGCGTGGGGAGCACTGTTCCTGCCGCGCATCGGCCAGGAGGTGGTGATCCGCTTCCTGGAGGGGAACCCCGACCGGCCACTGATCGCGGGCGCTGTCTACAATGGCGAGAACCCGACGCCCTATGCGCTCCCTGGGGAGCGGACGAAGAGCACGCTCAAGAGCGCCTCCAGCCTCGGCAGCAACGGCTTCAACGAGGCGCGGCTGGAGGACGCGAAGGGCCGCGAGGAGATCTTCGTCCACGCGCAGAAGGACGAGGACCTGCTCACCGAGAACGACAAGGACCAGGAGGTGCGAGGCCATGAGGAACTCCTGGTCAAGAAGGACCGCAAGCGCACGGTGGAGGGCAACCAGCAGCTCGAGGTCTCACTCGACGACGCAAGCCTGATCGAGGGCAACCAGTCTCTCCAGGTGCGTGGCAACCGCACCACCACCACCATGGGCAACCACCTGGAGGCTGTCAATGGCAACCAGACCGTGAGCATTGCCAAGAACCTCAAAGCAAGCATTGCTCAGGCTGCCTCTGAAACGGTCGGTGCGGCCAAGTCCAGCAACATCGGGGCAGGCTATTCCATCACCGTGGGACTGGCTCTCACCGAGGCGGTCGGCGGCCTCAAGTCCGTCCAGGTGGGGAGCGCCCATACCGAGTATGTGCTCGGCTCCCGTCAGAGCGACGTCGCCAAGGACTGTCAGCTCATTGTGAGCGAAGACTATCAGACCGAGGTCATCCAGGGGTTGAGCATCACCCTCGGCAAGGATCTATCAGAGTCGATTGGCAGGGATTCACACACCCAGCTGGCGACGAGCACCGCGTGGCTGGCCAAGACCCTGGAAGCCAAGGCCGACAAGTTCTCCCTCATCGTGGGAGATCATCTCATTTTGCGGGCCGAGAAGTCCGGAAAGCTGCAGCTCTTCGCGAAGACGCTCACCCTCGAGGGCTCTGACATCAAGGTCAAGGGCTCCAAGATCAAGAAAGAGGCTGCGGGCTCCATGTCGGGTGACTCCGTGGATGCGGTGAAGATCGACGAACTCCCCCAGCCCCAAGAGGCCAAGAGTTCCCTCGAGTTCGCCATGACGGATGCCGCCAACCAGCCGGTCGCTGATCTGGAATTCGAGATCGAGCTTCAGGACGGCTCCATCCGAAAGGGCAAACTCGACGGCAATGGCCGAGCCAAGGTCGAGGACATGCTCCCTGGCTCGTACCGTATCTCGTTCCCCGGGCTCAAGAGCATTGTCGGCGAGGGCTGAACTCTCTCCGCCCGCCCTGAGGCCCCCACCCCAAGATGGATCGATATGGCTGCTCCTTCACTCAGGCTCACCGCTGGCCGGATGATGCAACTCAAGGTACAGGAGACGACGGTCTATATCATTGGCGCTCCAGCGCCTGGAGAGATCAAGGTCAAACACCCCTTCCAGTTCGTCAATGCAGCCCTGTATCGCGGGGTCGATGGCCCGACAATCTGTTTCGTCGAGAAGACGGGATTCGAGAATGGGATGGTCGATCTCGAGGAGGTCAAGAGCAAGCTCGCTCCGGCTGTCGTGGAGTGGGTCACTCCAGAGAACAGCCTGGTGGATCAACTCAATGAGTTGGGCAAGCAAAGCATTCGCCGTCTGATTGTTTATAGTCACGGACTTCCGGGCATCGTCACGCTTCGCTATGGCTGGTCGGGCTCCGCTAACTATGGCCTGGAGGTTGCGGAGATCCCCAAGCTCAAGAAGGAGATCTTCACAGCGGATGCGGATGTGGAGCTTCACTCCTGCAACGGAGGCTCTTACTCGGACCAGGGCGTGCTGGCACAGGATCTCGCTACCCATATCAACCGGCCCGTCCAGGCCTGGACAGGCCGCACCTCCTACCGGGAAGTCAATGACGGCAACGAGGACAACGACACCAGCATCAAGCCCTCAGACAAGACGAAGGGTGGCTCGAAGTACTTGAAGGGACACGACTGGACGGAGTACTGGCGCCAATACGTCGAGGGCCGTGGCACGCCGGAGCTCAAGACGTTCGTGCCCCTGGGCGAATTTGACTCTTCCTTCGAGATTCACGCCCGGCTGCCACAAGGTGAGAACCAGGTTTGCGTGGCCAATGGCGCGGCGGTCGAGGTCACTCTTCAGGAGTCCCGCTACATCAGCAAGAACCTGCACGAGCCCACGAACAAGGTCTATATCACCCTCCGCCGGATAGACAGGAATTGGTTCGGCCTCGATCCAGATGACTCCGCAGGGACCAAAGAGTTTGCTGTCGGCAAGGTCCAGACACAGAAATGGAGTGGGCTCTCCGGGGGCTGGCACTACCTCGAGATTTCCAAAGACAACCCAGGCGCCTGGTTTGGCTACGAGACCATCGTCGGGGTCCTCCACGTCCAGGTCAAACCCAAGTGAGCGGGACGATTCCGCGAACGTACGCCCTTGGTGGTACAGCCCTCCCCCTCCTCTTCGAATACGTTGCCTCGGCATCACGCGCCCATTCAAAGCGGCGTTCTCGAGAAATCCCGAGGGGAACCCCATGATCGCAACTGCCGCACTTCATGCGAATCAGGCTGAGTTCGAGTTCCAGGCCGGCCCTCACTCGGCAGGCGAGTTGGCGGTGATGGGCTTCGAGGCCCAGGAGAGCATCGCCCAGCCCTACTCTGTCGAGGTCATCCTGGCTGCTCCGGCCAGCGTAGCGGTGGACGAGAAGGCCTTGGTTGGCCAGGACGCGCTGCTCACCGTCCAGCTCGGGGACGGGACCGCGCGCTTCTTCCATGGCCTCGTCTCACGCATCACCCGCTGGGATGCCGGCCGCGGCCCCGACCGTCAGCGGTACCGCGTCACCGTGGTGCCCCGCCTGTGGACGCTCCGCCACACCCGCCACAGCCGCATCTTCCAGGAGATGACCGTCCCTGACATCGTCCACAAGGTGCTCGGCGACGCCCAGGTGGAGCACACCCTGTCATTGCAGGGCACGTACGCCAAGCGCGAGTACTGCGTGCAGTACCGCGAGTCGGACCTCGACTTCGTGTCCCGGCTGCTCGAAGAGGAAGGCATCTTCTACTACTTCGAGCACACCGAGGACGGGCACAAGATGATCCTCAACGACGCCTCGGTCACCTGCCCCGCCATGCAGGGTGAGGCAAGCGTCGTCTACCGCGAGCCTTCCAAGATGGTCGCGGGGAGCGAGTCCGTCCATGAGTTCTCGGCGCGAACGGAGATCCAGCCCGGCGCTGTCGTCCTGAGAGACTTCCACTTCGTCCGGCCCGCCCTGGATCTCACGGCCACCTCCACTGACCCAGAGGGCGAACACGCGCTCGAGATCTACGACTACCCTGCCCGCTACGAGGAGCCCGGCATTGGCAAGACGCTCGCCAAGGTCCGCCTGGAGGAGCTGCGAGCACGGGTGGAGATGGCGACGGGCGCCAGCAACTGCCGGCGCCTGCTCGTGGGTCATACCTTCGAGCTGGCCGACCACCCTGTCGCGGAGCTCAACCGAAAGTACCTCCTGCTCTCTGTCCGGTACGTGGGCCACCAGCCGGAGGTCCTCACCTTCGAGCAGTCGTTGGTTACCCCCAAGGAGCCCTATCGCAACGAGTTCCTCTGCATCCCCGCGGACGTCCCCTTCCGCCCGCAGCGCGCCACGCCCCGCCCGCTCATCGCCGGCGCGCAGACGGCCATCGTCGTAGGCCCGCCGGGTGAAGAGATCCACACCGACGAGCACGGCCGCGTCAAGGTGCAGTTCCACTGGGACCGCGAGGGCAAGAACAACGACAGGAGCTCATGCTGGATCCGCGTGAGCCAGGCCTGGGCCGGACAGAGTTGGGGCGCCCTCTACCTGCCCCGCATCGGGCACGAGGTCGTGGTGGAGTTCCTCGAGGGAGATCCGGACCGCCCCATCGTGACGGGCAGTGTCTACAACGGCCAGAACCCTCCCCCCATCTGGCTGCCCGACAACAAGACCCAGAGCACGCTGCGCTCCAACTCCAGCCCCGGAGGAGATGGGTCCAACGAGCTGCGCTTCGAAGATGCGGCGGGCAGGGAGCAGATCTATCTGCACGCCCAGAAGGACTTCAACATCATCGTCGAGAACGACAAGACGCAGGAGGTGAGAGGCAACGAGACGCTGCAGGTCAAGAAGGACCGGACCAAGACCATCGAGGGCAACCAGTCGCTGGAGGTGGTGAAGAACGACGACAGCGTCATCGGCGGCAACCAGAGCCTGGAGGTGCTCAAGGACCGCTCAACCGCCGTCATGGGCAACCACACCGAATCGGTGCTGGGGAATCAGTCCATCCAAGTGGCGAGCAACCAGAGCCTGATGGTGGCCATGGCCTCCTCGGAGACGGTAGGACTCGGGAAGGTGCTGAATGTCGGCGGCGCCTATGCCATCACCGTGGGTGCAGCTCTCAACCAGCTCGTGGGCGGCGTCATGTCCGAGCAGGTGGGTGGCTCCAAGACGGAGACGATTGGCGCCAAGAAGTCCGAGACGGTCAAGGGCTCACGCACCCTCCAGGTGGGCGGCGATCTGTCCGAGCAGGTCAAAAAGAATCGCACCCTCAAGGTGGAGAAGGATCTGCTCTTGAGCGTCGGCGGCAAGCACAACCACGTCGTCAAGGAAGGCTACACGCTGTCCGCCAAGGAGATCTCCCTGGTCGCTCAAGATCAGTTCACGCTCAAGGTGGGCTCCGCGACCCTCCAGGTGAAGAAGAACGGCGACGTGGTCCTCAAGGGCGCCAAGATCGAGGTCACCGCCAGCGGAGATGTCGTGATCAAGGGCTCGAAGATCTCCGAGAACTGAGGAGCCGCGGGCCGGTATGGGCTGAGGTGGAGCGTGGGACATCCTTCCGTCGACAACAAGACTCCATTCGCGCTCGAGCTCCTGGCGCTCGCGGATGAGGACATGCGCCCGCTCCTGGTGCTGGTGGTGAAGGCCACCTACGACATCCGCAGTGGCGGTCTAACGCTCGCCGAGAAGCAGCTCCCCGTGCACATCGAGGGGAGGCCCTGGGGCAGACCCGAGGAGTCCAGCTACCGCTACGAGCCCGAGTGCGCCTTCATCAAGCCCGCCACGGATGTAGCCCTGATCGGCCACGCCTGGGCTCCCCGCCAGGACACTCGCGAGCTGCGGGTCTCCCTCCGCGTGGGTTCGATGGAGAAGTCGGTACGGGTCTTGGGAGATCGCCTCTGGCACAAGCGCCTGGGCTTCATCTCCATGAGCCGACCCGAACCTTTCGAGCGCATGCCCCTGCTCTACGAGCGTGCGTTCGGAGGGTGGGACCGCTCTGCGCCCGATCCCAGCCTGCATGTCTTCGAGCCACGCAACCCCGTAGGCGTTGGCTTCCGCGCCAGCGCTCGCTCCTTCGAGGAAGAGTTGCCCCTCCCAAACCTGGAGGACCCAAGCCATCCCTTGGAGCACTTCGGACAGAAGGTGCCCCCCGCTGGCTTCGGGTTCCTATCGCCCCACTGGCAACCGCGCGCGGCGTACGCCGGAACCTATGACAAGACCTGGGAGCAGACACGAAAGCCTCTGCTTCCCAAGGACTTCGATCGGCGCTTCTTCAATGCAGCGTCACCGGGCCTTGTTGCCCCCAGCTATCTCCGGTGTGACGAGCCCGTGGTCATCACGAATGCCTCACCCCGGGGGCCTCTCTCCTTCTCACTCCCTGGCCAGGCGGCACCGACCGTCACCGTGGAGGTGATGGGCACCTTGGACACCCAGCCGGAGCTGCGGCTGGACACCGTCATCATCGACACGGACGAGGAGCAGGTCCTGCTGCTGTGGCGAGGACACCTCCCGCTGTCCAAGAGCCTCCATGAGGTGCGCACCGTACACGTCAAGGCAGCAGGCCTCTCCTGATCCAAGCACTCGATTCCTTCCACCCAGGTGAAGACATGGCCGTCAACGTAGGTGTCAACAAGATGTCTGTCGTGACCAAGGATAGCGGAGGTGTCACGGTGGCCTTCCCGGACGTCTGCAAGACGCCCAGCCCGGGGGGCCCCATCCCCATCCCCTACCCCAATGTGGCGAAGGCCTCGGACACCGCCAAGGGCACCAAGAAGGTGTCCGTGCAAGGTAATCCGGCTTGTGTGAAGGACTCCAACTTCAGTACCAGCACGGGTGACGAGGCCGGAACGGCCGGAGGAGGCGTGGCCTCCAACAAGACAAAGGGCAAGGCCGAGTTCGTCAACTTCTCCTTCGATGTCAAGTTCGAGGGAAAGAACGTGGCGCGCGCTCTCGACATGATGCTCCACAATGACAAGAACACGCCCCCTTTTCCTCTTGTCCAGGGCCCCGTCATGGCCATGGGCAAGAAGCAAGGCAAGCCCAAGTGCCTCGTCTGTGATCACGAGGTATAGGGCTAGCGCTGCTTCCGAGGTGGTGTCATGAGCTCATTCTCAAACGCTTCCACTGGCCATCCCTCCACCGATCTCCCTGGACGCATCTGGGGAAGCCTTACCGGCTGGCTCGTGGGGACTGACAGCGCTGGCAGGCTGCTCGTCGAATTTCCCGGGAACACAGCCGGCCCCATCGCCGCACGCTTGGCAACCGTGGCCGATGCCCAGAGCCTGCAGGCCGCGGTCTCCCATCGACAGAAGGTGGTGCTCCTGTTCGAGGGAGGTGACCCTCACCTTCCTTTCATCATGGGGCTCATCTGGGAGACCAGCCCAACACCGCTGGTGGATGCATTGCTCGAAGAGCAGTCCTTGGCGTCCCGCCCACCTCCTGTCGAGGCCATGGTGGATGGGAAGCGGGTGCTCATCGAGGGCAAGGACGAGATCGTCCTGCGGTGCGGCGAAGCCAGCATCACGTTGCGGCGCAACGGCAAGATCGTCATCAAAGGCACTTACCTGGAGTCGCGAGCACTGGGTACCCACCGCATCAAGGGTGGTTCGGTCGAGATCAACTAGGGCAGACATGGCTCTCCTGAACAAGCCCCTTATCCTCTGGGACACCTCCGAGCGGCACCTGGAAGAGGCGGCCTTTCTATGGGCCTGCTGGGAACAAGCGCTGGTCGCCCCCGACCATGTGCTTGCCGAGGTCGAGTCGCTGGAAGAGCGGCTCCATGCCCACATGGATGGGCTCGTCCTTGCGGGAGAGCACGTGTCCAAGCGCCTCCTGTTGCCCGCTCTCGAATCAGGTGATGGCGAAGCCCTTCCTGTGGCAGCCTTCGCGCTTCTCAAGAGCGGAACCCCTGTGGGGGCCGATGCAGTCCTGCAGCGTCTCGTCTCGGCAGATGCCGCCGCGCAGGCGATCCTTCGGCGAGTCCTGGAGTTGCTAGAGCCATCACGACTGCCCTCCTGGTTGCAGTCCCTCCTGAGAGAGGAGCAGCCCTTGCTCCAGGCCCTCGCGATGGAGGTGCTGGGCCAGCACCAGCTCGCCCCGGCCGCCGCCTGTCATACCTTCGCCGAGCATGAAGCCCCCGAGGTGGCGGCAGCGGCGATTCGAGCGGCCGCCCGGTGCCGGGTGAAGCTCTCCCCCGCAGTGCTGGACCGAGCCCTGGCTTCGCCCGTGACGGAGGTCCGCGATGCGGCGATTGAAACAGGCCTGATAGGAGGACACCGCTCGGCCTGGCTTGCCTGCCGAACCGCCATTCAATCGCGCGTCCCCGGCAGCATGCTCCCCCTGCTCGTTCTGGCCATCGCCGGCAATGAACGAGAGATGGAGGAGCTCCAGGCGTTGCTCTCCGTTGAGAAACTCCAGCCGGGTGTGATCTGGTCACTTGGGTTCAGCGGCCGCATTGCTTGCGCTGACACTTGCCTTGACCTCATGAAGGAGGAGCCGCTCGCAGCCCTGGCGGGTGAGGCCTTCAGCGCTATCACCGGACTGCACATCGAAGGCCGCTATGCCGCCCAGGGTAGCCACTCGGAATCTCCAGAGCCTCCTCCGCTCGAGGAGGAGGACCTCGATGCGGACCTCGTCCCCCGCCCCACAGACGCACTCCCCCTGCCCCAGCTCTCGACCATTGCCGGGTGGTGGCAGCAGACGCGACCGCACATGGCTCGCCGGCAGCGCTACCTGGAGGGTGCTCTCTTTGGGCCCCAGGCTCTCCTCGACGCGCTGACGCTCGGTTCCATGCGGCGGCGCCACGTGCTGGCATTGGAGTTGGCCATCCGTAGCCGGGGAGCGTATCAGCTCCCCACTTGTGCCTTCGCCAAGCGCCAAGCAGGGGCCATGCGCATGGCTCGCAAGGCACTGCCGCACGGGCTCGATAAAGGCTTCAGAGATGGACTGTTTTGACTCTCCTCACAACTCCACAAGGTGGTCTTGATGGCAACGCCTACAAAGAAGGGGATCACCCGGAAAGAGCATATCCAGCACGTCTACGAGCTGCGGCTCAAGAACCCTGCTCGCCACACCACGGACAAGGCCCAGTCGAAAGCGGATCAGAATCCCGACCACATCAGCGCTCAAATCCTGGTCCGCGGAAACCTCGCGCCAGGCAGGCATATCTATACCTTCCAAGAAGGCAAGCTCCAGCAGGCCTACGTCCAGTCATATTACGCGTGGAATGCATGGAACTACATCGGCTCAGGGGCCGATGCGGTGCGAGACATCTACAAGTCGACCAGGTTCGAGGAACACCACTTCTTCCACCCGAGCCATCGGCCCAACTTCTATCAGCTCTACCCGACCCCAGCGCTGGGAACTCTGGAGGACGCAGACGCTCAGCACAAGCAAACCACGGATCCCGATCTGCGCCGCTACTACCGCCGCAAGAAGTCCGTGATCTATGTCAGCGCGGTCCTCAAGAAACGGACGTCCTATATTGGCGTCACTCTACCCTACCCTTGGGAGGCCCATCACCTTCTCCCCACCAATGTTTTCTACAAGAATCTCTCGATGGACCAGATCAGGGCCATTCTCCGCACGGACTACGATATCAACGACGGGCGGAACATCATCTTCCTCCCCGAGGAGCCCATCGACACGCCTGTCCACAAGCTCCCCTACCACTCCTCGGGACACGTCAAATACGACAAGCGAGTCAAGTTCGCGATGATGAAGGAGGTGAAAGACGTCCTCGATAAAGTCAAGAAGGAGAAGCGGGATCACAAGGAGGCCGCCGCGGCCATCGAATCAGTTCTCCACGAACTAGAGACCAAGATGTTCAAGTATACTCGGAGCCTGGGGAATACTCCCCGCCAGAGACTCACCTGAGCATGCCCATGCACTACTTCGCACTCGTCGAGGACCAAGACCTGGAAGATGCCGCCGTCTTGGCGGACCCTCCCGCCTCCATCAAGGACGAGAATTTCCGGTTTACCGAAGGCGTCCCTCTCAAGGATTGGTTTCCTTCCGACGCCGTGTACCCGATGAGCCCGGAGTTTCCTCGCGCTCGTAAGCTCTATGCGTTGCAGTCCAATGCGCTGGGCCTGCTCGTCATCTCCAAGGAGCTCAAGGCGGTGTTCGACAGTGTCGGATGCGACAACATCGAATATCTCCCCATCTCCATCCTCAATCATCGCGGAAAGCTCGCGAGTTCTGACTACTCCATTGCCAACGTCCTCCACCCGATGGACGCCATGGACCGGAAAAACTCCATCTACAAGATGAATCCCCTGCTACCAACCCAGGTCAACATGCTGAGCAAGCTCGTCCTCCTGGAGGACCGGATACCTCCCGAGCGACACCTCTTCCGCCTCACCAACGCACCTCGTGTGTACCTCGTCACCGAGACCCTCAAGCGGGCGGTCGAGAAAAAGAAGCTGGATGGGATGCTCTTCATCCCGGTCGAGGAATTCGATGACGCCCTCCACTGAGCCAGGGTGACCGTGCATGCGCAGTCTCGCGTCCTATATGGAAGTTGCCCGGCAGTTCCTCGTGCAGACCTCGGCGTCCTTCAATCCGGCAGCGCCTTGGAGTGAGCGCATCGAGAGCTACCGTACCTGGTGCCTCGCGCTGAAGATGCTGGCCTACGGACACCTGCTTGTGAACTGTAACGCGCCGCAGTTTTTCGTGCACCTCTTCCGCGCGGCGGCGAACTGGCGCGAGTTGCTTGCCAGTGCGCAGGCCGAACAGCAGCGGGTCCCCGCGTCGATGAACGACCCTTTCCTAGGTGCCATCGCCGCCGGCCAGATGAACCTGGCACTCGACATCGCCGACCTCTCCGCGCGTGAGCTCACAGACCCAGAATATGATGACGAGTTCCTCAGCGCCTTCTTTCTCCAGGAGTACGTGCGGACCCGCGCCGGCAGGACCGATGCCGCTCCGCTGGAGCTGATCTGCCAGCAGCTCGAGGACTTCCTGGGCGAGGCTTGCCCTCGGACCGAGGCGTACCGCGCCCTCGTTCACCGGGACTGGGCCGTATTTGACGAGGCCTTCCGTTCGTGGACCGAGGAGACAGCGGCCAGCATGGCTGATCCGAACGCCCCTGGTGCCACCTTCTCCTCTGGGATTACCCGCCACATCTGGCTCGAGGGGCTCGCCGTATTCCACCTCGCCCGCGCGGCCGGCTTCGAGTCACTCCCGGAATCGCGCCCGCTGCTGCCACAGCTCATCCTCCAGCCGCCTCAGGCTCTGGCTGAGACCACCCCTTGGCTCCTGGGACAGGCTCACATCATGGAAGACACCGCATGAGTTCTTCAGGAGGTCCTCACGCCAGCAGGTTTGCCATTACCGGTGTTGGGATGGCGTCCTCTTTTGGAGGAGCCGTCACCGCTTGCGCGGCGGCACGAGCAGGGCTGGTTCGCCCCAAGCCGCTGCCTCTCGTGTCTGGCATGGACGGCGAGACGCCCGCTGAGCTCTTTGGCTATCCCTGCATGGAAGTGCAAGGCTTCGAAGGGTTCGGACGGCTGTGCTATCTGACCCTCCTGGCCCTGGATGACCTGCTCTCGCAATGGTCCTCGGGACAGGTTCCGCCCTCACGTATCGCCGTGGTCATCAATCTCCCTACGAGTGACGTGCGCCCGCTACTGCTTCAGCATCTGGTTCGTGCAGGTGTCGCTGCGCCAGGCTCCACAGAAGCAGACGTCTTCCTTGGAATGCTCCAGCCCCTCTTGCAGAAGAATCTCCATGGAGCGTCTCTCCACATTCTGCATGGAGGTCATGCAGGGGGAGCCGAAGCGCTCCGCCAGGCGCAAGTGCTCCTCAATACAGGGAGCGCGGAGATATGCCTCGTCGGTGGGGTCGATAGCTATCTCGACGCCCCCACCCTCGAGTGGCTGGATGGAACACAGAAGCTGAAGACCCCCGAGTGGCCCGTGGGCTTCATCCCGGGAGAAGGCGCCGCGTTCCTGGCGGTCGAGCGGCTCTCCAGCGCCCGTGCACAACACAAGAGCGTCCTGGCTCTCCTCGGCCCCCTCTCACTGGTGCCGGAGAAGGTTGCCGATGAGGACCGTCCCTTGTCTGGTGAGGCTCTCGCCCAGGCCCTTCATGAAGTCCTGGAAAGGAACCCTGAGAGGGACCAGGAGGTCCGAGTCCTGCTCCAGGATCTGAACGGAGAGGAATCTCGCGCCAGCGAGTGGGGAAGCGCGCTCGTGAGACTCCGTGAGGCGTTCCCACAGTTGCTCCAGCTCAAGCAGTGGCTCCCCACGCTGAGCTTTGGAGACGTTGGCTGCGCCACGTTCCCATTCCTGGCCTGTGCCGCCACGCAGGCATTGGCTCGCGGGTATTCGCCAGGAAACCAGCTCCTCCTCACCAGCAGTTCGGAGGAGGGGCTCCGCGCCGCGCTCATCCTTTCAGGGGCATCTCCGGCCTCTTGATGCCCTGCCAGAGGAGGGCTTGAAGTGGCGGCCCGGGCGCCACGCGGGTACGGTCGTCCCGCCGTGCTCAAGGCCGTCCCTGCACTCCTCCTGCTGCTCCTCGCCAGCTGCGCCGGCTCGCCGCAGCCCGCTCCGTCTGGCGGCGCGAGCACGGCCCCTGCTGCGCCCGCCCCCCCCTCCTCCAAGGCCATGGACGCGGGCGTTCCTCCTCCGCTCCCGGGGGATCCACTGTCTCAGGGACTCTCGGCTCCTGTGGAGGTGAAGCGGCTGGACTTCCGCGGCGGCGAGCCCCAGGTGCCCATCCGCCTCATGGAGGGCCGCCCCGGTGTCACGTTCTCGCCGCGTGGGCGAATGCGGCTGCGCTTCGGCGGGCCGGATGACAAGGTGCTGGAGGCACCCGCTGGCTCCGTGTGGAAGGTCCGTGTCACTCAAGGCGAGCCCGCAGTGCTCACCGCCCGCGTCCAGCTTGGGGAGTTCCGGTTCTCGGACAAGGCCGGGCTCGCAGAGGAGCAGCAGCAGTGGCAGGCGCGAGGGCTCTCCACCCGCGTCCAGGTGCTCGGCTCGCTCTACGGCATCGCGGGCAAGGTCATCGACAACCGGCGCTACCTGCTGCTGCTGGACGAGGCGCTCTCCCCCAAGGATGCCGCAGCACGGCAGGCGGAGTTGCTGCGCCAGTTCGGTGCGCGGACGACGCTCTTCGAGGAGGTGCGCACCCCGGCGCACGGCATCCTCGAGGTGCGGGACGCGGCGGGCAGCGTGGTGGGGCTCGCGCAGGACACCCTGATGGCGGAGACGCTGGACGCCTCCGGCTTCGACGTGCGGCAGGTGGAGTACCACGTGGGCTACGAGAACCACGGCTTCGAGGACCGCAGCTACCGGGGCGCACTGCAGCTCATCGTGGATCGCTCCGGGATGCTGGCCGTGGTGAACGTGGTGAAGCTGGAGGATCTGCTCAAGGGGCTGGTGCCCTCGGAGATCTACGCGCGCGCCCACATGGAGGCCCTCAAGGCCCAGGCCGTCACCGCCCGGGGTGAGGTGCTCGCCAAGGTGGGCACCAAGCACCTGGCGGACCCCTACCTGCTGTGCTCGGAGCAGCACTGCGCGGTGTACCAGGGCCGGTCTGGCGAGGCGGCCAGCACCACGGCGGCCGTGGAGGCCACCCGAGGCGAGGCCCTCTTCTCCAAGGATGGGCGCCTGGTGGACTCCGTCTACAGCGCGGTGTGCGGCGGGCACACGGAGAACAACGAGGTCGTCTGGGGCGGACCGCCCGATCCCAGCCTGCGCGGCCAGCCGGACCTGCTGCAGCCCTCCAGCCAGTGGCCCACTCCCGCGAACCTGGAGGCGTTCCTCGCCGCCGCGGAGCTGCCCGCAGCGTGCCAGCTCTCCAGCTTCGCGCGCCCGAACAAGTTCCGCTGGGAGAAGCACTTCACCGCCGCGCAGGTGAACGCCTTCACCGAGAGCCTGGGCGTGGGCCCGGTCCAGGCCATGAAGCTCTCCGAGCGCGGGGTGTCCGGCCGGGCCCGCGTGCTGACGATCTCCGGGGAGCAGGGCGCGACCCAGATTCGCGGAGAGCTGAACATCCGGAAGCTCTTCGGGATGCTCAACAGCAGCATGGCACTCGTGGAGCCGACACGGGATGCCGAGGGCCGCGTCGCCGGGTGGGTATTCCGGGGCGGCGGCTGGGGGCACGGCGTGGGGATGTGTCAGACAGGCGCCATCGGGCGAGCCGAGGCGGGGCAGCGCTACCGGGAGATCCTCCGGCACTACTACAACGGGGCCGAGGTGGCCCCCATCTACTGAGCCTCCCCCCGGTGGCCGGTGCCGGGCGGTCCCTTGCTCCCCCCCTCACGAGGGGGCAGGACACGGGTCCCCCCCCTCCCCGCTCGATTTTCCGTCTCCTTGACGCACAATTCCGCGGTCCCCTGTTCTCCTGGCGACGACTCGGGAGTAGCTAGGCGCTTCGAGGGTTATCATTCAGGACGTGGCCACACACACACCGGCTCCAGATAGGCGCAGGCGCAGGCGGGAGGGGCCTGGACGGGCTCTCGTGGCCTTGCTGCTCGCCCTGGTGGCTCACGTGGCCTTCGTGGGGCTGCTGCTCCTGCTCTCCCACCTCCAGGTGAACCTGCCGGGAGGCGAGAAGCGGCTGACGCGCCCTCCGAGCGCCGTGTCCATGCGCCCGCTGACGGCGGACCAGTGGGCGAAGAACCGGGGGGAGTCCAAGGCCTCGACGCAGGTGACCGAGCGCCCCCGCCTCCAGGAGAAGAAGAAGGAGGAGAAGAAGGACGAGAAGAGGCCCAATGGCCAGGTGGTGGACGTGGCCAAGGGCAACGACCAGAAGGCGCCGGACGCGAAGTACCTGGCCGAGCGCGACAACAAGGTCGACAAGGAGACCAAGGCCCGGGAGCAGACTCCGCACTACCGCAACGCCATGCCGCAGCAGACCGCGCCGCAGTCGCGCGAGGGCGCGGGGCAGCAGCAGGTCGAGCAGCCGAAGCTGGCGGGCAACAACGGCATCGGCCAGGACGATCGGCCCATGTCCCCGGAGGACCACAAGCCCGCCTTCGAGGTGCCCGACGCCCACCGCAAGCAAGAGATCGCGATGAAGACGGATCCGGACTCGCAAGGGCCGGGCAAGCAGGTGAACAACCGCAACGAGAGCGACGAGGTGAAGGGCAACTCCAAGCGGCTCAACATCCAGCAGGGAGCCGGCCTGGGTGACCTGGAGGGCTCCAGCGGGCGGATGGGCACGCCCGGCCTGGCCACGCTCATGCCGTCGCAGGCGGTGATGGACAAGATCATCGGCGCGGCGCCCAACGATCACCTCAAGGACATGGAGGAGGGCGATGGCACCTTCCTCAACACCCGCGAGTGGAAGTACGCCAGCTTCTTCAACCGCGTGAAGCAGAACGTGGGCATGCACTGGGATCCCAACGTGCAGCTGCGGCGCAGGGACCCCACGGGCGGCATCTACACCGGGAAGGACCGCTACACGCTGCTGAACGTGACGCTGGACCAGAAGGGCATGGTCCAGGACATCCGCGTGGAGAAGAGCAGCGGCCTGGACTTCCTGGACATGGAGGCCATCGCCTCGTTCCAGCGCGCGCAGCCCTTCCCCAACCCGCCGTCGGGACTGCTGGACTCGGACGCCACGGTGCGCTTCTCCTTCGGCTTCTTCCTGGAGATGGGCGGCGGCCCGCGGATGCGCCTGTTCCGGCAGTCCAACTGACAGAAGGCCACTCGGCACTCGCGGTCCGGCCCTGGGGACATTAGGGTTCCGCTCCCGTGGAAGCCTCTGTCTCCAATCGTCTCGATGCCCATGCCGAGCGCAGCCGCAAGGTCCGGAAGGTGCTCGCGGCCATCCTCGTGGCCAACTGGGCCGTCGCCATTGCCAAGCTCGCCTTCGGGTTGATCCACCAGTCTGCCTCTGTGACGGCGGATGGCCTGCACTCGTTCATCGACGGGAGCTCCAACATCCTCGGCCTGGTGGCCATGACGGCGGCGGCCCGGCCCGCGGACGAGGACCATCCCTATGGCCACGGGAAGTTCGAGGCGATCGCCTCGCTGGGCATCGGCGCGATGATCGGCATCGGCATGCTGGAGCTGGGGCGCATGGCGCTCGACTCGCTGCTCCACGACAAGCACGCCGAGGTGACGCCGATGATGGCCGCGGTGATGGTGGCGACCCTGGTGGTGAACCTGGCCGTCACCCGGGTGGAGCGGAGGTACGGCGAGAAGCTCAAGAGCTCCCTGCTGCTGGCGGATGCCAACCACACGCTCTCGGACGTGTTCGTCACCCTGGCCGTGCTCGTATCGCTGGCGCTGGTGTGGCTGGGCTTCCCGCGGGCCGACGGCGTGGTGGCGCTGCTGGTGATGGTCTTCGTGGCCTGGGTGGCGTACGGGATCGTGCGGCAGGCGGTGGGCATCCTCTCGGACACGGCGCGGCTGGACGCGGCGCAGGTGGGGCACCTCACGTTGAGTGTCCCAGGCGTGCTCTCGTGCCGCGACGTGCGCAGCCGGGGCATGGAGGACAGCGTCTACGTGGATCTGAAGATCGAGGTGGATCCGCAGCTCACCACGGCCCAGGCCCATGAGGTGGCGGACGAGGTGGAGCAGAAGCTCCACGCCTCCTTTCCGCAAGTGGTGGACGTGGTAGTGCACGTGGAGCCGGCGCACGTGCCCGGCGAGAGGAGCGCGAGATGAGCATGCCCATGTTCGTGGCCGAGGGGATGAACCTCCGAGACTGGTTCGCGGGACAGGTGCTCGCGGCCCGCCTCGCGAGGGCCGACACCTCTCAGGCCGATCTGCAGAACAGCACCGAGCTGGCGGCGTGGGCGTACGGCGTGGCCCAGGCCTTGATGGTGCAGCGCGAGAAGATCTACGCCGAGGAAGAGCACGCCATGTGGGGCCCTCCTCCCGAGCCCGAAGAGTCAGGCTCGGGGGGCAAGGCGAAGGAGTGAACACAAAGGCCGCCTCTCCCATTGGGAAAGACGGCCTCGGTGCTTCACGCGGGAATCGGAGCGTGGGTTACGCCGCCTTCGGCGGCACCGGCTCCATGTACTCCTCGATCGGCGGGCACGAGCACACCAGCTTGCGATCACCCAGCACGTTGTTCAGGCGCCCCACGGACGGCCAGAACTTGCCCTCGTGCACCCACTTCGCCGGGAACGCCGCCTTCTCGCGCGAGTAGGGCCGGTTCCACTCCGGCGCCGTGATCACCCGCGCCGTGTGCGGCGCGTTCTTCAGGACGTTGTTGTCCTTGGGCGCCTTGCCCTCCTCGATCTCGCGGATCTCCTCGCGGATGGAGATCATCGCGTCGCAGAACCGGTCCAGCTCCGCCTTCGACTCGCTCTCCGTCGGCTCGATCATCAGCGTGCCCGAGACCGGGAACGACACCGTGGGCGCGTGGAAGCCGTAGTCCATCAGCCGCTTGGCCACGTCCTCCACCTCCACCCCCGCCGTCTTCTTCAGGTGCCGCAGGTCCACGATGCACTCGTGCGCCACCCCACCCGTCTTCCCCCGGTAGAGCACCGGGTAGTGCGGGTCCAGCCGCTTCGCGATGTAGTTGGCGTTCAGGATCGCCATCTTCGTCGCCCGCGTCAGCCCCTCCCCGCCCATCATCTGCATGTACATCCACGAGATGAGCAGGATGCTCGCGCTGCCCCACGGCGCCGCCGAGACCGCCCCGATCCCGTCCGTGCCGCCCATCCCGATCACCGGGTGCCCCGGCAGGAACTTCACCAGGTGCGGCGCCACGCAGATGGGGCCCATGCCCGGACCCCCACCGCCGTGCGGGATGCAGAACGTCTTATGCAGGTTGATGTGGCACACGTCCGCGCCGAGCTGCCCCGGCTTCATCAGCCCCACCTGAGCGTTCAGGTTCGCGCCGTCCATGTACACCTGGCCGCCGCGCTCGTGGATGATCGAGGTGATCTCCTTGATCCCCTCCTCGAACACGCCGTGCGTGGACGGGTACGTCACCATCAGCGCCGCCAGCCGATCCTTGTACTCCTCCGCCTTGGCGCGCAGGTCCGGGATGTCGATGTTGCCCTGGTCATCGCACTTCGTGACGACCACGTGGAAGCCCGCCATCACCGCCGACGCCGGGTTGGTGCCGTGCGCCGACTGCGGGATCAGGCACACGTCCCGGTGCCCCTGCCCCCGGCTCTGGTGGTACGCCCGGAGCACCAGCAGGCCCGTGTACTCGCCCTGGCTGCCCGCGTTCGGCTGCAGCGAGCACCCCGCGAACCCCGTCACCTCCGACAGCATGCTCTCCAGCTGCTCGAAGATGACCTTGTAGCCCGCAGCCTGCGAGGTCGGCGCGAACGGGTGCAGCCCGCCGAACGCCGGCCACGTCACCGGGATCATCTCCGCGGTGGCGTTCAGCTTCATCGTGCACGAGCCCAGCGGGATCATCGACTGCGTCAGCGACAGATCCCTCGACTCGAGCCGCCGGATGTACCGCAGCATCTCCGTCTCGGAGTGGTAGCTGTTGAAGACCGGATGCGTCAGGTACGCGCTCTGGCGCCGCAGCCCCGCCTCCAGCGGGCTCGCCAGGTCCGCGCCCAGCTCGTCCAGCGTGGCGCCCAGCGCCTTGCCCGCCGCGAACTTGCCGAGGATGACCTCCACGTCCGCCGCGCGCGTCGTCTCGTCCAGCGACACGCTGAGGGAGCGCTCGTCGATGCGGCGGAAGTTCATCCCCCTCGCCTCGGCCGCCGACAACACCGTGCGCACCTGCGCCGAGTTCAGCTCCACGCGCAGCGTGTCGAAGAACTGATCGTGCCGGGGCTTGTAGCCCAGCCGCGTCAGCCCCTGGGCCAGCAGCGCCGTCAGCCCGTGCACCCGCTCCGCGATCGCCTTGAGCCCCTGGGGCCCGTGGTACACCGCGTACATGCCGGCGATCACCGCGAGCAGCACCTGCGAGGTGCAGATGTTGCTCGTGGCCTTCTCGCGGCGGATGTGCTGCTCGCGCGTCTGGAGCGCCATGCGCAGCGCGCGCCGGCCCTGCGCGTCCTCGGAGACGCCGATGATGCGGCCCGGCATCAGCCGCGTGTACGCGCTCTTCGTGGCGAAGAAGGCCGCATGCGGACCACCGTAGCCCATGGGGACGCCGAAGCGCTGCGCGCTGCCCACCGCCACGTCCGCGCCCAGCTCACCCGGAGGCGTCATCAGCGTGAGCGCCAGCAGATCCGTGGCCATCACCAGCAGCGCGCCCGCCGCGTGCACCTTCTCCGCGAACGCCCGGTAGTCGAACACCCCGCCATCGGTGGCCGGGTACTGCACCAGCGCGCCAAAGAACTTCTTCGCGCCCAGCTCCACCGTGCGGTGGTCGCCCACCACCACCTCCACGCCGAGCGGCGCGGCGCGAGTGCGCACCACCTCGATCGTCTGCGGGTGGCACGTCTCGGACACGAAGAAGGCGCCGTGATTGTCGCCCTTCACGTGCAGGGCCATGGCCATGGCCTCGGCCGCCGCGGTGCCCTCGTCGAGCAGCGAGGCGTTGGCCACCTCCAGCCCCGTCAGATCCATCACCATCGTCTGGAAGTTGAGGAGCGCCTCCAGGCGGCCCTGCGAGATCTCGGCCTGGTACGGCGTGTACTGCGTGTACCAGCCCGGGTTCTGGAAGATGTTGCGCAGGATGACGTTCGGGGTGTGCGTGTCGTAGTAGCCCATCCCGATGAAGCTCTTGGAGCGCTGGTTCTTTGCCGCGATGGCCTCCAGCTGCGCCAGCACCTCGTGCTCGCCCTGGCCCGCCGCCAGCCGCAGCGGCTCCTTGGAGCGGATGGCCTGCGGCACGGTCCGGTCGATGAACTCTTCCAGCGAGCTGACGCCCAGCACGGCCAGCATGGCCTTCAGCTCGTGCTCATCCGGCCCGATGTGGCGACCGGCGAAGGACTCTTGATACTTCCAGTTAAGAGACATGATGATCCAGCACTCGGTGCGAGAGAAGTCGAAGACCGTAGCTAACAAGCGGCAGGGGCCGATTCAGTGCCCCGGAGGCGCTACGATTTCTTGAGCAGGTCGGCGTAGGCAGCAGGGCTCAGGAGCCCGTCCAGCTGCTTGCTGTCCGAGGGCTCGACCTCGATGATCCATCCGGCCCCGTACGGGTCCGAGTTGACCGTGTCGGGCTTGGCCGTGAGGGCGTCGTTGATCTTCACCACCTTGCCGCTGATGGGGGCGAACAGCTCGGACACCGCCTTGGTGGACTCGATGACGCCGAACTGCTTCCCGGCGGTGATGGTGGCGCCCACCTTGGGCAGCTCCACGTACACCACGTCGCCGAGCGCCTCCTGCGCGTGAGAGGTGACGCCCACCACGACGAGGTTGCCCTGCTGGCGCGCCCACTCGTGGTCATTGGTGTACTTCAGATCATTGGGGATGTCGGACATACGTTTGCTCCTCGGCGAGGGCTACGGCTTCTTCCAGAACGGCGTCTTGACGACCTGAGCGGACACGGGCCGGCCGCGGATCTCCACGTCGAAGGTGGAGCCCTCGGCGGCCAGCTCGGTGGGCACGTAGGCCATGCCGATGGGCTTCTTCACCGAGGGGCCCATGGTGCCGCTCGTCACCTCGCCCACGCGCTGGCCGTCCTTGAGGACAGGGTAGCCGTGGCGGGGAACGCCGCTGCCCGTCAGCTCGAAGCCCACCAGCTTGCGCTTCAACCCGGCGGCCTTCTGCTTCTCCAGGGCCTCCTTGCCGATGAAGCCGCCCGCCTTGTCGAGCTTGACGATCCAGCCCAGGCCCGCCTCCAGCGCGGTGTGCGTGTCGTCGATGTCATTGCCGTAGAGCGCGTACTTCATCTCCGTGCGCAGGCTGTCGCGGGCCCCGAGGCCGCACGGCTTCACGCCGTCCGCCTGGCCCTCCTGCAGCAGCGCGTTCCACAGCTTCTCCGCGTCATTCGGGGCGCAGTACAGCTCGAAGCCGTCCTCGCCGGTGTACCCGGTGCGGGAGATGATGCACTTGACGCCTGCCACCTCGCCCTCGGTGAAGCGGTAGGTGCCCACCTTGGACAGGTCCGCCTTCGTCAGGCGCTGCACCAGGCCGGGGGCCTTGGGGCCCTGCACGGCGATCTGCGCGAAGTCGTCGCTGCGGTCCACGGGCTTCACGCCCTGGGCGTGCTCGCTCATCCAGGCGAAGTCCTTCTCGCGGTTGGAGGAGTTGACGCAGATGAAGATGCGCTCGGGGGAGAAGCGGTAGGCGACCACGTCGTCTACGAAGGCCCCCTGCTCGTTGAGCAGGCCCGCGTAGATGGCCTGGCCGTCCGCGCACCGAGCGAGATCATTGGAGATGAGCCGGTTGGCGGCCTCCAGGGCACCGGGCCCCCGGAACTCCACTTCGCCCATGTGGGAGACGTCGAACAGGCCCACGGAGGTGCGCACGGCCTCATGCTCGCCGATGACAGAGGAGTACTGCACGGGCATGTCCCAACCAACGAAGTCGACCATCCGAGCGCCCAACTTGCGGTGGGCCTCGTTGAGGGGCGTGCGCCGGGTCATGGGTTTCTCCTCTAGCGGGGGTGGGGAAAAAGCGGGCGGACTATAGCCGCGCACCTCTTCCAATCAAGGCATTCGGGAACGGTCTACACTGGGGCAGCCATGAAGATTCGTAATCGATTGAATCCATCCAACCCCTGCTTCTCCTTCGAGTTCTTCCCGCCGAAGACCGATGAGGGCACGGCGAACCTCCTGAAGACGCTGGAGGAGCTGGCGCCGCTGGAGCCCGGCTTCGTCTCGGTGACGTACGGGGCGGGCGGCAGCACGCGGGACAGGACGGTGGAGCTGGTGACGCGCATCAAGCAGAACACCGGCATCGAGGCCATGGCCCACCTCACGTGCGTGGGGCACAGCCGGGAGGAGCTGCGGGACATCCTCCAGCGGCTGGCGGCGGCGAAGATCGACAACGTGCTGCCGCTGCGCGGCGATCCACCCCAGGGGCAGAAGGAGTTCATCCCCGCGCCGGGCGGCTTCCGCTACGCCTCGGAGCTGGTGCACTTCATCCGAGAAGAGGATTTCAACTTCTGCCTGGGCGGGGCGTGCTATCCGGAGGGCCATGTGGAGACGGCCTCACGCGATGACGATCTGCGTCACCTCAAGGCCAAGGTGGACGCGGGGCTGGACTTCTTGATCACCCAGCTCTTCTTCGACAACGCGTTCTATTTCGACTTCGTGGAGCGGGCCCGCCGGGCGGGCATCAACGTTCCCATCGTGCCGGGGATCATGCCCATCACCAACTACGAGCAGGTGCAGCGCTTCACCCGCATGTGCGGCGCCACGGTGCCCATGCGGCTGGGCTTGCAGCTCGAGCGCGTCAAGGATCAGCCGGAGTCCCTGGTGCAGCTCGGGGTGGCGCACGCCACCGTGCAGTGCATGGAGCTGCTGGCGCGCGGCGTGCCGGGCATCCACTTCTACACGCTCAACAAGTCCCCGGCGACGCGGATGATCGTCAGCGCCCTGAGGGCCCGCTCATGAGTGGACCCGGGCTCACCCTGCCCAAGGACGACCCGCGCTACCGGGCCCTGAGCCTGGTGCGGGCCCCCGCCTTCCTGCTGCTGTGCGTGGGGACGCTGAACCTCTTCTTCTGTGTCGTGGTGCTGGCGGCGGCGGCCCTGGTCGCCTCCGGTGCGCTGACGCTCTCTCCGGAGCTGGCCGCCTCGCTGAAGGAGTACTCGCTGGCGTCCTTCCTGCTCCCCGCCGTGGCCGCCGTCATCTGTGGGATCCTGTCCGTGTGGGGCGCGATCAGCGCCCTGAACCTGCGCGGCTGGGGCCTGGCCATGGTGGGCGCCATTACGGCGTCCTTCTGCCTGTCGCCCACGGTCTGCGTCGGCATCCCCGCCACGTGCTGGCTGCTCTTCATCCTCAGCCGCCCGGACGTGCGCAAGTCCTTCGAGCCCTGAGGGCTCAGGCGCGGCGGGGCAGCTGCACGGTGAAGGTGGTGCCCTCGGCCTCGGTGGACCGGACCGACACCGTGCCCCGGTGCGCCCGGACGATCTGCTCGACGATGTAGAGCCCCAGCCCCACGCTGCGGCCCGAGCTCTGGCCCTCCTGAGGCCCCCGCTTCATCGCCTCGAAGATATGGGGCAGCAGCTCCTGAGGGATGGGGCTGCCGCGGTTCTGCACCTCGATCAGCACCGCCTGCGGCTCGGCCCGCGTGCTCACCTTCACGGGGGTGCCCGGAGGGCTGTACCGCAGCGCATTGGAGACGAGGTTGCTCACCACCTGGGCCAGCCGATCGGGATCCCACTCCCCCTCCCCGTCCCCGCTCTGGCTCACCTGGAGATCCCTCTCTGGCCACGCGGCCTGGCTCTCCTCCAGCACCTGCCGCATCACCTCGTGGATGCTGGCGCGCCGGGGCTGGATCCGGATGCCCCCGCCCAGCCGAGCCTGGGTGAAGTCCAGCAGATCCGCGATCAGCCGCGTGGCACGCTCCGCGCTGGAGAGGATGCGCGAGGCACCCTTGAAGGCCCGCTCGCCCAGCCCCTCCTGCTTGAGCAACATCTGGGCGGACATGAGGATGGCGCTCACCGGGTTGCGCAGATCGTGGCTGACGATGCCGATGAGCTGCTCCTCGAACTCGGCGCGCCGCCGGGCCTGCTGCTCGAGCGCCTCGGCCCGCTGGCGCGCCCGGACCAGCTCCGTCACGTCCACCGCGTGCGTGAGCAGCCCGTCCACCCGGCCCTGGGCGTCGTGGAGCGGCTGGTACACGAGGTTGAGGAAGGCCTCCTCCAGCTTGCCATCTCCCCGGCGATCCAGGGACACCGGGTACTCGTGGCCCACGAAGGGCTGGCCCGTGCGCAGCACCCGGCAGACGACCTCCGCGAACTGGGGCTGATCGGCCAGCTCCGGGAGCGCCTCTCGCAGGGGCTTGCCCACCAGCCCCGTGCGCCCGGAGAACTTCTCGTAGAGCGGGTTGGTGAACTCGAAGACCAGGTCCGGGCCGCGCATGATGGCGATCGCCGCCGGCGCTTGGGTCACCAGGGCGTGCAGGCGGGCGCGCTCGGTCTCCGCGTCGGCCCGCGCCTCCTTCTCCCGCTCCAGCAGCTGGGCGTTCTGGATGGCCAGGCCCGCCCGGTCCGCCAGCTCCTCGAGGAACACCAGATCCGTGGGGCCGAAGGGCAGCTCCGCGTCCTCGCGAGACACCTGCAGCGTGCCGATGACCCGCCCATACACCCGGAGCGGCACCACCATCATGGTGCGGGGGGTGAAGTGCTCGGCATAGGCGCGGTGCGCCTCGGGGAGCGCCACCAGCAGCTCCTCGCGAGAGACGCGAGGGAGCAGCAGCGACTGGCCCGTGCGCACCACCATCCCCGTGAGGCCCTCGCCCACAGGGTGCCGGGCCCGGTCCACCAGCGCCTCGAGCTCCTTTCGCGCCTCGGAGTCGGCGTGGTAGGCGGCCACCGGTGTCATGTCATGGCCGTCGTCGGAGAGCAGGGAGAGCGAGCACGCCCCGTCGATGATCGTCGCCACCATACGGACTACGGCGTTGACGACGCTCCGCAGATCAGCGCTCGCCTCGGCAAAGACATGCGAGGCCTCGGCGAGGATGAAGAGGCGCTGGGCAGCCGCCTCCGCGTCCGCACGAGCGTGGCGCTCGCGCTCCAGCAGCTCGTCACGCTGCTGCTCCGCGCGCCGCTGCGCCCGCAGATCCTCGATGTAGAAGCACGCACCGACGATCACGGAGCCGTGGCGCACCGGGTAGTAGCTGGTGCGAGAGAAGCGCGGCTCGCTCGGCGTCCCCGCGGACTCCCACTCCACCTCGACGTTCTCCAGCGGAAAGCCCGTCAACAGCACGTGCTCGATCCGGCGGATGATCGCCCTCGTGGCCTCCGAGTCCCCCGGGAGCACCTCGTGGATCTTCCGTCCAAGGTGGAGATCGGCGGGCACTCCGTTCATCTCGCTGAGCGCCTTGTTGACGCGCACGTACCGCAGCTGCGCGTCCACGAAGGCGATGCCAATCGGGGCATGCCAGAGCGCTTCGAGCCCCGCGAGGGCGACACCCGCTGCCTGGTCCTGCCACGGAGGTGATGAGGCGATAGGGAAGGCGCTCACGAGAGAGGTCCGGACTGGGCCCAACTCTTAGCATCCACGGGCTTCTTGCCTCCCCGCCCCAGGGGTGCGCGTCCGCTTTCCGACAGCACTTCTGTTCAGCCTGCCATCTCTCCAGGCAGACGCGCCGCTCAAGTGTTCTGGACTCGCTGGATCAGCGCCGTGAGCATCGGCTCGACGAGCTCCTGGCCTCGCAGCGCCGTGCGCCACCGCTGAGGGAGGGCCTGCACACCCTCTCGAATTCCGGCGATTCCTCCGGCGACGGCGGCGGTGGTGTCCGTGTCCTTCCCGAGCGCCACCGCGGCCTTCACCACGCCCTCGTAGGAGGGCTCCGACCGCACGCAATCTCGCGCTGAGAGCAGGCAGTCGACCACGTACCCCGAGCCGTGCCCAGGCTCGGGCCTGTCGGGGCGGATGTGGAACTCGAGCTCCGCGTGGGCCTCCAGTCCCTCGGGGTACAGCTGCCGGAAGGTGGCCACCGCCTCCGCCCACGGATCCGCCACGCCCTGCAGGGTCCGCCGGGCCCAGAGGCAGTACAGCGCGCAGCACACCTGGGAGCGCAGGTGCCCGTGCGTCACCAGGGACTGGCGCATGGCCTCGTGCACGAGCGCCTGATCCGTCCCCGTGTGCCAGAGCGCGAGCGGCAGCACCCGCATCAGCGAGCCGTTCCCGTTGTCCATCTCGCCCTTGGGACCGGACTGGAGCGCGGGCGTCCCCGCGCGAAAGATCCGCAGGGCCGTGCTGGTCTGGATGCCGACATCGAAGACCTCGTAGTCCACGGCCAGGTAGCCCAGGTCGTACCAGTTCCAGAGCCGGCGCCCGAGGTCCTCTGGATCCAGCATGCCCCGGTAGAGCAGCGAGGCCAGGAGGCACAGCGCATGCGCCCCGTCATCGGACCAGGTCCCCGGAGGAACCCCTGCGTGCGCGCGGTGGAATCCGGCGGGCGGCTCGAACTCGATCTGCTCCCGCGGAGGGATCTGCTCGGGCGGGTGGAACTCGTAGGGGACCCCCAGCGCGTCCCCGATCAGCAACCCGTAGATCCCACCCGCGATCCGCTCCTCAAGCGTCGGCATGGCTCGTGCTCCTCTCTCCCGGCTCGGAGATGGTCAGTTGGCAATCTTGACTCTGAGCAGTTCCAGGATGGTGTCGACTTTGAAGTTGTCCTTGTCGAAGACGCAGAGTGTCCCTTCAGGATACTTCTTTGCGTTCTCGATCATCTCCGTCACGTAGCGTGGGAACGAGCCCTTCCCGATCTGCGTGAGACACTTGTCGTTGAAGACAAGCTTGACGGTGAAGTCACCCTCTGTCGGGAAGAGGTAGAAGAGTCGCTTCTTCTTTCGGTTGTACGTGACGTACCACCCGGAGGTCTTGGAGAACTTCCACTCGGCGGAGACGCCTTCGTACTCCGCCTGGAGCGAGGTGAGGGTCTTCTCCAGCAACTGAAAGGAGCGGCCCACTCTCTCCTTCAGCTCCAGGTCGCTGGGATGCTGGCTCTTGTTGGTGAAGGCGTCGAGAAGCATTGCCAATCCCATCCCTACAACGCGGATCGAAGCCTGCGCTGTGGCTACACGCCGCCCGTGGCGGCAATCAAGGTGTTGCGCATCAGCATGGCGATGGTCATCGGCCCCACGCCACCGGGAACGGGGGTGATGAAGGACGCCTTCTGGGAGGCGGCCTGGAACTCCACATCCCCCACGAGCTTCCCATCCGCCTTCCGGTTCATCCCCACGTCGATCACGACCGCGCCGGGCTTGATCCAGTCCCCCTTGACGAGCTCGGGCACCCCCACCGCGACCACGAGGATGTCCGCCATGGCTACCTCGCGCGGCAGATCGCTCTTGCGGTGGCAGATCGTCACGGTGGCATCCTTCTGGAGCAGCATCAGCGCCATGGGCTTGCCGACGATGTTGCTGCGCCCCACCACCACGGCCCGCTTCCCCGAGGGGTTGCAGCCCGCCTCCTCCAGCAGCCGCATCACCCCGGACGGCGTGCACGGCCGCAGCCCCGGCCGGCCGAGCGACAGGTTGCCCGCGCTGATCGGGTGGAAGCCGTCCACGTCCTTCTCGGGCTTCACCGCGGAGATGATCAGCTCCGGATCCATGTGCTTCGGCAGCGGGAGCTGGACGAGGATGCCGTGGACCGCCGGGTCGTCGTTGAGCTTGCGCACCAGGGCCAGCAGCTCGTCCTGGGAGATGTTCGCGTCCGGGTGGTGCTCCCAGGAGTGGAAGCCCACCTCCTCGGCCGCCTTCTTCTTCCCGGTGACGTAGATCTTCGAGGCGGGATCCTCTCCTACCCGGACCACCGCCAGGCCGGGGACGAGCCCTCGCGCGGCCTTGAGGCGCTCGACCTCCACCTTGACCTCCGCCCGCACCCGCGCCGCAATCGCCTTGCCATCGATCAACTGAGCCATAGGCAGGCGAACTCTATGCCAAACTGGGTCCAGGCAAGGGGTGAACACAGCTGTGGCGCCAGGAAAAGTTCTCGGTGCGATTCTTGGGTTGATTCTGGGGCTCTGGATCCGGGAGCCCTGGGCCATCGTCCTGTTCTCCATCCTGGGCGGGCTGGCAGGCCACCTCTATGACAACGCCCATGCCGCGCCTCCTCTGAACCCCCTCGAGGGGCTCGAGACAGACCCCCTCCTGGAGCCCCCGTCGAATCCCGTGACGCGGGAGCAGATCGACGAGCAGGCCCAGGAGCACTTCGCCCGCCACCTCTGCGCCCTCTTCATCGAGGTCGCCAGGGTGGATGGAGAGGTGTCGCGAGAAGAGGTGCGCGTGGTGAAGGAGTACTTCCAGAACGCGCTGAAGTACGGCCCCGAGGCGCTGGACACCGTCCGCCTCTTCCTCAAGGAGTTCCTCGAGAAGCCGCCCTCCCTGGACGAGTCCATCGCGGCCTGCCGGGACGAGCTGCCCACCGGCGACCGCCTGCTCCTGGTGGACACGCTGTACCAGCTCGCGCTCGTGGATGGGGCCCTCCAGCGCTCCGAGCAGGAGAGCCTGCGACAGATCGTCAAGGGCCTGGGCCTCACCGAGGAGGACCGGCGCGCCGTCACGGCCCGCTACCTGGGGACGGGCCACACGCACTACGCGCGGCTCGGCCTCAGCCCGGGGGCCTCTGACGCCGAGGTGAAGCGCGCCTACCGGCAGCTCGCCGCGGCGCACCACCCGGATCGCGTCTCCCACCTGGGCTCCGGAGCAGTCGAGCAAGCCACCCGCCGCTTCCAGGAGATCCAGGACGCCTACGAGATGATCCGCCGCCTGCGCGGGCTGTAGCGGGCGGTTAAACCCAGTAACCCGGCCCCCCTTCGGAGAGACTGTCCCGATGAGCAACCGCAACGGCCCCCCCAAGAAGAAGGAAGCGGACTTCCACAACAGCCCCTTCAAGGACGCGCTCAAGTCCCTGCAGAAGAAGCCTCCCGAGCCTGCCAAGAAGAAGGCGCCGCCCCCTCCTCCCAAGAAGAAGCCCGCCGCCGAGGAGGACGACGTCTCGCTCTTCTACGCGGCCATGGATGGCGTGCAGCAGATCACCCACCGCGGCGAGGCGCCCAAGCCCCACCCGCGCCTGCCCGAGCTCATCGACGAGAACGCCGAGGCGCTCGCCCAGCTCTCGGAGCTCGTCACGGGCCAGGGCGAGTTCGACATCTCGGACTCGACCGAGTTCATCGAGGGCGCCAGCCCCGGCACGGATCGCAACCTGCTGCGCGCGCTGCGCCGCGGCGACTTCTCGCTCCAGGGCCAGCTGGACCTGCACGGGATGACGCAGGCCGAGGCCAAGGCGGCCGTGGAGCGTTTCCTGACGGACAGTCGCCGGGCGAAGAAGCGGTGCGTCCTCATCGTCCACGGCCGAGGTCTGCACTCCCAGGATCAGGTCCCGGTGCTGAAGGAGCAGCTGAAGGTGTGGCTGAGCCAGAAGCGCATCGGGCAGATGGTGCTGGCGTTCGCCACCGCCCGGCCTCAGGACGGGGGTGCGGGCGCGGTCTACGTGTTGCTGCGCCGGTAGCTGGACGGCTGGGCGGCACTGTGCATACATACCGCCATGGCTCGCGACCTTATTGACCTGCACATCCATGTTGGCGGCGCCGTGGCGCCCCACATCCTCTGGTCCATCGCGCATCAGCAGGGCTTCAAGCTCCCGGTCAAGAACTACTTCGACTTCGTGGAGCTGATCACCTCCCGTCCGGGCAAGGTGGGAAGCCTGGAGGACTACCTGAAGATCCTCCACACGTGGACGGAGAAGATTCAGTCATCCCCCAGCGCCATCGAGCGCTCCGTGTACGAGGTGATCGGCAAGGAGTACCGGGGCAGCCGGGTGACGCAGATCGAGCTGCGCTTCAACCCCATGAAGCGCAACCTGAACTCCGAGCTGGATCTGGACCACATCATCCACGCGGCGCTGCGCGGCATGGATCGGGCCATGCTGGAGTACGGCGTGAAGGCCGGCCTCATCTTCTGTCTGGCCCGCGAGTTCGAGCACCCGCTCAACACGATCCTGGTGGAGAAGGCGATCAAGTACCGCAATCGCGGCGTGGTGGGCATCGATCTGGCGGGGACCGAGAAGAACGCGCTGGAGCTGCGGGCCGAGGTGGTGGGTCAGTACGAGGATCTCTTCGAGAAGGCGCGGCGCGCCGGGCTCAAGTGCACCGTGCACACCGGGGAGACGAAGGGCACCGGCGCCGAGGGCGTGATGGCCGTCGTCGAGCGCCTCAAGCCGCACCGCATCGGCCACGGCATCCGGGCCGCCTACGATGAGGCCGCGATGAAGCTGCTGCGGGAGCGCGACGTGGTGCTGGAGCTGTGCCCCACCTCCAACCTGCACACCAAGGCGGTCGAGGGCTTGGACGAGATGCGGCACATCATCAAGACGTTCTGGGATCGGCGGGTGAAGTTCACCATCAACACGGACGGCCCCTACCTCCTGGAGACGGACATGCGCCGGGAGATCGAGCTGGTGGAGCGCAACGGCATCCTCACGCCCGAGCAGGTGGATCAGACACTGTCCTGGGCGCGGCAGCACTCGTTCATTCCGAGCTGAAGCCCGCGGCCCCTCGTGTAAAAGGGGCCCATGTACCGACTCTTCCGCGCGCTCCTGTTCCTGCTGGCTCCGGAGAGCGCGCATCGCCTGGGCATGCTCGGGCTGCGGCTGCTCGGGGTGTGGCTGGGCTTGTGCCGGTGGCTGCGCGCCCGTTCCCTGCGGAGCGCCACGGCGGAGCTGGCCGTGGAGGTGGCGGGCCTGCGCTTCGAGCACCCGCTCGCGCTGGCGGCCGGGCTCGACAAGGACGCGGAGGCGGTGGAAGGCCTGTTCGCGTGTGGCTTCTCCGCGGTGGAGATCGGCACGGTCACCCCGCGTCCCCAGCCGGGCAATCCGCGCCCTCGCCTCTTCCGGCTCCCGGAGCACCGCGCCCTCATCAACCGCATGGGCTTCAACAACCACGGCATGGCCGTGGCCGCCGAGCACCTGCGCGCGCTCTCCTGGCGCCCCGCGCCGCTGGGCGTGAACGTGGGCAAGAACAAGGACACGCCGCTGGAGCAGGCGGTGGAGGACTACGTGGCCTGTGTGGACGCGCTGGCGCCGCTCGGAGATTACGTGGTCGTCAACGCCAGCTCGCCCAACACTCCAGGCCTGCGCAAGCTCCAGGAGCCCGAGCAGCTCACGGCGCTGCTGCGCGCGGTGAAGGAGCGGCTCCAGCGGGTGGCGCCCGGCAAGCCGCTGTTCCTGAAGATCGCCCCGGACCTCACGCCCGAGGCGGTGGATGAGGTGGTGGATGTGGCCCGCGCGTGCGGTCTCTCCGGGCTGATCGCCACCAACACCACGGTGGCGCGCCCCTTCGAGCACCCACTGGCGAAGGAGGCCGGCGGGCTGTCAGGCGCACCAGTCCGCGAGCCGGCCAACGCCGTCATCCGCCGGGCCTGGCTGCGCAGCGGTGGGGCTCTGCCCATCATCGGCGTGGGCGGTGTCTTCACGGCCCAGGAGGTCTACGAGAAGCTGCGCGCCGGCGCGTCCGTGGTCCAGGTCTATACCGGCTTCATCTACGAAGGGCCGGGGATGGTGCGCCGGGTGGTCCAGGAGCTGGGCGCCCTGCTCGCCCGAGATGGATTCCGCTCTGTCCGCGAGGCCGTGGGGGCAGACCACCGCGCGCTGGAGACCGCCTCTCCTGTAAAGCCAGGTGTCTCCTGAGCCTCGTAGCGAATCGCGCCGCGGGCACAGTCACCCGAGAAAGACGTCGGCACTGAGGTCATGGGCTCCTTCCTGGTCACCCAGGAGTGCCCTCCCCGGGTGGTTTCGCGGTGTACCAGTCTTCGTGAGGGCTCCACTCGTGGCAGCGCAGGCACTGGGTGTTGCTCCACTGCCTGCCGCACTCGGGGCAGATGCCCCCCGTGTCGAAGGTGTTCCACACGCAGCCGCAGCGGCAAGACCAGGAGTCCGTCTTGCGAGGGCGCCAGCCACACTTCGGGCAGCGGATGCGTCCACCGCCGACCGTGTCTTCGAGACGATCCTGCTGCTGCACGCCTCCGCCCTTCTCGGGCTCTTCGGCGCCGCGCTTGGCTTCCTGCCGTGTGAAGGGCTCTGAGTGGGGACAGAACACCGCCCGATTCTGCCACGCTCTCCCCTGCTCCACCTCACTCCTTGGGCCAGTCGGGGTAGGCGATTTCCATCAGACCGTTCGACCAGGAGGCATATGCGGCCTGGTCCGCCACCGTGTACGGCCGCCCGAACGTCTGCTGGAAGTACGCCCCCCAGTCAGGCTGCCGTCCGTCCTCATCCTTGAAGCCGTACTCCTTGGCCAGCGCCCAGGAGCTGAACACCCGTCCGGCTTTCGCCGCGACGTTCGGGTCGGCGGCCAGCGCCGCCACGGCCCGGCCCACATAGAACGGCGTCTCCGAGGCGATGAAGTGCGGCTCCTTGGCCGCTCCCTCCCGCCAGTTCGCCTCCGTGACGCCAAAGTTCTCGAGCATGGCCTCCGAGCGCAGAAAGCCCGGCGTCACCGCGAGCGCTGTGATCGCGTGACGCCGCAGCTCCCACGCCATGTCGAAGGCCAGGCGGATGACCGAGAGCTTCACCAGATCGTAGAAGAGGTTGCCCCGATACCCGAAGGAGTCCCCATCGGTGATCTCGACGATCAGCCCCCGGTCCTGCTCGAGCATCAGGGGCACCGCGTACCGGCTCGTGAGGATGTGCGAGTAGATCCCCCGGTCGAGCATCAGCCGCCCCTTCTCTGGCGCGAGCTTCCAGAACGGCTGGCTGAACTCCGTGAGCTCGTCGCCCCCCCAGACGTCGTTCACCAGCACGTCGAGCCGGCCCTGCTCCCGCTTCACGCGCTCGCACAGCTCCGCGACCTCGGACTCGACGGTGTGGTCGGTCCGCACCGCAATGCCACGGCCGCCTCGCGCGTCGACGAGCTCCGCTGTCTCCTCGATGGTCTCGGGACGCGTGCCGGTCGCGGGCCGCCCCCGCACGCTGCGCCCGGTGCAGTACACCGTGGCCCCCGCCTCCCCGAGCATCATCGCGATGCCGCGTCCGGCCCCGCGCGTGGCGCCCGCGACCAGGGCAATGCGTCCCTCCAGTGGCTTCATGGCTCTCCTCCAAGACCGTGGGAACAGTTCACCCAACGCTACCCCTGGCAGGAGGTACTGCAAGCGCCGGCGCCCGAGGTCACGGGAGCCGGCACTCAGAGGAACCCTCAGATGATGCTGTCCTCGGGATGGGCGCTCTCGGCCGTGATGCCTGCGGGCGTCGACTCCTTCCAGGAGACCTGGGGCCCAGGCGCGGTGCCCGGCACGGTGGTCCGCGTGGACGTCGCGTCGAAGACCTCGGCCGCCACCGCCGCCCTGCTCGAGGCCTGGGCGGGGGCCTCCTCGCCCAGGTAGCACTGGCTCCAGTTCTCCAGGCACCAGAGCGCGAAGACCTCCTCGGTGCGATCCTGGCCCGCGCGGTGCTCGTCGAGCAGCCGCTCCACCGTGGAGGCCGGGAACAGCGACCGGCAGGCGCTGTCGGACGCCAGCAGCTCCTCACGCAGCTGCCCGTGGAGCTGGTTCCGCAGCCACGCGCCCGTCGGCACCGGGAAGCCCCGCTTCGGCCGGGTGAGGATCTCCTGGGGCAGCTTGGTGGCCATGCCCTGCCGCAGCAGGTACTTGCCCACCCAGCCCTTCAGCTTGAGCTGATCCGGCATCGACCAGCACAGCTCCAGCAGCTCGTGGTCGAGGAACGGCGTTCGCAGCTCGATGGACGCCGCCATGGACATCTTGTCGGCCTTGATCAGCAGATCGTCCGGCAGCCAGCTCTTGACGTCCGAGTAGAGCATCCGCGACAGCGGGCTCAGCCCCTGCGTCCGCGCATGCAACGGCTGGAGCCGATCCGCCCCGCTCGGGCCCGGCAGCCCGCTGAGCATCTCCGCCAGCAGCGCCTCGTCGGAGAAGGCTCGGGAGACGCCTAGGTAGCGCGTCTCGAAGGGCCGGGACACCCACTGCAGGTACTTCCGGAGCTTCGCGTCCTGGACGAACCGGGACAGCCCCGCCGCGGCCTGACTCACGAACGGAACCCGCCGGTGGATCTGCTCCATCACCAGCTGCTTGGCGTAGATGGGGTAGCCGGCGAGCAGCTCGTCCGCGCCCTCGCCGGAGAGCACCACCACCACGCCCTCCTGGCGGGCCCGCTCCGACAGGTAGTAGAGCGGGATGCAGGCCGCATCCGCGATCGGCTCGTCCAGGTGCCATGCCAGCCGGGGCATGAACTCACTGAAGCCCTCGGGCGTGAGCATCACCTCGTGGTGCTCGGTCTTCAGCGCCTTGGCCGCCAGCCGGGCATAGGTGAGCTCGCTGTTCGGATCTCCCAGGTAGCCCGCCGAGAAGCTCTTCAGCTGCCCCGTGACATTGCGGCGCATGGCCCACGTCACCGCCGTGGAGTCCAGCCCGCCCGAGAGGAACACCCCCACCGGCACGTCCGACATGAGCCGGATCCGCACCGACTCCTCGAAGAGGTGGAGGAAGCGCTCCATCACCTCGCTCTCCTTGAGCCCCCGCTCGGGCGGATGGGAGAGCGGCACGTCCCAGTACGGCCACACCGTCACTTCGCCATCCTGGAACCGCAGGCTGTGGCCCGGCTGGAGCCGCTGCACGCCCTTGAACAGCGTCGCCGGCCCCGGCACGTAGCGCAGCGCCAGGTACGCCGGCAGCTGGGCGCGATCCAGCTCACGCTTCACCCCAGGCGAGGCGAAGAGCGCCTTCACCTCGGACGCGAACACCAGGTCGCGCCCCACCCGCGTGTAGTACAGCGGCTTCTTCCCCAGCCGGTCCCGGCTCAGGAAGGCCACCTGGCGCCGCGCGTCCCAGATGGCGAAGGCGAACATGCCGCGCAGCTTCTCCGGCAGCCGCTCGCCCCACTCCTCCCACCCGTGCGCCAGCACCTCCGTGTCCGACCGGGTCTTGAAGACGTGGCCCTTGGACTCCAGCTCCGCCTTCAGGGCGAGGTAGTTGTAGATCTCCCCGTTGAACGTCACCTGGACGTCGGGAGTGCAGCCCGCCAGCGGCTGGGCCCCTCCCGCCAGGTCGATGATGGACAGCCGCAGGTGCCCCAGCGCCACCCTGCCGCCCTCCCAGAGCCCCCGGCCATCCGGCCCCCGGTGCGTCATCCGATCGCACATGGCGTGGACCCACCGCCCCTCGCTGCGCCCCTGAGCGTCCGCAGCGACCCTGCCCGCAATCCCACACATGAAATGCGCTCCCTCGTCCGAGCCTGCTGGCCGCGGAATCTAAGAATGAGATCCACTGACGGGAAGTTCGGGGGGCAGTCACCGCACTCGAGGCCAGGAGGCCGGGCAGTCACCGCACAAAAAATGAGGGCGCCCGCCGGCCCCTTGGAGTTTGACCGGCGAGCGCCCTGGGCTTCGGCCCTTCAAGTGCCGATCCCTAGTCTTTCAGTCCTACCTCTACCGCTGCCTCGACAGAGCTCAAGTTCAGCTCCACCCCAGGCCCTGGACTTGGTTAGTAAGCTATTCCCGCCAATCCGTTAAATCAAGCTTTTCGTTTCACGTTTCTACAGCGAGGGCCTGGCCACACTTCGGTACAGCGCATCATGCCGCTCCACCAGGCGCTCCAGCGACAGCTCCCGCCGCACGAAGCCTCGGGCGGCCGCGCCCATGTCCCGGGCCTTCTCGGGGTGCTCGAGCATCCAGCGGAAGGCCTGGGCGAGCTCGGCGGGATGCTCGGGCTGCACCACCCGGCCGCGCTCGCCGTCCACGATGAGATCCGTGTTGCCGCCCACCGCCGTCACCACCATGGGCAGCCCGGCGGCCATGCCCTCCATCACCGCGTTGGACATGCCCTCGGCCATGGAGCAGAGCACCCCCAGGTTCGCCCGGGCATAGATGGCCGGCACGTCGTGGCGGCGCCCCACGAAGTGGACCCGATCCGCCACGCCCAGCTCCACCGCCTTGCGCTCCAGCTCAGGGCGGCGCGGGCCATCCCCCACGAGGTAGGCGTGCAGCGTCAGCCCCTCGTCCCGCAGCAGGGCGAGCGCCTGCATCACGTCCTCCTGCCGCTTCACCGGGTGGTTCATGTTGGCCACGTGCGCCACCACCGGCGCACCGCCCGTGTCCGGCAGGGGCGCGTGGAGCCCCTCGCGGACCCGGGCATCGAAGCGCGGCAGATCCAGCCCGTTGTGGATGACGCTCACGCGCGAGGCAGGCAAGCCCTCCTGCGTCACCAGCATGCGCCGGATGGCCTCCGCGTTGGCCACCACGTGGTCGGCCATGGCCGTGAGCTCCGCGAGCACCGCATGGCGGACCGGCCCCAGCCAGTGCGCCAGATCGAGCCGGCCGACGATGACCTTCACGCCCGCCAGCTTCGCCGCGGGCACCACCAGCATCGTCGAGTAGAAGTCGTGCACATGCACCAGCTCCACCCGGTGGCGCCGGAACCAGCGTGCCATCCGGAGGATCTGCCAGCCCGTGTTGGGCCGCATCAGCGAGCCCGTGAGCGGGAACTCCTCCGGGATGAAGCCGAGCTGCCGGAGCTTGTCCGACAGCGGTCCCGCGTCCTCCAGCACTGACACCTGGAGCTGGTAGCTGCCCGGTAACCCTCTCAACAGCTCCAGCACCTGGACCTCAGTGCCTCCAATGTGAAACGACCGGGTGAACTGCACCAGGCGAATGGGCGCCTCGCCCATCGCCTCCGCCTCACGCCGCATGCCCTGACCCCTCCCAGGCCGTCGACGAACCCTTGCCCGCCGCCGGCACCCGTTGCACCACCTTCGACGCTGCCTCCGCACGGGCCAGAGCGATCCGATGTGCACTCGCCGCCATGCCGAACAGCACGTAGAGGTGCGCAGACAGGATGTAGCCCGAGAAGAGATCGCACACGAGATAACCCGCCATGGATGCCGCCAGGGCCCGCCCCAGCCACCCCATCTGGCTGTCCTTCGAGCTCGCGAACGCACCACCCGTGGCGCCTCCCGCGAACACGAGGAAGCACAGCAGGCCGACGAAGCCCAGCTCGCCAATCACATCCAGGAAGACGTTGTGGGCCACGTACGCGTGCGTGGCCTCCGGGGGCGCGTAGAAGGGCCACGCGTAGCGGAAGGCCCCCACGCCCACGCCCAGCAGCGGGCGATCCAGGCTGATGCGCGAGGCCACCTGCCACGCGTAGACGCGGCCCATGGCCGAGGCGTCCTCGTGGAAGGAGGTCACCGTCTCGTTGCGCTGCCAGAAGCTCTGGGGCGCGAACACCGCCAGCCCCACCACCAGGAGCGCGCCCACCACGAGGGCCTGCATCCGCCGCTTCTCGCGGATGGCCCATACCGCCATCGCCACCGACAGGCCGATGAAGCCGCCGCGCGAGTGGCTCACCACGATGGCCACCACCGCCAGGCCCGCCGCCGCACCGCACAACGCGCGCAGCACCCAGCCCGACTCCTTGCGCGCCAGGAAGGCCACCGCCAGCGGCACCACCAGCCCCAGGTTCATGGCCATGTGGTTCGGGTCCGCGTACACGCCCACCCACCGGGCGCGGAAGCCCTCCACCAGATCCACGCCCGTGTTGTACCAGTTGATGACGCCAATGGACGTCACGATCGAGGCGAGCACCACCGCGCCGCAGAGCACCGCCAGCCGCCGGCCCGAGGTGATGACGTTGATGATCGTCAGATAGATGGCGGTGAGCTTGAGCAGCTCGAGGCTCGTGGAGCGCGTCACCTCTGGGTTCACCGACCAGGTCACCGACGCGAAGGCCAGTCCCGAGAAGAGCAGCAGCGCCACGCCTCGCAGGCCGTCGAAGTAGAGCGGCTCGGCCTTCCCCAGCCGCCGCAGCGCCATCAGCCCCGCTGCCAGCGCCGAGGTCACCAGCGCGAGCCGCAGCGGATCGAGCACCGGGATCCACTCACCGGGTGCGGTGTACATGACCACCGCGAACGCGGTCAGCGCGTAGAACGCCAGGATGTCTCGCTGCTGGCCCTGCTCCCCCACACCCATACCTTCCTCCTGGCGCTTCACCGTTGGGACAAACGCGTGCGCTCAGGGCCTTAGCAGGTGACATGCCAGTCACCCTGCCGGGCAAAACCCCGTGGATCCAATGCCTTGCGGCGGCCCTGGGGCTTTGGGGAGGGGCGAGCCTGAAAGAATTACGGCGTCGGATTGCCCTCCATGGGAAGGACCACTGCCAGGGTGGGATCCACCCGGCCCTCCTGGAGATAGGGCACAGCCAGCTCCCCGAGCAGCCGCTCCAAGGTACTGTCCACCTGCCGGCGCAGCTCCGGCCGGGCCTCGGCGGCCACCGCGGGCTCCAGCCCCGCCCGGGCCCGCTCGGCGGCGCTGGCGCGCAGGCGGGGCGCCTGGGCTGTCCCCTCGAAGAGCCGCTCGCACAGCTCCACGGTGCGCCCCAGCGGCACGGGCCGCGGATCCACCCGGCCCTCCAGCACGGCCATGGCGACCGCGGCGGTGAAGAGGCGCTCCGTTCCCAGCACGGACAGGGCTACGCCGAAGCGCGCCAGCACCTCGCGGGCCGCCGCCTCCGTGCCTCCCAGCAGCCCGCTGAACAGCGCCACCTGCTGCTCCGCCCGGGCCAGCAGCGCCTCGCTGGCGGCGATCTCCCTCAACGAGCGGAACGGCACGGGCTCCGCCCCCGGGACGCGCAGCGCGCGGCGGGGACGCTTGAGGCGCAGGGCCTCGAGGGCCGCCGTCTCCTCGGGGAACAGGAGCACCGTGTCGTCCAGCCGGGCCAGCGGCGCCTTCACCAGCCGGTCCGCGCGGAACTTCAGCGCCAGCGTGAGCGAGAAGCCCACCTGGAAGATGCGCTGCAGCGACGTGTCCCGCGTCACCTCAGAGGCGCGGGCGGGATCGCCTCCCGAGAGGTGCTCCAGCCCCAGGGAGAGGTAGTCACGCACCATCTCCCCCACCCTGCGCACGGCCTCCAGATCTCCCGGATCCGCCAGCTCGGCCACCAGGGCGGCGTTGGAGACCCCGCGCAGCTCGTCCTCGAGGTTCTCGCGCTCCACCTCCGTCAGCTCGCGCAAGGCGGCGTCCAGGTAGTCCACGTGCCCCTGGGTGGGCGCGAGCGCCGTCTGCGCACTGCGAGCCAGCGCGGGCCCGGTGTCCACGCGGCTGAAGAGCCGCATCGCGTCCTCCAGGGTGGGGAAGCCCAGATCCTGCAGCCGCGCCGCCCGGAAGCGGTGGGCCGTCTCCTCCAGCTCGCTGGAGACCTCCCAGCGCGTGGCCTCCATCAGCCGGACGGACTCGAAGGGGTTCTCCGCGATCAGATCCCGGAGGATCGCCCGCAGCGCGGCCTGCTCCACGCCCTCCACCTTCAGCTCGATGAGGTAGCGACCCTCGGGCGTCTCCATCGTCACCCCCTCCGGGTTGACGTCCGGGTTCTCCTCCAGATCGTGCATGACGGTGAACTCGCGCAGCATGTACTCGAGCAGCTCGAGGTCCATGCCGTGCAGCTTGCGGAGGAACTCCTCGGGCTCGTCCCCGCGCGCGGCGCGCAGCCAGGTGAGCAGCACGTGGGGATCGATCCGGTCCCGCTTCCAGCCCGCCAGATCCACGAAGGCCTGGAACTGCTTGGGCGAGGCGAGCTGGACGAGCTCGGTGGAGTCCACCAGCCCCACCTCCTGGATCGTCGTGTAGAGCTCTCCCGCGGGCACCGAGCGCACCAGCGCCCGGGCGTCAGGGGCCTCTACCAGGGCCTCCATCCGCCTCCGCGGGGGAAGCTGGGACAGCTGCTGGCGCAGCTGCTGGCGAGCCAGCTGCGCATCCTTGCCATTTCCCTTGCCGTTCTCGGACACGGCGCGTGCCTACCACAGCCCCTCCCGGGCAGGGAGGGGCTCGCGGCCGGCAGTGCGGATTACTGGAGGATTTCCTCGCACTCGTAGTTCACGTCGAACGACTTGAGCTTCGGAGAGAACTGGCGGTCATCGGAGCGCAGGACGAACTCCACGCGCAGGAAGCGGCCCTTGGGCACGCCCGCGGTGCGCAGGTCGGCCGGCGAGGAGGTGAAGGGCCCCTTGCGCAGGCGAGGATCCGTCAACTCGGACTGGTTGTTGCTCACCGTGACGAAGGCCTGGATGGACGTCCTCGGCGGAAGCACCGCGTCCCAGACCAGGTAGCGCCAGATCGTCTCCGTGCCGCACTCGGGCGAGGTGAAGGTCTGCCGGAACGAGCCCAGCGGCGCGGTGAAGTTGCGCAGCTGGTAGCCCGTGAAGTCCGAGTACGTGTACAGGCCCGAGCCCTGCTGCGCCGTGCGCAGGATCTCGCCGGTATCACGGTGGACGCGCATGGCGTTGCCGGAGCGGTTGTTCACCCAAGGGTGGCCGTCCGTGTCGAGCCCCACGCCGATGGCCTGGTGCGTCCGGGAGTCCGTCGCGTCGATGAAGTCCACCATCCCCACGCCGGGGTAGTTGAAGCGCTTGAGGGCGCCCGTGTCCCCGTTGAAGGCGATGAGCTGGGAGGCCGCGTTGGTGTTGCTGGTGGTGAGGTCCGAGCTCATCCAGATGAAGCCCTGATCATCCGCCGCGATGCCGCGGGGGCGCCGGATCTTCGTGCCGATCTGGCTCACCGCGTTGGAGAAGTCGAACTCCTGCCACGCGCCCAACGTGGAGCCCACCCCTGTCGGGTGGGTGTACCGGAAGGCCTTGGCGCCCGCACTCCACCCCGCGACCCAGACGCGATCCTTGCCGTCCACCGCGATGCCGTAGTTGCCCGACGTCATCGGCGGGACGATGTCTCCGCGGATGAGCACCCCCGCGTTCGTGTCGACGAGCGCCAGCCGCGCCGGCGACAGGCCGGAGGACACCATCCACAGCCGCTGCTGGCTGTCGATGGCCGCGCCGTAGGGACCGAACGGCAGGGTGATCTTCATCTGCCCGGCGGCGTTCACCGGCACCTGCTGCCCCGTGACGGGATCCAGCTTGATGGCCGAGTTCTCGTTGTGCACGCCCACCCAGACGTCACCGGCGGTGCCCTCGAGGCCCGCGGAGATGGCCATGGCGCGCGCCTTGATGGTGCCGCTGCCCGGCGGCCCCACCGGCGTGCTGAAGAGGATGCACTCGTCGTACTGGGACGGATCATCCCAGTTCGTCGGGAAGATCATCTCCTTGTCCGCCGGGAGGGTGCTGATGGCGCCGTCGCCGTTCTTGTCCTCGCTGGTGTCGATGACGCCGTTGCCATTGCGGTCGACGCAGAAGGCCTTGGTGTTGGAGATCTTCGTCACCGAGCCCTGGGTGCTCTGGGCCCGGTTGGCCACCCACACGTCCCCGTAGAGATCCACCGCGGTGCGGCTCGGGTTGTTGCCCACATTGCCGAGCAGGCCGTTGGGATAGCCAACGGTGCCGTCCGGCTTCGTGCGCCCGTCGAGCGGGATGGCCGCGTGGTAGCGCCCCACCTCCTTGCCCGTGCGCGTGTCGTACTTGGAGACGGTGTTCTGATCGTTGTTGGCGATCCACGCGAAGGCCAGCTCCGTCTTGCCTCCGCCGAGCACGATGTTGCCATCCGGATCCACCTGCACGTTGTCGCCGCCGTTGAGCGGCCCCGTGCCGGCATCCCCGGGGAACCCGCCGTCCGGGCGCCCGCGGATCGTCGTCCCCGCGTCCGGATCGAAGATGACGCCTCCATCACCGCCCGTGTTGCCGCCGCCGCCGTCCCGTCCGCCATCGCTGGTCGGCACATCCCCCCAGGGGGGCTTCACCTCCGGCGGATCTCCACACTTGCAGCCGCTGATGACGGCCGCCGAGAAGGCCATGACGATCAAGTACTGACGCATACCGATGCCTCCCGCACACGATCATCCGGTGCGAATCAAACCCCATTAGAGCCAGGAAATAGGGGAAAGGCAGGTCGGGTCAACTCAAACCCGGGTCGCCTTACCGAATACACCGAGCAGCGCCTCCCACACTTCCTCTACACCGATCTTCTCAGTGGACGAGAAAGGGAGGACGGCCTCCTGGGGGAGCGAGAGCTGCTGCGCGAGCGCCTGCATGCGGGGCTTGCGGCGGGCCTTGGGGATGCGATCGATCTTCGTGGCGACGACGAGGACGCGCCGGCCCTTGTCCTGCAGGTAGTCGAGCGTGAGGTGGTCCTCCGGCGTGGGGCCCACCTCCGCGTCGACGATGCTCACCACGGCCTCCAGGTGGTGCCGCTTCTCCAGGTAGGTGGTGATCATCGTCTCCCACTGGGCGCGCTCGGCCTTGCTGGCCTTGGCGAAGCCGTAGCCAGGCAGGTCCGCCAGCCGCACCACATGGCGCAGGCCTTTGCGCTCCAGCTCCACGTCGAAGAAGTTGAGCGTGCGCGTGCGCCCCGGCGTGTTGGAGACGCGCACCAGCTTCTTGCGCCCCGTCAGGGCGTTGATCATGGAGGACTTGCCCACGTTGGACCGGCCCACGAAGGCCACCTCCGCGGTATGTCCGGTGGGGTAGCCCTTGGGCTCCACGGCGGTGACGACAAAGCGGGCGTCGATGAGCTTGATCACAAGGCTACTTCTTCACGGGTGGGGGCGCAGAGGTCTCCGCGCGAACGGACTTCTTCGCACGATCGGCGGACCAATGGTCGATGGCCTTGAGCGACTCCACGAAGTTGAACGGCCGCAGGGAGGGAGAGGAGGCGTCGTGGCAGGTGCGGCACTGCTTCTCGGAAGGATCCAGCAGCCCCACCAGCCGCGACAGCTCCGGATCCTTCATCACGTAGGCGGGCGCATAGTTCTGGCCGCCCCCGTGGCACGTCTCGCAGGAGACATTGCTCACCCCCTGCGCCTGGTCCGGAGCGTGGCAGGACAGACACCGCGCGTCCTTCTTCTGGGGCTCGGAGAGGGAGTCGGTGGCGCGGGCATGCTTGGACTGCTGCCAGGCGGTGTAGGCTGCGGGGTGGCAGCCCTTGCAGCTCTCCGGGCCCACGAAATCGGCAGCCCCCGCCGTGGCGGACACGACCAGGAGCAGAGGCAGGAGCCAGAAGCCGGATGTGCGCATCGAGGGCGGAACTAGCAGAGCCCCCCAGGCGGGGCAAGGCATCTTGAATGCAGGGGGGCAAGCAGCGTTCTATATGAGGAACCTTGAGCCCTGCCCGGGGGATCCGTTAGTGAGGCAGTCCGCTCGACAAGGTCAGGAGAACCCGTGATGCGTACCCTCGCCGTCGTTGCCTTGCTCATCGCCGCACTCCCCGCTGCCGCCAAGCCGTGGCAGGGCATCGAGCCGGGGGTGTCCAAGCGGGAAGAGGTCATCCACAAGTTCGGTGAGCCCTCCCGCGTTGTCACCAACACCGACAAGGAGACCATCGCCTACTTCGGCAAGGAGGCCATCAAGGGCACCACCCAGGCCCAGTTCAAGGTGGACACCGCCACCAAGGTCGTCGAGCGCATCGACGTGTTCCCCGGTCCCGTCATCGACAAGGAGACCATCGAGAACAGCTACGGGGCGGCCTGCCCCAACGGCCCGGCGCCCGCCAACCCCTGCTACATCAAGAAGATGACGGAGGAGTTCCGCACCTACTTCCTCTACCCGAAGCTGGGCCTGGCCATCTTCTTCAACGAGGACGGCAAGACGGTGCACTCGTTCATCTTCACCACGCTGAAGGCCGCCAAGTAGGCCAGCCTTGGCCCTCTATGGACTGACGGGCGGGATCGCCTCCGGCAAGAGCACCGTCAGCCGGATGCTCCGGGAGTTGGGGGCGCACGTGCTGGACGCGGATGTGCTCGCCCGCGAGGTGGTCGAGCCTGGCACCCCCGGGCTGGCCGCCGTGGCCGCCCGCTTCCCAGGCGTGCTGGGCCCGGATGGCCGGCTGGATCGGGCGAAGCTGGGCGCGCGCGTCTTCGGCGACGCCACCGAGCGCGCCGCCCTCAACGCTCTCATCCACCCGCGGGTCCGCGAGGCATTCCTGGAGAAGGTCCAGGCCCTGGCCGAGCAGGGCGTGGAGCGCATCATCTATGACGTCCCGCTGCTCATCGAGGGCGGGCTGCAGGCCAGCATGGACGGGGTGGTGCTGGTCTGGGTGCCGCGAGACCTCCAGAAGGCCCGGCTGATGACCCGGGACGGGCTGGACGAGGCGGCGGCGGAGGCCCGGCTGGCCGCCCAGCTTCCCCTGGACGACAAGCGGCCCTACGCCACCTGGATCGTGGACAACTCGGGAGATCTGGCTTCCACGCGAGCCCAGGTGGAGCAGGTGTGGCGGGCCATGCTCGCGCGCGGCTGAGCCCCGGGTATGCTGCGCCGCCCATGAGCGAGAAGCGGAAGAAGGCGGAGCCCACCGGTCCTGGAACGTACTTCGTCACCGGCTACCCGGGGTTCATCGGGAAGCGGCTGGTGGAGCACATCGCGCGCGAGGATCCCCAGGGCCACATCTACGCCCTGGTGCAGCCCAAGATGCTCAAGGACGCGCAGAAGCACGCGGCCCACATCGAGGGCGCCACGCTGGAGCTGCTCACCGGGGATGCGGTGGACATGCACCTGGGCCTGTCCGGCGAGGAGTACCAGCGCCTGTGCGAGAAGGTGACGGACATCTTCCACCTCGCGGCCATCTCCAACCTGAGCGCGCCCAAGGAGACGGCGTGGCGGGTGAACGTGGACGGCACTCGCAACATGCTGGAGCTGGCGCGTGACTGCGCCCGGCTGCGGCGCTTCAGCTACTTCTCCACCTGCTACGTGTCCGGCGATCGGCTGGGCGTCATCGCCGAGGACGAGCTGGACCGGGGCCAGAGCTTCCGCAACCCCTACGAGGAGTCGAAGTTCCAGGCGGAGAAGCTCGTCCAGCGCGCCTCCGCCACCCTGCCCGTCACCGTCTTCCGCCCGTGCTCGGTGGTGGGCGACTCGCGCACCGGGGAGATCGACCGCTTCGAGGGCCCCTACTACCTGGGCATCCTGCTGGTGACGTCTCCCATGGTGGTGCCACTGCCCCTGCCCGGCAACGGCGTGGCGCCCCTCAACGTGGTGCCCGTGGACTACGTGGTGTCCGCCGTGTGGCACATCTCCCGGGATCCGCGCGGAGTGGGCCGCACCTTCCACCTCGTGGACCCCAACCCCATGAGCGCCCGCCGCGTGTACGAGCTCATCGCGGAGAAGGCCAACCGGAAGCTGCCGCGCTTCACCCTCCCCTCCCGGGCCGCGGACGTCATGCTGCGGCTGCCCGTGCTGGAGAAGCTGGCCCGGCCCCAGCGCGCCGCCATCAGCTACGTCAACCACCTGGCCATCTACAACTGCCACAACACCCTGGAGCTGCTGGACGGGACGGGCATCCGCTGCCCTCCGCTGGCCTCCTACCTGGACCAGCTCGTCGCCTACGTGCGCGAGCAGTACCGCAAGCGGCGCGAGAACCTCGAGGTGGAGGATCCGCTCGATCACGCGCCCGCGTCCGGCAGTGAAGAAAACCCGCCCGCTCCCCGCCCCGCCCGCCAGCCATGAACCGCTCACTCTCCCTCCTCGTCCTCCTCGCGTCGGCGCTCCAGGGTGCCGGGTGCATCGTCAAGGGCAGCGACGACTCTCCATGCGATCCCAACCCCTGCACCCAGGCCAACCGCGGCACCTGCGCGGATGAGGCCGGAGAGGCCCGCTGCCTGTGCGACGCGGGCTTCATCGCCCGCCCCAGCGGCGCCTGTGAGCCCGTGAGCGCCGCCAACTGCGCCGAGCACGCGGGAGACGCCTCCGAGCCCGATGACTGCCTGGCCCGCGCCCGCCTGCTCTCCAGCGGCGGCCCCACCCTGCAGCAGTCGATCGAGCCCGCCGGCGACTACGACTTCTTCCAGTTCAGCGCCTCGGCGCGGGAGCTCTTCTCCTTGAGCGTGAAGGTCGACTCCGGCGCGCTGATGCCCCGCGTGGATGTGTTCGATCAGGGCGGCGTGTGGCGCACCGCCTCCGAGGCCCCTGGCCGCACCGAGCTCTTCTTCAGGGCGACTGCCTCCGCGCCCTACTTCGCCCGCGTCAGCCACTCGCCCGTGGATCCCTCCGTGGGCACGGGCGGCTACACCCTCGCCTTGAAGTCCCTGGGGCAGGATGACCATGGCGACTTCCCGGACGAGGCCACCGACATCTCCCCGGACGGAGCCGGCACCCCCAGCCCCCGCAGCTTCTTCGGCCGCTTCGAGTACCCCCGCGACGTGGACTGGTTCCGCTTCGAGGTCACCCAGAACCGCACCTACCGCATCCTCTTCGACCCGGGAGATGCCTCCGCCCCGCGCACCGTCCCCGCCGTGGCCATCTACGCGGGCTCCAACTTCCGCCAGCCCGTCATCGTCTCGCAGAGCACCGACGTCACCTTCACCGCGCCGGTGAGTGCCACCCTCTTCGTCGTCATGACTCCGCCCCAGGCCGTCGAGGGCAGCTACGCCTTCAACTTCCTCGAGAACTGACCGGAAGTTCGGCCCGCCTCGGCCGAGCTGCACGGAGGGTGACGCAACCCTCTCCCGAATTGCGAATTAAGCTCAGCTCACTTCAATTCAGGGCTTGACGGGCTCCCTCAATAGTTGTTGGGGGGGCCCTTTCCATCTTTTCCGTCTCCTGGTTAGCATGCGCCGCATGCGAACTGTGGGCAGTCAACACTGACGGCCCTCGGTTCATGTCGGGGAGCACAGCGCTTGCTGGAGACCGTTGACAGCTGGAGCCGTAGGCCCCTGCCGCGCAGCCCCGCTGCTCTCTTCGCGCTTCGACGCTCAACCTCTCAATCCTGAGAGCACTCTGCCGCGGCGAGTGCCCTCCCTCTTTTGTGCCGTTGCCGTTCGCAGTTCCCCCACGAGCAGTCCAGAAGGAAGACGCATGCGCTTGAAGGAAAAGCTGTTGACCAGTCTGTTGCTGGTACCCCTCGCTGGGACCAGCGCCTGGGCCAAGGAGCGCGTCAACTACGACGCGTTCCTCGCGAGCCCGGAGGCCAAGAGCCTGCCCGCGACCGAGGCACAGCTCCAGGCTCGGGGCGCCCGGGTCGAGCTCATGGAAGAGCGGCTCGGTCTGCCGACGGTCCTGTGGAGCGACTCGCTCGGCACGGAGCGCTCCAGCACCCTGGCGACCCTTCGCCCGGAGCAGGCCGCGCGCGCGCACCTGCAGAAGTTCGCGGACCTCTACCGGCTGACCACCGAGGACATCTCCAGCGCCAGCCTCCAGTCCGTCCACAAGACGGAGTTCGGCCCCGTGGTGGCCCGCTTCGGCCAGAAGGTGGGCGGCGTCGAGGTGTTCCGCAGCGGCGTCAACGTGGTGATGGACCGCAACAACAACATGGTCGCCATCACCGGCTACCTGACCCCGCATGAGGCCGTGGCCGCGCGCCTGCGCACGGTGACCACGGACTTCCAGCTGAGCGCCGCGGACGCCACCGCGCGCGCCTTCAAGGATCTGACGGGCACCACCATCAGCGCCCGCTCGCTGGTGAGCACCGGCACCCAGGCGGACTACACGCAGCTCGCCTTCGAGCCGGGTGTCAGCGCGGTGATGCCGCACGCCCTGGGCAGCCCCGCCCGGGCCAAGAAGGTCTACTACACCCTGCCGGACGGCCTGCAGCCCGCGTACTACCTGGAGCTCAACGTCGGCACCAAGGGCACCAGCGACTCGGACTACTACTCCTACGTCGTGTCCGCCACGGATGGCTCGCTGCTGTTCCGCAACAACCTGACCGCGGACGACGCGTACACCTACCGCGTGTGGGCGGATCCCTCCTCGTTCATCCCCTACGACGGCCCCAACGGCCCGGACGTCACCCCGCACCCCACGGGCCTCCCGGACCGCTATCAGGCGCCGTTCATCCCGGCGAACGTGCTCACCCTGCAGAACACCCCGTACAGCCGGAACGATGCCTGGCTGCCGCCGAACGCCGCGCAGACCACCGGTAACAACGTGGACGCGTACGCCGACCTGGGCGCGCCAGACGGCTACCAGCCGGAGTCGGACCTGCGTCCGGGCGTCACCGCGCCGGGAGTCTTCGACTACACGTATGACGTGACCAAGTCGCCGGCCTTCAGCTCCGACCAGCGCAAGGCGGCCACCGTCCACCTGTTCTACCTCAACAACTTCCTGCACGACTGGTACTACGACTTCGGCTTCGACGAGGCGGCCGGTAACGCGCAGAGCCTCAACTACGGCCGCGGCGGCCTCGAGGGCGACAGCATCAAGGCGGAGGCCCAGGACTACGGCGGCCGTAACAACGCCAACATGTCCACCCCGTCCGACGGTGCGCGCCCCCGCATGCAGATGTACGTCTTCGACGGCGTGCCTTCGCTGCAGGTCCAGGCTCCGGCCACCCTCGCGGGCATCCAGGACGCGGGCAGCGCCTCGTTCGGCGCGCTGACGTTCGACGTCACCGGAGATCTGAAGATCCCCAACCCTGCGGGGCCCACGACCGCCTGCACTGCGTTCCCCGCGGGGACGTTCACCGGCAAGATCGCGCTGGTGGACCGCGGCACGTGCACCTTCGCCGTCAAGGCGCTCAACGCGCAGAACGCCGGCGCCATCGCGGTGATCATCGGCAACAACGCGGCCAACCAGTCGGCCCCCGGCCTGGGCGGCGCTGACCCGGCCGTCACCGTCCCGACGATGTCCGTCACCCTCGAGACGGCCAACGCCTGGCGGAGCGAGGTCACCACCAACAACTCCACCATCACGGTGAAGATGACGAAGACGGCGGATCTGGACCGCGACGGCACCATCGACAACGGCATCGTGGCGCACGAGTGGGGCCACTACATCAGCAACCGCCTCATCGGTAACTCCAGCGGCCTGATCAACAACCAGGGCCGCTCCATGGGCGAGGGCTGGGCGGACTTCCACGCCATGCTGATGGTGGTCCGCGACGAGGACCGCTACCGGTCGGGCAACGACCAGTTCCAGGGCGTGTACGCCATGGCCGGCTACACGCAGAGCGGTGGCGCCAACAACGGCAACTACTTCGGCATCCGCCGCGTCCCGTACTCGACGAACATGGCGAAGAACGCCCTGACCTACCGGCACTTCGCCAACGGCAACGCGCTGCCCACCACCCACCCCATCCAGGGCACCACGACGGGTGCGGGCAACTCGGAGGTCCACAACGCCGGCGAGGTGTGGGCGACGATGCTGTGGGAGTGCTACGCGTCGCTGCTCAACGCCTACCCGTTCCAGGAGGCGCAGAACCGCATGAAGCAGTACCTGGTGGCCGCCTACAAGGCGACTCCCAACGCGCCGACGCTGCTGGAGGCGCGCGACGCGGTGCTGGCCGTGGCGGCCGCTTCGGATCCGGCGGACTACGCCCGGTTCGTCCAGGCCTTCGCCAAGCGCGGCGCGGGCTTCGGCGCCAAGGCCGCGGATCGCAACGCGGTGGATCACGTGGGCGTGGTGGAGAGCTTCTCGGCCGGCAGCAATCTCGAGGTCGTCAGCATCCGCCTGGATGACTCCGCCGCCGCCTGTGACGCGGACGGAGTGCTGGACGTGGGCGAGACGGGCCGGCTGCTCGTGACGGTGCGCAACACCGGCGGGGCCGCGCTGTCGCCCTTCCAGGGCACGGTCACCGCCAGCGGCGCCACCGCGGCGATCCAGTTCCCCGCGGGCAACACGCTCAACTTCCCGTCGCTGCAGCGGTCCGGCACCTACACGGCCTCTCTGCAGGTCCAGCTGGCCTCGGTCACGGGCACCACGCCCCGCGCCGGCCTGAGCATCACCTTCAGCGAGCCCTCTCTGCCCACCGGGTCGACGACGGCCACCTACGACGGCCGCGTCCACTATGACGAGGCGCTGAACAACTCCACCTCGGACAACTTCGAGAGTGAGCTGTCCGCCTGGACGTACACCAACTACGGCCGCCTGCCAGGCTTCACGCCGACGACCGAGAAGACCGCGACCGGCACCATCAACCGCTTCCTCCACGCGCCGGACCACGCCGTCCTCTCCGACACGTACCTCACCTCGCCGTGGCTCCAGGTGAACGCGACGGGCAACTTCATCCTGACGTACAAGTACCGCCAGTCCCTCGAGGGGACCGCGGGCGGTGCTGGCATGGCCGCTCCGTTCTATGACGGCGTCGTCCTCGAGTGGACCGATAACGGGGTCGACTGGTACGACACCTTCCTCGATCTCGGCAGGAACCCGGGCTACGCCGCGTTCCTCGCGGTGGGTGACAACCCGCTGTCAGAGCGCGCCGCCTACGTGGGCACGAACACTGCCTTCCCGAACTGGTCGACGGCCACCGTCAACCTCAGCACGATCTTCGCCGGGCAGAGCGTCCGCTTCCGCCTCCGGCTGGGCACGGACAGCGAGGCCGGCGCGTACGGCTTCGACGTGGACGACGTGAATGTCAGCAACATCTCGAACACGCCGTTCGGCGCCATGATCGCCGAGACCAGCGACGGGACGACGTGCAACCGCCGCCCGGTGGCGGACGCCGGTCTGCCCCGCTCGGTAAACGAGCGCGATGCCGCCGGTAACTTCACGACGGTTACCCTCAACGGCACCGCGAGCTTCGATCCGGACGGCCAGGCGCTCACCTACGCGTGGACGCAGGTGGCCGGCCCGGCCGTGACGCTCACCAACGCCAACACCGCCATGCCCACCTTCAGCGCGGACGTGTCGGCGAACACCCCGTTCCTGTTCCAGCTCGTCGTCAGCGACGGCACGGACACGAGCCTCCCGAAGCAGGTGCAGATCACCGTCGTCAACTCCAACCGCGTGCCTACGGCCTCGGCCACGGCTCCGGCCACGGTGCCGGAGCGCAGCGCCGACACCGTCACGCTGAACGGCAGCGCTTCGACGGATGCGGACGGTGAGACGCTCACCTACCAGTGGACCCAGACGGCCGGCCCGGCGGTGACGCTGAGCGACGAGACCGCCGCCATGCCCACCTTCTCCACGCCCGAGGTGACCGCCGACACCACGTACACCTTCACGCTCGTGGTGAACGACGGCCTGGCCAACAGCACCGCGGCCACCGTCTCGGTGATGGTGACCAACGTGGACCGCATGCCCCGCGTCGACGCGGGTGCGGACCAGACGGTGGACGGCCGCACCGCCGTCAGCCTGTCCGGTACCGGCGACGATGCGGACGGTGACACGATCACCTACGCCTGGACCCAGGATGCCAGCGACACGGTCCAGGTCACCCTGGCCGGTATGGACACCGCGAACGCCAGCTTCACCTCCCCGGATGTGAAGGCGGCGGCGGTGCTGCACTTCAACCTCACGGTGACCGCCAACGGCCAGAGCACCACGGACCAGGTGGTCATCACCGTCCGCCCGGACAAGGCCCCTGCCGTCAACGCCGGCATGGATCAGTTCGCCGAGGGCCGCACCTCTGTCACCCTCATGGGTGGCGCCACGGATCCGGAGAACGACGCGATCGGCTACCTCTGGACCCAGGATGACGCGGATCTGGTGCGCGTCACGCTCAATGGCTCGGACACCGACACGGCCACCTTCACCTCTCCGGACGTGAAGGTGGAGACGGTGCTCACCTTCCACCTCACCGTCACCGCCAACGGGCTGAGTTCCTCGGACACCGTGAGCGTCACGGTGCGCGCGGATCGGGCTCCGGTGGCCAACGCCGGTGTGGACCGGGCGGTGAACGCCCGCGACAGCGTCACGCTCCAGGGCTTCGGCAGCGATCCGGAGAATGACGCCGTCACCTACGCGTGGACTCAGGAGAGCGGCCCCTCTGTCACCCTGACGGGCGCGGACACGGCCACTCCGTCCTTCACCGCTCCGAACACGAAGGAGGAGCTCGCCCTGGTGTTCAAGCTCACCGTCACCGCCAACGGCCTGAGCGCCACGGACACGGTCTCCATCACCGTGAAGAAGTTCAACCGCCGCCCGGTGGCCAAGGGCCTCGCCGCCGCCGACGCGAACGAGGGCACCAGCGTCACCCTGGACGCGAGCGAGAGCTCGGATCCGGATGAGGACGCGCTCACCTACACCTGGGTGCAGACGGGTGGCCCGCAGGTGCAGCTGACGGGTGGCACCACCGCCAAGCCCACGTTCACCGCTCCGGAGGTCTCCGCGGACACGATGCTGTCCTTCACCCTGGTGGTCAGCGATGCGGACGGCGCCAAGTCGGACGTGGTCTCTGTCTCCGTCAAGGTGCTCAACGTCAACAAGGCGCCCGCGGCCCAGGCCCGCAAGCTGTCTGGCGGCATCTCTGGGGAGACCGTCTCTCTGGACGCGTCCCTCTCCAAGGATCCGGACGGCGAGCAGCTGACCTACAAGTGGGAGCAGACGGCTGGCCCCTCGGTCTCGCTCTCCTCCGACAAGGAGCCGAGCGTCACCTTCCAGGCGCCGGTCACGGCGGTCAACGTCACCCTCACCTTCAAGGTCACCGTCACCGACACGAACGGCGCCTCGGCCTCTCAGGAGGTGCAGGTGGAGGTGACCCCGGCGAAGGAGGAGGGTGGCTGCGCCAGCACCGGCAACAGCTCGGGCGGCGCGATGCTGCTCGCGCTCCTGGCGGGTGTGTTCCTGTCCCGCCGCCGCCTCACGCTCCGCGCCTAGTCCCGGCGGAACCGTGTAGCTGATTGAGGGGCGGCCTCCGGGCCGCCCCTCTTCTTTTTGGGCACAGCAGGGGGAGTCGCTCCTCCCGGGGCGGAACTCAGAAGGGCCAGCGGGACTTGCGGAGCAGCGCGGTGGCCTCGGCGTTCTTCGGATCCACCTTCAGGATCGCCTCGAGGTGGCGCTTGGCCAGATTCCCGGCCTTGCCATCCATGAAGACCTGGGCCAGCAGGAGCCGGTAGGCCACCATGTCCGGCGCCATGTCCACGGCGCGCTGAGCGTGGATGCGGATCTCGTTCCAGTCCAGGCCGAGCAGCTTCCCCAGCCTGGCGGCGCGGTAGGCCACCTCCGCGTTCTGCGGATCCAGCGAGGAGGCCTTCTTGAAGCAGTCCAGGGCCTTCGCCAGATCCTGCTGCTTCTCCAGCTCGAGCCCCCGCTGCATCTCCGCCTTGGCGCGCTGCTCGTCATGCTTCTTGCGGACGTCCGCCAGCATGAGGGTGGCCTCGCGGTTCTTCGGATCCAGGCTCACCAGCTGGTTGAGCGCCGCGTAGGCCTGCTCGAAGTCCCCCTTCGCGATGGCCGCCTTGCTGCGTGCCATGAGCTCGGTGAGGCGGTGGGTGCGCGCCAGGTAGGGGTGGCGGGAGAGACGCTCCTGGCGCTCGGACCGGCGCTCCTCGTCGCCCGCCAGCGGCTCCTCCGGCACGGACGAGACCGAGGCCGGCGCAGGCGCAGCCCCGCCCCGGAGCTTCGGGTGGGTACGGAGGTAGGCCTCACGCTTCTCCGGGTTGGAGAGGACGGTGTGCGCCTCGAGGACGCGCCGGAAGATGCGCTCGATGCGAGCCCGGAAGCTGCCCAGGTTCAACCCCGAGTAGCGATCCGGGTGGTAGCGCAGCGCGAAGTCGACGAAGGCCTGCTTCACCTCGTCGATGGGCGCGCCGGGCCTCAGCCCCAGCAGGGCGAAGTAGTCCTTGCCCTCCTGGGCCTTCTCCAGATCGATGATCTCTTTCTGGCGCGCGGGCTCGAGATCCACCAGCTCAGGCATGGAGAGGACTCATGCGGGGGTGAGGACGCGCTCGAGGATGCGGAGACCCTCGTCCAGCTCCTCGCGGGTGACGATGTACGCGGGCGCGAAGCGGACGGTCTTCTCGCCGGCCGCGTTCACCAGCAGGCCCTGCTCCCGGCAGCGCGCGATCACCGGAGCGGCCTCCTGGTTCAGCTCGATGCCCATGAGCAGACCGCGGCCGCGCACGTCCTTGATGATCGTGGGCAGCCGGGCCTGGAGCTCCCGGCCCCGGGCGATGAAGTACTCACCCTTCTCCTGCACCTCGCGGAGCAGCTGCGGGTCGCGGGTGAGGCGGATCACCACGTTGGCGGCCGCCGCGGCCACCGGGTTGCCGCCGAAGGTGGAGCCGTGGGTGCCGGTGGTGAGGCTCTTGGCCGTCGCCTCGGAGCAGAGCATGGCGCCAATCGGCAGCCCGTTGCCGAGCGCCTTCGCCAGGCTGATCGCGTCCGGCTGGATGCCCTCATGCTGGAAGGCGAAGGGCTTGCCGGTGCGGCCGATGCCCGTCTGCACCTCGTCCACGAGCAGCAGCAGGCCCCGCTCGTCACACAGCTCGCGCAGGGCCTTGAGGAAGCCCGGAGGAGCCACGCGCACGCCGCCCTCGCCCTGGATGGGCTCCACCAGGATGGCGGCGGTGCTGGGGCCCACCGCCTTGCGCACGGCCTCCAGGTCCCCGTAGGGCACATGGAGGAAGCCGGCCGGCAGCGGCTCGAAGCCCTTCTGGTACTTGATCTGTCCGGTGGCGGTGACGGTGGCCAGGGTGCGGCCGTGGAACGAGTTCTCGAAGCAGATGATCTCGAAGCGCTCGGGGGTGCCGCGATCCTTCATCACCTTGCGCGCCAGCTTGAGGAGGGCCTCGTTGGCCTCCGCGCCCGAGTTGCAGAAGAAGGCGCGCGGCAGGCCGCTGAGCGCGGTGAGCTGCGCGGCCAGCTCGATGGAGGGCTGCGAGTAGAAGACGTTGGACACGTGCCAGAGCGTGTCCACCTGGGCCTTCACGGCGGCGACGACCTCGGGGTGGCAGTGGCCCAGCGCGCACGTGGCGATGCCGCCGAGCAGATCCAGGTACTCCTTGCCATCCGCGTCCCACAGGCGCGTGCCCTTGCCGCGCACCAGGGTGATGGGCTGCTGCTTGTAGTTCTGCAGCAGGTGGGCCTTGGCCCGCTCCATCCAGAGCTCGTTCTGGGTGCGGGGGGCGGCGGGGGTCGGCTCAGGCTTGGTGGCGCTCGGGGTCGTGGTGGGCGTCTGCACGGCGGGTTCCTCTCGTGGGAGCGGCAAGGCTACAGGATATAGCGGGACAGATCCTCGTCCTGGATGATGGAGCCCAGGCGCTCGCGGACATAGGCGGCGTCGATGGACAGGCGCTTGGGGCCCAGCTCGCTGGCGGTGAAGGACACCTCGTCCAGCAGCCGCTCGAGGACGGTGTGGAGCCGCCGGGCGCCGATGTTCTGCGTGCGCTCGTTGGCCACCTGGGCAATCCGGGCGATCTCGCCCACCGAGTCCTCGGTGAAGTCCAGCTCCACGCCCTCGGTGGCCAGCAGCGCGGTGTACTGGCGGATGAGCGAGTTCTTCGGCTCGCGCAGGATGCGGACCAGATCCTGCCCGCTCAGGGGCTCCAGCTCCACGCGGATGGGGAAGCGCCCCTGGAGCTCGGGGATGAGATCGCTGGGCTTGGAGACGTGGAAGGCGCCCGCGGCGATGAAGAGCATGTGGTCCGTCTTCACCTGGCCGTACTTGGTGTTGACGGTAGAGCCCTCCACGATGGGGAGGATGTCGCGCTGCACGCCCTCGCGGGAGACGTCCGGGCCCTGGCCCTTGCCGCCCTCGCGGCTGGCGATCTTGTCGATCTCGTCGATGAAGATGATGCCGCTGGACTCGGCGCGGATCAGCGCGTCCCGCGTCACCCGGTCGTTGTCCACCAGCTTGCCCGCCTCCTCCTGCTGGAGCAGCTGCAGGGCCTCGGGCACGCGCACCTTGCGGCGCTTGGTCCGGTTCATGCCCGGCATGTTCTTGAAGAGGTCCTGCAGGTTGACGCCCACCTCCTCCATGCCGTGCCCCGTGAAGTTGCGCAGGAACATGGGGTTGCTGTCGGACGTCTCCAGCTCCACATATTGATCGTCGAGCGTGCCGGTGCGCAGCTGGGCGCGGAGCTTCTCGCGCTCGGACTCCCCCAGGCGGGAGGGCGGCGGGGGCGCGGGCGGCTGGAAACCGAACGGCGGCGGCGAGGGAGGCGTCCGGGAGGCATTGCCATGGAGCAGCTCCACCAGCCGGTCCTCGGCCTGCTCCAGGGCGCGGGGCTTCACCTTCTCCGTCTCCTCCTCGCGCACCAGGGCGATGGCCGCCTCCACCAGATCGCGCACCATGGACTCGACGTCGCGGCCCACGTAGCCCACCTCGGTGAACTTGGAGGCCTCCACCTTGACGAAGGGGGCCTGGGCCAGCTTCGCCAGCCGCCGGGCGATCTCCGTCTTCCCCACGCCCGTGGGGCCGATCATGATGATGTTCTTCGGGTGGATCTCCTCGCGGAGCTCGTCGGTGACGCGCTGGCGGCGCCAGCGGTTGCGCAGGGCGATGGCCACGGCGCGCTTGGCGGCGTTCTGCCCGACGATGTAGCGGTCCAGCTCGCTGACCACCTCGCGGGGCGTGAAGGCGGGCATCTTTGGAGATTCGGCCACGGGAGGGCTCCTAGAGCTCTTCGAAGGTGACGTTCGAATTGGTGTAGATGCAGATGTCCGCGGCGATCGCCATGGCGTGCGTGGCGACCTCGCGGGCGGACAGCTGGGTGTGGGCCATCAGGGCCCGCGCGGCGGCCAGGGCGTAGTGGCCCCCGCTGCCCACGGCGGCGATGCCGTAATCGGGCTCGATGACGTCGCCCGCGCCGGAGAGGATGAAGGTCTTCTCGCGGTCCGCGACGATGAGCAGGGCCTCCAGGCGGCGAAGGAAGCGGTCGGTGCGCCAGTCCTTCCCGAGCTCGACACAGGCCCGGGCCAGGTTCTTCTGGTGCTCCTTGAGCTTGGCTTCGAAGCGCTCGAAGAGGGTGAAGGCGTCCGCGGTGCTGCCGGCAAACCCAGCGATCACCTGGCCCTCTCCAATGCGGCGGACCTTCTTCGCCGTGTTCTTCATGATCGTCTTGTCGAGGCTGACCTGCCCGTCGCCCGCGATGACGACCTTCCCCTCGCGCCGCACACAGAGAATGGTGGTGCCGTGGAACATGGTCCGAGGGGTTTAACAAGCCGGGGAGCGGGTTTCCAAGGAAGACCGCCCGGCTGTCCGCCCCCTCACCATCATTTCTTCCGAGGGTTTACACCCTGCAGGGGCCGTGCGGAGACGCCGAGGTGGGTGGCCACCACGCGCTCCCAACCGGCGATGCGGAAGTTCGTCGGGGTGTTGACGAGCCGGACGCGGCCCCCCGCCTCCTGCCGCACGAGCGTGGCCGAGCCGCCGCCGTCGAGCTGGAGGCCCGTGTGAGCGCCCTGCTTCAAGAGGAGGTCCGCGGCCTCCTCCAGCGTGAGGCCCTCGCTGTAGGCGGGCTGCTTGCCCTCTACCGTGAGCAGCAGCAGGAAGCGCCCCGCCGCGTCGACGCCCGCGAGCATGCGCGCATACGGAATCCGGCTGAAGCCATCCTCCTCGAAGGCCACCCGGGCGCCGTCCCGCACGACGTAGCCCAGCCCGGAGACGGCGTGCCACACCTCGCCCGAGGGCTGCTCGAAGCTGACGCGGTGCTCCCGCGACAGGTACAGGGTGACCATGCGCGGGTCCGGGTTGCCGTAGACACGGCCCTGGGAGGCCGCCGTGCCGACGACGTGCACCGGCTGCCCGACGTGGGGCTCGTAGTTCAGCGGATGGGTGTTGTGGAACGGATAGAAGTAGTTCGCGTTGATCGCGAGCTGGACTCCGTGCCGGGCCGCGAAGCCGCTCGTCTTGTCGGCGAACACATCTCCCGCCTCCGAGGGCTCGGCGGGGGTCACCACGAAGTCGATCCCAGGGGCCTCCAGATCGATTCGCACGAGGTGCGCCACCACCGGACGCGGCTGCTGGAGCACCAGCCGCTCGTACCGCACACCCTGGAACCACTCCTCACGGACGGGCTGCGGCTGGCTCCGGTGGGTGAACCAGAACCAGTAGCCGCCGACTGCGCCCCCGGCGAGCCCCGGGAGCATCAGCGCAAGCCCTCCAGCGATCCGGATCCACGTACGCACTCTCCACCGGATCAGCACACCCACTCCCACGGCGAACACCAGTGCGGAGAGGACCAGGAGAGGTGCCCCCAGGAGAGGCTTCATGACGTCTCATCATATGGGAATGGGAGAAAACGATCCCACGATGGCTTCCGCTCGACAGACATCGGCGCGGCATGACGATCACCCCTCGATCACGTTACAGTGAGCTCACGGCGCCGCGAGCTCTGGGCAGCCCAGGGGAGATTCCGGTGTCTCAACAAGACCGGCGTAGACATGCACGCTACCTCCTGCATCTGCCCATCAAGCTCCACCGGGGAGAGCAGGAGCTGAACGCCGACGTCATCAACGCTTCGGCGGGGGGCTGCCTGCTGCAGCTGACGGAGGCGCTCACACCGGGCGAGGTGCTCGAGGCCAGCATCCCCCAGCTGAAGCTCCCGCGGACCCGGCTGATCGTGGTGCGCTGCTCGTCCACGCCCACCGGCTACATGGTGGCGACGTACTTCGAGGCGATGCTGGCCGACGATGCCGCCATCCGCCAGCTCTCGGACGGGCAGCTGGCCTTCGACAAGCCCCCGGTCGTGCATTGACGCCCACCGTCCCTTCTTCCCGGTGTACGAAGAACTCGCCCTTTGGCAAGGGCTTTCCCACCTGGGACTTCTGGGTCTGCAACTACGCTCCCCCAGGCAACGTAGTGGGTCAGCGGCCTTACTGACGACCTGCGACAGAGAGGGTGCCGATCCCTCGCTGATCGCGCTAGATTCTGATCAGCGCACCCCCCCCTCGCGCAGCCCAGGAGAGAGCACACGTGTCCCAGCACGAGCGGCGCCGGCACCAACGCTACCCGTTGCGGCTGGCCATCAAGGTTCATTGCCGTGGGGAGCAGATGGACGCCGACATCATCAACGCGTCGGCCAGCGGCTGCCTGTTGCAGATGTCCATCTCCCTGAATCCAGGCGAGGCGCTCGACGTGAGCATCCCCCAGCTGAACATGCCCAAGGCCCGCCTGATCGTCGTGCGCTCCGAGTCCACGACCCTGGGCTTCACCGTGGCCACGCGCTTCGACGTGGGACTGGCCGATGAGCCCACCATCAGCAGGCTCTCCACGGAGACGCCGGGTGATCCCCAGGGAGGCTCCACGCCTCCCATCACCCACTGAGCCGCCTGCGCCTCGTGGTCCCGAGTGTGCGCGCCTCCCTGCTTTTTCTCGGATTCTTAAGCTTTGACCTGGATAGAAAAATGCGTTACTCATTGAACCTATCGACGGCTCGCTGCGGTCAGAAGAGACCGCAGGGACGCCCTGAAACGGTGGGGGGGAGCGAAACGAGAGCACCCACACACGGTTCGGGCCCGGTTTCTCCGGAGGGAGCGCGATGAAGAAGGTCATGAAACACCTGGAGGAGCAGCAGCAGGGCTTCGCCGTTTCTCCGTTCGTGACTTTCCTGCTCGACCCCTGCTTCGCCCCGCAGGATCGGCTCCGCTTCCTGCCGTGCGTGGCCCCGCTGGTGATGGGCTCGGCGGAGCTGGCCAGCAGCCTCACCGGTGCTCAGAACCCGGCGGAGGGGGCGCTGACGCCCGAGAGCCCGCACTGGACGCCGTTCATCAAGGACTTGCAGCTGCTGGACCTGCACTCCGTCGCCGACTTCAACTCCATGCTGCAGCTGCTGTGGGGTGAGGACTGCGGC
>Ga0255338_1000817_pt1 | contig 77003 bp, 76 predicted proteins | sample MeOH1_35cm_T4_19_FD_203715 | JGI IMG/M metagenome (GOLD analysis project Ga0255338, IMG submission 203715) | Sandy soil microbial communities from University of British Columbia, Vancouver, Canada - MeOH1_35cm_T4_195 | ecosystem: Engineered > Artificial ecosystem > Sand microcosm > Unclassified ... | reverse complement strand
CGTGACATCACTCAGGAGATTCGACGTGACACTGCGGCGCAACACATCGTCCAGGCGATCGACGGCTTCTCCACGAGCGAGCGACGCCTTCTCGATGCCGTCGGGGATCGACCAGTAGCGCCTTGTCTCCACGCCGTCGGGTGAGATGCGCAGATGATGGCCTGGACGCAACTCCTGAACGCCCTTCAGCAGCGTCGCCTCACCGGCGACATAGCGAAACGCCAGCTGCTCGTCGACGTGCGCTTCATCGATGGCGGGAATGAAGGCCGGGTGAGCGAGAAAGGCCTTGGCTTCCGACGCGAACATCACGGTGTCGCCGGCCTGCGTCCAATACAGCGGCTTGATTCCGAAGTGGTCGCGCGCCACATGAATCTCGTGCGCTCGCAGATCCGCGATGACGACGACGAACATCCCATTCAGGCGCTCGAGCATGCCCTCGAGGCCATATCGCTCGTAGAGGTAGAGAAGGACCTCGGTGTCGGTCCGGCTGCGGAATCGATAGCCGGCAGCTTCGAGCTCCGGCTTGTAGTCGAACGCGTTGTAGACCTCGCCGTTCAGCGCAATGACGACCGTGCCCGACGGATTGACCATCGGCTGGTGGCCTTGTTCGGACAAGTCGAGAATCTTGAGCCGCTGAAAGCCGATGGCGGTGTCGGCGGTATCGCCGCCGACCGCACCGCGGCGGAGCGACAGCAGGACGTGGCCGCGATCGTCGGGGCCGCGGTGACGAATCGTCGCCATCATGGCGGCGATGACGTTCGCATTGGCGTGGGCGCCGTCGAGGTTGACGAATCCGGCGATGCCACACATGAGTGCTCGAAATAACAAATAACAAACAACAAATAACAAGCAACAAACGGATTGGCTTGTTATTCGTTATTCGTTATTTCTCCTTCGTTATTTCTCCTTCGTCTCGTGGAGGAATTCGAGGACGAGTTCGAGCATGCGCTGGTTGATGCGGCTGCCTTCGTAAGTGCCGAACTTCTTCTGGAAGGCTTCGACGGGCACCACGGCCTTCGCCATGGTGCGATGGCCGCCGGCGCTGCCGATGTCGTTGAACCAGCGCCGCACGAAGTCGCCGGCGTTGCGCGAGTAGCCCAGGTTCCTCACCGACACCACGAACTGATCGTTGACGACGCCGCTGATGACCGTCCATTGGACGTTCTCGAGTTGCAGGTAGAAGTCCGCGACGTAAGGAATGAAGTCCTCGCGCGGCGGCTCGCCGAGGAACGCGCAGAAGACGTGCTCCATCATGCGGCCCTGCTGCCACGCCTTGATCAGGTAGTCGAGGCGCTCGGCCGTGATTTCCGCGCCTTCCATCTTGCGGATCATTGTCGCGTCGCCAAGCGGGTAGAGGTGTGAGAACGCTTCGATGTCGGCGCGATTGGCGTGGCGCTGGAAGAACAGCGTGTCGGACTTGATCGCGTACAGCATCGCGGTGGCGGTGCGCTCCGAGATGTCCATGTCCACCGCGCGCAGGTGCTCGGTGAGAATCGTGCAGGTCGATCCGTATTCGGGACGGATGTCCTTGAAGATCGCGTTGTAGCCCGACTGCTCCGGATGGTGATCGATCACCAGGTCCACCTGCGGCAGGAGGCCCTGGAAATAATGCGGTTGCACGTCGACCAGCGCGATCTTGTCGAAGTCCTTGATTTGGCCCGGCGTGATGGTTTCGATCTTCAGATCGAGGAGCTTCACCATCCGCAGGTTCTCGGGCCGCGTCACGGGCTCGAGGCAGGCGACGACGGCGGTCTGCTTGGTGCGGCGGAGCACCGTGCGCAGCGCGAGTCCGCTGGCCATCGCATCCGGGTCGGGATCGTTGTGCGTCAGGATCAACACCCGATCCGCATCGTCCATGTAGCGCTGGTATTGCTGGACGCGCTGGCGGGTCACCGACCGGCCTAACTCGGTGAGGAGCGGAGGACCGATCAACTCCGCCAGTGTGATCGTGGTGACTTCGGGAAAGTCGTCGCGGAGCGCTTCCGCCTTCTTGACGTCCGCCTGGCTGGTGCCGAGCACGTAGATGAGCGTGCCGCCGGCGCCGCGCACGGCCTCGAGCACCTTGCGGAGGCCTTTACGGCCGTTGTCTTCGATGAACACCGGCATGACCGGCGAGACACCAAGCTTGACGTAACTGTCAATGCGGTCGGTTTCATCGACCGCCACGGGCAGTTCCGAGGATTCGAACTTGCGGGCCAGGGCCCGGCTATCGACTAAAACGTCAAGCTCCGCGGACGGAGTGAGGACGGCCTCAAGGAGCCGGATGACCAGCTCCGTGTGACAGACCGCAAGACAACGCACTATCCACAGATTATATTCCTGTCTTATGCGTCCGCCTTCGCCCCGGGTCCGGCGAGGCCGGGCTGCCCTCGCAGCCCTGGCCGTATTTGTGTGGGGTTTTGGCGCCAGTGGCCAGCCAGTCTTCCGCTCCGGGGTGGATCTGACCACCTTTGCGGTCACGATCACCGACAAGAAGGGCAACCTCGTCACTGGTCTCACCCGGGGCGACTTCGAGGTCTACGAGGACGGGAAGAAGCAGGCCATCGAGCAGTTCGCGCAAGGGGACGGCGACAGCGCGCCGCCGATGCACCTCGGGCTGATGGTCGATGCCAGCGGGAGCATGCAGAGCGACATGAAGCTGGCGCAGGGCGCCGCGATCAAGTTCCTCAACATGCTGCCGGCCGCGCAGGACATCACGCTCGTGGACTTTGATACGCAGGTCCGCATTACGCGGTATCCCCAGCGCGACTTCGCGCGATTGATCGAGCGCATCCGGCAACGCAAGGCCGACGGCTGGACGGCGCTGTACGACGCGCTCGGCACCTATCTCAACGGCGCCGATTCGCAGGACGGCCGCAAGGTCCTGGTGATGTATACCGACGGCGCGGATTCGCGGTCGTCGTTGTCGTGGGTGGACACCCTTGACCTCCTCAAGGCGTCGAATGTGACGGTCTACGCGATCGGGCTGATTGAAAACACCGGGTCGTCGCGCCCCCAGGTGCAGATGACGCTGCGCCAGATCGCCGAGACCACCGGAGGCCAGGCCTTTTTCCCGACCGCCATGAAGGAGGTCGAGAGCGCCTACGACAAGGTGCTCGCCGAGATCAGAGGGCAATATCACCTGGGCTACCAGTCCACGAATGCCGCCCGGGACGGCGGGTGGCGCAAGGTCGAGATCAAGGCGAAGCGGCCCGATGTCCGGATCCGGTCACGCAAGGGCTACTTCGGTCCCTTCAAGGCACCTTCGAACTGAGGTACGATGGTGTGCTACAGCACAGCCACTCATGCCGTCCGTCACTGGTCATTTCCACCTCGCATCCGATTTTGAGCTCGCCGGCGACCAGGTGCATGCTGTGCCCGAGCTGGTCGACGGGCTGAACCGCGGCGACAAGCACCAGGTGCTGCTCGGCGTCACCGGTTCGGGCAAGACCTACACCATGGCGCAGGTGATCGCGCGCGTGAACCGGCCGACGCTGGTGATGGCGCACAACAAGACGCTGGCCGCCCAGCTCTTCCAGGAATTCCGGCGCTTCTTCCCCGACAACGCGGTCGAGTATTTCGTCAGCTATTACGACTACTACCAACCCGAAGCCTACGTGCCGTCGAGCGACACGTACATCGAAAAAGAGTCGACCATCAACGAAGAGATCGACCGCATGCGGCTCTCCGCCACGCGGTCGCTCTTCGAACGCCGCGACGTGATCATTGTCGCCAGCGTGTCGTGCATCTACGGCCTGGGTTCGCCGGATGCGTATTACGGATTGGTGATGCCGCTCGAAAAGGGGCAGCGGATCGATCGCGACCAGATCCTCCGCAAGCTCGTCGAAATCCAGTACGAGCGCAACGACCACGAGTTCGCGCGCGGCAACTTTCGCGTCCGCGGCGACATCATCGAGGTCTATCCGTCGTACGAAGAATTCGCGCTTCGCATCGGCCTGTTTGGCGACGAGATCGATGAGCTGACGTCGTTCGATCCGATCAGCGGCAAGGCCCTGCGGCGCCACGAACGCACCACCGTCTATCCGAAGTCCCATTTCGTGACCGGACGCGAGCGGTTGAAGGAAGCGGTCGTGACGATCAAGGAAGAACTCGAGGTGCGCCGCACCGATCTCGAAAGCGCCGGCAAGGTGCTCGAAGCGCAGCGGCTGCATCAGCGGACGATGTTCGATCTCGAGATGATCAAGGAGATCGGCTACTGTCACGGCATCGAGAACTATTCGCGGCACCTCACGCAGCGCCAGGCCGGACAGCCGCCGCCGACGCTGCTCGACTACCTGCCTTCGGACGCCCTGATCGTCGTGGATGAGAGCCACCAGACGGTCCCGCAAGTGCGCGGCATGTATCACGGCGACCGGTCGCGCAAGGAAGTGCTGGTCGAGTACGGCTTCCGCCTGCCGTCGGCGCTCGACAATCGGCCGCTGAACTTCGAAGAGTGGGAAGAGCGCGTCGGCCAGTTGGTTTACGTGTCGGCGACGCCGGGGCCCTACGAGCTGCACAAGGCCGGCGGCGTGTTCGTCGAGCAGGTGATTCGCCCGACGGGCCTGATGGATCCGCCGATTGAAGTGCGGCCGGTCAAGGGACAGGTCGACGACCTGTTGAAAGAGATTCGCGATCGCGCCGAGAAGAAGGAACGCGTGCTGGTCACGACGTTGACCAAGCGGATGGCCGAAGACCTCACGACGTATTACCAGGAGCTCGGCGTCAAGGTCCGATACCTGCATTCGGACATCGACACGCTCGAACGCGTCGAGATCCTGCGTGACCTGCGCCGCGGCGTGTTCGACGTGCTCGTCGGCATCAACCTGTTGCGCGAAGGCCTCGACCTCCCGGAGGTCTCGCTGGTGGCGATCCTCGACGCGGACAAGGAAGGCTTTCTCCGTTCCGGCGGCGCGTTGATCCAGACGTCGGGCCGCGCGGCGCGGCACGTCGAGGGCCGGGTGATCATGTATGCCGACAAGATTACCGATTCGATGCGCATGGCGATCAACGAAACCGAGCGGCGCCGGACGCGGCAGGCCGAGTACAACCAGGAACATGGGATTACCCCGACCAGTATCGTCAAGGCGATTGATGACGTCTTATCCAGCGTGTACGACCGTGACTACTCGACGATCATCGATCCGCGCGAGGCCCGCCTCTCGTTCCGGTCGCACGCCGAGCTCGAGGCCCACATCACCGGGCTCGATGAGCAGATGAAAGCCGCCGCCGCCAATCTCGACTTCGAAAAGGCCGCCGCGTTGCGCGACCAAATCCGCGGCTTGCGCACCCGAGACCTGGGCCTGGGACCCGCCGGGCCCCAATGAGCGCATTGCGAATCTGGGTCATCGAAGCGGTCAAGAAGGGACTCCTCGAAGTGCAGGAGTACTTCCGCCTGTGCCTGGCCGTGGCGCAGGGCATTGTCAGCCGCCCGTTCTATCCGCGGGACCTGATGGAGCAGATCGACGTCATCGGACTGGGCTCGCTGACCGTCGTGCTGCTGACCGGCTTCTTCACCGGCGCGGTGCTGGGCCTGCAATCCGGCATGACGCTCGATCAATTCGGCGCCCGGCCGTTCGTCGGCCGGTTGATCAGCGCCTCGATGATCAAGGAGCTGGGGCCGGTGCTCACGGCGTTGATGCTGGCCGGCCGCGTCGGCTCCGGCATCGCCGCTGAACTCGGATCGATGGTGGTCACCGAGCAGATCAGCGCCTTGCGCGCGCTCGGCACCGATCCGATCCGCAAGCTGGTGGTGCCGCGCGTGCTCGCGGGCTTCATCATGTGTCCGATCCTCACCGTCGTGGCCGACACCGTCGGCATGCTCGGCGGCTGGATCATCGCCCTGACCCAGTTGCGCGTCTCGTCGAGCATCTACTGGAGTTCGGTCGTCGAAGGCCTCTATATCCAGGACGTCTGGATGGGCATCATCAAGCCGTTCTTCCTCGGCGTCGTGATCGTGACGATTGGCTGCCACGTCGGCCTGCGCACGTCGGGCGGCACCCAGGGCGTCGGCCGCTCGACCACCAATGCCGTCGTGGCCGCGTCGGTCGTCGTGTTGATCGTGGACTTCTTCGTCACCCGGTTGTTGATTTCGATCCTGTTCTGATGCGCGCCAAGAGCCTCGCCGAATTCGGATTGCCGGTTGAACTCGCCGAGGCGCATGCGCCGGTGGTGTTGTTCGACAAGGTCAACCTGTCGTTCGACGACAAGGTCATTCTGCGCGACGTGACGTTTTCGGTGCTGCAGGGGCACACCAAGATCTTCCTGGGGGCGAGCGGCGCCGGCAAGTCGACGATCCTGAAGCTGATGCTCGGGTTGCTGAAGCCGGATTCGGGGACCATCTGGGTGTTGGGGCACCGGGTCGACGAAATGGACGAATCGCAGTTGATGCGCGTCCGCCATCACATGGGGATGGTCTTCCAGGACGGTGCGCTGTTCGACTCGCTGACCGTCGGCGAGAACGTCGGCTACAAGTTGTACGAGGAGACGATCATGGACCTCGACGAAGTGCGCGCCCGCGTCGACGAGGTGCTCGGGTTCGTGGGCCTGGGCCAGTACGTCGACCGGCTGCCGTCGGAGCTGTCCGGCGGCCAGCGGCGCCGCGTGGCGATCGCCCGCGCAATGGCGGCACGCCCGACGCTCCTCTTGTACGATGAAGCGACGACCGGGCTCGATCCGATGACGGCGCTGACCGTGGACGCGGAGATCGTCAAGGTGCGCGACCTCGAGCGCGCGACGTCGATCATGGTCACGCACCAACTGCGGGACGCGTTCTACGTCGCCACGCACGAAGCGCGGCGTACCACGGCCGGCGACGTCACACTGGCCGAAGCGGTGGCGGCGAAAGTCGGGGAAGCGGATTTCGTCATGATTCGCGAAGGCCGGGTCGCCTTCGAGGGATCGGCGGCGGACCTGCGCACCTCGAAGGATCCATACTTGCAGACGTTTCTCTCTTAAAGGGCTCGCGACACATGCCACGCACACGTTCACTCGCCTGGGCCGAACTCAAGTTCGGGTTGATCGCCGTCTTCGCGCTCGTCATGGCGGGACTGCTGATCTTTGCCGTCGGCGGCGGCGGCGGATTCTTCTGGCAGAACTATCCGCTCAAGGTCCGGTTTCCCAACGTCGCCGGGCTGATGAGCGGCTCGCCGGTGCGCGTGGCCGGTGTCCAGGTCGGCTCCGTGACCGACGTCAAGCTGGTGCCGAGCGGCGCTGAAGTGTCGTTCACGATGCTCGACGAGATGCGCCCGGTCATCACCGATAAGTCCACCGCCAAGATCGGCTCGATCTCGCTGCTGGGGGAAGGCGCGGTGGACATCGAAGCCGCGCCGGGCGGCACGCCGATTCCCACGTGGGGATACGTGCCGACGGGAAAGCCCGCGCCGACCATCGCCGAGCTCACCGAACAGGCGGGCATGGGCGTGGCGGACGTGACGGCGCTGATTTCAGACCTGCGCGCCGGCAAGGGCACCATGGGCAAGCTCCTCACCGACGAGGGCGCCTACAACGAGTTCAACAGCATGATGGCGGCCGCCAACCGCGTCGCGCGTAACGTCTCGGCCGGCAAGGGAACGATGGGCAAGTTCGCCAACGATTCGAAGGTCTACGACGAATTGAATGCGTCGGTGGCCAACTTGAATGCCATCACGGCAAAGCTCAAAAACGGCGAGGGCAGCCTCGGACAGTTGCTCAACGATCCCGCGCTGGCCAAGTCCCTGAACGGGACCGCGGCCAGCTTCGAAAGCCTGTCGGGGAAGTTGAACCGCGGCGAAGGCACGGCCGGCAAACTCCTCAACGACGACGCGCTCTACAAGCGGATGGATTCGCTGACTGCGCGGCTCGACACGGTTCTGCAAAACCTGAACAACGGCGAGGGCACCGCCGGCCAGCTGCTGCACGACAAGCAGTTATATGAGAACATGAATAAAACGGTGACCGAGATGAACGCGCTCATCGCCGAGATCAAGAAGGATCCGAAGAAGTACCTCAACGTGAAAGTGAGCATCTTCTAATGGCGAAAGACAATTCCGGCAGTTTGATGGTGGCCTTCGTGATCGGCGCGCTGACCGGCGCGGCGGTCGCGTTGCTGTTCGCGCCGGCCAGCGGCGAAGACACCCGCGAGTTCCTCGGACAGAAGGCGCGCGAGGGCAAGGCCAAGGCGCGCGAGGCGATGGACCAGGGCCGCGAGTACTACCAGGCGCACCGCGAGAACCTCGTCACCGCCGTCGAGCGCGGCCGCGAAGCATTCCAGCAGGCGCGCGAGCGCGGAGATCAAGTGTGAGCAACACCGGCGAGCTCTTCCTCGGCATCATCGCGTTCGCGGTGATGATCATGGCGCTGATCCAGGTCGGGGCCATCGTTGCCGGGATCCGTCTTGCCAAGCGTGTCGAGCAACTGGCGACGCAGATCGACCAGGAGATCAAGCCGCTCATCGCCAACCTCACCACGCTGTCGGCCGAGGCGTCACGGGCCGCGGCGCTGGCGGCCAAGCAGGCCGAGCGGTTCGACAAGGTGTTCGGCGAAATGGTGCAGCGCGTCGACGAGACGCTGCTCGCCGCCCAGGAGTTCGTCACCGGTCCGGCGCGCCAGGGCATGGCCATCATGGCCGGCGCCAAGGCCGTGATCAGCGCCTTCCAGGGGTTTCGTGAGTCGTCGCGCCGCCGCGCCGCCGCGCGCCCCGTCGTCGAAGAGGAAGAATCGCTTTTCATCGGGTAGATGTCGCCTTCGCCGTAGCTACGGCGGGATGAAATGTGTTAAATGGGTGGGATGAAATTCCCACTCCCCACAAGTCTGATCCTGGCCGCCGGCCTGTCTGCCGTGTTTGTGACCGGCGCGGCCGCTCAAGAGCCCAAATCCTCCGCCCCCGCAAAGGAACTCGCGCAACTGCTCGCAGCGAAGAAGCTCGACAGCATTGCGGCGCGCATGCCCGACTCGCGTGAAGAATTCGTCGGCGCGCTGGCATTCCCGGGAACGCTGATGGTGGTGTGGGCCAAGACCACCGCCCCCGCGGTCGTCAACGAGAAGTTGATCAGCAAGCAATACAAGGAGGTCTACCTGGACCTCAATAGTGCGTCGATCCTCGAATCACGTCACTTCGTGACGGATCTGGGACCGGACGGTCTTCGCTTCAAGCCGGAACAGAAGCAAGGCCCTGCCGACACGCACGACCTTGCCGGCAAGAGCATGCGCTTCGACGGCAACTGGAAGGAAGACAAGATGTCGGAAGCCGACTACACCAAGGCCCACGCCGACGCCGATGCCGCCTATGCCAAAGCGATCCAGGCGCTGATCGAGGAGATCAAGAAGGCGAGCTAGGTGGCGGCTCGTTCAGCACCAGCCAGTACATACCCAGCTGGCGCACCGCATCCACGAACGACGTAAAGTCCACCGGCTTCTGCACGTACGAATTCGCGCCGCCGTAATACCCGTTGGCGCGATCGCGGTCCTCCTTTGACGAGGTCAGGATCACGACCGGGACGATCGCGGTGCGCGGCGTGGCGCGCAATCGGCGCAGCACTTCGAGGCCGTCGATCTTCGGCAGCTTCAAGTCGAGCAGGATCAGGGCGGGCACATCATTCGCGTCGCGCGTCATGTATGGGCCCGTGCCTTCGAGCCAGTCGATCGCGTCCTGGCCGTCGCGCACCACCACCACGTGGTTGCTGATGTTGTTGCGGGCCAGCGCCCGCAGCGTCAACTCCTCATCATCCGGATTGTCTTCGACCAGAAGAATAGTACGAGCGGCGATGGGCATATCGATAATTTACCGCTAGCTGCGGGCGAGGCGCTCGCGAACTTTCGAGAGCAGCGCCTCAACCGTGAATGGTTTTTGGAGGAACGCGCCGGGATCGGTAATCACGCGCTCTGGCAACGCCGAGTGAGTCGAATAGCCCGACAGGAAGAGCGTCTTCATGCGGGGATGTGCGGACCTGAGGCGGTCGGAAACCTCGGGACCCGACAAGCCCGGCATGACGACATCGGTAATCAGCAGATCGATGGGCTCGCGCCGCGCGAGACCCGTCTCCACCGCCTCATCGCCGCTCTCCGTGCTGATCACCTGGTGACCGGCACGTCTCAGCGCCATCTCGAGAAATGCCCGCACGCCTTGTTCATCTTCTGCCAGCAGGATCGTGCTGACCTTTGCGGTGGCGACCTCCGCGTGCGCGATTGGCTCCTGATCGGCCGCGGCGGCGGCGCTGAGCGGGAAGTAGATCCTGAAGGTTGTGCCTTGCTTGACCACGGAGTCGACCTCGATCGCGCCGCCATTCTGGTGCACGATGCCGAAAACCGTGGACAGGCCGAGCCCCGTGCCGCTGCCGGGCGCCTTGGTGGTGAAGAACGGCTCGAAGATGTGTTCGAGCGTCCCGGGCGCGATCCCTTCGCCCGTGTCGGAGACGCCCAGCACCACGTAGGTGCCGGCTGAGATCTCGAGATCGGCGGCATGCACCGGGTCGATCTTGATGCGATCGACGAACAACGTCAGTCGCCCGCCCGCCGGCATCGCGTCGCGCGCGTTGATCGCCAGGTTCATGATGATCTGTTCGAACTGGCCGGGATCGATCAGCACGAGCTGCGGCGGATCCGCGGCGTTGAACGAGAATTGCACGTCTTCGCCGATCAGCCGTTCAATCAGGGGCCGCATCTGGCTAGCGGCCTCGACTAAATCGATCACCCGGCGCTCGAGCACCTGCTGCCGGCTGAACGCCAGCAATTGCTTGGTGAGGCGCGTGGCGCGTTGCGCCGCCATCCGGATCTCAGACGCGTCACGATGCGACGGCTGTTCAGGCGGCAATTGCTCGATCAGGAATTCGCTGAAGCCGAGGATGACCGTCAGGAGGTTGTTGAAATCGTGGGCGATGCCGCCGGCCAGGCGCCCGACCGCCTCCATGCGCTGCGCATGCCGCAGTCGATGCTCGGAGGCCTGCAACGCCGCCTGCGTGCTCCGCTGCATGCGTCGGTTGGCGGCCTCGCGCAGCTCACGCTCAACGGCGGGGCCGAGGCGGCGCAGGTTGTGTTTGAGGACGTAGTCGTGCGCACCCGCCCGCATCGCTTCCACCGCCGAGTCCTCGCCGATAGTGCCGGACACGATGATGAAAGGAATATCCGAATCGTGATTACGCAGCAGGTGGAGGGCATCCGTCGAACTGAAGCCCTTCATCGAATGGTCGCTGAGGACGACGTCCCAGGTGCCCTCGCTCATGGCGGCCTTGAACTCCGCGCGCGTTTCCACCACCCGGGGCTGGATCTGGAAGCCATGACGCCCCAATTCGAGCCGAATCAGCTCGACATCGTCGGGGGAGTCCTCGACAAAGAGCACACGCAGGCTAGTGGGGGGCACAGTCGCCAACGTAAGAATAGACGGCCATTCGGCCAAAAACTCTCAAGAATCGAGGAATTTTGCCCTATCCTTTTTTGACCTTATGCCCGCCGCCCCTTCGAGTCAACCTCGGCCATTGCTGCTGCTGGTCGACGATGACCCCCAAATCCGGCACCTATTGAGCGAAGTCGGCCGGCGTGAGGGCTTCGAGGTGCTGGAGGCGGCGGACGGTGCGGTGGCCATGGAGATGCTGGGCCGCCGGCACATGGACCTGGTCCTGCTCGACCTCAACATGCCGCGGAGCAACGGACTCGACGTCCTTCGCAACGTGCGGGCGCTCGGCACGAGCTCACAGATCGCCTTGATGAGCGGCGCGGCACGCGTCGAAGATGCGGTCGAAGCGATCAAGCTGGGCGCCACAGAGTACTTCGCCAAACCCCTGGACATGCCGCGCGTGCGCGCGCTGATGGCCGCCATGCGGCAACAGTTCCTCGACCGGAACAGCGTGCTGGATGCCGATGCGAACCTCGCCCACCGGCTGGAGGTGTGCGGCATGATCGGCCGCTCGCCGGCGATGCGCGAGTTGTTCAGCCTGATCCACCGGCTGGCCCCGCACGCGCGGACGGTGTTGATCACCGGGGAAACGGGTACGGGAAAGGAGCTCGTGGCGCGCGCGCTCCAGGAACTCGGCCCACGCAAGAACAAGAAACTGGTCACGGTGAATTGTTCGGCGGTCGTCGACACACTGTTCGAGTCCGAGCTGTTCGGCCATGTCCGTGGCGCGTTCACCGGCGCTCACGCCGACAAGGCCGGCGTGTTCGAAGCCGCCAACGGCGGAACCGTGTTCCTGGATGAAGTGGGGGAGTTGCCGGCCGGCGCGCAGGCGAAACTGCTGCGCGCGCTCGAGAACGGGGAAGTGCAGCGCGTCGGCTCGGTGGAGCTGCGCAAGGTGGATGTGCGGGTGATTGCCGCCACGAATCGCCGTCTCGATGCGGAAATCGCGGCCGGCCGTTTTCGCAGCGATCTGTTCTACCGCTTGAACGTCGTCGAGATCGCCGTGCCGCCGTTGCGCGAACGCCCGGAAGACATTCCGTATCTCACCGCCGCATTCGTGAAGACGTTTGCGCGGGACTTCAGCAAGGCGATCACGGGGCTGACCGAAGACGCGGAAGAGCGCCTGGTGCAATGGTCGTGGCCCGGCAACGTCCGCGAACTGCGGAACGTGATCGAACGCGCGTGCCTGCTGTGCGAAGGGCACCTGCTGACCGAAGGTGATCTCGCGCGATCGCTCGGCGCGCGGCCCGCGGTGCCCGCCGTGGCGATGGACGATGAACCGGCCGGACCGCCGCCGAGCGCGCAAGACGTACGCGCGGCGCTGGACGGCGTGGCCGGCAACAAGTCGCTCGCGGCCCGCCGCCTGGGCATCAGCCGCCGGGCGCTCTATCGATTGATCGACAAATACGGCGCCGCTGAATCGACCCGCGAATGACACCGAGGACCACGTCCACGCTGATTGCCGCGGCGATCGTGCTGCTCGGCGCCTGGCTCTATCTCTCGTCGCTCAGCCATGTGCCTCCGTACCTGATTCACGACGAGGCCCAGGGCGCGCTGCAGGCGCACGCCATTGCCACGACGGCGCACGACCTGAGCGGCCGTTTCCTGCCGCTGTATTTCACAGAACCGGAATTCCCGCCGGGCCGGGACCCCGCCCTCATTTACGTGACCGCGCTTGGCCTGAAGGTGCTGCCGTTCACCGAGGCCGGCGCGCGGACGCCGACGGCGCTGGTGGCGGTCCTCGATCTGGTGCTGATGTTCCTGGCGGCGCGAGCGATCTTTCAAAGCACATGGGCCGGCGTCATTGCGGCCGTGATGCTGGCGCTGACCCCGGTCCATTTCATCCGCGGCCGCTTGATGCTCAGCCCGCTGTACTCGGTGCCGTTCGTCCTCGGCTGGCTCTGGTCACTCGCGCGATTCAACGGCGAACCGACCGTTCGGCGGTTCATCCAGGCGTGCGCGTGGCTCGCCGCCGGGATGTATTCGTATCTCGCCGCCGTGGTGATGATGCCGCTCTATGCGTTGATGACGATCGGCGTGGCGGCTCGGTCGCTGCGATGGCGCACCATCATGCTGGCCGGCGTGACATTCGTCGTGATCTTGTTGCCGATGGCCGCGTGGTATCTCACACACCCGGAACGCAACGCGCAGATCGTCAGCGCCTATCAGTTGAGCGCGACTGCCGGCGGCTCGCGAATCGCCATGGCCATGAACGCGATCGGGAAGTACCTGAATCTGTATTGGACGTTCTTCGATCCGGCCTACCTGTTTGTCTCCGGCGACGCGAGCGTCATCAACTCGACCAGGACGAGCGGGCTATTTCCGCTGGCGTTTGCGCTGTTGGTGCCGATCGGCCTCGTAACGCTGCTCCGGAAGGCGACTCCGTTGGGATTGGTGCTGGTCGGCGGATTTCTCGCCGCCCCGGCCGTGAGCGTCGTCTCCGGCGCGATCGAGATGAATCGCGTGATGTTCGCGATTCCGTTCGCTGTCCTGGTGGCGATGAGCGGCGCGGGGGCGATGTGGGAGAGCCGGTCGTGGGTGCCAAGAGCCTTTGCCGCCCTGCTGATCGCCTCGGTGGCGTGGCAGTTTGCGGTGTTCCACCGCACTTACCTGAGCGATGGGTATCGGCTCAGTAGTGCGACCTGGTATAGCGGCAACGTGCGCGAAGCGGTCCGCGAGTTGATCGCGCGATCCGGCGACAACCAGATCTATGTCAGCAAGGATATCGAGTGGGTCCACCGCATGTGGCGCTTCTACGCAATCGAAGCGGGGCGCCTGGACCTGGTCGGGCGGACCACGTACGTCGACGAACCGCCGGTCAGCGCGCCGGCGGGCTCGCAATTGCTGTGCCCGACCCAGTCCGCGCGCTGCATGGCGAGCGCCGCGTCAGGAGCGTGGAAGCGGATCGTCGACGTAGACTCCTTCGACGGCTCCCATCATTACGCCATCCTCGAGCGGGTCGCTCCTGCGAATCCAGGCCGCTAGCTGCTGGGCGCCGAGCGCGGCCACGAGCGCCAGCATCGGCAGTTCGACGGCGGCGGCCGGCATGAAGTGCGGCACGCCAAATGTCGCGCCCGCCAGCGGCGCGATGAGCGCGGTGCCGATCACGACCGCTTTCGCATCGCCACTGAGACGCGTGATGATTCGATAGATGCCGAGCGCGATGAGCGGCGCGGCGATCATCAGCAGCGGCGCCGTCGAATCCTTGCCGTCGAAGAACAGCCACGACGGATCCCAGAACCCCCAGTACTTCGACGCGCGATCGCCGAGCGTGCCTGGATTGACGAACGCGCGCAGTCCATCGAGCGGACTCCGCAGGTGCGCGGCGAAGATCACCCATCGCCCGAAGGTATCCGCGTAGGTCTCGAAGTGCCGCGCGAACCACACCGCGGCCGGCAGCCAGCACGCGGCAAACACCAGCGTGGCGGTCAGCAGCCTGGCCCGGTTCCGGCGCCAGGCGACGATCAGCGTGAGCATCCAGAGAAAGATCACCGTCAGCGGCGCGGCCGGAGTTGCGTAGGCGGCAAGCCCGAGCGATGCCGCGGCGACAGACAGATGGCTGAGCGAGTCGCGCTTGAAGAACTGCAGCAGGGTGACGATCCAAATCAGGATCAACGGCACGGGAAAGAGGACGTCGGTGCCGAGCTGCGCGGACGATCGATAAGCCGGCGTCAGCATCAGCAGGACGGCGGCCACGACGCCGAGCCACGCGCGGCCGGTGATCTCGAGAGCGATCACGAAGGTCAGCGCAACGCCAATCGCCGCGACGACCGCGCTGGCAAGACGGCCGGATTGATCGTCGCCGCCGGCGCTGCGGGCGACGGCGTTCGCATACACGGCGGCCGGCTGTAACCAGTGCTCGTCAACAGCGTGAAAGTACAGCGGCGTGTGGCCCGCGCGAATCGATTCCGCCTGGGTGTTGAACGCGGACTCGTCGCGGGTCAGCGGTGCCGTGCTGATGTGAAACAGGAAGAGCAGAAGAGCGAGTCCGGCCAGAACACACGCCGTAGCGATGGGCCGGGGAGACATGTTCACGTGTGGGTGTGGAAGATGGTGCGCGCTGGAGGATTCGAACCTCCGACCCCTCGCGTGTGAAGCGAGTGCTCTACCGCTGAGCCAAGCGCGCGCCCAGACCGATGATCATAACACCAACTGAGCCTTGAATAAACGCGGCTAGAGGGTGCCGAAGAGCCGATCACCGAAGTCGCCCAATCCCGGGACAATGAACTTCTGCGCGTTCAATTCCCGATCGACCACCGGCGTGAAAATCGGCACGGCCGGGTACGCGGCCTCGACCGCGGCCACGCCCTCAGGAGCGGCCACGATGCAGACGAGGCGCAGATGCCGGGCGCCGGCCCTGGTCAGCATATCGAGCGCGGCCACCGCGCTGCCGCCCGTGGCGAGCATCGGGTCGATCAACAACACGTAGCTGTCCTCGATGTTCTTGGGCAGCTTGGCGTAATACTGCGACGCGACCGCGGTCCGTTCGTCGCGCTGCAGGCCCAGATGTCCGACGCGGGCATTCGGCACGAGCTCGAGCATGCCGGGCAACATCCCGAGCCCTGCACGCAGCACCGGCGCCATCACCACGTCCGCCGCGATGCGGCGGCACGGGGAGGGGCCGAGCGGCGTGTCGACGGTGTCGCTCCTGGTCGGCACGTCCCGCAGCGCCTCGGCGCCCAGCAGGACGCTGATGCGATTGGCGAGCGCGCGAAAGCGTTCCGGGGGCGTGCGCGAGTCGCGCAATTCGGCCAGGCACTCGTGCACGAGCGGGTGATCGACTAGTTGCAGCACGGTCAGAGAGCTTACACGCAATTCGGGATTCACATACAATTCAGGCAGCATGACCACACGTCTCGCGGTGCTGGCGCTGGCCGCCTTGCTGACCGCGCCGCTTGCCGCGCAGCAGCCTTCCGCGGTTTCCTTGATCATCAACAACGGCATCGTCGTGACCGTCGACGGCAGCCGGCGAATCCTGAGTCCTGGCGCCGTCGCGATCAACGGCACGGACATCGTCGCGGTGGACACGCCGGCGGCGATCGCCTCACGCTACAAGGCCACGCAAACCATCGATGCCACGGGCAAGGTCGTCATGCCCGGCCTGATCAACACGCACACGCATGCGGCGATGGTGATGTTCCGCGGTCTCGGCAACGACCTCAACTTGATGGACTGGCTGCAGAAATACATCTTCCCGGCCGAGGCCAAGACCGTGTCGCCGGACTTCGTGCGGATCGGCACGCAGTTGGCCGTCCTCGAGATGATTCAGTCCGGCACGACGACTTTCGCCGACATGTACTACTTCGAAGAGGAAGTCGCGAAGGTCACCAGGGCGGCCGGCCTGCGCGGCATCCTCGGCCAGACCGTGATCGAGTTTCCGGTCCCTGATGCGAAGACGCCCGCCGACGCGCTCGCGCGAACGGAGGCGTTCGCGAAGCAGTTCGATCACGACCCGCTGATCACGCCTTCGATCGCGCCGCACTCCGTCTACACGCTCGATGCCAAGACGCTCTCAGCGGTCAGTGCGCTCGCCAAGCGGCTGATGATTCCGATCCAGATCCACCTCGCCGAAACGCAGGCGGAGATCAGCCAGTCGATGGAGCGCCACAAAATGCGCCCGGTCGCGATCCTCGACAGCTTGAACTTCTGGGCGCCGACGACATTGGCCGCGCACGGCGTGTGGATCAACGACGACGAGATCGCGATCCTCAAGCGGCATGATGTCGGCATTTCGAACAATCCCGAGAGCAACATGAAGCTCGCGAGCGGCACCGCGCCGATCATGAAATACCGCAAGGCCGGGGTGAGTGTCGGCATCGGCACCGATGGCGCCGCGAGCAACAACGACCTCGACATGTTCGAGGCGATGCGGCAGGCCGCGTTCCAACAGAAGCTGGTGACGATGGACCCGACGGCGATCAGCGCGCCTGAGGCGCTCGAAATGGCGACGCTCGGAGGCGCGCGCGCCATCGGCCGATCACAGAAGCTCGGGTCGCTCGAGCCCGGTAAACTCGCCGACGTGATCATCGTCGGCATGTCGAAGGCCCGGCAGCAGCCGCTCTTCGATCCCATCTCGCAGATCGTCTACACCTCTCGCGGTGACGATGTCGAAACGACCATCGTCAACGGCAAGGTCCTGATGCGGGATAAGAAGATGCTGACGCTGAATGAGGCCGCTATTCTCGCCGAGGCCCGCAAGGCTGCGGACCTGGTGAGGAGAGCCGTTCAGTAATCGGTGTCTAATCGGTGTTTAATCGGTGGCCCTAAGCGGTGTTAATCGGTGGCCTATTCGAGGACGCCGATGAACGGCAGGTTGCGGTACTGCTCGGCGTAATCGAGGCCGTAGCCGACCACGAACTTGTCCTCGATCGTGAAGCCGATGTAGTCCACCTTCACGTCGATCTTGCGGCGGCTCGGCTTGCTGAGCAGGCACGCGGTGCGCAGCGAGCGCGGGCCGCGGGCCAGGAGAATCTCCTGCAGGTAATGCAGGGTCAGCCCGGTATCGACGATGTCCTCGACGACGATCACGTCGCGGCCCTCGATGCTGGTATCGAGATCCTTCGAGAGGCGGACTTCGCCGGACGAGGACGTCGCCGCGCCGTAACTGGAGCAGGCCATGAAATCGATGCTGACGTGGCCGCTGGTGGCGCGAATCAGGTCGCCCAGAAACAGGAAGGCGCCCTTCAGAACGCAAATAAAATGGAGCTGGCCGCTGGGGAAGTCATGGCGGATTTCGTGGGCCAGGGCCGTGATGCGGGCGGAAAGTTCGTCTTGGTCGATCAGAACGGTCGGAGTGGCTGTCGCGGTCATCGCGCGACAGACTAACATAAGGTTCGCAGGCACCGAGAGACAGATCGACGCATGAAATCGTTCGACATCATCACCGAGACCGACGCGCGGACCCTCGACATCGGATCGAGCGTGACGCTGAAGCCCGGAGGCCACGTCACGCCGCTGGCGGCCGACACGCTCAGGGCACGCCGGATCACGGTGTTGAGCGGGGTTGCGGAAGCCAGTCTCGACGGCCTGGCGCCGGTGGCCGACATCAAATCGCTCGCGATTGGCAGTGACCATTCCGGCGTGGCCCTGAAGGCTAAACTCCGTGACCACCTGCGGCACCGCGGATTGAGCGTGATCGACGTGGGCACCGAAGGTGCCGAGCCGGTCGATTACCCGGATATTGCGGCGCAGGTGTCCCGCATGGTCGCGCGGAAGGAAGTCGATGCCGGGATCGTCATCGACGGCGCCGGGATCGGCTCGTCGATTGCCGCCAACAAGATCGATGGCGTCCGCGCCGCGATGTGCACCGACAAGACGCTGGCGCGCTACGCACGCGAGCACAACGGCGCCAACGTGCTCGCGCTGGGCGCCACGCTGCTGTCAGTTCCGGATGCCATCGCCATCATGGAAACCTGGATTGCCACGCCGATGGGCGAGGCGCGCTACATCCGCCGGCTGGCCAAGATCCGCGCGTTGGAGAAGATGCAGTGAGTGACTATCGCCGAGTGATCGAGTTGATCCTCGAGGAGCTGGCGAAGGCCGGCGCCGTGGCCCCGGCACGCTGCAGCTGCCATGGCTTCACCTCCGAATGCTGCCCGAACCGCGTCCAGCACGTCATCGACGCGGGCGCCACGCGTCTCGGGCTGCATGCCTCGGATGGCGGCACCACCGGCGTCTCGGGCTACATCGATCACACGCTCCTCAAGGCCGACGCGACCGCCAGGGAAATCGAACAGCTCTGCAAAGAGGCCGCTGACTGGAAGTTCGCGACCGTGTGCATCAACCCCACGTGGGTCGCGCTCGCCGCGAAGCAGTTGCGCGGCACGTCGGTCGGCGTGTGCACGGTGGTGGGTTTCCCGCTCGGCGCCACGACACCGGATGTGAAGCAGTTCGAGACGAGGCGCGCGATTTTCGACGGCGCCTCCGAGATCGACATGGTGATCAACGTCGGCGCCCTGAAGTCAGGGGATGTGCGGCTCGTCACCGACGACATTCGCGGCGTCGTCTCGGCCTGTCATGCCGCCGGCGCCGGCAGCAAGGTGATCATCGAAACCGCGCTCCTCACCGACGAAGAGAAGATCACCGCCTGCACGCTCGCGAAAGCGGCGGGTGCGGATTTCGTCAAGACCTCGACCGGCTTCGGCCCTGGCGGCGCGACCGCTGCCGACGTGGCGCTGATGCGCCGCATTGTCGGCGACGAGATGGGCGTCAAGGCCTCGGGCGGCGTGCGCGATCTCGAGCAGGTCAAGGCGATGGTCGCGGCGGGCGCCACGCGCATCGGCGCCAGCGCCGGCGTCCGCATCGTCAAGGAATCGCGCGGCGAAACCCCGACGACCGCCAAAGCGTCCGGCTACTAAATGCGGCGCTTCCTGCTGTTCGTGTTCCTGATCGCTTCGGCGCCGGTATTCGCGCAGGACGCTGATCGCCTGCCGTGGTTCGCGATTGATCTCCATGCCGCCACGATTGGCCTTCCGCAAGCCGAAGGCTGGGTGCCGTTCGTCTCCACCGACACCGAGTTGCCGGGGCGGAACTGGGGCATGGTGGTCGGCGGCACCGTGTATCCCGTCAAGCTGGGTCTGGTGACGTTTGGTGTCGGCGCGTCGATGCTGGCGGGGAAGGGCACGGGCGAATCGCTGGCGATCGTCACCGGATCCGGAGCGACGGCCAGGACGCGGAACACAGCGGTGGTCCACACCGGCATCACCAGTCTCGCGCCGCAACTCTCGATGAACTTCGGGAAGAAGCTGGGGTGGAGCTACCTAAGCCTGGGCCTGGGACGTTCGAAAGTCTCGAGCCGCTCGGACGCGATCGGGACGACGCCGGGGAGCACCGTGCCTGAGGCGTGGAACTCCGCTCTCAACTTCGGCGGCGGCGCGAGGTGGTTCATGAAGAAACACCTCGGCGCCGGCTTCGATGCGCGATTCGTCAAGCTGGCGTCGCGCTCGGCGACGACGGTGCTGCCGTCAGCCAAGCGCACGCAGCTGTGGAATATCAGCGCGGGGATTTCGATTCAGTAGCCGCGGCGGCCTGGCAGTCGGGGCGCTGCCAGTTGTTCGGCGCGTCCAGCGGATTCGGGAACGCCGGCGCCGCCGACGCATCCACGACGCCGATATCCTTATTCACGAACAGCACTTCGAAGGCGAGTGCCGGCAACGGCGACACGTCCGGATGGCACGTCCAGTTGTTGTAGTGGACGTTGACGACGTGGAAGACCGTCTTGAGCTTCTTCATGACCTCGACGAAGCGGGCTTCCTCGACGCCGTGGAATTCGACCGTCAGCTGATCGATCTGCTTGAAGACCGACTCGGGCGTCGCCATGAACGACTCCCACTCCGAGCCTTCCACGTCCATCTTCATCATCACGCGCTTGCCGGCATCGCCGTTCTTGCCCACCTGCGCTTCGATGGTGTCGAACAGGCGGCCTTCTTCGGTGACCTTCTTCGGACCGACGCATTCCGGGTGAAAAACCGGCGACGCGCCTTCGCAGGGCGGATGATCGGTGTTGAAGCAGTCGTACTGATGCACTGGCAGCTTCAATCGCGCCGACAACGTGCAGCCCCACTGATCCGAACCGGAGATCCCGTAGGAATAGATCGATTGCGCGCGGCTGGTCAGGTTCCTGCAGATCACGTAGCCGCCGTCGTGGGCGTCGCCAACCCGCTCGAACTCGCAGTTCGATAGCTTCACAGGCTGGATCTCGGCAAACAGATCGCGGTGAACCTTTTGATGATCGACCGGCACCGGCGTGTCATTGACGCGGTGACAGCCCGTCAGTATCAGAGCGGACAAGACCAGAAAGGAGATCTGTTTCATAAGGTTGGCAAGCTGAAGGCGAGTCGAATGGAGCGGGAGACGGGGATCGAACCCGCGACATCGAGCTTGGGAAGCTCGCGTTCTACCGCTGAACTACTCCCGCTCAGCGAATTGGATTTTAGCAGAAGGCGGGTCGGAAGGCGGGTCTAAAGACCCGCCTCTACGACCGGATAATCCCGAGGACTTCGTCGCGGCGTTTTTCCATGATCTCGGGGGTCAGGCCCTCGAGATTGAGGCGCAGCAGCGGCTCGGTGTTCGACTGGCGGACGTTGAAATGCCAGTCCGGGAACTCGGCCGACACGCCATCCAGCTCGTAGGGATTACCGGCGGCGTAAATCTTCTTCAGCTCGGCGATCTTCGTCGCCGCGATGTCCATGTTCGCGACCTTGGTGTTGATCTCGCCGGAGATGAAGTACTTCTCGCGCAGCGGCTTGAGCAGCTCGTGCAGCGACTGGCCGCGCTTCGACATCAGGTCGAGGATCATCAACGCCGGAATGAAGCCGTTGTCGGCGTAGAAATTGTCGCGGAAATAATAGTGCCCCGTGACCTCGCCGCCGAACGCGGCATTCTCTTCGCGCATCCGACCCTTGATGAACGCATGCCCGACGCGATTCATCAGCGCCCGGCCGCCGTACTTGGCGACGATGTCCTTGACGGCGTAGCTGGCGCGCACGTCGTAGATGATGGTGTCCTTCGGGGACTTCATCAGGAAGGCCTCGGCGAGCAGCGCCGTGATGAAGTCGCCGGCAATGAACTCGCCGGTGCCGTCGATGAAGAAGCAGCGATCGGCGTCACCGTCCCACGCAATGCCGATGTCCGCCTTCTGCCGGATCACTTCCGCGGTGATGTCCTGGCGGTTCTCTTCGATGAGCGGGTTGGCCTCGTGATTCGGGAACGTCCCATCCACTTCGAAGCACAAGCGCGTCGTCTTGCAGGGGAGCCGGTCGAACAGGCGGGGCGCGACGATGCCGGCGACACCGCTCCCGGCGTCGAGCACCACGTTGAAGGGCTTGATCGACGCCTCGTCCACGAACGACAGGACGTGTTCGATGTAGCGGTCCATGATGTCGCGGGACTCGATCGTGCCGGGCGTGGCCGGCGGCGCGGGAATTGATCCGGCGAGGATCATTTCCTTCATTTCCTTGATACCGGCTTCACCGCTCAATGGAAACGCTTGCTTGCGCACCATCTTGCAGCCGTTGTACTTGCCGGGGTTGTGAGAGGCGGTGATCATCGCGCCGCCATCGAGCTGGTCGCCGGCGACCGCGAAGTACATCTGGTCGGTGCCGATCAGCCCGTAGTCGATCAGGTGGCCGCCTTGCTCGAGCGCACCGTCGATGAAGGCCTTGCTCAACGACGGCGACGAGACGCGCATGTCGCGGCACACGGCGTAGCGGCCAGGACCGAGGTAGGCGATGAACGCGCGGCCAAGCTGGTGGAACAGGTCCTCGTTGATCTCGGCAGGGTAGAGGCCGCGAACGTCGTAGGCCTTGAAGACGGATTCGTTAATCATGTCCGATGCTCGTGAAGTCGGTGAGCTGCGTCTTGTCGCCAAGCAGCGATCGGCCCTTCAGGACCGAGTCGCGGCCGATGTGGCAGCTGCGGCCGATGATCGGGCCGTGCACGACGGCGCTCTGGCCGATGCGGGTATTGGGCCAGACGATCGTATCCTGCAGGTCGGCGGATTCCTCGATCAACGCGCCGCGGCCGATCACCGAGTAGGCGCCGATGGTGGCGCCGCTCTTGACGTGCACGCCCGCGTCGATGAAACACGGCCCGGTGAGCGTGACATCGTCCTCGATGCGCGCGTCCGGCGACACGATCGGCTGGTGCCGATCGGCCGTCGCGAACACGCCGCCGGCGAACTTGCCGTCGAACATGTCGCGGTGGACCTGGATGTACTTCTCCGGCGTGCCGATGTCGATCCAATAGCCGCGATCGATGTAGGCGGAGAACAGTTCCTTCCGCTCGATCAGCGACGGGAAGTAGGCGCGCTCGATGGAGTAGGAGACGTCCTTCGGGATGCGATCGAACGTGTCCGGCTCGAGAATATAGATGCCGGCGTTGATCGTGTCGCAGGTGATCTCGTCGGGATTCGGCTTCTCCAGGAAGCGGCGGACGCGGCCGTCGGCCTCCGTCTCGACCAGGCCGTAGGCCGTGGGGTTGTCGACCGGCGTCAGCACGATCGTCGCCTTGGCCTGCTGCGCGCGATGCTGCGCCACCACGGCCTTGACGTCGACGCTGGTCATCACGTCGCCGTTGAACACGACCAGCGTGTCGGTGATGCCTTGCGCCGCGTAGCGAATCGCCCCGCCGGTGCCGAGCGGAGACGGCTCGACCACGTAGCGGATCTTGACGCCGGTGCCGGTGCCATCGCCGAAGACTTCCTCGATCTTCCGCGGCTGATAGTTGAGGCTGAGAATCACCTCATCGATTTCGGGCACCTGCTTCAGCAGGTCGATTTGATAGTGAAGGAAAGCGCGATCGAAGATCGGAACGACCGGCTTGGGGGTGTGAATCGTGAGCGGGCGGAGGCGTGTGCCTTTCCCTCCGGCAAGCAAGATGGCCTTCATGACAAACTTCCATCTTATACGAGCGCGGCGTAGAATGAGCGACAGGCGCAATGAACCTGCCGAACTCGCTCACAGTGGCCCGCATCTTCCTGGTGCCTCTGCTTGTGTCGGTACTGCTGACGAAGTTCGAGGGGCGCCTGGTCCTGGGACTCCCAGTCGAGCTGGTCGCCGCCGCGATTTTCGGCATCGCCTCGCTGACCGACTGGCTGGATGGCTACCTCGCGCGGCGCCGCCAGCAGGTCACCACCCTCGGCCAGATCCTCGACCCGCTCGCCGATAAACTCCTGATCTCCGCGACGCTGATTTCGCTGGTCCAACTCGATCTCGTGCAGTCATGGATGGTCGCCGTGATCATCAGCCGCGAGATCGCCGTCACCGGCCTCCGCAATCTCGCCTACTCGCGCGGCCTGACGATGCCCGCGTCGGGGCTGGGCAAGTTGAAGATGGCGTCACAGGTGACGGCCATCCTGCTGTTGCTGCTTGGCTGGGAACGCGTGCCGTGGCTGGTGACGCTGGGGCAGGCGGCGATGTGGGTGGTGGTGATCACCGCGCTGGTCTCGGCAGTGGATTACGTGCAGGGCTTCCAGAAGGCGATGGGCAGTCGCGACGTCAAGGTCGCCGACTTCGAGGCCGCGAAGTCGGCGAGAGAGAAGAAGATTTCCTGACGGCCTGCGGGCCCGTCCTACGGTGTCCGCCGCGGAACGACGAGGTCGCCGCTGCCGATCGCATCGATCGCTTTCGTCACCATCGCCTTCGACGTTGCTTCACCGGTCGTCAGCACGACCGCCTCACCGATATACACCAGCGGCATGCCGTCCTTGCGATCGCGGTAGAGCGCGTAGCGCGCGCCGGGCACGACGCCGTGCACGGTGCCGCGATCGATCGACATGATGTCGCCGTCGCCGAAGATCGAGCGGTTGTCGGCGCCGAACAGCACGCTGCCACGATCGGTGAAGTCCGGAGGAACCGACGCCGCCGCTTCTGCGGGAATCACCGCTTCGACATACGGGTCGAGGAAGTCGCCGTTCTCGATCGAGTCGCACGCGAAATCCACCGACGCCATGGCGTTGACGTCGTCGAGCGCGCGGATGGTGACCCAGCCGGTGACGCGGAGATCGCCGAAGCCTTCACCCGGCTTCGGGAATCGCTTTTTGGGATCGCCTTGAACGCGCTGCGTGACGTATCGCTGGCCCACTGCCAGGCCATCGTCGGGCAGGCGCTTGATCACCACCGTGCCGCGGGTGGTGGCGAAACGCCGGTCGCTGTCGAACGAGCCGAAGACCGCCAGGCGGGGAATCGGCTTGGCGACAATGGGCAGATCCGTGCACGTCACCATCGGTCCGGTGAGCGTCCTCGGTCCGGTGACCTCGGGAGACTGGGCGAACGCGGGAACCGCCGTCAGCCAGAGAGCCACGGCACAGCCAATACAAATGCGCATGATCGAGCCTTTCCTAGGGGGAAGAGCGCCTTCGTATCTTATCGGCAATTGCCTACGGAGTTTTTAGTTCCGCGACGCGCTTCTGCGCCAGGGCCAGGAATTCGGACTTTTCGAACTCCTTGAGCAGGCGCTCGTAATACGGAAGCGCCTCGGGCTTCTTCTCGTCGCTGCTGCGATAGAGCGACTCCGCCAGGTAGTAATACACGGCGTCGCGGCCGCTGTAGGCGGGATCGGCGGCGAGCAGGTCCTTGAAGCGATCGATCGCGCCGGGATACCACCGGACGCGGAAGTAATAGAACCCGACGCGGTAGTTGGCCTCGCTCAGGCGATCCTTCGCCTCGCGCTCCATCTTGCGCGCTTCGGGCATCAACTGGCTGTTCGGGAAACGCTGCAGGAAGATCTCGATTTCCTTGATCGCATCCTTGGTCGAGGACTGGTCGCGCTCCGGCGCGAGCATCTGCTCGGTGTAGGCGCGCGCCAGTTGCAACTGCGAGTAATCGGCGCGCGGATGCGTCGGGTAAAACGTCAGGAACTCGCGAAACTCGTTCGCGCCCAGCAGCAGGTTTTCGGTGCCGCCCTGGCTGAGATACGTGTCGCCGAGGGCGAGCTTCGCATCCGGACGATACGGGCTTTGCGGATAGTTATCCACCAGGTTGCGGTAATACTCGCGCGCCTGCAGCCACTTCTTGCTCTTGGCGGCGGCGGCGCCGTGCTCGAAGAGGAACTTGTCCGCGTCGGCCGTGCCCGGGGCGAGGGCCTTTTCCTTGGCGGCGCATCCGCCCACCAGCGCGGTGAACAGCACCAGCGCCACAATCCGCATTCCACGCGATCCGAATTCCGAAATCATTTGCTCGTCGCTTCCATCCAGCGCCACATCGCCCGAAGTCCTTCTTCGAGCGTGACCGACGGCGCGAAGCCCAGGTCAGCCCTGGCCAACGTCGTGTCGGCGTAGGTATCGCGCATGTCGCCCTTTTGCGGGCCTTGTTGATCGATCGTGACCTTGCGGCCGGATACGCGGGCTAGCAGGTCGAAGACCTCCCGCAGGGAGACGCGCGCGCCCCCGCCAATATTGTAGACGCGCCCGGGGACTCCACGGACGGCGGCATCCGCGGTCGCCGTGGCCGCATCCGCCACAAACGTGAAGTCGCGGGTCTGCAGGCCATCGCCGAACTGGATCAGCGGCCGGTCGTTGAGGATCGCGGTGAAGAAGCGGTTGAAGCCCATGTCGGGCCGCTGCCGGGGGCCGTAGACCGTGAAATAGCGGAGCGCCACGGTCGGCACGCCGAAATTGACGTGATAGAGGTAGCACAGCTGCTCGGCGGCCAGCTTGGTGACGCCGTACGGCGAGACCGGCTGGGGCAGCGCGGTTTCCACCATGGGAATGTCGACGAGATCGCCGTAGACCGATGAGCTCGATGCGTAGACCAGCCGCTCGATCGGCTTCTTGCTGCATGCCTCGAGCAGGCACTGCGTCGCGTCGATGTTGAGGCCGGTGTAGACGCCGAACTCCGAACCCCAGCTGCGGCGCACGCCCGCTTGCGCGGCGAGATGGAAGACGTGCGTGACGCCGTCGAGAACCTTCGACAGGTCCACGTCGCGCAGGTCGCCTTCGACGAAGTCGTAGCCCTCGCGGCCGCGCAGGCCTGCGAGGTTCCGCTCTTTCAGCGGGCGGGGATAGAAGTCGGTGAACGCATCAATGCCGCGCACCTCGGCGCCGCGTTCGAGCAGGAGTTCGCTGAGATGGGAGCCGATGAAGCCGGCGCCCCCCGTGACCAATGCCTTCATGAGAACAAATCCTTCACGCGATCGGGCATCCGTACCGGACGGCCCTGGAGATCCACGGTGGCGTGCACGGTGTGCCCGCTGGCCAGGGCCGCGCCGTCGCCGCGCCGGACCGCCTCGTAATCAAACTGCACGCGCAGGGGAGACAGTTGTTTCGCCCGCGTCTTAATCTCCACATCATCGTCGTAACGCGCCCCGAGACGGTATTTGCAGTGCGCTTCGATCACCGGCAACTGGATGCCATCCGCTTCGATCTCGCGATACGTCCAGCCGGTCGCGCGCAACCAGTCGGTGCGGCCAATCTCGAACCACACCAGGTAGTTCGAGTGATAGACGACACCCATCTTGTCGGTTTCCGCGTAGCGGACGCGGACCTGCGACGTGGTTTCTCGCAGGCTCATCGACGCGCGGCCGACAGGGCCTTGTCCTTGAGGGCGCGCGCGGCCTGCTCGGGCTGGCCGCCACCGAAAATCGCGTTGCCGGCCACGAGCCATTCGGCGCCGGCGCGCACCACCTGTTCGACGGTGGTGAGATCGACGCCGCCGTCGACCTCGATTGGCGCGGCATTGCCCGCACGATCGAGCATCGCGCGCACGCGTTGAATCTTCTCGATGCTGTGCGGGATGAACACCTGTCCGCCAAACCCGGGATTGACCGACATCACGAGCACGTAATCCACCAGCGCGGCAATGTCTTCGAGCGACTGCACCGGCGTCGAGGGGTTGATTACCACGCCGGCCTTGGCACCGAGCTTCTTGATCTGCGTGACCGTGCGATGCAAGTGCGGCAGGACCTCGACGTGCACCGACAGCATGTCCGCGCCGGCATCGATGAACGGCTCGAGGTAGAGATCGGGATCGGTAATCATCAAGTGCACATCGAGCGGCAGCGTGGTGGCCTTGCGCAACGATTTCACCACCGGCACGCCGATGGTGATGTTGGGGACGAAGTGACCGTCCATCACGTCCACGTGGATCTGATCCGCGCCGCCACGCGTCACCGCGTCGATGTCGGCGCCGAGCGTGGCGAAGTTGGCGCTGAGGATCGACGGCGCCAGACGAATGGTGGGGGTCATCGGCTCACCTCAAGAGCAATGGCATCACCCGGATGCACTTGATAACCGCCGGCCGGCGTTTGCCTGACGATGACGCCGGGCGGAATCGCCGACGCCGCCGACTGTGATGTGATCGACACCCGAAAGCCGCGCGTGCGCATGACATCGGCGGCGCGATCGCCATTGAGGCCGATCAGGTCCGGCATCACGTAGGTCGCGCGGTCTTCACCGCGATTGACCAGCAATCGCACTTCGGCGGTTTGGGTGGTCGCGGGCGGATCCTGCGCGACGATCACATCGGGCCCATATTGCGCCGAGCGAATCTCCGAGACGGTGCCGATCAACAGGCCTTCTTGGGCGACGCGGATTTCAGCCGAGCGCTGCGTCTCGCCGAGCAGGCTGGGGGCGCGCGCGATGTGGGCGCCGGCACTGACCCAGATGCGCACGCTGCGCTGGCGACGGACGCTCGCGCCGGGCTTGGGATCCTGGTCGAGGATGTAACCGACCGGCACCTTGGCGTTCGGCCGGCGGGCCTCATCCACTTTCAATTGCAGATCGAGCGTCGCCGCGGTGGACGTGGCGTCGGCCACCGGCTTGCCGACGAAGTCAGGCACGGTGACCTGGCGGGCGCGGACGGCGACGCGCATCGCGATGCCCGCAAACAGGAAGAAAGTGCCGGCCAGCGCGCCGGTGAGCAACAGAATCTTGCCGAAGCTCCAGACCCGGGTTCCAAGATGCGTGGACAATCACACAATTGTACAACGTAACGTTCAGACGGGCGTTCCTACGAACGTTCAGACGGACGTTCAGACGGACGTTCAGACGGACGTTCAGACGGACGTTCAGACGGACGTTCAGACGGACGTTCCGACGGGCGTTCCTACGAACGTTCCAAGACCGACGCGAAGAAGGCCTCGAGATGATCGCGGAACGGGAGCGTTTGATGGCGCTGGCGCTCGGAGAAACCCGGATGACCGGCGAGAAAGGCGCTGACGACGTCTTCGTTCTCTTCGGGCTCACTGGAACAGGTGGAGTAGATCAGCCGGCCGCCCGGCTTGACGAGGCCGGCGACGCGAGAGAGTAAGGCGCGCTGCGCGGCGGCGAAGCGCGGCAGGTCCGCAGGCGCGCGCCGCCAGCGGATATCGGGATCGCGGCGAACGGTGCCGAGACCGGAACAGGGCGCATCGATCAACACCAGGTCGAACGTCTCGTCGCGGAACGGCAGCGGGCCGTCGGCGACGTGCAGCACGGCGACGTTCGGCACGCGACAGCGGGACAGGGTCCGCGCCAGCAGGCGGACGCGATTCGGCCGCACGTCGGAGGCGATCACGCGCGCGCCCCGCGCGGCGCTCAGCGCCAGCGTCTTGCCGCCCGGCGACGCGCACAAGTCGAGCACACGGCCGGTCGCCGAGGCAAAGGCGAGATCGCCGATCAATTGCGAGGCTTCGTCCTGCACAATGCAGCGGCCCTCGCGAAACGCGCGCGTGTTGAGCGCGCGGCCATCGAGGACTTCGAGGCCGTTGCTCGCGCGGCTGGTCGGCCTGGTCGTCACGCCATCGCTCAACAGTTCTTCGGCCAGCGCCTCTCGAGTAGTCAGGTGACGGTTCGCCGCCAGGCAGAGCGCCGCAGCCTGATTGTTGAACGCCAGCCACGCCGTCGTATCGGCAAGCCCATAGCGCGCGACCCATCGCTCGATCAGCCAGCGCGGATGCGAATGCACGATGGCGAGATGATCGGGATCGGTCTCTGGGGGCCACGACAATGTGTCGCGATCGCGTGCCACGGCCCTCAGCACGGCGTTCGCCAATCCCGACGCGCTGGACTTTCCCGCTCGACGCGTCAGCTCGACCGCGTCATTGATTACCGCGGAGGCGGGCAGTCGCGACAGGTAGATCAGTTGAAAGGCGCTGACGCGCAGGATCCGCAACACCGCGGCATCGAGTTTCGCGAGCGGGCGTTTGACGCGCAGCGATAACTGGTAGTCGATGGCGCCGCGCATCCGCACGGTGCCGCTCACCAGTTCGAGCAACAGGGCGTGATCGCGTTCGTCCTTGAGGGAGGCGCGCACGCCGGCGATCGCCGCGCCCATGTCGACGTCGTGGTCGTCGAGCTGCGCGAGCGCATCCACCGCCGCCAGTCGCGCGGCCGCGATCATGGCGTGGTGAACTGACCACCGGCGGCCAGGGTCCTGGCCGCCATCGCATCGCGCGCGCTCATCACGCGCTTGCCTTCCAGCTGGAGATCGAGCACCTCGATCGCGCGCCCGTCGCCGCATGCGACGTGCAGGCCGTCGAGCGCCGACGCGGCGATGATCGTGCCGGGCGCGGCGCTGTGGGTGCGCGGCGACATGCGCGACCGGTGCAGGATATGGCGGATCCCGTTGAGATAGCTGTAGGCATGCGGCCAGGGCCACAACCCGCGAATGAGATTATGAATCTGCTGGGCGGGCAACGCCCAGTGGACGAGGCCCTCGGTCTTCGCCAGCTTCGGGGCATAGGTCACGAGCGCTTCATCCTGCGGTGTTTCGACGGCGCGGCCGGCTTCGATCGCATCGAGCGTTTGCACGAGCAGCTCGGCGCCGCGAATCGCCAGGAGGCTTTCGATAATCGTCGTCGTATCGTCGGGACCAATCGGCACGCGGGTCGCGGCGATTATCGCGCCGGCATCGAGGGCCTTGACGACGCGCATGATCGTGACGCCGGTTTCAGGGTCGCCGTTGATCACCGCCCGATGCACGGGCGAGGCGCCGCGGTAGCGGGGCAGCAGCGAGGCATGCACGTTGATCAAGCCCAGGCGCGGCGTCGCCAGCAGCCAGTCCGGCAGGATCTTGCCGTAGGCCGCCACCACGCCAATATCCGCGTTCACTTCAGCGAAGGCTGAGGCGAACGGGTCCTGCGCGAGCTTGGCCGGTTGATAGACCGGCAGGCCAAGTGACGCGGCCAGCGACTTGACCGGTCCGTCCGTGATCTGTTGACCCCGGCCGCGCGGCTTGTCGGGTTGCGTGACGACCGCGACGACCTGGTGCGACGAGTGCACCAGGTGTTCGAGCGTCGGCACGGCAAACCCCGGCGTGCCGAAGAAGGCGACACGGAGTGGCATCAGCGCCTCACCATTTGCCGGTCTTCGACATCTTCTTGATCTTTCGCAGGATCAAATCGCGCGAGATGCCGCGCAAGCGATCGACGAACAGGCACGAGTTCAAGTGATCGACTTCGTGCTGCAACGCCCGGGCCAGCAGGCCGGTGCCTTCGATGGTGTATTCCTCGAGCTCGCGATTCAGTCCCTTGACGACGACGCGCTTGGGGCGTGGGACGGTGGACGTGAATCCGGGGATGCTCAGGCAGCCTTCTTCTTCGAGTTGCATGCCGTCACGTTCCACGAACTCCGGATTCATCATCACCTTCAGTGCCGTCGGATCCTTGCCCAGAGACAGGTCGATCACGAACAGCTTGAGCGACACGCCGACCTGCGGCGCGGCCAGGCCGATTCCCGGTGCCGCATACATCGTCTCGATCATGTCGTCGATCAGCGTGTTGAGCTCCGGCGTGATCTTGTCAACGGCGCGGGTCGGTTCGCTCAGGATCGAGTCCCCGAGTCGCAGAATGGGACGGAGCACCGATCAGGCCTGGGCGGGAGCGGGACGCCGCGAGACGCGGTTCCGGATTCGCGCGCCGGTCCCGGTGACGCGGGCGCGCAAATCGATCATCGAATCGCCGCCGAAGCGCTCGAGCACGGCGTCCGCCAGGACCAGCGCCACCATCGCTTCCGCCACGACCGCGGCGGCCGGCACGGCACAGACGTCACTACGCTCGATCGCGGCCGGCGCGGCTTCGAGCGTGGTCAGATCGACGGAGCGAAGCGGCTTCATTAGCGTCGAGATCGGCTTCATGTAGCCGCTGACGCGCAGCTCCTCGCCGTTGGTGACGCCGCCCTCGAGGCCGCCGGCGCGATTGGTCGGCCGCACGATCGTTGGCGTGCCCCCCGCGGCCGAGGCATCGGCGACGATTTCGTCGTGGACCTGCGATCCGGGCCGGCGCGACCCGTCAACCCCATCACCGATCGACACCGCCTTGATCGCGGGAATCGACATCAGCGCTTGCGCGAGACGCCCGTCGAGCTTGCGGTCCCATTGCACGTAGCTGCCGAGGCCGATGGGGACGTTGCGGACGATCACTTCAAACGATCCGCCAAGCGTGTCGCCGGCCTCTTTCGCCGCATCGATCGCCGCAATCATCTGCTGCTCGAGGCTCTTGTCCACACAGCGCAGCGGGGCTTCCGGCGCGAGCGCGTGCGCCGCCTCGAAGGCGACGTGCGTGCCCGCCGCCACAGTTACCGCGCCGATGCCGGTGATATGACTGGTGATCGCGCAATCAATCGCCAGGAGAAGTTGCCGCGCGAGTGATCCGGCGGCCACACGCGCAGCGGTCTCGCGAGCGCTGGCGCGCTCGAGGACATCGCGAATGTCGTCGTGATCGTATTTCAACGCGCCGGCGAGGTCGGCATGGCCCGGGCGCGGCCGAACGACGGCGGCGCGATTCGCGCCGGTCGAGCCGGCGGGCGCCTCGGCTTCCACGTGCATCGTGTTCTGCCAGTTGGTCCAGTCCTTGTTGCGCACGAGCAGCGCCACCGGTGCGCCGGTCGTCCGGCCGCGGCGCACGCCCGACAGCACTTCGGCGCGATCGGATTCGATGGCCATGCGCCGGCCTCGGCCGTAGCCGCCCTGGCGGCGGCGCAGTTCCAGCGTGACGGCGTCGAAATCGATCGGCAGGCCGGCCGGCAATCCTTCGATGATGGTGACGAGACCTTGTCCGTGGGACTCACCGGACGTCAAAAAACGCAGCATCCGACGAGCATTCTATACGAAGAAACTGCGACGCCCTCGGCGCCGCACGCGCGATTCACGCGGTGATTCACCGGATCGCACGAGGCCTCTCGTTTGCTTCGTCGTCTCGGCATGTTGATGCTCGATCGCTATCTCGTGGCCGGTGGACGCGCGTTGGATCTCGCGACCGGCGCCTCCATTCGCTGGCATCGCCGTCGCCAGACCGGCGCCAGCGCGCCGCCGCTCTTTGGCGTCCGCGGCCGGTCGATGTTGATCGATTTCGACCTGCGCGGTCACTCACGCATCGAGGTGTGGGAGCGATCGAGCGGCGCCATCAGTCCGCCTAACGACGAGGCGCTGCAGGCGTTCCGATCCGCGCTCGCCGATGCCAGGGACGGCCGCCCGCGCGCACTGGATCTCATCGAGCCGCTGGCGGGGCGGTGGGCGACCACCCAGCGCCTGCTGGCGCGTGAGGCGAGGCTGGCCGGATTTGTTCCGCTGGCAGCGGATGCGTTCGGCGCGGTGCTGTCGCAGGCGCGATGGCGATTCCCCTCGTGGCTGAAGGATCGCTCGATTGTCGTCTTCGCGACCGACACGCATTTGTCGCCGGATGCGTCACTGGCGCTGTTCAAGCTGGCCACCAAGGATGCCCGGCCGCACCTGGTGGTGCGCGGTGTGACGTCGGAATTGTGGCGGCCGCGACTGACGGCCGCGGCGATGCACGTGCACGAGGACGGAGCGATGGATGCCGTGGATGCGCCGGCGTCGCTGGTGGATCGCGCGGATGCGCTCAGGCGCACTGGCCAGTTCGTGGATTCAGAGGCCGCCGCCCGCTGGAGTTTGTTGCTGGACCCGCCCGGCGAGCAGACCTCGGCGCGATGTGCGCTGGCACGCGCGCTGATCGACCAGCGGCGGATGCTCGAGGCCCGCGCGGCGCTCGCGCCCATTCACGGCACCGAAGCCGACGCGCTGCGACTCCACATCCAGCAGAGCTGCGCAGAGCCACGAACCGAGCCGGCAATGGTGGAGGCGTTCCTCGAGATCCTGCGAACCTGCCAGGACGTCGAGGACCCATCGACCGCGTTGTCGCGCATCGCGACCCGGCTCAGCGAGTCGCTCGCCGCCAGTTCGGTTGCCTTTGTGATCGCTGATCGCGATCGGCCGCACGCCATTGCCCATGCCGGCGGCGCGGCGCCGGTGGCGGCCCGTCTCGAGCTCGCGTCGCGGGTGCTCGACACCGGAATCACGGTGCCGATCGCCGGTCACGCCCATGGCGAGGAGGCCGCCTGGCCGATTCGGTATGGCGCCACGGTCGTCGGCGCCGTGTGGTGCCGGTGGTCGATCGGTGTGCCGCTGATTCCCCAGGACGTGGCCAGCATTCTCGGTCTCGTCGCCATTGCGGCCGCTCCGGCCGTGCACGAGGTCCGCGAGCGTTTGCGCGCGCCACACGCCCATGCGGCGCTCGTGCCAGATCTCGTCGGCGAGAGCAGCGCCATGGAGGCCGTTCGACAGGCGGTCATGAAAGCTGCCGCATCGCCTTTTCCCGTCTTGATCGAAGGCGAGAGCGGGGCCGGCAAGGAACTGGTGGCGCGGGCCGTTCACGACGCCAGCATCCGGCGCGGCCGGCGGTTCTGCGCGTTGAACTGCGCGGCGATCTCGGACGATCTGGTCGAGGCCGAACTGTTCGGCCACTCGCGGGGGGCGTTCACCGGCGCCATCGCGGAACGCCTCGGCCTCTTCGAGGAATCGCAAGGCGGGACGCTGTTTCTCGATGAAGTCGCCGAGCTCAGCTCGCGGGTGCAGGCCAAGCTGCTTCGCACGCTGCAGGAAGGTGAAGTGCGGCGGCTCGGCGAATCCGCCACGCGCAAGGTCGACGCCCGGATTGTCGCGGCCACCAATCGGCCCTTGAGTGGCGAAGTGACCGCCGGGCGATTCCGAAACGATCTCCGCTATCGCCTCGATGTGCTGCGGATCTGCATCCCGCCGCTGCGCGAACGGCTCGAGGATCTGCCGGCACTCGTCCGCCACGTCTGGGCCACGCTGTCGAAACGCACCGGCAGTCGCGCCGTGCTGTCGCCGGCCGCCCTGTCACTGCTCGGGTCGTACGACTGGCCCGGCAACGTCCGCGAGCTCCAGAACGTGCTGGCGTCGATCATGGTGGCGGGTCCGCAGCGCGGCGTCATCGGGCCGCAGAGCCTGCCGAGCCACATCACTCGCTCGACGGCGATGCGCACGCGCATCACGCTCGCCGAAGCCCGCCGCGAATTCGAGGAGCGCTACGTCCGCGCGGCGCTGGCGCGGTCCGGCGGCCGCGCCATGACGGCCGCACGTGAGCTGGGCCTTTCCCGGCAAGGCCTCCGAAAGTTGACCGCGCGGCTCGGCCTCACACAGATCGACAAACCGAACGCGGGTCACGCATTAGAATGAGCGCGGGTGCTTCGTTACTTCATTCGCCGCGTGTTGCTGGCCGTGCCGGTGCTGCTCGGCGTCGCCACGCTGGTGTTTTCGCTGATCCATCTCGTGCCGGGCGATCCCGCGCAGGCCATGATGGGTGACGGCGCCGCGCCGCAGGATGTGGCCGAGCTCAGAAAGAACCTGGGCCTCGATCAACCGCTGCTGTCGCAGTACGCGACCTTTCTCCGCCACGCGATTACCGGAGACCTCGGCACGTCGTTCCGCACCGGGCAGCCGGTGACGACGATGATTCTCGAGCGGGTGCCGGCGACGGTGGAGCTGGCGGTCGCGTCGATGATCGTCGCCATCCTGATCGCGATCCCTCTCGGCGTGATCGCGGCGGTGCGGCGGGGCACGGCGGTCGATGTGGCGGCGATGACCTTCGCGCTCGCCGGTGTGTCGATCCCAAACTTCTGGCTTGGCCCGCTCCTGGCGATTGTGTTCTCCGTGGAGCTGGGTTGGTTGCCGGTGTCGGGCCGAGGCACGCTCGCCAATCTGGTGCTGCCGGCGATCTCGCTCGGCCTCGCCCTCGCCGCCATTCTCGCGCGCATGACGCGCGCCAGCCTTCTCGATGAATTGAACGAGCTGTACGTGCGTGCCGCGCGCGCTCGCGGCGTCTCCCGCTCCGCATCGATCGCGACGCATGCGCTCCGTAACAGCATGGTGCCGCTGTTGACGATCATCGCGTTGCAGTTTGGCGCGGTACTCACCGGCGCCGTGATTACCGAAACGATCTTTGCGTGGCCGGGGATCGGCCGGTTGTTGATCCAGTCGATCGGCTTCCGCGACTACCCGATGGTGCAGGGGTGCATCCTCTTGATCGCGGTGACCTACGTCGCGGTGAATCTCGCCACCGACCTGATGTACGGCGTCCTCGATCCGCGGATCAGGTTCGAATGACCCGTCGACTTCGCTCAGGGCAGGCCCGCGCCGGCTTGATCATTGTGGCCCTCGTCGTGGCCGGCGCGGTGGCCGCGCCGTGGTTGTTGCCCTGGGACGCGGCGACGCAGGATCTTCCGCATCGGCTGCAGGGCCCGACGTGGCAACACTGGTTCGGCCTCGATGAACTGGGCCGCGACATTCTCGCGCGTGTGCTGCTCGGCGCGCGCGTCTCCCTGCTGGTCGGCATCATCGTCGTCGGCGTGTCCTCCGTCGTCGGGATGGCGGTGGGCGGCGTGTCGGGGTACTACGGCGGGCGTCTCGATCAAGTGATCGGCCGGGTGATGGACGTGTTGATGGCGTTCCCCGGCATGCTGCTCGCGATTGCGTTGGTCGCGGTCCTCGGTCCAAGCCTGATCAACGTCGTCCTGGCCCTCGCGGTGATCGGGTGGGTCGGTTACGCGCGACTGGTACGCGGACAGGTCTTGCGAGCGAGGGAGTTTGAGTACGTCACCGCGGCAAAGGCGCTCGGCGCCCGGACACCGCGCATCCTGCTCCAACACGTCTTGCCAACCGCGTTGCCGCCCTTGTTGGTGCAGGCGACGCTCGGCATGGCCGGCGCGATCCTGTCTGAGGCGGCGTTAAGCTTCCTCGGCCTCGGCGTTCAACCACCGACGCCAAGCTGGGGCACGATGATCAACGGCGGACGCGTTCACTTGCTCGACGCGCCGCACCTGACGATCTTTCCGGGGTTGTTCCTGGCGATCGTGGTCTTGGGATTCAACTTCCTGGGCGACGGTCTACGGGACGCGATTGACCCGCGACGGTAGACGACGCTTCAGTTGCTGTAGCTCGCGGTTGCCTGGTTCAGCGGCGAGTGCTTCGTCGATCACCTGATGGGCGCGGGCGAGGTCGCCGGCATGCCACGCGGCCTCGGCCAGCTTCATCTGCAACGCGGCGCTCGGTCCGCCTTCGTCGATGGCGCGATCGAACCAGCGGACCGCCAGTGCCGGTTCGCCCAACCTGACTGAATAGTCGGCGATCTGCGCGGCGACCGTGGTGAGCGGTTTGTCATCGCCGATCAACGTCGCATATTTCAACAGCGCGTCGCGGGCGTCCTGGATGCGGCCGTCACGAGCGGTCACTTCCGCCAGCTGCAGATACGCCTCCGCCGGCACCGGCAGCTTTGAGATCGCCTGTCGCAAGGCGCGTTCGCCGGCTTGTCGGTCGCCGGCCAGGAGCCACGCGCGACCGAGCTCCGCGAACGTCTCGCTGGTCGCATCCGTGCGGCTGGCGGCCTGGCCCAGCGCTTCCACCGCCTTATTGAGCGCGACACGATCGCCGCGGCGTTGCGCTTCCAGGAGCCACACGTGTCCGAGCGCGGCGTAAACCTGCGCCGCATCCGGAAACCGGTCGACGGCTCGTCCCAACGTCATGACCGCGGCATCAGCGCGACCGGCACGGGCTTGCGCGAGTCCCACCGCCACGACGCGATCGGGCTTGGTGGGCTCGAGCGCGGCCAGGGCTTCGAGCTGGTTAATCGCCTTCGTGAAATCGCCATCGGTCAGATACACATCCGCCAAAGCCTCGCGGGCGGACGTCTGACTGGCAGGGGAGCGGCGGGCGGCTTCCTCGAGAGACTTTCGGGCCGCCGGCAACTGGTCGAGGTCGCGTTGCGCGAGGCCAAGAACGTAATGCGCGTCGCCCATGGCCGGATCGATCGCCAGGGCTTGTTGCAGCGGCTTCATGGCGTCCTTGGCGCGTCCGGCTCGATACCAGGCCAGGCCGAGCTTGTAGAGCACGCGGGCATTGGCTTCGTCGAGCGCGACATAGGCCTGGTAACGCTCGGCAGCGCGATCGCTTCGGTTCAGGGCCATGTTCACGTCGCCCAGGGATTCGATGGCGCGCAGCGAGCTGGGGTCCAGGTCGGCGGCGGTCCGGAAATCGCGAAGCGCGGCCTCGAGCTCGTTCTGGGTTTGGTAAATGGCGCCGCGTTTGTAATGCGCCAGCATCGAGTCCGGCTTGAGGGCAATGGCGCCGCTATAGGCCTCAATCGCCTGGAACGGGCGATCGGCCGTCGCGCCGTCGCCGTCGGCAATCAGCCGGTCGAACTCGCGCTCCTTCGCCAGCGCGCCGAAGGCCAGGGCCCCGGCCACGCCGGCAATGGCGACGATCACGACAGCAATGACGGTGCGGCGCACGGTCAGAAATGGTAACGGAACTTTCCGGAAAGGGCGGGTTCTAATGTTGATACACTGGCCATGGGCGTTCGAACCTTCGCAGAATCCGTCATGAAAGACGCCGGAGCACTCGGTTGGGCAGAGGTCGGGAACCGCGAGGCGGCGCTCATCGAGCGTTGCGCGGCGGGTGAGGCGACGGCCTGCGCCGAACTCGTCTCCGGCCACGAACGCATGGTGTTCCAGCTCGCCCTGCACCTCCTGGGTGACCGCGACGAGGCCCTGGACCTCTCCCAGGAAGTCTTCTTCAGCGTCTTCCGCACCATCCACAATTTCCGCGGCCAGTCGGCCCTCAAGACCTGGATCTATCGCATCGTCATCAACCAGGCGCGTAACCGCCAGCGGTGGTGGAGACGGCGTCACCGCGCCGACCAGGTCTCGCTGGAACAGCACGTCACGGCACACGGCGATCTGCCCCAGCCGGGTGACGAAACGGCGCCGGATCGCGCCTACGCGCGCAAGCAGCTGGCTGAACGGCTGTGGTCCGCGCTCGATCATCTGCCGTTCGACCAGCGCACGGTGATCGTGCTGCGCGAGATCGACGGCCTCAGCTACGACGAAATCGCCTTCTCCCTCGGCGTCGCCATCGGCACGGTGAAGTCGCGCCTGACACGGGCACGGCAGACCCTCCGTGAGGAACTGCGGGAGGTACGGCCATGATGCACGAACATTCGTGCGCGGATGTGCGCGAGCGGCTCGAAGCGTTTCATGACGGCGAGCTCTCCGTCGAGGAGCGCCACGACATTCAAGGCCACCTTGGCGAGTGCGTTTCGTGCAGTCTCGCCGCGACGGAACTGGCGACGATTAGCGGCACGTTCCGCGACCTGGCGGCGCAGGTGTCGGACGATGCGCCGGTTGAGCAGTTGCGGATTTCCTCGCACGTCCTCGAGCGCCTGCGCGTCGAGGAGCAGTTCTCGATTCGATCGCAGGTCATCGACTGGTTCCAGGACATGCACCTGGTGTGGGCGGGGATTGGTGCCTCCGTGGCGACAATGATTTGCGTTGTCGGGTCGGCGAGCGTGCTGCACGCGGCGAACCAGGAGCGCCCGAATTCCATGGCCCGCGTGATCTCGGTGCTGGCGAGCCCCGGTTCCAACGACAACCCGATGCGCTTGAACTACGAGATGAATGCGCCTCGCGCGGTCACCGATGCGGCGATCGAGATGTCGGAAGAAGACGTCGAATACGCGCTGTCGGCGGTGGTGTCGCGTGAAGGCCGTGTCCAGGGCGTCGAGGTGATCAACCAGCCGCCGGCGAACAATCGCTACGTCAATGCGATGTTGAACGAAGCGTATCGCGTGCAGTTCGCGCCGGCGATTTCGCGCGGCGACGCGGTGGCGGTCAGCATGGTGTGGTTGGTGGCGAGCACGACGGTCAAGGGCCGCCACGATGAGGACATGCAGTTGTTGCGACAGGCGCTGCGCCTGCGCAATACGCCCGCGCCGATTGCGCCGCTGCCGATTCCGGCGGAAGCGACCGGGGAGCCCAAGCCGCAAGCCGCGCCGCTGGTCAAGCCGGTGGTTCCGGAGGCCGCGTCAGTCCCGGCCTTCGCAATGGCCGCGGCCGGCATCGGCCTATAAGTTTAAAGTTTAAAGTTTAAACTTTAAACTTAACGCACCATCGCCTGCCCGGTCCCGACGTTTCCCAACGCATCGGTCGCGCGAATCACGAGCGTGCGCCCGGCGGCGTCCGCATCCAGCCGAATCTCAAACGCTTCCTGTCGTCCGTCGAGGATGCCGTCGCGCGGAAATGCGGGCTGCCAGCGCTGGGCGTCGAGCGAGTATTCCACCTTCACGATTGCCGAATCGGTATCGCGCACATCGGCGCTGACAACGAAGCGGGTGGCGTCGCGGCGCGTCGCGCCAATCTGCACGACCGGCGCCACGTTATCAATCTCGAAGCTGCTCGATTCCAGCTCGCCGCCCAGGGCGACGTCGGCGGGGTTCGCCTTGCGATCCGACGCCAGCACCTTCAGCACATAGGTGCCGTTCGGCACCGACGACGTATCCCAGACGAGCAGGGTGTCGTGCAAGTCGGCCTTCAGCATGCGCCAGACCGTGTCGCCCTCGCGGCGGTAGGAGACGTCGTAACTCAACTCATCGTTGTTGTCGTCGTCGGCCTTCCACTGGATGGTCTGGAGACCGCGCTGGAAGCTTCGGCGGCCGAGTTGGGGCGCGCCGGCGCCTCCGGGAGCATTGGCGGCGCGCTTGTCCTGCGCGTCATCATCAAGACCGGCAATTTCCGTTTCGCCACTCGAGAACGGTTTCTGAAACACCACGCCCGGCGGATGCACGGTGATCGACGTCACCTGGGGACGAATATTGCGGGGCAGATAGGCTGACGAGAGCGAGGTCAGCACCGGAGCGGCGGTCGCCGTTCCGGTCAGCACCGCGCGCCACTGCAGGTAGCGCGCTTTCGGGCTCGTGATCTGAGAGCCGTCGGCATTCGCATAGGGCGCGGACCAATCGCTCCACGCTTCGTCCGGCGTGCGGGTGTTGCCCGAGCGCGTCAAGATTTCGACCTTCGTTCCTGCCGGCGCGGTGGCTCGCCAGGTGACGACGCCCCAGGTGGACACCAGCTTGGCGTCCTTGACGTCGGACTCGAAGGTGCCCCGCGTCGCGCGCGTCGAGGCAATCGACATCAACATTCCCGGGTTCGCGGTCGCGACGAAGGTGCGATCGCCGGCGCGCGCAATCACGGTGGCCTGTTGGGCAGGCACGCGCGTGAGCAGCACCGCATTCACCGGATCGCCGCTCAGACGGAACAACTTGCCCTTGGCGCCGGTGGCGACGAGCAGGGAGCCGTCGGCTTCAATCGCCACGTCATACGGCGCGTCTTCCCTGGCCGACCACAGTTCATCCCACAACCCGTCCGGCTGCACGCGGTAGACGGCGCCGGTCATGGTGCTGCGACGATCGGAGACTGCGGCTCCGCCCGATGGCGACGAGGTGTCGACACCGACAACGGTGATGGAGGTGATCTCCGTCGAAACATTTGGAATCGACTGCGTCACGGGAGGAGGCGCCGTCGCCGGCTCGGCGAGTGAATCGCCGCCGCCCTGGGCGCGGCCGCTCTGCGCCGCGGCGTAAATCACGCCTTTCGGATCGACGCGAATCGCATGAATCTCCTGGTAGGAGGTGTCGAGCAGCAGGAAACCCTTGCCGGTGGAGTCAACGCGGAACACGCGGCCCGGGGCGCCGGTGCCGACGAGCAACTGGCGATTCTGATCGAACGCCAGCGAGATTGCATGCGCGGTCTTCGACGAGAAGAACTTCTGGCCCTTGCCATCGGGCGAGATCTTGTAGACCGTGCCCTTGTCGCCCGTGCCGGCGTAGACCGTGCCGTCGCGGTCCACCGCGAGCGACCAGATGTATTTGTCATCCGGATCAAAGAACGTCGTGGCCTGGCCCTTCGCATCGACGCGATAGATGCGGCCATCCGGCGACGTGCCGACGTAGAGTCCGCCATTCGGCGCCGGCGCCAGGGCGTGGACTTCCAATTCAGTGCTGTCGTAGAACACCGACCCCTGGCCGTTGCGATCGACCCGGATCACCTTGCCATCGTTGCCGGTGCCGAGGAACCACGCGCCATCCGCCCCGGGCGCCATCGTCCAGATGAACGGCGCCGCGGCATCGTGCATGCGCGTCAGCTCGGGCCCGAGTGTCAGGCGGCCGTGCTCATCGATCGAGAGCTGCTCGACTTCGCCGCGGAGGAAATCCGCTTGCGTGGCGGCCTGCCAGAACCCTGGCGCCGCGGACAACGTGCCGGCCGCCAGCAGGGCAGCAGCCGCAATGACAGCAAAGGCGTAGGGGCGCCCGTGGGCGCGCCCGTTCTGTAATGACATCAGGGTTGATCGAGGGAAAGAGTCAGCTGGCGTGAACCGGTGACCGCAACATCGAGCGCGAGCTCCCATTCGCCGCGCGTCATGGAGCGCAGCGTCCCCACGGTCCCGCTGTTGCGATCGGCTTCAATAACGGCGAGGACGGAGGGCGGCAAGCCGGCCATCGGTTCGCCGTTGACCACGGCGCCGGCGTCGCTCGACGTCAGCCGCACGTAGAGGCGGTTGTTCTTACGGGCGCGATTGAACGTGCGCATCAACTGCGACACGCGCTGCATGTCCGCCCCGCGCGAATCACGGCGATCGTCGGCGGTGGTGCGCGCGGCGTCGGCCACGGTCAGCTGCAGCGTGCCGGTCAGGTTCGCGGGAATCTGAATCGGCACCTGCTTGACGCTTTCCTGGCCGCGCGTGTCGCGCAGCGCGACGTTGACGATGGCGTCCTGCCCGGCGCGCGGCCGCGTCGTATCCAGCCAGACGCGCTCGATGCGGGCGAGCTTCTGCTGTTCGCTGGCATCGATCGTCAGCGCGATCTTGTCCACCTGGACGTTCTCATCCGAATTCTTGAGCAGCGCCGTCAACGGGCCGGCGACGTAGGCCGAGGCCGCGCCGGCGGGCTGATCGCCGCTGAAGATGTCTTCGAACGACAGGTCGCCTTCGGAACGAATCGACGCATTGCCGCGGATGGTGAACGATGCCGGACCCGCGCCGCGCTCGTAGGAGGTCAGCACGTTGGCGATCGACAGATAGGTAAGGAGCGGCGTGAAGGTGAAGTCGCGCACCACGCCGAAGTTGAACGTGCGCGACGGGCCGCGATCCGAGTTGAGCGTGACCGTCACGGGGATCAGCGATGGCAAGGGACCCAGGCGTCCCGCGATGGCGGTCGCGCGATCCTGCTGGACCGTGCCGACGACTTCGCCGAAGCTCGCCAGCTTGCTCGACGACATCAGGCTCGGCAACACGACCTGCACGTCTGCGCGCGTCATCGGGAACTGCGTCGGGCCCAGGTTGTAGAGCGGATGGCCGAACGCATAGACGCGATCGCCATCCACGTGCGTGACGGTGCCGGTCGCGCCGAGCTCGAAATCACCGGTCAGCAATCCCACGCCCACCGCATCGCCCGGCTGCAATGGCTTCAGGTTCACCGCCGCGGTTCGGACCGCGGGCGATTGCGAATTCGACATCGGCACGAAGCCGGCGGCCGCAAACGCCGGCGTGATCTGATCCATGACCGACGCATCGAATCCTGAGGCAATCATCGGCACCGCGATCGGCCGCAGCATCGCGCCCATCCGTCCGAGATCAGATGAGACGCCCGACAACATCAGCGCCTGTGACGGCTCATCGACGAAGGTGCGGGAGCGTCCCAGGTCGCGCGCCCAGATATCCAGCAGTTCACGCGACGTCGGCAACGTCGACATCGCGACCGGGCGCGACACGCGCGTCGTGCCGGTCATCATCGTCGCATCCAGCATTTCCGCGATCGGGGTGATGCCGGCAATCGGTTCCGTCGAGAACTGGCCGAGTGAATACGAGACCGCGCCGACCAGCTTGCCGTCGATATACACGGGGCTGCCGCTCATGCCGGCGATGACGCCGGTCTTGGCGAGCGGTCCGCCCTCGAGGCGGGCGAGGATGAGGTTGCGTTTCGGCGCGAGCACGTTGCGCATCACGCCCAGGATTTCCACCTTGAAGTCTTCGAGCCTGGTCCCGGAAAAGACCGTCCGGCCGATGCCGACCATGCCAGGCTTGATCTCTTCGAGCGGCAGGGTCGCGACCTGCTGCGCGGCAGGCGCGGCAATGAGTAGGCCAAGGGCCAACGAAGCAGCGACGAAGGTTCGTAAATTCATTTAAATATCAGCCGGACACTGACTTAGACCCCATTATACGGGCCTTGCTGCTTTTGAGAGTTTGACGCCACCACAATAGGTCTGTTAGCCTTTCGACGTTCAAATGCGTTCGCGAGCCGTCTTTACCGTCCCGACTGATCGGTCTTTTGACCGCGTGGGGAGCGGTGCGGGTTCGTGGTGGTGCTATTGGCGCTCAATTGGAGAGGCTAACCGGTCCGTGTAGTTCCACCACACACTCTGACGCTCGACCGAAGCGCCTCTTCACCCAAGAGGCGCTTTTTGTTTTTATGGGGTTTTTGCCCGACGGCCTGACGGCCCGACGGCCCGACAGCCTGATTATGCGACCTGCCAAACTCTGCGTGACCGTGACGGCCGACACCATGGCCGAGCTGCGTACGCGGCGCGACCAGGTTGACGACGCCGACATGGTCGAGTTGCGGCTCGACACCGTCAAGGATCCAAGCGCGGCGGCGGCGCTGGCCGGACGCAAGAAGCCGGTCATCATCACCTGCCGCCCGCGGTCGGACGGTGGCTACTTCAACGGCAGCGAGGAAGAACGGCGCGCCATCCTCAGCGAGGCGCTGGCGCTCGGCGCCGAGTATGTCGACCTCGAATGGCGCGGCACCTGCGCCGACCTGATGGAGCGCACCGGCGGCCGGCGTGTCATCCTCTCGCATCACGACTTCACTGGCGTGCCCGCCGATCTCGACACGATGTCGCGCGACATGCTGGCCAGCGGCGCCGAGATCGTCAAGCTGGCGATTACCGCGCACAGCCTCAGCGACTGCCTGACGCTGCGCGCGATCGGCAAGAACACGCGCGTGCCGGTGTCGTTGATCGCGATGGGCGAGTCGGGGATTGCGAGCCGCGTGCTCGCCAGCTGGATGGGATCGTGCTGGACCTACGCCGGAGAAGGCGCAGCGCCTGGCCAACTGTCCGAGCGCGTCATGCACGGCGAATACCGGTTCCGGCACATCGGCGCGCGCACGGCGATCTACGGCGTCCTCGGCCGGCCCGTATCCCACTCCGTTTCACCGGCCATGCACAACGCCGCCTTTCGCGCCGTGCATCTCGACGCGGTGTACTTGCCGCTCGCCGCATCGAGCTACGACGACTTCACGCGATTCGCAACCGAAGCCGGCCTGTCTGGCGTCAGCGTGACCGCGCCCTTCAAGGTGGACGCGTTTGAAAGCGCGGACGAATGCGATCCGGTCAGCCGACGCATCCAATCCGTGAACACGCTGCGGCGCGACGGCACCAAGTGGCTCGGCTGCAATACCGACGTCACGGGATTCCTGCAGCCGCTCGAATTGGCCATGCGGCTTCCCGGCACACGGGCGACGATTCTCGGCGCCGGCGGCGCCGCGCGATCGGTCTCGGTCGCCCTCGCCTCCGCCGGTGTTCGCGTCGCGATCGCCGCGCGCCGTGAAGATCAAGCGAGGGCCGTGGCCGCACTGACCGGTGCCGCGGTTTCCCCGTGGCCGCCGGATCCGTCATCGTGGGATCTGCTGGTCAACACCACTCCGGTCGGAACCGCGTCGCACGGCGACGCATCGCCGCTGCCGGACAACTACCTGTTCCACAGCGACACGACGGTCTACGACCTGGTCTACAACCCGCCGTACACGCGCCTGCTCAGGGACGCCGATCGCGCCCGCTGCCGGATCATCGGCGGCCTCGACATGCTCGTGGCACAGGCCCAGGCGCAATTTGAATGGTGGACCGGCCGTCGTCCCGCGGATCGCGTGATGCGTGACGCGGCGATGGCTCGACTGAAAGAAACCGCCGCCGATGGCTCAGAGGGGAAGAAGCAGTGAAGCTGACGACGTTTGATGAGTTTGTGGATTTGGCCAAGCGCGCGACCTTTGTTCCGGTCGTCAAGGAACTGGTCGCCGACCTGCTGACGCCGGTGTCGGCGTTCCTGAAGGTTGCCGAGCATTCCGACTACGCATTCCTCCTGGAAAGCGTGGAAGGCGGCGAACATGTCGGGCGCTATTCGTTCCTCGGCAAGGACCCGTTCCTGATCCTACGGGGGCGCGACGGCTCAACCGTGCTCGAGAAGGCCGGCGTCGTCACCAATGCGGAGAAGCCGTTCGTCGAGACGCTTCGCGAGTTGATGAACAGTTTCCAGTCGCCGTTCGTGCCCGGCCTGCCGCGCTTCACCGGCGGTGCCGTCGGTTACCTCGGGTACGACACGGCGGCGTGGTTCGAGCCGACCACCAGGCGCGACGGCGACGCGCCGGTCGATCGCGACGATGCGGGCTTCATGCTGTTCGACACGGTGCTGGCATTCGATCACGTGCAGCATCGCATCCTGCTGATCGCCAACGCGCGCATTTCGGGTGACGAAGACCTCAAGTCGCTCTACCAGTTTGCGTGCGCCAAGATCGATTTCCTCGAAAGCGAGCTCGAGCGCGCGCTCTCGCTGAAGCGATCGTCGAGCGGCGAGGCCGTGCAGCTCGTTTCCAACATGTCGCAGGACACCTACGAGTCGATCGTCAAGCGCGCGAAGGAATACATCGCCGCCGGCGACATCTACCAGGTGGTGCTGTCGCAACGCTTCGAAGCGGAGGTGGGCGTTGACGCGTTCACCGTCTATCGCGCGTTGCGTCACGTGAATCCGTCGCCGTACATGTTCTTCATCCGCATGGGCGATCGCTCGATCGTCGGCTCGTCGCCGGAGATGCTGGTGCGCGTGGAAGGCCGTCATGCGATCACCCACCCGATCGCCGGCACGCGGCCGCGCGGCAAGTCGGAGGAAGAGGATGTGCGTCTCGGCGAGGAGTTGAAGCGCAACGAAAAGGAGAAGGCCGAGCACGTCATGCTCGTCGACCTGGGCCGCAACGACATCGGCCGCGTCTGCGACTACGGCACCGTCCGCGTTCCCACCTTCATGACACTCGAGCGCTACTCTCACGTCATGCATCTCGTCTCGGTCGTCGAAGGCCAGCTCGCCGAAGGGCGCGATCGCCTCGATGCGCTGGTGTCGTGCTTCCCGGCGGGCACCGTGTCGGGCGCGCCGAAGGTTCGCGCGATGCAAATCATCAACGAGCTCGAACCCACGCGCCGCGGTCTCTATGCCGGCGCCGTGGGCTACCTCGACTTCGCCGGCAACCTCGACTTCTGCATCGCGATTCGCTCGATCCTGCTCGAAGGCGGCAAGGCGTATATCCAGGCCGGCGCCGGCATCGTCGCCGACTCGAACCCGACCGCCGAATACGAGGAGACGAAAGACAAGGCGCGCGCCATGATTCGCGCCCTCGAGCTCGCGCAGGGTGGGCTGTAACGGCAATGGTGCTCGTCATCGACAACTACGATTCGTTCACCTACAACCTGGTCCAGTACCTCGGCGAACTGGGCGCGACGGTCGTGGTGCGCCGGAACGACGAGGCGACGATCGACCAACTGCGCGGGCTGACACACGATCGTGTCGTGATCTCGCCCGGCCCCGGGCGGCCCGAGCAGGCCGGTGTCTCGCTCGATGTCATCAAGGAATTCGGGCCTCGCATGCCGCTGCTCGGCGTGTGCCTCGGGCACCAGGCGATCGGCCTGGCGTTCGGTGGTGAGGTGATTCGCGCGCCGCAGCCGGTGCACGGCAAGACTTCCACCGTCGAACACAACGGCCAGGGCGTCTTCAAGGGGCTGGCCGCATCGTTTCAAGCCGGTCGCTATCACTCGCTGGTCGTCAGCGGCAAGACGATGCCGAAGGAACTCGAGGTCCTCGCCCGCACCAAGGACGACGGGCTGGTGATGGGCTTGCGCCATCGATCGCTGCCGATCCACGGCGTGCAGTTCCATCCTGAATCGGTGCTCACCAACGAAGGCCGCCGAATCCTCCGCAACTTTCTCGAGATGTGATCATGTTCGCAGCCCTCTTCGAAAAACTCCGCCGCCAGGAAGACCTCACGACCGCCGAAGCCGCGGCCGCGATGGACGCCATCATGAAGGGCGAAGCGACGCCGGCGCAGACCGCGGGGCTGCTGATTGGCCTCGGCATGAAAGGGGAGCGGCCGACCGAGCTGGTAGGGTTCGCGCAGACGATGCGGGCGAACGCGGTGAAGATTGCGGCACCGCCGGGACCGGTCTTCGACACGTGCGGCACCGGCGGCGATCGATCGGGCACGTTCAATATTTCAACCGCCGCGGCGATTGTCCTGGCCGCCTGCGGGATGCGGATCGCCAAGCATGGCAATCGTTCGGTGTCGAGCCAATGCGGAAGCGCCGACGTGCTCGAAGCGCTCGGCGTGAACATCCAGGCCTCGCCGGCGATCGTCGAGCAGTGCCTGTCGGAAGTCGGCGTGGCATTCCTGTTTGCCCCGACCTTTCATCCGGCGACGAAGCATGCCGGACCGGCGCGCAAGGATCTTGGCATTCGCACCGCGTTCAACCTGCTGGGTCCGTTGACGAATCCGGCCAAGCCGACCCGGCAGATCGTCGGGGTGCCGCGGCCGGAGCTCACCGAGTTGCTGGCGCGCTCGTTGTCGCTGCTGGGATCGGAGCGCGCCTGGGTCGTGCACGGCGCCGATGGCCTCGATGAGCTGTCGACGACCGGCTATACCAAGGTGTCGGAGTCGAAGGGACTCGCGGTGCAGACGTTCTACGTGCATCCGTCGGACTTCGGGCTCGCGAAGGCGACGCCGGAATCACTCAAGGGCGGGGATGCGAAGACCAACGCCGCCATCGTCACGGCCATCCTCGCCGGCGCCACCGGCGCGCCCCGCGACGTCGTGCTGCTGAATGCGGGTGCGGCGCTGTTCGTGGCCGGTCAATCGGACACGGTCAGGATCGGCATTGCGAATGCCGCCAAGGCGATCGACAGCGGCGCCGCGCGCGATGTGCTGAAGCGGATGATCGACGTCTCGAATCGCGAGGACACAAAGCCGTGAGCGCGACGCCGGACCTGTTGGAGGCGATCCTCGCCGCGACCCGCGGACGGGTCGCCACCGCGATCGAGCGCGAGCCGCATGCGGCCGTCGAACGCCGCGCGATGGCGCGGGTCACGAAGGCGGCTGACTTTGCGGCGCGCCTGTCCCGGTCCGGATCGATCAACATCATCGCGGAGTGCAAGCGTCGTTCGCCTTCTCGCGGTGTGTTGCGGGCGGCCTACATGCCCGTCGAGATCGCCAAGGCATACGAACGCGCCGGCGCCGCCGCCATCTCGGTGCTGACGGAGCCCGGATTCTTCGACGGCTCGCTCGATCACCTGAGGGCGGTGCGCGAAGCGGTTCACATTCCGCTCCTGCGCAAGGACTTCATCGTCGACGACTACCAGTTGCTCGAGGCGCGGGCGGCCGGCGCTGATGCCATCCTGTTGATTGTCGCGGCGCTCGACGATCGATCGCTGATCGCCCTTTCCGCGCGGGCCAGGGCCCTCGATCTCGCGGCGCTGGTCGAGGTGCACAGCGCTGAAGAAACCCGGCGCGCCCTGGATGCCGGCGCCACCATCATCGGCGTCAACAACCGCAATCTCCGCACGCTGCAGGTGGACCTCGATGCCTCTAAACAGGTCGCGGGTCTGCTGCCCACGAGTGTGATCGGCATCAGCGAGAGCGGCCTCAAGACGCCGGCCGATCTGCAGGCCATGAAGGCGCTCGGCTACCAGGCCTTCTTGATGGGCGAGCGGTTCATGATCGAGCCCGATCCGGGCGCGGCGCTCGCTGGCCTCATCGAGTCTCTGCAAGAGGCGTCGCAATGACCGCAGTCAAGATCTGCGGCATCACGCGGCGGGAGGACGCCGAAGCGGCGGCGCGATTCGGGGCGTCGTATGTCGGGTTCGTGTTGTGGCCGGGGAGTCCGCGTGCCGCAACGCTCGACAAGGTGCGCGCGATCGTCCCAACGCTGCCGTCCGAAGTCACCCCCGTCGGCGTCTTCGTCAATCCGACCACCGCGGAGATTAACGCAGCGGCCGATGCCGGCATTCGCATTGCGCAGGTTCACACGGACCGCGACACCTCGTTCGCGGACGCGCGTATTCCGGTGGTGCGCGCCGTGCATCTCGCCGCCGATCGCGACGGCGTCGATCCGGACATCGCGGACGATCTGATTCTGCTGGATGCGCATGACCCGGTGAAGCACGGCGGCACCGGCAAGACCGTTGATTGGCGACGCGCGTCGGTCATCGCCCAATCGCGGCGCGTCTTCCTCGCCGGAGGGTTGACGCCTGGGAACGTGCGACAGGCGATCGAGCAGGTCCGGCCGTTCGCGGTGGATGTGGCATCGGGCGTTGAATCATCACCGGGCATTAAAGATCACGAACTCATCAAGGCATTCATCATGGCTGTGAAGGAGACGGTGTGAGCACACCAGAGAAGTGGTTTGGCAGGCGGGATCCCGATGCGCGCGGCTACTACGGCGCGTATGGCGGACGTTTCGTGCCCGAGACGCTCGTCGCGCCGATCGAGGCACTCGAGCGCGAGTACTTCGAGGCGAGAAAAGACCCGTCCTTCGAAGCGGAACTAACGCGACTGCTGACGCACTACGTCGGCCGCCCGACGCCGCTGTGGGAATCGCGTCGTCTTGCCGAGGCCGCTGGCGGCGCCCGCATCTTCCTGAAGCGCGAAGATCTCACGCACACCGGCGCCCACAAGATCAACAACGCCCTCGGCCAGGCGTTACTCGCCAAGCGCATGGGCAAGACGCGGATCGTCGCCGAGACCGGCGCCGGACAACACGGCGTGGCGAGCGCGACGGTCTGCGCGCTGCTGAATCTCGAGTGCGTCGTCTACATGGGCACCGAGGACATGCGGCGGCAGGCGCTGAACGTGTTCCGGATGCGCCTGCTGGGGGCGCGGGTCGAAGGCGTCGATTCCGGCGCCAGGACCCTGAAGGACGCGATCAACGAAGCGATGCGCGACTGGGTCGCGCGGCCATCGGATACGCATTACCTGCTGGGTTCGGCGCTCGGCCCGCATCCGTATCCGCTGATGGTTCGAGAATTTCAATCGGTGATCGGCCGGGAGGCGCGCCGCCAGGTGCTCGAGCAGACGGGCAAGCTGCCCGACGCCGTGATCGCGTGCGTCGGCGGCGGCAGCAATGCGATCGGCATCTTCGACGCCTTCATCAACGACCAGGACGTGCGGCTGATCGGTGTTGAGGCCGGTGGCGAGGCGATTCGTCCGGGCCGGCATGCCGCGCGATTCGCCGGTGGCGCCGCCGGCGTGCTGCAAGGCACGCGCACGTTCGTGCTGCAGGATGCGAATGGCAACATCGAGTTGACGCACTCGGTCTCGGCCGGCCTCGATTACGCGGCGGTCGGTCCCGAACATGCGTTTCTCCAGGAAACCGGCCGCGCCGAATACGCGTATGCCTCAGACGCCGAGGCGCTCAAGGCGTTCCAGGAGTTGGCGCGTCTCGAAGGCATCCTGCCCGCGCTCGAATCCGCGCACGCGATCGCGCACGTGCTCGCGGTCGCGAAGCAATTCCCGAAGGATGCCGTGATCGTCGTCAACCTGTCCGGTCGCGGCGACAAGGACGTCACGCGCGTGGAGCAGATTCTCACGGAGGGCGCGGCGGAGCTCGCGCACAAGTAATGTCGCGAATTGAGGAACGCTTCACACAATTACGTGATGCCGGGCGCACCGGGCTCGTCACCTACGTGACGGCCGGCGATCCCGACCTGACGCGCTCGGCTGAAATCATCAAGCGGCTCGATCAGGCGGGCGCGGACGTGCTCGAGATCGGCGTGCCGTTCTCCGATCCGCTTGCCGATGGCCCGGTGATCCAGCGCGCCACCGAGCGGGCCCTGGCTGCGGGCGTCACCCTGGCCAGCGTCCTGGGGATGCTGAAAAGCCTGCGGCCCTCTATTTCCGCGCCCATCGTCATCTTTAGCTACGCCAATCCGATACTCCGGATGGGCTTGGACAAATTCGTGGCTGACGCGAAGGCAGCGGGCGTCGACGGGGTGCTGACGTTGGACATGCCGCCCGAAGAAGGTGAGACTTTCCGGACGGCCTTCCGCGGCGCCGGCATTGATACAATTTTCCTGCTGAGCCCCACGACCGCGGTTGAACGCATCCGGCGCGCGTCGGAGCTCGGCAGCGGATTCCTGTATGGCATCTCGCGGCTCGGCGTCACGGGTGTCCGGGATACCGTGGACGACTCGGCGCGTGAGCTTGCGGAGCGCGTGAAAGCCGAAACGCGACTGCCCCTGGCCCTCGGATTTGGCATCTCGCGTCCCGAGCACGTGCGCGCCATCGGGCAATACGCGGATGCGGCCGTCGTCGGAAGCGCCCTTGTGAAGGTCATCGCCGAGCACGGGCAATCGGCAGAATTGTTGGACGAAGTGGAACGGTACGTGCGATGGCTGCGCAACTGAAGCTCGAGGATCTCCGCGACGAGATCGATAAGATCGACGAGGTGATCGTGCGCCTCCTCGATAGTCGCGCGCGCTGCGCCTACACGGTCGGCCGGTTGAAGCACGAATTAGGACGCCCGATTTACGAGCCGGCCCGCGAAGCGGCGGTGATCGCGCACGTGCGGCAAGTCAACGAATCGCTGGGCGGCCCGCTCGATGGCGACGCCGTGGCCCGGCTCTACGAACGCATCATGGACGAAGCGCGCCGCATCCAGCGCCTGGAAGCGGAACGGGATGCTCAGCGGACGAAAGAAGAAGAGAGCTAATCATGGTTGTGGTAATGAAAGAACGCGCCACCGACGTCGAAGTCGAGGCGGTGATCGCGCAGTTGGTCGAAAACGGCATGGACGTGCATCGCTCTACCGGCGCGTCACGCATCGTGCTCGGCGTGGTCGGCGGCGGCAAGGTCGATCCGCGATTGATCGAGCTGATGGCGGGTGTGCACGAAGTGGTGCGCATCTCCCAGCCGTACAAGCTCGCGAGCCGCACCTTCCAACAGGAAGACACGATCATCACGATCGGCGATCTGCGCATTGGCGGCGACGAGGTCATCGTGATCGCCGGTCCCTGCTCGGCGGAGAGCGAAGCACAAGTCAATGCCACGGCCGCGGCCGTCAAGCGCGCCGGCGCGAAGGTCCTGCGCGGCGGCGCCTTCAAGCCGCGCTCGTCACCGTACAGTTTCCAGGGTATGGGCGAGGCCGGCCTGCAGATTCTTCGCGAAGGCGCGAATGCCCACGACCTCAAGCTCGTCACCGAGGTCATGGACGCGAGCCAGATCGAAGTGATCGGCAAGTACGCCGACATTTACCAGGTCGGCGCTCGCAACATGCAGAACTTCACGCTGCTCCGCGAACTGGGCCGCACGCGGAAGCCGATCCTCCTCAAGCGCGGCATTGCCGCCACGATGGAGGAGTGGCTGTTGTCGGCGGAGTACATCCTCGCCGGCGGCAACAAGGATGTGATCCTGTGCGAACGCGGCATCCGCACGTTCGAAACCTTCACGCGCAACACGCTCGATCTCTCGGCGATTCCGATCATCAAGGAACTCTCGCACCTGCCGATCTTCGTCGACCCCAGCCACGGCATGGGACGACGCGACAAGGTGGCGCCGATGGCCCGGGCGGCGGTGGCCGCGGGCGCCGACGGCTTAATCATCGAGGTGCACAACGATCCCGATCACGCCATGAGCGACGGCGCGCAGTCGATGTTCCCGGCGCAGTTCGATCGCCTGATGGCGGAGTTGCGCATCATTGCCCCGGCAATCGGGCGCAGCATTTGCCTCGAACCGGTGGCGCGCAGGGGCTGGGCCAGGTAATAGAGTCGAAATGCCTGATACGTCGCAGGGCCTGGCGATCGTTGGACCAGGGCTGATCGGCACATCGATTGCGCTTGCGGCGAAGCGCCGGTGGCCGGATCTGCAAGTCCGCACGGTCGACAAAGGGGAGTCGCTGAGTGCGATCGGCAATGCGCTGGTGGTGGTCCTGTCCGCCCCGGTCAATGAGATCCTCCATGCGATCCCGCAGTTGCCGCTGGTCCTCCAGCCGCAAGCCCTCGTGATCGATACCGGGAGCACGAAGCGCGAAATCCTGGCCGCGGCGGCCAGGGCCCAGCTTAAACAGTTTGTCGGTGGTCATCCGATGGCCGGCGGCACCAGCGCCGCGGAGGCGCGGGCCGACCTCTTTGATGGCCGGGCCTGGTTCCTCGCCAATCCCGATGCGCCCGCCGCGGTCACCCGCGCCGCGAAGTTCGTCGAGGCGCTCGGCGCGAAAGCGGTGATCCTCAACGATCACGGCGAGGAACACGATCGACTGATGGCGGCGGTGAGCCATCTGCCGCAGGTCACGGCCACGATGTTGATGGCGATCGTGTCGCGGGCGGTCGGAATGGAGAACCTGCAGTGGGCCGGGGGCGGCCTGCGGGATACGACGCGCCTCGCCGCCAGCCCGGCGTCGATGTGGGAGAGCGTGCTGGCCAGCAATAGTCACGAACTGCGGCCGCTCCTGAAGTTCCTCGCCGCCGAATTGGCGAGTTTCGCCGATCGCCTCGACGACCCCAAGGCGATCCGCGAGCTCTTCGACGAAGCCAACCGCGCCAAGTCCGCCTGCAAGTAAAATCAGGACATGAACAAAGTGCTGGCGTCCGCTGACGAGGCGGTCGCCGTGATTCCCGATGGCGCCACCATCATGATGGGTGGGTTCGGCCTCTGCGGGATTCCCGAGCATCTGATCGCGGCCCTGCAACGCCGCGGCACGAAGAACCTGACCATCGTCAGCAACAACGCCGGCATCGACGACTACGGCGTCGGGCCGTTGCTGCGGGCGCGGCAGGTGCGCAAGATGATCTCGACCTACGTGGGCGAGAACAAGGAATTCGAGCGGCAGTTTCTCCAGAAGGAAATCGAAGTCGAGCTCGTGCCGCAGGGCACGTTTTCCGAACGGATGCGCGCCGCGGGCGCGGGCATCGGCGGCTTCTTCACGCCCACCGGCGCCGGCACGTTGATCGCAGAGGGCAAGGAGAGCCGCATCATCAACGGCCGCCCGCATATCCTCGAGGCGCCGCTGGCGGCCGACTTCGCCTTCGTCAAGGCGTGGAAAGGCGACCGCGCCGGCAATCTCGTGTATCGAAAGACCGCGCGGAACTTCAATCCGGTCATGGCCACCGCCGCGCGGCACACCATCGCCGAAGTGGAACATCTCGTCGAGGCCGGCACGCTCGAACCGGACGGCATCCACACGCCGGGCATCTACGTGAAGCGATTGATCCAGGGGCCGTCGTACGAGAAGCGCATCGAGAAACGGACGGTTCGAAATGGATAAGCGCGATCGCATCGTGCAACGCATCGCCCGCGACCTGCGCGACGGGGATTATGTGAATCTCGGCATCGGCATGCCGACGCTCGTGGCCAACTGCCTGCCGCCGGGCGTTGAAATCACGCTGCACTCGGAGAACGGCATGCTCGGTGTCGGCCCGTATCCAACCGAGGCGCAGATCGATGCCGATCTCATCAACGCCGGCAAGGAGACCGTGACCGAGCTGCCGGGAACGTCGTATTTCAGCAGCGCCGATTCGTTCGCAATGGTTCGTGGCGGCCACATCGACGTCACCGTGCTCGGCGCGCTCGAGGTCGATGCCGATGGCAACCTGGCGAACTGGACGATCCCCGGCAAGATGGTCAAGGGCATGGGCGGCGCGATGGACCTGGTGGCCGGCGCCAAGCGCGTCGTCATTGCGATGGAGCACACCACCAAGGACGGCGGGCACAAGATCCTGCCGAAGTGCACCTTGCCGCTGACCGGCATGAAGGTCGTGAACCAGATCGTCACCGAACTGGCGGTCATCGACGTGACGCCGGATGGCCTGCTCCTCAAGGAGATCGCGGCGGACACCACGCTCGACGCCGTCCTGGCCGCGACCGGCGCCCATCTGACGGTCGCGGAACCCTTGGGACGGTTTTAACGTCCCGTAGGGTGAGGTGTTCATGCGCAAGCTGTTCCCGGCTGTTCTCCTGACGAGCGCGGCTGTTGCCCTGCTCGCCCAGACCCCCGCATTCGCACAACCCGAGAACACCCCGACCACGACCACGTACCGGCTGACCGGTACGCGCATCGCCTTCGCCCAGGACGTGCACATCGAGCGTGACGAGGAAGTCACTGATGCTGTCGTCGTCGTCGGCGGCAGCGCCACCATCGATGGCCGGGTCCGCGACGGCGTCGTGGTCGTTGGCGGCGACTTGCACCTCACCTCAACCGCCGACATTCGCGGCGACGTCGTCCTCGTCGGCGGCCAGTTGATTCGCGACACTGGCGCGCAATTAGTGGGCGGCGTGAACTACGTCTCGTTTGGCGATTGGTCGCGCCGCAACCTGGGATGGCTTCCAGGCATCCGCTTCGGTCAGTTCGGGCGGTGGCTCAGCCTCGCCGGCACGCTGGCGCGCATCTCGGTGCTGACCGTGTTGATGGCGATGATGCTGCTCGTGGCACGGGCGCCGGTGGCGCGCGTCGGACGCGCGGCGCTCGCCGAACCGGTCAAGGCGTTTGTGGTCGGCCTGGCGGCTGAGATCTTCTTCATCCCCGTCTTAATCGCCACGTCGATCGGCCTGGCGATCACGATCATCGGCATTCCGTTTGTCGCGGTGCTCGTGCCGATCGCGATCGTGATGGCGGTGTTCGCATTCGTCCTGGGATTCACGGCGCTCGCGTGCCGCCTCGGCGAATGGATTGAAGATCGACTCGGCTGGCAGCCGGGCAACGCGTTCCTGGCCACGGCGATTGGCTTCCTCGTCCTGCTCGGACCGACGCTGCTGGCGCGATTCATCAACGTCGCCTCGGTCGGCGTGGCGCCGCTGACGTTCGCGCTCGTCGCCTTCGGCCTGACGGTGGAGTTCATCGCCTGGACGATGGGATTTGGCGCGGCCATCGTGACGGGACTGGGCCGGTGGTACACCGTGCCGCCGCCGATTACCGTGCAGCCGATCGACGTCCAGCCGGCTTAGCCGACGCGTCAGCGGAGGCCGGCCTAAGGTTCCTGGCCAAGGCCGGCGCGCACTTGAATCTGCGCGTTGGCCGTGGCGACGACCTTCGTTCCCTTTTTCAAGCGGATCACCACCTTGAACGCACCCGGATTCTTGAACTGGTGTTCAACGGTGTAGCGCCGCTTGATCTCGCTCTTGCCCGGCTCAAAGGGATCGCAATCCGCCTCCGCCACCGATTGCGTCAGGTCGCCCCACTCCCATTCCACGGTCGGGCAGTAGTACTCCTCGAAATCATTCGGGCCGCCTTTGATCTCTGCAACCAGGACGATGCGGGCCGGAGCGAACGAGACGGAAGGCTGCGCCTTGAGTGATAAGCTAGGCTTTTTGTTGCCCTGCTCTCGGGCCAGCAGGGTATTGGATGGAACGAGCAGCAGGATGCTGAACGCCAGGGTGACGACCTGCGCGACGCTTGTCTTGTGATGCACCTTTTCGGATTCTAACTCAACATGCACGTAGCGTACGAAGTGCCTCGCATCTCGGTCAGCGGCGCGTCATTGGCCCAGGCCGACGTCGATCTCCTCATTATTCCGATCGCACAGGACCAGGCCGCGGCGGCGGCACAGCGCTACGACGCGCCCCTGGGCGACGACCTGCGCTCGGCGATCGAGCGCGGCGAGTTCCGCGGCAAGCCCAACGAAACCTACGTCGCCTCCGCCACGGGCTGGCGCGCCGCGCGCGTCGTGTTCGTGGGCGGCGGGCCGCGCGCGGAGATCAGCGTCGAGCATTTCCGCCGCATGGCGGCGACCGGCGCCTCGGTGGCGCGCCAGCAGAAGCGCGCCCGCATCGGCTGGGCCGACGTGGAGCCCGGGAACGTCGAGACGACGGCCCGTCTCGAGACGATCGCCGAAGCGTTCGTGCTCGCGAACTTCAACAACGGCGTGCATAAAAGCGCGGCCGAGCCGCAGTTCTTCGTGCGCGACGCGGTGCTGTTCACCTCCGGCGATGCCGGCGCCGCGGCCGGCAGCGGTCGCGCCATGGGCGAGTCGATTAACGCGGCGCGCGTGCTGGTCAACGAACCTGGCAACTACCTCACGCCGCGCGTCATGGCCGAGAAAGCCGCCGATCTCGCCTCTGTTCCCGGAATCACCGTGGAGGTCCTCGACGAGAAGAAGATCGAGTCGCTGAAGATGGGGTTGATCCTCGGCGTCGCGCGGGGCAGCGTGGAACCGCCGCGCCTCCTCGTCCTCAAGTATTCGGGCGCCGGCGCGCCCGCGGGCAAGACGCTGGGGCTGGTCGGCAAGGGCATTACGTTTGATACCGGCGGGCTCTCATTGAAGCCGGCCGACGGCATGGAACGCATGAAGGACGACATGGCCGGCGGCGCCTCGGTCGTCGCGGCCATGCGATCGATCGCGCAACAAAGACTGCCGATCAGCGCCATGGCGATCGTGCCGATGACCGAGAACATGCCTGGCGGCAGGGCGATCAAGCCCGGCGATATCCTCACCGGCGCGTCGGGCATCACCGTTGAAGTGAACAACACCGACGCCGAAGGCCGGCTGATTCTGGGTGATGGTCTTTGGTATGCGCGCCAGCTTGGCGCGACCCATCTGATCGATATCGCCACGCTGACCGGCGCGATCGTCGTCGGTCTCGGCAAGATCACGACGGGACTGTTCGGCACGCCTCAACCATGGGTCTCGCACATCGAGCAGGCCGCCGGCCGCGCCGGCGAAAAAGTCTGGGCGATGCCGTTGTTTGAGGAATACAAGGAACAGTTGAAGAGCGAAATCGCGGACATGGTGAACAGCCCTGGCCGCCCCGCGGGTTCGATTACCGCGGCGCTGTTCCTGAAGGAGTTCGCCGGCACGGGCCCATGGGCCCATCTCGATATCGCCGGCACCGCCTGGGCGGAAGACAACAAGCCATGGCAGGCCAAGGGCGCCACCGGCGCCATGATTCGCACCTTGATCGAGGTTGCTCGCGGCGGATTCGCCGGGTAGCGGCCGCGTTTTAGGCGGCCGGGCGACGTTCGGTGTCTAATCAGATTGTGCAGTCCAAGCCGCAGGAATCGCAGCCCGTCACGATTGTCCAGATCGCGCCCGAGCAACCGGCGCGCGAGCTGAGCATGATCGACGTCTCGGTCGCGGCCTTCGGCCTGACCGGCGTGATCATGGTGGCGGCATTACTGGCGGGATTGGTGGCCGGCGCGGCCTACATCTGGTATCGATCGAAGCGCGCCATCACGACCATCGAAGCGCGCGGCGGGCATAACCTCTTCAGAACCTGACCGTTCCTTATCGTTCGATGGTCGCCACCGCCGTCCCCTTGAGGGATTTGCGGTAGCGCAGCACGGCGTTGTAGAGCGCCTGCGCGATCTTGTCCTTATAGGCGGCCGTCTTCAGCAACTGCAGCTCTTGCTTGTTGGTGATGAAGGAAATCTCCGCGAGCACGCTCGGCATCGCCGCGCCGATCAACACCACGAACGGCGCCTTCTTCACGCCGCGGCTGCGCACGTCCTTGTTGGTCTTCTTCAGGTTCGCGACGAGTGAGTCCTGGACCATGTTCGCGAGGTCGCGCGATTCATCCAGCTTGTTGTTGAGCGAGATCGCCTTGATGATGTCGGGCAACTGGTGCATCTCGCGTTCGGAGGCGGAGTTTTCGCGCGCCGCGATCGCTTCGGCGTCCGGCGACGAAGCAAAGCTCAGGAAGTAGGTTTCGATACCCTTGGCGGTGTCGTTGCGGCTCGAGTTCGCGTGGATCGACAGGAATAGATCCGCGTTCTGACGGTTGGCGATCGCCGTGCGCTCTTCGAGCGGGACGTAGACATCGGTGCGCCGCGTCAGCACGACTTCAACGCCGAGTTCTTTCTGCAGGAGCTTCTCGAGGCGCAACGCGACGTCGAGCGTCAGGTTTGCCTCCGTGAGTCCCTTCGCCAGCGTGCCGGGATCGTGCCCACCATGACCTGGATCGATCACGATGCGGGACACGCTCAGTCCCAGCTGGCGGGCCATCGAGAATCCGCCGGCCACGTTCGCGGCAGGAGTGCTCGGTGAAGAGGGCAGCGTTTCCGGGGTTGGCGGCGGCAGCACCGGCTCGGAGATCTCCACGACCTTCGACACCGCCGGCGCCACCACGGTCGGTGTCGACACGACGCGAGGCACCGCGCGTTCGGCATCGATCACCAGGCGGAACGGACTGTAGAGCGTGAAGACGCTGTATTTCGACACGTCTTCGAAGTCGAGGACGACGCGAACGGTATTGTCGGGATGACGGCCGACACGAATCTTGTTCACGACGTCGCTGCCGTACGACAACACCTTGTCCACCAGGGCCGGCGTCAACTGGACGTTCTTGAGATCAAAGAACAGGCGGGAAGGACCCGCGATGCGTTCCTCGTGGTACGCCACTTCCCGATCGAGTTCCAGCGTGATGCGGACCGTATCCGGCAGCACCGTTCGCTGAATGCCGGTGAGGAGCGCGCGATCAGGAGAAGGGGCATTGGCCGCCGCCGAGGCCGCTGCCGGCACGGGCGCAACCGGGACCGGTGCTGGAATCGGGGCGACAGGCCAGGGAGCGCTGGCGAACGCAGTCGCGGGCACGCCCAGTGGACGCGACGGCAAATTGGGTACTGGCGCCTTGGCCGCTGGCGGAAGGGCTGCCGCACGGGCGGCGGTGGTCGAGGCATTCGATAGCATGGCGATCTTGGCGCTCGCCAGCTTGACCATGCTGCTCTTCGGGTATTCCTGCACGAGCCAGCGATACAACTTCACCGCGCGATCGCGATCCTCGCCGCGATTCAAACGCTGATACGCGGTGTCCGCCAGGCTCGCCGCCTGCCACAGCGCGTCGTCTGCGTAGCCGCTGGTGGGGAAGCGGCGGACGATCGATTCGAACGAGGTCACCACCTGCGTCACGCGGGCGCCAAGATCGCTGGGCGGCGCCTTGTCCGTGAAGTTCGTCAGGATCACGCGCAGCTTCTCGTCGAGCTGCTGCGCGGCCAGGTAGCGCTCCCGCACCGTCTGCGCCGATGCCGCCGCGCACACCAGTAGCCAGACGGCACACGCCATGACGGCGACGCGGGATCGCGATTTACCGAAGCTGCGCATCGACTTCCTCGAAGTACTCGCGTCCGACGAGCACCTCGCGCGGTTTGCCGCCGGCGGCCTGCGAGACCAGCCCCTCGGCTTCCATCATGTCGACCAGGCGCGCGGCGCGGCTGAATCCAATCCGCATCTTGCGCTGCAGGTAGGAGATCGAAGCCTGGCCGGTCTGGACGACAATGCGCGCGGCTTCGTCGTAGAGTTCGTCCTTGTCGAACTCCATCCCGTCCACGCCGGCCTTCTTTTCCTCCTCGGTGATCGTCTCGTCGTAGACCGGCTTGCCCTGCTTGCGCAGGAAGCTCGCCAGCCGCGCCGACTCCTGCTCGGAAATGTAGGGGCAGTGCAGGCGCATATGTCGCGACGAGGCCGGCGGCAGGAACAACATGTCGCCCTTGCCGAGCAGCTGCTCGGCGCCGTTGCTGTCGAGGATCGTGCGCGAGTCGATCTTCGAGGTGACGCGGAACGAAATGCGCGACGGCATGTTGGCCTTGATCAGGCCGGTGATGACGTCGACGGACGGACGCTGCGTGGCGAGGATCAAGTGGATGCCGACCGCGCGCGCCATCTGCGCGAGGCGGCAGATCGATTCTTCCACTTCGTTACCGGCCACCATCATCAAGTCAGCGAGCTCGTCGACCACCACCACGATGAAGGGCAGCGGGCGGTTCGGCTTGCCCTCTTCGATCTTCTCGCCCGACTCGAGCGCGGCGCGCACATTGCGATTGAACTGCTCGATGTTGCGGACGCCGTAGGCGGCGAGCGTCTTGTAGCGCTCTTCCATTTCGCGCACCGCCCAGCGCAGCGCGTTCGCGGCTTTCTTCGGTTCGACGACGACCGGCGTCATCAAGTGCGGAATGTCTTCATACATCCCGAGCTCGAGACGCTTCGGATCCACCATGATCATCCGCACATCGTCCGGGGTGGCGCGATAGAGGATGCTGGTCAGCATGGCGTTGAGACCGACCGACTTGCCGGAGCCGGTCGAGCCGGCGATCAACAAGTGCGGCATGGTCGCGAGGTCGGCCATGTACGGTTCGCCGTGAATCGTCTTGCCGAGCGCCAACGTCAGCTTCGAGGTCGAGCGCATGTAGATATCGGATTCGAGCAGCTCGCGCAGCGAGATCGCCTCGCGATTCGGGTTCGGAATCTGGATGCCGACGGTGGCCTTACCGGGAATGCGGTCGATCAGCACCGACTCCGCCTGCATCGCGAGACACAGGTCGTCGGACAGGCCGGTCACCTTCGAGTACTTCACGCCCGCATCGGGCTTCAATTCGAACGTCGTGACGACCGGCCCCGGGTGAATCTGGACGACCGAACCGTCGACCGAGAACTCGCGGCACTTTTCCTCGAGGAGGCGCGCCGCGTCCATCAACTCGCGCTCGTCGATCTTGCTTTCCGGCTTGGCCGGATCGAGCAGGGAAGTCGGCGGCAACGAATACGAACCGAGGCGGCGCTCGACGCGCTCCGGTTCCGGCAACGGCAGCGGCGCCGAGACGGGAGTCCGGTTGGTGGGGCGCTTCTGGACGACGGGCGGCGCGGCGGCCACTTCCTCGTCGCGTGACGGCGTAATCCTTTCACGGGCCGCAATGGCCGCGGGCTTGCTCGGAGCGGCCTCGACCGGCTTGTCGACCTTCCCGGTCTTCTTGTCGGTCTTGGCGATGGCCGCGGCGTCCTTCTTGCCGTACTTGACCATCACCTCGCGGCGCTGCTGGGCCTTGCGGCGCTCTTCACGCCATTGAGCGAAGGCGGTCGTGCCTTGTGTGGCCAGGCTGCCGAGGCCGGCAAAGATCGCGCTGAACAACCGGCCGAACGAAAATTGCGTGGCCAGGATCACCGCGGCCACCATCAACGTCAGGATCACGATCACCGAACCGGTGCGGCTCAAGTACTCGGACATGAATCCGCCGAGCCATTCGCCCAGGTAGCCGCCGGCGCGAAATGCGCGGGGGCCGAAGTCGACTCGCCCGAGCGTCAGGGCCAGGAAGGCGCTGCCGCAGGCAAACAGCATCACCGCGCCGACCACCTTCGTGTAGACGGCGTCGATCGCGCGGCACCAGAAGTAATGCCATCCCGCCACGGCGATGACCGCCGGAATCAGGTACGACGCGTAGCCGAGCACTTGATACGACAACTCGCCGAGGAAGGCGCCGACGCGGCCGGCGAAGTTCGCGGGGATGTCGTGCGTCCCGGTGCTGAAGAACCAGGCCGGGTCGTTCGGGTCGTACGTCGCCAGCGCGATCAGCCAAATCAGCGCCGCGGCGAACAGCGCCACGCCGACCACCTCGCTGACGCGTCTCGACAAGGCAGAACTGGAAGCAGCCATCAAATCTCCATGACGACAGGCAGCACCATCGGCCGCCGGCCCGTACGTTTCTTCAGGAATTTCCGCAGCTCGATGCGGATGCGTTCCTTCATCAAGCCCGGATCGCCGCGTTCTTCGACGCTGCAGTTTTCAATCGTGTCGGCGACGATCGCCGCGCCTTCCGCCATGATGTCGGCGGTGCTCTCGTCGCTGACGAAGCCGCGCGCCACCAATTCAGGCACGCCCTCGATGACGCCGCTCCGCGCATGTATCGCCACGACCGGCATGACGATGCCGTCGGTCGAGAGGTGACGCCGATCGCGAATCACTTCGTCGCCGACTTCGCCGGTTCGCGTGCTGTCGATCAGCACCCTGCCGACGGCAGTGCGTTCGACGATACGGCCGCCGCCGGAATCGAAGCGCATCACGTCACCGTCTTCGGCGGTAATCACCTCGACCGCGGTCGGCAACCCGCGCGTCACGAACTTCGCGACGCGGGCATGCTGCGCCAGCTGGCGGTATTCGCCGTGCACCGGGATGAAATACTTCGGCCGGACCAGCGACAGCACCAGCTTCAGTTCTTCCTCCGAGCCGTGTCCCGAGACGTGCACGTGCTTGGTGGATTCGGTGACGATGTCCACGCCGCGGCGCGAGATGTGATTCATCACGCGGCCGATCGCCTTCTCGTTGCCGGGGATGGAGCGCGCGGAAATCACCACGCGATCGCCTTCCTTGAGTTGCACGTGACGGTGATCGTCGATGGCGATGCGCGCCAGCGCCGCATTCGGCTCGCCCTGTGAGCCGGTCGCGAGGCACACCACGTCCTGCACCGGGTGATACTGCACGTCCGAGTCCTTGATCACGACGCCGGTCGGCAGGTGCAGGAACCCGAGGCGCTGCGCAATCTGCGAGTTCTCGTTCATGCCGCGCCCGACAAACGCCACCTTGCGATCGAACTGCGCCGCCAGGTCGACGACAATCTGCAGCCGATACAGGCTCGAGGAAAACGTCGCGACGATGATCTTCCCCTCGGTGCTGGTGAAGATCTCCTCGAACGCGTCTTCGACCTCGGCTTCGGAACCGGTGTAGCCGCGGCGGTCGATGTTGGTGCTGTCGCAGAACATCGCGAGAACGCCTTCGGAGCCGAGCTGCGCGAAGCGGTGCAGATCGAAGGCCTGGCCGTCGAGCGGCGTTTGATCGACCTTGAAGTCGCCGGTATGCAGCAATACGCCCTGCGGCGTGCGCACCACGATGGCGACGCAATCCGGGATGCTGTGCGTCACGCGGACGAATTCGAGCGTGAACGGGCCGATCGTAATCACGGAGCCCGGCTTCACTTCGACGGTCTCCGGTTCGAGGGCGTGCTCTTCGAGCTTCTTGGCGACAAACGCCAGCGTCAGCGCGGTCCCGTAGACAGCGCCCTCGAGGTGGGGCAGCAGGTACGGCACGCCGCCGATGTGATCTTCGTGCGCGTGCGTCAGCACGAGCGCCTTGAGTTGACCTTTTCGACTTTCGAGGTACGCGAGATCGGGAACGATCAGATCGACGCCCGGCAGATCCGCTTCCGGAAACATCGCGCCCGCATCGATGACGATAGTCGTCCCCTCACACGAGATCGCCATCATGTTGAGGCCGAACTCGCCAAGGCCGCCAAGCGGCACGACATCGACTGGTGGCGCGCCGGCTGAAACCGGTGGCGCCGCGGACATATTCATGCGTGATCCCAGCCGAACGCGTGCGCAATCGTGCACGCGCGTTCAGGGAAACTAACCTGGCCATCCTTTGACCCGGGAGGGTCCCAAAGATCGCCGTTCAGGCAGCTGGGAGCGCCTGGAAAACGGGGCGGGATTTCGTCGGAAACTATAGCACAGGTTCAGCTTACGGGCATTGAGAAGGCGCGCGCGAGCGCGGCCATTTCGGCCAGCTGAAGCGTCTCGGGGCGCCGCATCGGGTCGATGCCGGCCTTCGCCAGGGCCTCGACCGGATTCACGCCGCGTTCGACCCCGAATGGCTTGAGGGCATTCCCGGAGGTCTTGCGCCGTTGGGTGAACATGGTCCGGACCATCCGGACAAACAGCGCGTGGTCGGCAATGTCGACCGTCGGGGCCCGAAACGTCAGCCGCACGACGGCTGAATGGACCTTCGGTTGAGGCCGAAATGCGCCCGGCGGAAGGGACAGGACCCGCGTGACGTCGGCGTTGACCGCCGTCAGCACCGTGAGCACCCCATATTCGCCGGTGCCCACCTTGGCCACCAGGCGATCGGCGACTTCCTTCTGCAGCATCAACAGGGCATCGCGGACGCCATGGGTCCGCGCGGCCAGGTCGAGCAGCGCAAACAGGATCGGCGATGAGATGTTGTATGGCAGGTTGCCGACCACCCGGACCTGATTGGCCGGCCCCGGCGGCGACCCCAGCCAAGCGGCCAGGCTCGGAGCCAGGTCGACCTGCAACACGTCGCTGGTAATGACGGTGACGTTGGGGAGCGCCGCGGCCTCGAGATCGGCGGCCAGGTCGCGATCGACTTCAACCGCGAGCAACCGGCCGGCCTGCTCGGCGAGCGGACGCGTGATCGCGCCGCGACCCGGGCCGATTTCGAGAATCGAGTCCTGCCTGGTCACCGCCGCCGCGGCCACCAGCTTGGTGACCCACGCGCCTTCGAGAAAATGCTGCGCGAACCGCTTGCGCGCCCTAATCGCCACTCGTGTGACCGTCCTCCTCGAGTGACTGGCGGCGCCAGAGGTCCTCGACGACATCGATTTCTTCTTCGGTCATGCCGAAGTAATGCCCCAGCTCGTGGATCAACGTCTCACCCACGCAGTCGAACACATCATCGTCGCTGCCGTCGCCGTCGTCCTCAATCGGAAACTGGAACAGGTAGATGCGGTCGGGGAGCTGATTGCCGTGATCCCAGCCGCGCTCGGTGAGGGGCGTGCCGTGGTAAAGGCCGAGCAGCGTATCGCCGTCTTCGACTTCCATCTCGTCGAGCAGGTCGTCGGAGGGCTCATCTTCGATGATGAAGCCGACGTTGCGAATGTGCCGCGCGAAGCGATCGGGAATCGAATCGATCGCCAGCTCGACGATCTCGCGGAAATGCTCGCGGGTCACGACCGCCCACGTTTCGGGGCGGTCGCCCTGAGCGAAGAAGTCTTCTTCTTCTGGGAAGAAGACTTCTGAGTCGAAGGGTTCGGAGGCTTTGCTGCAAAGCCCACGCGATAGAAATCACAATCCGGCCGCACGTTACACCGCGGGCACAGCGGCTTCGGCTTGCACACGCGCCGCCCGTGAAGAATCAGCGTGTCGGACGCGCGCGTCCACCTGGCCGGCGGCAGCATCTCGCACAACTGCGTTTCGACCTTGATGGGGTCGTCGCCCTTGACGAGGCCGATGCGATTGGCGACGCGCAGCACATGGCGATCGACGGGGAGGCCAGGCACGCCGAGGGCGTGGCCGAGCACGACGTTGGCGGTCTTGCGGCCCACGCCAGGCAGCTTGACGAGCGGCTCCATGTCGGCCGGCACTTCACCATGGTGCTCCTCGAGCAGCATCGTCGCCATGCCGATCAACGACTTGGATTTCTGCCGGAAGAATCCCGTCGAGAGAATCAGCTGTTCGAGTTCGGCGCTCTCCGCGCCGGCCAACGCGCGCGCATCCGGATAGCGCTTGAACAACGCCGGCGTGACGATGTTGACGCGGGCGTCGGTGGACTGGGCCGACAGGATGGTCGCGACCAGCAACTCGAACGCGTTGCGATGCACCAGCTCTGTATCGGCATTCGGATGATGCCGATCGAGCGCGTCGAAGATTCGAGTGATCGTCGCGGCCGGTTTCACGTCTGAGAATTCGTTATTTGTTATTCGTTATTTGTTATTTCAATGGACCGGGCTTCCGGGCGGTGGCGGCTGAGGCGGCTGATGCGACTCCGAATAGACGCGCATATTCTCCTGCAGCGCCGCAATCAGCGTCGGCACGAACTGCACCGGCAACACGATGCGCGCGCGGATCGGCGCGCGCACGACGTGATCGGCCTCGGCGTCGCGGATTTCCTTTTCGGACAGCGGCATCACCTCACAGAAGGTGAGCGTGAAGTCGAATGGCGTGTGGTTGACCGCGCAGAAATTCGAATAGGTGCGCGGGTCGGTGCCACCGTCCTCGGGGACGATGGTGAAATTGATTTGCTTTCGGTCGGTCATGGTGGTGACCGATTGTACCGCCTAATACTTCCGCATGACCCCGACGACCACGCCCTGGATCTGCAGGCCATCGGGATCCACATAGATCGGCTGCATGGTGGGGTTGGCCGGCTGCAAGCGGATGCGGTTGGCTTCCTTGTAGAACTTCTTGAGCGTGACGTCCTGCCCGTCGACGAGCGCGATCACCATGTCGCCGTTGTCGGCAGTCTTGCGGTCCTCGACCACGACCCAGTCGCCGTCGCGAATCTGTTCGTCGATCATCGACTCGCCCTTGACGCGCAGCACATAGGTGTCGCGCTTGCCGGCGACCAGCGAATCGGGGACGCTGATCATCTCGTTTCCCGCAACGGCTTCGATGGGCATGCCGGCGGCGACATAGCCGAGCATCGGCAGCTCAATGGCGCGGCCGCCCGAACGGCTCGGCAGCAGTTCAACCGAGCGGCTGCGGTTCCAAGCGCGGCGGATAAAGCCTTTTTCCTGCAGGTTGGTGAGGTGCTTGTGCACCGTGGCCAGCGACGACAAGCTGAAGCGTTCGCCGATCTCCTCCAGGCTTGGCGCATAGCCGTGCTGCTGGATGAATTCGTTCAGGTAATCAAGAATTTCGCGCTGGCGCTTCGTCAGTGGCTGCATAAAAGGGGCTCCGGCGAAGGGGGTTGCTCCGTTTCTTCGCCCTGAAGAGGCAGCGTAAACAAACAAAAGGCGAAAGTCAACCTTTGAGGCCTGCGACGGTCTAAATACATGAGGCCGGACGAAATGCCGCATGATTCAGCCATTGCGATCACACCGTGGACGTGGCCCGAGGTGACAACGCCGCTCGCCGAACTCGACGATACGGCGCTGGTGTCGGCGGCGCGTGCCGGCAACCGCGAGGCGTTCGACGTGATCGTCGAACGGCACCGGCGCGTCGTCTACCAGGTCTGTTATCGCTTCGTGAACAATCACGAGGACGCGAGCGATCTCGCGCAGGACGCGTTCGTGCGCGCCTGGAAGGGCCTCAAGACCTTCAGGAGCGAAGCGGCGCTCTCGACGTGGCTGCATCGCATCGCCGTCAACGTGTGCCTGAATCGCGTCAGTGCCAGGACGCCGGTGACCGAGCCGATCGCCTCGACCGATCACTTCGAGGACGTGCGCATCGAGGGCGCGCAGCATACGATGATCCGCGAACAGCGCGCGGTGGCGGTGCGGGCCGCGATTGCCTGCCTGCCGAAGAAGCAACGCGCTACGCTGATCCTGCGGACGTATCACGACATGTCGCATCAGCAGATCGCCGACACGCTGGGCAGTTCGGTCGGCGCGGTGAAAGCGAACTTCTTTCACGCGCTCGCCAATTTGAAGAAGATTCTCGGGAACGAGCCATGACGCACCTCACTTCGGATGAACTCATCGACGCGATGGACGGACTCCTCGGCGCCGATCGCCAGGCCCATCTCGACTCGTGCGACACGTGCCGGCAGCAGCTGGCCGGCTTGTCGAGCGTGCTTGCCGAGGCGAAACAGGCCAGCGTGCCCGATCCCTCGCCGATGTTCTGGCAGCATTTCTCGGCGCGCGTCAACACGGCGATCGATGCGGAGGGCGCGGGAGAAAGCGCGTGGCCTTCGTGGCTGCGATGGCAGGTGCTGTTGCCGCTCGGCGTCGTGGCGATGATCATTCTCGCCTTGATGATTTCGGTCCCGAAGAACGATCCGGCGGTCGACGAGCAGGCCGCCGTTGCCCTCGAAGCACCGGCGCCCAGTGACAACTGGCTGATGGTGGCGAATCTTGTTGGGGAGATCGATCTCGACGACGCCGCCGAAGCCGGCGTGGTCGTTCAACCAGGCCTCGCCGAGCGGGCCGTGCTCGAGTTGACCGCGGAAGAACAGCAGGAGCTGACGCGCCTGCTGAAAGCAGAATTGACACGAGCGAAGTCATGAAGCATGCATTGCTGATCGCGGTACTGTTCATCGGCGTGCCCACCGCAGCCATCGCGAAACAATTACCGGGCGCCGACGCGATGGCGCAGGCGGGCGAGATGACGCCTGGCGAGATCCAGAAACTCTTCGACGCCTACCTCGTGATGGAAGCGCAGCAGGCGTTGACGCTGACCGACCAGCAGTATCCGCAGTTCCTCGCGCGGCTGAAGACGCTGCAGGACACGCGCCGCCGCAATCAGCAGGAACGCAACCAGATGATGGGGCAGTTGCAGCGGATCACCAATCCGCGCCAGCCCGCGCGCGGTGATGACGCGCAGATCAAGCAGATCCTGGGGGCGTTGCAGGATCTCGAATCGCGCAACGCCGCCGAGATGCGCAAGGCGTACAACGCGCTCGACGAAGTGCTCGACGTGCGCCAGCAGGCGCGCTTCCGCGTCTTCGAGGAGCAGATCGAGCGCCGCAAGATCGAGCTGCTGATGCGCGCGCGCCAGCAGAACCGTCAGAACAATCAGCCGGGACCCAACCCCAAGGCGCCCTTGAGACGCCCGCCGCCGCAACCGCGCTAGAATGGTGCATGCGCGCGACCTCGACGGGTGCGATCGTTCTCCTCGCCGCTTCGGTGGTGATGGCGGCGCCGTTGACGAAGACGCTCTCTGACGCATTCGCCAAGAAGATCGTCCTCGTCCAGAAAATGGCCGGCCAGAAATCCGCGAAGGATCGGCTCACCGCGTTTTCGCAGGACGAAACCAATTCCTATCTGAAACACGGCGCGGGAGATCTGCTGCCGACCGGACTGACGCAGCCCGAGATCGCCATGCTCGGCCAGGGCAAGGTCACCGGCACGGCGATCGTCGATCTCGACATCGTCCGGCAGAAGCAAAGCAGCGGCAGCTGGTTCGATCCGACGAGCTATCTCACCGGGAAATTACCCGTCACCGCCTCCGGCCGCATCGTCACGTGGGACGGCAAGGGCAAGTTCGAACTGGCCACGGCTGAAATCAGCGGCGTGCCGATTCCGAAATCATTCCTCGCGCAGATGGTCAACTTCTTCACGCGCACCGCGGACAATCCGAGGGGTTCGTCGATCGACGACACCTTTGAATTGCCCGCCGAGATCCAGCGCATCGACGTCGAGCAGGGCCGCTTCGTGTTACACCAATAGGATGAGCCACGACTTGCAGACGCCCTTGCAGTTCTTGAAGGGCGTCGGACCGCGCAAGGCCGCGGATCTGAAAAAGGCCGGCCTCAATACCATTGAAGATTTGCTGTTTCGCTTTCCTCGCCGCTACGAGGATCGCAGCCGCATGCAGACCATCATCTCGCTGCGGCCCGGCATGACGGCGGCGATCTCGGGCAAGGTGTTGAATGCGGGACTCGCACCAACGCGGCGGCCGGGATTCAAGTTGTTCTCGGCGCTGGTGCAGGACGACAGCGGCCAGATCCAGGCGGTCTGGCCGAACCAGGCGTTCCTAAAGGACGTCATCAAGTCGCAACAGCGTATCGTCCTCTTCGGCAAGGTCGAGATCTGGGGCTCGCGCGGTTTGCAGATTACCGATCCCGAGTTCGAAATCGTGAGGGACGGGGATCCGGGCTCGGCGATCGGGGATCAGGGGGAGATCCAATTGCATACCGGGCGCATCGTGCCGGTATACGAGCGGACCGGCAGCGTCACTCCGAACATGCAGCGCCGCTTCGTCTGGCAGGCGCTCGAACAATTGCCGGATGATGCATTCGATCCGGTGCCGGATGACATCCTGACGCGCGAACGATGGCCGTCGCGCAAAGCGGCATTGTGGCAGGCCCACTTTCCAACCGCGGACACGTCGGTGGACGCGCTGAACGCATTTGCCACGCCCGCGCAGCGCCGATTGATTTTCGAAGACTTCCTGGTCTTCCAGGCCGGCCTCGCGCTGCGCCGTCACGAGAACGCCCAGGTCCGCAAGGGGCTGGTGTCGAAGGTGGACGATCGCATCCGGCAATGCGCGCGCGCGGTGTTGCCGTTCAAGCTGACGGAAGGGCAGCGCGATGCACTGGCCGAGATCGTCGCCGACATGCAGAAGGCGTGGCCGATGCAACGCTTGCTGCAGGGCGATGTCGGCGCCGGCAAGACGATCGTCGCGCTGCTGGCGGCCATCGTCGCGATGGAGAACGGCTACCAGGTCGCCTTCATGGCGCCAACGGAGATCCTCGCCGAGCAGCATTACCGCACCATCGTCAAAGCCCTCGACGGTAAGCCGTATCGAGTCACGCTGCTGACTGGCCGCGTCACCGCCGCCACGCGCCGTGACCTGTTGCCCGCGATCGAACGCGGCGACGTCAATCTCATCGTCGGCACGCAGGCGCTGATCCAGGAGCACGTCAAGTTCAAGTCGCTGGCCCTCGCGGTGATCGACGAACAGCATCGCTTCGGCGTGGTGCAGCGCGGCACGCTCGCGGCCAAGGGGCTCAATCCCGACGTCCTCGTCATGACCGCGACGCCGATCCCCCGCACGCTCGCGCTGACGTCGTGCGGCGACATGGAAGTCTCGGTGATCCGCGGCCTGCCGCCGGGCCGGCAGCCGATCAAGACGATGATCAAGGCGGACTCGCGTCGCGACGAGGTCTACGCCATGATGCGCGACGAGATCAAGCAGGGCCGCCAGGTCTACGTGATCTACCCGCTGGTCGAGGAGTCGGAGAAGATCGACCTGAAGGCGGCGACGATCATGGCCGAACAGATCACGAAGATCTTTCCGGAGTTCGTCGTCGCGTTGTTGCACGGCCGCATGAAGGGCGACGAGAAAGAAGCGGTCATGCATCGCTTCACCCGCGGCGAGTTGAACATCCTCGTCTCGACCACCGTCGTCGAAGTCGGCGTCGACGTGCCCAATGCGACGTTGATGGTGATCGAGCACGCCGAGCGCTTTGGCCTGTCGCAGCTGCATCAGCTGCGCGGCCGCATCGGCCGCGGCCAGCATGCCTCGACGTGCGTGCTGCTGTATCAGGCGCCGTGGTCCGACGATGCGCGGGAGCGGTTGAAGGCGATGTCGGAAACGAGCGACGGCTTCGTGATCGCGGAGCGCGACCTGAAACTCCGCGGCCCGGGCGACTTCTTCGGCACCCGGCAATCCGGCTTGCCGACCCTCCGCGCTGGAGACCTGATGCGCGACGGCGACCTGCTGGAACGCGCCTTCGAAGAAGCCCGCGCCCGCGTCGAAGCGGGCACCTTCACGCCGGCGCAACAGGATTACGTGCGCAGCGTCTGGCAGCGGCAATTTGGATTGATCACGGTCGGCTGATGCGGATTATCGCCGGTACCAATAAGGGCCGCACGCTGAAGGCGCCGAAGTGGGACGGGCTGCGCCCGACGTCAGACAAGCTCCGAGGCACCTTGTTCAATATCCTGCAACACGACGTGAGCGGGGCGCGCGTGCTCGACGTGTTTTCGGGCACCGGCGCCGTCGCTCTCGAAGCGCTGAGCCGCGGCGCGGTGCGCGCCACCTGCGTCGAGAGCGACCGCCGCGCGGCCGGATTGATTGCGGAGAACGCCGCGCTCTGCCAGGTCACGGATCGCTGTGTTATCATCCGCGACGTCGTCGAGCGGGCGTTGTTGCGGCCGTTGCCGGGCGGTCCGTTCGACCTGATTGTCCTCGATCCGCCCTACGAGTACGCGCACCTCGAAGCGGCGGTGGCCAATGCCGCGACGCAGCGCGCCGAGGGCGGCATCGTGATTCTGGAGCATGCCGCGCGCGTCCTGCCGCCGCAACCGGCTGGCATTATGCTGACGCGCACGGTAACCTCAGGTGACAGCGCGCTGTCATTCTATTCATGAGCACTCCCCATCCGCCGCGCATCGCCATTTACCCCGGGTCCTTCGACCCGCTGACCAACGGGCACGTCGACATCATCGAGCGCGGCTCGCGGATCTTCGACGAGATCATCGTCTCGATCCTCGCCAACGTGGAGAAGACGCCGCTGTTCAGCGTGAAGGAACGCATCGACATCATCACCGACGTGTTCAAGGGCCGCGACAACGTCCGCGTCGAGACCTTCAACGGCCTGCTGGTCGATTACGCCCAGCAGAAGCAGGCCTCGGTGATCGTGCGCGGGCTGCGCGCCGTGTCCGACTTCGAGTATGAATTTCAAATGGCGTTGATGAACCGGCACCTGGCCCCCGGCCTCGAGACGGTGTTCATGATGCCGGCTGAGCAGTACACTTACATCAGTTCACGGCTGATTAAAGAGGTGTTCACGCTCGGCGGAGAAATCAAGGATCTCGTGCCGCCGGTGGTCGAGGAGCGCCTGCGCGAAAAGCAGAAGGCGAAGAAGAAGAAATGACGTTTGCATCGAGAATGAGCCGCGTCGTCGCATCGCCGACGCTGAAGGTTGCCGCCGACGCGGAACGCCTGCGCCGCCAGGGGGTTGACGTGGTTGACCTGGGCGCGGGGGAGCCGGACTTCGCCACGCCCGAGCACGTCAAGAACGCGGCGCATGCGGCGCTCGACGCCAACTTCACCAAGTACACGCCGTCGGCCGGCGTCCAGGAAGTGCGCGAAGCCGTCGCCTACCGGTATCTCCTCGATCACGGCGTGGCCATCAAGCCCGAAGAAGTCATCCTGACCGCCGGCGCGAAGCAGGCCCTCTACAACACGGCGATGGCGCTGTTCAATCCGGGCGACGAGGTCATCACGCACGGCCCGTACTGGCCGAGCATCGGCGATCAAATCAAGCTCGCCGACGCCACGCCGGTGATCGTGCAGACGCACATGGAAGACGGCTTCACCATCAAGGCGCAGCCGCTGATCGACGCCATCACGCCCCGCACCAGGGCGATCATCGTCAATTCGCCGTGCAACCCGACCGGCGCGTTGATCACCGAATCCGAAATGGCGCTGCTCGCCGACGAGGCCGCCAGGCGGGGGCTGTGGATCATCGTCGACTTCACCTACGAGCGCCTGATCTACGAGCCGGTGCCGCACAACCTGATGAAGGTGCTGTTCGACCGGATGCGCGACAAGACCGTGATCTGCAGCGGCGCCTCGAAGGCGTATGCGATGACCGGGTGGCGCTGCGGCTGGATCGTCGCGCCGAAAGAGCTCGTCACGCAGTGCAACGTCGTCCAGGGCCACGCGACCTCGAACATCAATTCGATCACGCAGAAGGCCGCGATCGCGGCGCTGACCGGACCGCAGGACGGCGTCAAGGTGATGCTCGACGAATACCGGAAGCGTCGCGATGCCGTGCACGGCTGGCTGACCGCCGATCCGCGCATTGTCTGCGTGAAGCCCGGGGGAGCGTTCTACCTGTTCCCGTACATCGCCGAGTTACTGTCACCGAATGGGCTGCGCAGCAGCGCTGAATTCGCGGAAGCGTTGCTGAAGGATCAGGCCGTCGCGGTCACGCCAGGCGAAGGCTTCGACGCGCCGGGATTCTTCCGCCTGTCGTATGCGACGTCGATCGACCGGCTGAAAGAAGGCTGCGATCGGATCCATCGCTTCGTGCAGAAGCTCGAGTCGGACGGAAAGCTGACCGCCTCGCGGAGCTAGCGGTTTGACACGAGCACGACCTTCGTCAGGTCGCGCTCGGAGTCCGGCCACAACAAGGTGCGGACGCGCACACCCGCTTCATTGAAATACTGCAGCTCGGCGATCCGCTGGACGTGGATGCCGTGCTCGCGTTCGATGCGATCGATCTCCGACACCGGCGCGACGAGCAGGGCACGGTCGGCCTGGCCGAGGAAGTCCTTCACCTGGTCGTCGCCGATCACATCGGTGGTCTTTACCCCCGAATAGAACACCAGGTTGCGCACGAACACGCCGAGCGTCCCGACCGGTTCGTTGCCGTGGCGATGCTGCTGCACCAGCTTCGCCATCTGGCGGACCGTGTCGTCGCCGCCGCTCGACAGCGCGCCGAACTGCACCGCCGGCAGCGTCAGCGCCGCCGCCAGGGTGATCACCACCGGGGCGTTGCGCCATTGAGAAGAGATCGCCACCAGGATCACCACCGCGCCGGCAATCGCGATCAGGTATGAGGCGATGGTGGTGTAGGCAGGCGACACATTGATCAGCAGCGGCTGCGCGCGAAACAGCAGCACGGCCAATGTGACGAAGAACACACCGGACAGCAGCGATCCGACGACGATCGACAAGGCACGGCGCGGTGTGGAACGAACACCGTCGAGGCCGCGCCATTCCTGCGTGCGTTCAACGATGGACGATGACAGCAGCAGGGCGAGCGGGGGCAGCACCGGCAGGATATAGCGAGGCTGCTTGCCGACCGAGAGGGAATAGAACACCAGCGGCAACAACGCCCAGAGCAACAACCGCAGATCGATCGTCCCCACCGATCGCCGTCCGCGCAGGAACTGCGTGATCGGCCCGAGCCAGGTCAGCGCGAGCGGCGTCCACGGCAACAGGCCACCAGCGACGACCGGGAGATAGAACCACCAGGGCCGCGGTTCGTTGAAGCGATCCGTCGCAAAGCGTTGATAGTTGTCGCCGACGAAAAAGCTCTGCAGGTATTCGTTGCCGTGGCGAAACCACATCATCACGTACCACGGCACCGCGATCGCCATCATGATGACGAAACCCAGGACAATGTCGCTTGGTGTCAGCGCGATCGAGCGCCGTTCGATCATCAGCACGGGGACGATCACGATCAGCGGAATGATCAACCCGACGGGCCCCTTCATCAGGAAACCCATGCCGAGTCCCATTGCCGCCAGGATCACGAACTTGCGCGGCGAGCGCTCCTGTTCGAGCGTCGAGACCAGCGCGGCCCAGATCGCCAGCGTGATGCAAAAGGTGAGCGGGAGATCGGGCAGCGCCATCCGGCCGATCGAGAAATAGCCGAAGTTGGTGGCGACGATCGCGCCGGCGAGCAATCCCGTTGACTCGTCGTACCACCGCCGGCCCGCGGCCGCAGTCACCAGCACCAGGCCCAGCCCGGCCATCGCGGCCCAGAAGCGGGCGCCCATCTCCGACGCGCCGGTGACGAGGTAGGTCGCGGAGCTCAACCAGTAGTAAAGGATCGGCTTCTGGAAGCGGTTCTCGAAGTTGTAATGCGGGGTGATCCAATCGCCCGAAGCGACCATTTCGCGAGACGACTCCGCGTAGAACGCCTCGTCGGCGTCGGTGATGGCGCCACGTCCCAGACCCGCGAAAAAGGTCAGCGCTGCGAGCAGGAGCAGCGGAAGCGTGATGCGATGCACTTCTGCTATAGTAATGGGAGTCTCGTTCGGATTTCCCGCGTTTCTCTCTCTTGCGGATTCACTCCGCGCCCTCACCAACCATGCCGAGTCATAAACGCCACGGACCGCATCGCGGAGGCGGCCACCAGCCCCCACCGCAACCCGACGTCGCCGCCGAAGCCGCTGCCCACGAATTGAAGGAAGGCCAGAGCCCCGGCCACAACATCCTGCAATTGAAAGACATGGACATCCAGCGCCTGACGCACGTCGCCAAGGAGCTCGAGGTGCCAGGCGCCACCGGCATGCGCAAGCAGGAGCTGATCTTTCAGATCCTCAAGGCGCAGACCGAGCAGAGCGGGTTCATCTTTTCCGAGGGCGTGCTGGAAGTCCTGCCCGATGGGTTCGGGTTCCTCCGCGCGC